>JADMIO011347051.1_pt1 | contig 19226 bp, 16 predicted proteins | sample 8958161 | NCBI WGS metagenome assembly JADMIO01 (sample SAMN16585339, study PRJNA669376) | soil metagenome | isolation source: Crop rotation soil | place: USA: Cullars Rotation, Alabama | collected 2011
GCCGCGACTTCAAGTCACGTGAATTCCAAGCTTCGGATCCCACTGTGCTGGAAAGTTGGAGGGAATGCAGCCGACGTTGAGACAGACTCCGCCGAGCACCGGATAGCGCTCCACCAGCACCGTCTTCAGGCCGAGGTCGGCGGCGCGGAACGCCGCCGAGTAGCCCCCGGGGCCCGCGCCGATCACCACCACGTCGCAATCGACATCGCCGCCCACCGACTTCAGCGGCGGGGCGGCGGGCGCTTCGCGCTTCGGCGTTTCCGGCTTGGCCGGCTCCTGCTTCGCTTCCGCTGCGTCCAGCGTGAGGATCGCGGACCCCTGCGACACTTTGTCGCCGACCTTGACCTTGAGCTCCTTGACCTTGCCCGCGGTCGGCGAGGGGATCTCCATCGTCGCCTTGTCGGACTCGAGCGTGATGAGCGACTGCTCCCTGGCGACGGCGTCGCCCGGCTTGACCAGGACCTCGATGACCGCGACCTCCTTGAAGTCGCCGATGTCCGGGACCTTGACCTCGGTCGCTGGCATCAGAGGATCAGCTTGCGGATGTCGGAGAGGACCGAGACGAGGTAGGTGGTGAAGCGCGCGGCGGTGGCGCCGTCGATCACGCGATGGTCATAGGAGAGCGACAGCGGCATCATCAGCCGCGGCGCGAAGCTCTTGCCGTCCCATACCGGCCTCATCGCCGCGCGCGACACGCCGAGGATCGCCACCTCCGGTGCGTTGATGATCGGCGTGAAGTACGTGCCGCCGATGCCGCCCAGGCTCGAGATCGAGAAAGTGCCGCCCTGCATGTCGCCCGGCGAGAGCTTGCCGTCGCGCGCCTTCTTCGAGATCTCGGCCAGCTCGTGCGCGAGGTCGAACACGCCCTTTTTCTCGGCGTCGCGCACCACCGGCACGACCAGGCCGCCCGGCGTGTCGACCGCCACGCCGATGTTGTAGTACTTCTTGATGATGATGCTCTCGCCCGACTTGTCGAGCGAGGAATTGAACTGCGGGTACTGCTTCAGTGCGGTGACGCAGGCCTTGATCATGAAGGCGAGCATCGTCAGCTTGAAGCCTTTCTTCTCGGTCTCGGCGGTCTGCGCCTTGCGGAAGGCCTCGAGGTCGGTAATGTCGGCCTCGTCGTTCTGCGTGACGTGCGGGATGGAGATCCAGTTGCGGTGGAGATAGGGGCCGGAGAGCTTCTGGATGCGCGGCAGCGCCTTCGTCTCGACCGGGCCGAACTTCGCGTAGTCGACTTCGGGCCACGGCGGCAGGTTGAAGGGCAGTGCGCCGCCGCCCCTCGCGGCCTGAGACGCGGCGCCCGGCGCGCTGCCCTGAATGACGCCTTTGACGAACCCCTGCACATCGGAGTGCACGATTCGCCCCTTCGGCCCGCTGCCCTGCACGCGCGCGAGGTCGACGCCGAGCTCGCGCGCGAACTTGCGCACCGAGGGGCTGGCGTGCGGCTTCGCTCCGCCGTGCGCCTCGCGCTGCGGCTCGGGGACTGCGCGCGGCGCCGGCGCGGCCGCCGGCTTGGCCGCCGCCGCTGCCACCTTCGGCGCCTCCGGCTTCGGTTCCGTCCTTGGCTCCGAGCGCTGCTCGGCGCCTTCGAGGATGAGAATCGCCGAGCCCTTGGCCACCTTGTCGCCGACCTTGACCCGCACTTCCTTCACGGTGCCGGCAGAGGGCGAGGGGATTTCCATGGTCGCCTTGTCGGACTCCAGCGTAATGAGCGACTGCTCCTTCGCCACCTTGTCACCCGGCTTGACCAGTACCTCGATGACCTCGACTTCCTTGAAGTCGCCGATGTCGGGCACGGCGACCTGCTGCGCGCCGCCGGGCGCCGCGCGCGGCGCCTCGGCCTTCGCCGGCTCCTGCTTTTTCTTCGCTTCCTCCTTCGCGTCGAGCTCGAGGATCGGCGAGCCCTTCGACACCTTGTCGCCCGTCTTGACCTTGAGCTCCTTCACCACGCCAGCCGCGGGCGACGGGATCTCCATCGTCGCCTTGTCCGATTCCAGGGTGACGAGCGATTGCTCCTTGGCGACCGTGTCGCCGGGCTTGACCAGGATCTCGATGACCGCGACTTCCTTGAAGTCGCCGATATCGGGGACGACAACCTGGCTCATACGGTCGTCGGATCCGCTTTCTCGGGATCGATGCCGTATTTCTTGAGCGCGTCGGCCACCGTCTTCGCCTTGCCTTCGCCCTGGTCGGCGAGCGCCTTGAGCGCCGCAATGGTCACGAAGTAGCGGTTGACCTCGAAGAAGTGGCGCAGCCTGGCGCGCGAGTCTGAGCGGCCGAAGCCGTCGGTGCCGAGCACGCGGTAGACGCGATCCTTCGGCACGAACGGGCGGATCTGCTCGGCGAAGGTCTTGATGTAGTCGCTCGCCGCGACTACCGGGCCGGCCGGGCGCTCCCCGAGCATCTTCCCGACGTAGCTCGTCTTCTGGTTCCCTTCGGGATGGAGCATGTTCCAGCGGTCGGCCGCGAGCCCGTCGCGCCGCAGCTCGGTGAAGCTGGTCGCGCTCCAGACGTCGGCAGCGACGCCCCAATCCTTCTCGAGGAGCTCCGCCGCCGCCTCGACCTCGCGCAGGATGGTGCCCGAGCCGAGCAGCTGCACGCGCTGCTTGCCCTTCCCCTTGCTGTCCCGAAGGAGGTACATGCCTTTCAGGATGCCGGCCTCGGCGCCCTGCGGCAGCGCCGGGTGCTCGTAGTTCTCGTTCATCAGGGTGATGTAGTAGTAGACATCCTCCTGATTGGTGACCATGCGGCGCAAGCCGTCCTGGATGATCACCGCGACCTCGTAGCCGTAGGTCGGGTCGTACGAGACGCAGTTCGGAATCACGGAGGAAAAAACGTGCGAGTGCCCGTCCTCGTGCTGCAGGCCCTCGCCGTTCAGCGTGGTGCGGCCGGCGGTGGCGCCGAGCAGGAAGCCGCGCGCGCGCTGGTCGGCGGCCGCCCAGGCGAGGTCGCCGATGCGCTGCAGGCCGAACATCGAGTAGAAGATGTAGAACGGCACCGTCACTTCGTTGGAGTGGCTGTACGAGGTGGCGGCGGCGATCCAGGACGAGAACGCGCCCGCCTCGTTGATGCCTTCCTCGAGGATCTGCCCCTGCTTGTCCTCGCGGTAGAACATGACCTGGTCCTTGTCGACCGGCTCGTACTTCTGTCCCTCGGCGGCGAAGATGCCGAGCTGGCGGAACATGCCCTCCATGCCGAAGGTGCGCGCCTCGTCGGGGACGATCGGCACGATGCGCTTGCCGATCTCCTTCTCGCGCAACAGCGCGGTGAGCGTGCGCACGAAGGCCATGGTGGTCGAGATCTCGCGGCCTTCCCCCGATCCCTTGGTGATCTGTTCAAAGGAAGACAACCCGGGCACGGCGGGCACCTTGTCGGCCTTCACGCGCCGCTGGGGCAGGTAGCCGCCGAGCGCCTTGCGCCGCTCGTGCAGGTATTTCATCTCCGGCGCGTCGGCCGGCGGGATGTAGAACGGCAGCTCGTCGAGCTTCTCGTCGGGGATCGGGATGGCGAACTGGTCGCGCATCTCCTTGATCGTCGCCGTGTCGATCTTCTTCAGCTGGTGCGTCGGGTTCTTCGCCTGTCCCTGCTTGCCCAGGCCGAAGCCCTTGATGGTCTTGGCGAGGATCACCGTCGGCTGGCCCTTGTGCTTCACCGCCGCGGCGTAGGCGGCATAGACCTTGTGCGGGTCGTGGCCGCCGCGGTTCAGCCGCCAGATGTCCTCGTCGCTCATGCGCGCGACCAGCTCCGCCGCCTTGGGGTCCTTGCCGAAGAAGTGCTTGCGCACGAACGCGCCGTCGTTGGCCTTGTAGTTCTGGTACTCGCCGTCGACCGACTGCTCCATCACGCGCAGCAGCGCGCCGTCCTTGTCGCGCGCGAGCAGCGGGTCCCAGTAAGAGCCCCAGATCACCTTGATCACGTTCCAGCCCGCGCCGCGGAAGTCGCCTTCCAGCTCCTGGATGATCTTGCCGTTGCCGCGCACCGGGCCGTCGAGGCGCTGCAGGTTGCAGTTGACGATGAAGATGAGGTTGTCGAGCTTCTCGCGCGAAGCGAGGCCGATGGCGCCGAGCGATTCGGGCTCGTCCATCTCGCCGTCGCCGCAGAACACCCACACTTTGCGGTTCGCGGTCTGCGCAAGCCCGCGCGCCTCGAGGTACTTGAGGTAGCGCGCCATGTAGATCGCCTGGATCGGCCCGAGGCCCATCGAGACGGTGGGGAACTGCCAGTAGTCCGGCATCAGCCAGGGATGCGGATACGACGAGACGCCCTTGCCGTCCACTTCACGCCGGAAGTTGAGCAGCCTGTCCTGCGAGAGGCGGCCTTCCATCAGCGAGCGCGCATAGACGCCCGGTGACGAATGGCCCTGGAAGTAGATCAGGTCGCCGCCGTGCCCCTCGTGCGGCGCGTGCCAGAAATGCTGCTGGCCGGTGCCGAACAGCGTGCCCACCGAGGCGAAGCTCGCGATATGCCCGCCGAGCTCGTCGTCGTTCTTGTTGGCGCGCGCCACCATCACCATGGCGTTCCAGCGGCAGATCGAGCGGATGCGCTCTTCCAGCGCGACGTTGCCGGGCGAGCGCTCCTCCATGTGCGGAGGAATGGTGTTGATGTACGCGGTATTGGGCGAGAACGGGATGTACGCCCCCGAGCGGCGCGCCTTGTCGATCAGGCGCTCGAGCAGGAAATGCGCGCGCTCCGGGCCCTCGCGCTCGAGAACGGCTTCGAGCGCGTCGAGCCATTCCTGGGTCTCCAGTGCGTCCGGATCGTTGGCGGCGGGAAACTGCGGGACGGCGGACATGGGCGGGGATCCGAGGTTGTGCTGCGGGGGGCGCGGCAAGCTTAACCAGAAAACCGGGCCAATGCTAGACTGCGCGCCCCCCAATGGCCGCACGCATCCTCGACGGAAAATCCCTCGCCGCGGCGACGCGCGCGCGGCTCAAGCAGCAGGTCGAAGCGCTTGTGCAGCGCGGAGTCACGCCGGGCCTCACGGTGATCATCGCGGGCGACGATCCCGCGTCGAAGGTCTACGTGCGCAACAAGACCGTCGCGGCGCACGAGATCGGCGTTCGCTCGGAGCTGATCGAGCTCAAGAAAGACATCCCGGAAACAGAACTTCTCGAGCGGGTCGCGAGGCTCAACGCCGACCCGGCGGTGCACGGCATCCTGGTGCAGCTTCCGCTGCCGAAGCACATCGACGCCGCGCGCGTCCTGGAGTCGATCGCGCCGGCAAAGGACGTCGACGGCTTCCACGAGGCGAACCTGGGCGCGCTGATGGCGGGGCGGCCCGGGGTCGTGCCGTGCACGCCGCTCGGCTGCCTGCGCCTCATCGAGCACGCCGGTATCCCGATTGCAGGCCAGCACGCAGTCGTCGTTGGCCGCTCGAACATCGTCGGCAAGCCGCTCGCGCACCTGCTCTTGCAAAAGGACGCCACCGTCACCATCTGCCATTCGAAGAGCCGCGACCTCGGCGCGATCTGCCGAAGCGCCGACATCCTGGTCGCCGCGGTGGGCCGGCCGAAACTCGTCACCGCCGGGATGGTCAAACCCGGGGCCTGCGTGATCGATGTCGGCGTCAACCGGCTGCCCGACGGCAAGCTCGCAGGCGACGTGGACTACGAAGGCGTCAAGAATGTCGCGGGCTGGATCACGCCGGTGCCCGGCGGCGTCGGCCCGATGACCATCGCAATGCTCCTGGAGAACTGCCTCAGTGCTGCTGCAAGACAACCCGCTTCTTGATTTCACCGGGCTGCCGCGCTTCGCGGACATCAAGCCCGAGCATGTCGCCCCCGCCGTCGATCAGCTGCTCGCCGACGGCCGCGCCACCATCGAGACCGTCGCCCAGGCGAGAGCCACGTGGGATGACTTCGTCGCGCCGCTCGAGGACGCGAACGAGCGCATCGGCCGCGCCTGGGGCCAGGTCGCGCACCTGCACGCGGTGATGGACAACCCCGAGCTGCGCGAGGCCTACAACGCCAGCCTGCCGAAGATCACGCAGTACTGGACCGAGCTCGGCCAGAACCCGCAGCTGTTCGAGAAATACAAGGCTTTGGCCGCCTCACCCGAGTTCGGGAATCTGTCCGAGGCGCGAAAGCGCATCGTGGAGAATGCCGTGCGCGACTTCCGCCTCGGCGGCGCGGAGCTGCCGCCCGGGAAGAAGAAGCGCTATGGCGAAATCCAGGAAGAGCTCGCGCGCCTTTCGGCGAAGTTTTCCGAGAACGTGCTCGATGCGACCAACGCTTTCAGCCTCTACATAGGCAAGAGCCGGATTTCAGGCCTCCCGGAGGACGTGCTGGAGGCCGCTCGCGAGGCGGCGCAGAAAGACGGCAAGGAAGGCTGGAAGCTCACGCTGCACATGCCCTCCTACCTCCCGGTGATGCAATACGCCGACGACCGGAGCTTGCGCGAGGAGATGTACCACGCGAGCAGCACGCGCGCCTCGGAGCTCGGCAGGGCGCAGTGGGACAACGCGCCCCTCATCGCGAAGATCGTCCCGCTGCGGCGCGAGATCGCCCGGCTGCTCGGCTATTCCGACTTCGCGGAAGTGTCGCTGGTGCCGAAGATGGCGCAGTCCTCCCGCCAGGTGCTCGAGTTCCTCGACGACCTCGCTCGCCGCGCACGCCCCTTCGCCGAGAAGGACGTCGCGGAGCTGAAGGAATTTTTCCCGGATCTCCAGGCCTGGGACGTGGCCTACGCGTCGGAGAAGCTGCGGCTCAAGCGCTATTCGTTCTCCGACCAGGAAGTGAAGCAGTACTTCCCGGAGGACGTGGTGGTGCGCGGCCTGTTCCGCGTCGCCGAGCAGCTCTATGGCGTCAAGTTCGTCCCGGCCGAGGCGCCGACCTGGCACCCGGATGTGCGCTTCTTCGAGGTACGCGACGCGGGCGGCAACGCGATCGGCCAGTTCTACATGGATCTCTACGCGCGCGAGACCAAGCGGGGCGGCGCCTGGATGGACGAGGCCATCGCGCGCCGCCGCAAGCGCGAGCGCATCCAGATCCCGGTCGCTTACCTGAACTGCAACTTCTCCCGCCCGGTGGGAAACAAGCCGGCGCTCTTCACCCATGACGACGTGCTTACGCTGTTCCACGAGTTCGGCCACGGCCTGCACCACCTCCTGACGCGCGTCGAGGACCTCGGCGTCTCGGGCATCAACGGCGTCGAGTGGGACGCGGTCGAGCTGCCGAGCCAGTTCATGGAGAACTTCTGCTGGGAGTGGGACGTGCTGCGCGAGATGACGCGCCATGTCGACACCGGCAAGCCGCTGCCACGCGAGCTGTTCGAGAAGATGCTCGCGGCGAAGAACTTCCAGAGCGGCCTCGCGATGCTGCGCCAAATCGAGTTCGCCGTGTTCGACATGCGGCTGCATTCCGACTTCGACCCGGCCAAGGGCAAGACGGCGCTCGAGCTCCTCGACGAAGTGCGCCGCAAGGTCGCAGTGCTCTTTCCGCCGGCCTACAACCGCTTCCCGAACAGCTTCGGGCACATCTTCGGCGGCGGCTATGCCGCCGGCTACTACAGCTACAAGTGGGCCGAGGTGCTTTCGGCCGACGCCTACAGCGCGTTTGAGGAAATGAGCGAGTCAAAAGGCGTGCTGGACCCCATCACCGGCGCGCGCTTCCGGGACGAGATCCTCGCCGTCGGCGGCAGCCGGCCCGCGGCCGAGTCGTTCCGCGCCTTTCGCGGCCGCGACCCGCAGGTCGACGCACTGCTGCGCCACAACGGCATGACCGTCTGAAATTAGCGACCTGGAACTGTAATTCCCTGCGGGTGCGCCTGCCGCACCTCCTCGATTGGCTGCGCAGCGCGCAGCCGGACGTGATGTGCCTGCAGGAGACGAAAACCGAGGACGCGAATTTTCCGCTCGCCGAGCTGCGCGCCGCGGGCTACCAGGCGGTGTTCTGCGGCCAGAAGGCCTATAACGGCGTCGCGATACTGTCCAGGAGTGAAATCGAGGATGTGGAGAACGGCATCCCGGACTTCGCCGACGATCCCAAGCGCGTCATCGCCGCCACCGTCGGGGAGGTTCGCGTCCTTTGCCTGTACGCGCCGAACGGCGAGGCGCCGGGCACCGACAAATATGCGTACAAGCTGCGCTGGTACGAGGCGCTGACGCGCTGGCTCGAAAAGGCGCGCATCCCGAACCTGGCGGTGCTCGGCGATCTGAACATCGCGCCCGAGCCGCGCGACGTGCACAACCCGAAGCGCTGGGAAGGCAAGATCCATTTCTCCGAGCCCGAGCGCGCGGCCTTCAATGCGCTCCTCGGCGCGGGTCTGAGCGACGCGTTCCGGCTTTTCGACCAGCTCGAGAAGCAATTCACCTGGTGGGACTATCGCCTCAAGGCCTTCGAGCGCGGCTGGGGGCTGCGCATCGACCACATCCTGCTGGCTCCGGCGCTCGCCGCGAAATGCCGCTCATGCACGATCGACGTCGAGCCGCGCCGGCGCGAGCGCCCGTCGGATCACGCGCCGGTGGCGGCCGAGCTCAGCTGAGGCATCACCTCTCGCGCGAATAGCGTCATCGAGCGCTCGACGAGCGCCGGGTCGAGCGCGCCGAAGTTGTGCATGGTCGCGACGTGGCGGATTCCCATCTCGCGCAGCCGCGCGAGCTTCTGCGCGATCGTCTCCGGCGAGCCGAACAGGCAGATGCCGTTGGCGAGGATGTCTTCGTAGACGTGCTTTTTCGCGTAGAGGCGGGTATCCACATAGAGGTCGTAAGCCGCTTTGGCCTCCGCTTTGGCGGCCGCGTCGCTGCCGGACACGTAGGTGTGGAAAGTGAAGACATGGTCGTCGTCCTCGGCGGCGAGGCCCGCCTCCGCGCGGCCGCGCCGGTACTCGGCGAAGAAGGCGCCGATGTCCGCAAAGTCCTTGCACGAGGCGTAGGGCACCGTGAACACGCGGTTGCCCTGCTTGCCGACGTGATAGGCGCCGTCGCGCGCGAGGATGGCGACATAGATGGGCGGCACGCGGCCTTCGTGCGGCCTGACGTTGAGCACCGCCTTACCGACGCTGTCGCCCGCCATCAGGCGGCGCACGACATCGAGCGCCGCATTGAACCGGTCGCGCTTTTCCTTCGGGTCGATGCCGAAGCCGGCGAACTCGTGCGCGAGATAGCCCGAGCCGACGCCGAACACGAGCCGCCCGCCGCTCATCATGTCGAGCATCGAGTAGGTCTCGGCGATGTGGCGCGGATCGTGGAAAGGGAGGATCGAAATGGCCGTTCCCAATCTGATTTTCTGCGTCCGCTGGGCAAGCGCGGAGAGCATGACCGCGGGGTTGGGCACCACGCCGTACTCGTGGAAATGGTGCTCGGCGCAGAAGAAGGTGTCATAGCCGAGCGTCTCGGCGAGCGCGCACTGGCGCATCACCTGGCGGTAGAGCTGCGGAACGGTCCGCGCGAGGCGCGGGTGATGATCGTTGACAGAAAAAATGGAGTAGCGCATCGCGCTACTGCATTCTAATCAGTCGATCTGCTGGTAAGCCGGCAGGGTGAGGAACTCGACGTACTTGTCGTCGGTGGTGATGCGCTCGAAGAGCTTCGCGCCTTCGTCGTACTTGCCTTCGCTCTGGGCGGCCTTCACCTTGGCCAGCTCCTCGGCGAGGAGCTGCTTGAAAAGCGCCGGGGTCACCTTGCGCCCGTCCTCGAGCTGGCCCTTGGGCGAGCGCATCCACTGCCAGATCTGCGAGCGCGAGATCTCGGCGGTGGCGGCGTCTTCCATCAGGTTGAACACCGGCACGCAGCCGTTGCCCGCGAGCCAGGCGCCGAGGTACTGGATGCCGACGGAGATGTTGTTGCGCAAGCCCGCTTCGGTGATCGGCTTCTCCGGCTGGAAGTTGAGCAGGTCCTTGGCCGACACGTTGACGTCGGGCCGTTGCCGGCCGTACTGGTTCGGCTGCGGCATGTGCTGGTCGAAGATATCCTTCGCGATCGGCACGAGCCCCGGGTGCGCGACCCAGGTGCCGTCGCAGCCGTCGGTCACTTCGCGCAGCTTGTCCTGGCGCACCTTCTCGAGCGCGGCCTGGTTCGCCGCGGGATCGTTCTTGATCGGGATCTGCGCCGCCATGCCGCCCATCGCGGGCGCGCCGCGCTTGTGGCAGGTCTTGACCAGCAGCAGCGCGTAAGCGCGCATGAAGGGCGCGAGCATCGTCACCTGGCTGCGGTCGGCGAGGCAGAAATCCTTGTTGCCGCGGAACTTCTTGATGCAGGAGAAGATGTAGTCCCAGCGCCCGATATTGAGCCCCGACGAGTGGCCGCGCAGCTCGTGGAGGATCTCGTCCATCTCGAACGCCGCGAGCACCGTCTCGATCAGCGCGGTGGCGCGGATCGTGCCCTGCGGGATGTTCAGCTCATTCTGGGCGAAAACGAACACGTCGTTCCAGAGCCGCGCCTCGAGATGCGACTCCATCTTGGGCAGGTAGAAGTACGGCCCGGAGCCGCGCTTGAGCAGCTCGCTCGCGTTGTGGAAGAAGTAGAGCGCGAAGTCGAACAGGCTGCCCGAGACCGGCTTGCCGTCGACCTGCACGTGCTTCTCGTCGAGATGCCAGCCGCGCGGGCGCGGGATCAGCACCGCGGTGCGGTCATTGAGCTTGTAGTGTTTGCCGCCCTGCTCGAGCGAGATCGTACGGCGCACCGCGTCGCGCAGGTTGACCTGCCCGTCGACCATGTTGTGCCAGGTCGGGCAATTCGCGTCCTCGAAGTCCGCCATGAAAGTGGACGCGCCGGAATTCAGCGCGTTGATCACCATCTTGCGGTCGGTCGGGCCGGTGATCTCGACGCGCCGGTCGAGCATGTCCCGCGGCTGCGCCGCGATCTGCCACTCGCTTTCGCGCACCTGCTTCGTTTCGGGCAGGAAATCGGGCAGCTTGCCCGCGTCGAACTCCTTCTGCCGCGCCGCCCGGCGCGCGAGCAGCTCCTGCCGGCGGGATTCGAACTGGCGATGCAGCTTGGCGATGAAATCGAGTGCCGCCGGCGTGAGGATCTGAGCGAATTCGGCGGTGACCCGCCCCGTGACGGAGATCGCCTGCGCTTTCGGGGCGGAGATTTGCATCGCAGCATTCTATGAAGCCGGATGCGGCACTGCAACATGAAATCATAGCCCATTCGGAGTACCCTGTTTTTAGCCAGCAATTTGGCATTTCACATCGTGGGAAATCCGATGAAACACAACATCCTGATCTTCGGTGCCTCGTACGGCTCGCTGCTCGCCACCAAGCTGCTGCTCGCGGGGCACAACACCCAGCTCGTCTGCACGCCCGCCGAAGTGGAGCTGTTCAACAAGGAAGGCTCGCGCGTGCGCATGCCGGTGAAAGGGCGCGAAGGGCTGGTCGAAGTCGACTCGCGCAAGCTGCCCGGCAAGCTCTCGGCCCAGGTGCCGAGCGCAGTGCAGCTCTCCGGCTTCGACCTGGTCGTGCTCGGCATGCAGGAGCCGCAATACCGCTCCCCCGGCGTTCGCGAGCTGCTCGATGCGGTCGGCAAGGCAAGACTGCCGCTGATGTCGATCATGAACATGCCGCCGCTGCCGTACCTCGCGCGCATTCCCGGCCTGAAGGTAGAAAGCCTGCAGAGCGCTTATACGGATGCGTCGGTGTGGGCGAACTGCGATCCGAAGTTCATGACGCTCTGCAGCCCCGACCCGCAGGCGTTCCGTCCGCCGGAAGAGAAGGTAAACGTGCTGCAAGTGCGGCTGCCGACCAACTTCAAGTCGGCGCGCTTCGAGTCCGACGCGCACACCTCCATCCTGCGCCGGCTCGAAGCCGACATCGAGGCCGCCCGCTACGAAGGGCTGGAGCTGCCGGTGAAGCTGAAGGTGCACGAGTCGGTTTTCGTTCCGCTCGCCAAGTGGGCGATGCTGATCGCCGGAAACTACCGCTGCGTCACGAAGGACGGCATTCGTCCCATCAAGGAAGCGGTGCACGGCGACCTGCAGGCCTCGCGCGACACGTACAACTGGGTGGTCAAGCTCTGCGTCGCGCTGGGCGCCAACGAGAAGGACCTCGTGCCTTTCGAGAAGTACGCCGCCGCGGCGCAGAGCCTCGGCAGCCCGTCGTCCGCGGCGCGCGCGCTCGATGCCGGCGCGCCGAACATCGAGCGCGTCGATCGCCTGGTGCAAGCCATTGCCGCGCAGAAAGGGCTGCGCTCGCCGGTGCTCGACGAAGTCGTGCGGCTGGTCGACGCGAAGCTGGAGTCGAATCGCCGGAAGAGCACGGACGCCGGCCTCAAGGCCGCGGCGCCGGCCAAGAAGATCGCCTAGGCCCCGGGCTTCTCCGGGTCGGCATCGCCCTCGATGCCGAGCTCGGCGATCTTGCGCGTGATGGTGTTGCGCCCCATGCCAAGCAGGTTGGCCGCCTCGATGCGCCGCCCGCCAGTCCGCTTCAACGCCTGGCTGATGAGCGCGCGCTCGAACTGACGGCCCAGCGCGTCGAGGATGCCGGTATCGCCGCGCGCGAGGCGCCGCTCGGCCTCGTTCTCCAGCGCGCCGAGCCAGTCCGAGGCCGCGCTGGCGGCGCTGTCGCGGAATTCGGCCGGCAGATCGCCCACGTCGACCACCTGTCCCGGCGCCATCACCGTGAGCCAGTGGCACAGGTTCTCGAGCTGGCGCACGTTGCCCGGAAACGCGAGGCGCGCGAGATGGGCCAGCGCGGCGTCCGACAGGCGCTTGGGCTCGACACCGAGCTGCTTCGCGCTCGAGGCCAGGAAATGTCTCGCGAGCAGCGGGATGTCCTCGGCGCGCTCGCGCAGGTTCGGCAGGCGCAGGCGGATGACGTTCAGCCGGTGGTAGAGGTCGTCGCGGAAGGTCCCTTCGCGCACCCGCTGCTCCAGGTTCTGGTGCGTGGCGGCGATTACGCGCACGTTGACCTTGATCTGCTGGTGGCCGCCGACGCGGTAGAAGCTGCCATCCGATAGCACGCGCAGCAGGCGCGTCTGCAGCTCGGGCGGCATGTCGCCGATCTCGTCGAGGAAGAGCGTGCCGCCCTCGGCCTGCTCGAAGCGGCCGCGGCGCTGCTGCTGGGCCCCGGTGAACGAGCCGCGCTCGTGGCCGAAAAGCTCGGATTCGAGCAGATCCTTCGGCATCGCCGCGGTGTTGATCGCGATGAACGGCTTGGCGGCGCGCGCACTGTGGCGGTGCAGGGCGCGCGCGACCAGCTCTTTTCCGCTGCCCGATTCGCCGGTGATGAGCACCGTGGCGCTCGACTGCGAAAGCCGGCCGATGGCGCGGAACACCTCCTGCATTGCAGGCGCCTGGCCGAGGATTTCCTGAGGTATTAAATGATCCTCAACAGCTCCGGTCTCGCGCCGGCTTTCTTCCAGCGCGCGGCGGATCAGTTCGACCGCCTGGTCGACGTCGAAGGGCTTGGGCAAGTACTCGTAGGCGCCGCCCTGGAAGGCCGCCACCGCCGAGTCGAGGTCGGAGTAAGCGGTCATCACGATCACCGGCACCGCCGGATGGCGCTGCTTCACGGCGTTGAGGAGCTCCAGGCCCGACAGGCCGGGCATGCGGATGTCCGACACCAGCACCTCGGGCGCCTCGCCCGAGAGCGCGTCGAGCGCGTCCCGCGCCGAGGCAAACGAGCTGAAGGCGATGCCTTCGCGGCTCAACGCCTTCTCGATCACCCATCGGATGGAGCGATCGTCGTCGACGATCCAGACCGGTTTCATCTGAGCGGCAGCAGGATCCTGAATGTTGTTCGGCCTGGCCGGGACTCGAACTCGATCACGCCCCGGTGATACTGGACGTAGGTCTGCGCGAGCGAGAGCCCCAAGCCGGTGCCACCTTCCCTGCCCGAGACCAGCGGATTGAAGATCCGATCGCGGATCTCCTCCGGCACGCCCGAGCCGTCGTCGATCACTTGCAATTCTAATGCCAGCCTGTGGCGCTGCCGCAGGATGGTGAGCTGCCTGATCGCCCTCGTCCGGAAGACGATGGTGCCCGCGCCGGCCTGAGCGGCGTTGCGCGCGATGTTGAGCGCGACCTGGATGAGCTGCTCGCGGTCGCCGGACAGCGGCGGCAGGCTCGGGTCGTAGTCGCGCTCGATGTCGATGCCGAACTCGGCGCGGATCAGGCTGCGCACGCGCTCGAGGACCTCGTGGATCGACAGCGGCTCGACGCGCGGCGTGCGGTGCGGCGTGAGCATGCGGTCCATCAGCGCCTGCAGCCGGTCGGCTTCCTGGATGATCACCTGGGTGTATTCGCGCAGCTCGGGCTTGTCGAGCTCCCGCTCCAGGAGCTGCGCCGAGCCGCGCAAGCCCCCGAGCGGGTTCTTGATCTCGTGCGCGAGGTTGCGGATCAGCTCGCGATTCGCCTGCTGCTCGGAGAGCAGCCGCTCCTCGCGCGCGTGGCGCAGCTGCTGCTCGATCGGGCGCAGCTCGGCGAGCAGCGCCACTTCCGCGCTGTCGACGCGCGTCACGCTGCAGGAAAGCGCGCGCGGCTCGCGTCCCGGCCGCTGGTAGCTCACGGTCTGCGCCGAGTAGTCCCAGTGCGTGTCGCGCGCCTCGCCGAGCGAGCGCTCGAGCGCGTCGCGCTCGGCGAAGAGCTGCAGGAACGGCTGCCCGATCAGGCTCTTCGCGCCGGTGGCGAGCAGGTTCTCGGCCGCCGGATTGGCATAGCGCACGTTGAAATGCGCGTCGAGCGCCACCACCGCCGTCGCCAGCAGCTCGAGACCCGCGAAGGGCAGCGCGGCCACTCAGCGATACAGGTTGTTCAGCTCACGCTTGAGCGCTTCGATGTTCTTTTCGTGCGTCTCGACCGTGTCTTTGTAGGGCTGCAGCCGCTCCTCGACCTTCGCGTAATTGCGCTCCTCGCCGCTGCGCGTGCTCTCTTGCGCGGCGAGCGCCTCGCGCGCCTTGCCGAGCGCCGCCTGCTCGGTGGCGAGCTCCTTCTCGAGGATGCCGCGCTGGCGCTCGCGCGCGCGGTTGGCCTCGGCGGCCGATTCGCGCGGGAAGTCGCCCGGGCGCCTGGCCGCCGACTTTTGCGCGGGCGCCACGTTGACCTGCGTGGTGACGAGCTCGCACTTCTTGCCCGAGGTCTCGCGCTTGTCGTTGGTGTAGCTCGCGCGTCCCTTGGCGTCGACGCACTTGTAGATCTCCGTGACCTGCGCGTGCGACGTCCCGGCGAGCCATGCCAGCGCGAAGATCGGTGCCCAAGCCCGGTGCATTTGGAAATAGTCTATCAAATCAATGAAAAAGGGGCGGTTGCCCGCCCCTCTCTTAACGCACTCCGACCGGTTTGGATTACGACGCGTAGTACATGTCGAATTCCACCGGATGGGTGGTCATGCGGAACCGCGTGAGCTCGTCGTTCTTGAGCGCGATATAGGACTCGAGGAAGTCCTCCGAGAACACGCCGCCGCGCGTGAGGAACGCGTGGTCGTCCTCCAGGCACGAGAGCGCCTGCTCGAGCGAAGCGCACACGTTCGGCACCTTCTTCGCCTCTTCCGGCGGCAGGTGGTAGAGGTCCTTGTCGATCGGCTCGCCCGGGTGGATCTTGTTCTGCACGCCGTCGAGGCCCGCCATCAGCATCGCGGCGAACGCGAGATAGGCATTGGCCGTCGGATCCGGGAAGCGTACCTCGACGCGCCGCGCATTCGGGCTCGAGACATACGGGATGCGGCACGCCGCGGAGCGGTTGCGCGCGGAGTACGCGAGGTTGATCGGCGCCTCGAAGCCCGGCACCAGGCGCTTGTAGGAGTTGGTGCCCGGATTGGTGATCGCGTTCAGCGCCTTGGCGTGCTTGATGATGCCGCCGATGTAATGCAGCGCGAAGTCGGACAGCCCGCCATAGCCGTTGCCGGCGAAGAGATTCTTCCCGCCTTTCCACACCGACTGGTGCACGTGCATGCCGGAGCCGTTGTCGCCCACCACCGGCTTGGGCATGAAGGTCGCGGTCTTGCCGTACGAGTGCGCGACGTTCCACACCGTGTACTTGAGGATCTGCATCCAGTCGGCGCGCTGCACGAGCGGCGCGAAGCGCGTGCCGATCTCGCACTGGCCCGCAGCCGCCACTTCGTGGTGATGCACCTCGACCTCGACGCCCTGCTGCTCGAGCGCGAGCGCGATGGCATTGCGGATGTCGCCCAGCGTGTCGGTCGGCGGCACCGGGAAGTACCCGCCCTTGACCGGCGCGCGGTGCCCCATGTTGCCCGACTCGTAGTCGATGTTCGAGGACCACGGCGCTTCCTCGGACTTGATCCTCACCGAGCAGCCCGACATGTCGACGTTCCAGGTCACGCCGTCGAAGATGAAGAACTCGGGCTCGGGCCCGAAGTACGACACGTCGCCCAGGCCGGTCGACTTGAGATAGGTCTCCGCGCGCTTGGCGATCGAGCGCGGGTCGCGGTCGTAGGGCTTGCCGTCCATCGGCTCGTAGACGTCGCAGCTGATGTTCAGCACCGGCTCGTCGGTGAACGGATCCATGCGCGCGCTCGACGCATCGGGCATCAGCAGCATGTCGGAGGCCTGGATTCCCTTCCAGCCGGCGATGGAGGAGCCGTCGAACGCGTGACCCTGCTCGAACTTATCCTTGCCGAAGTACTTCACCGGCACGGTGACGTGCTGCTCCTTGCCACGCGTGTCCGTGAAGCGGAGATCGACGAACTTGACCTCCTTGTCTTTGATGAGCTTCAGGACGTCATCGGGCGTGGTCGTTGCCATTGCTGCTTCTCCTCGCTGATTAAGTTGGTGTAGTAGACGAAAGCCGTCAGCAGATTCCGTGCCAAAGAATTTCGGGTTGAAGCGCGGATTCTAAGCGGGCCTATGCACGGTGATGGGGCGTCGCAGTGCCCCTTGCACTGCGTAAGTGCATCTTGCCGAGTCCTATAATTTCGGGCAAGGGTCATGAGCGATATTCGGAAAACCGCGGCAGAGCGTGCCCGGAAGATGGGGCTGCCGTACGCGGGGGCCCTGCTGCCGGCCGAGGCGCACCAGCTGATGCGCGAAGGCGCCAAGCTGGTCGACGTGCGCACCAAGCCCGAACTCCAGTACGTGGGCAGCATCCCCGGCGCGCTGGCCGTCGAGTGGCAGACCTACCCCGGCAGCCGGCCGAATCCCGAGTTCATCGGCGAGCTGGCCGCGGCGACCAAGAAGGACGAACCGGTCATGTTCATCTGCCGCTCCGGCGCCCGCTCCCACGGCGCCGCGGAAGCGGCCATGCGCGCCGGCTGGCGCGAGACCTACAACGTGCTCGAGGGCTTCGAGGGCGACAAGGACCCCGCCGGGCACCGCAACACCGTCGGCGGCTGGCGCAAGGCCGGCCTGCCGTGGGTGCAGACCTAGCGGTGATCGAGCGGTCATGTCGAACGGGGTGGCGACGAAGGTTTTGGAAGGCCTTCGACCAGATGGACACCGCGCCCAACGCAGTGCGGCACCACGCCGACGTTAGGCCGCACGGAAAGCAAACATGTCATCTACCGCCAACCTGGGTCTAGCGCTTTCCAAAGAGGAACTGGTGCTAGTCAGTAATGCTCTGAATGAAGTCCTTCATGGCCCCCACGCCGTTGCAGAGTGGGAGTTTCAAACGCGTTTGGGTGTCGATCGGCAACGCGCAACCGAACTTCTGGCGCGCATCAGTCGTTTACTCGGCGGCAAAGGGTAGCCCTCCTGCCCGCCAAATGGCAGCCTCTCGCTACTACGAGCGAAACATCAAGACACTGCAGGCCTTGACGAAAGCCGGTGCCAATTCTGCAAAGGTGCACACAATTGAGCACCACATCTACTGCCAATCGATCGCAGACGTAGAACTCGTTACACAGCGTGGCTCGAATCTAGGTTACGAGGTCATGCATAGCTATGCGCGTGACCGCAATGGCAAACGCTTCTGGTCCTTTGATCTAGTAAAGAAGAGCACGCCGACGATTGAGAATATCGAGGTGCAATCGTTCGAACTTCTACAAATCATTGACGGCATTGACGCCCAGTATGACGGCTGGGGTACCGAAGTTGAGAAGTAGATCTAACTTTGAGTGGAACGGACGTGCGAAAGCAGTCCGCCGTTGTTAGGCCTTCCAGTCCACCCAGCCGAAGTAGGCGGTCAGCAGCACCAGGCCTCCAAACACGATCCGATACCAGGCGAACGGCTTGAAGTCGTGCGTCGCAACGTAACGGATCAGCCAGCGGATCACCACGAAGGCTGAAAAGAAAGAGACCACCAGCCCGAGCGCGAGCGGCGCGAGATGCTCGGCGGAGAAGAGGGAGCGGTGCTTAAGGAGATCGTAGGCGCCCGCGGCGACGAGGGTCGGTACCGCGAGGAAGAAGGAGAACTCGGTCGCCGCCTTGCGCGAGAGCCCGAACAGCATGCCGCCGATGATGGTCGCGCCCGAGCGCGACGTGCCGGGAATGAGCGCGAAGCACTGCGCGAAGCCGACCTTCAGCGCATCGAGCCAGGTCATGTCGCGCGTGCTTTCGACACGCACCGGATTTCTGCGTCCCTCGACCCAGAAGATAACGAACGCGCCGACGATGAAAGCGAGCGCCACGGGAACGGCGTGGAACAGGTGGTGCTTGATGAGGCTGCCGAAAGCGAGGCCGAGCAGCGCCGCGGGGATGAAGGCGACAACAAGATTGCGGTAGAGCCGGACGTCGATCCTGAAGAAGCGCGCGCGGTATTCCCACACCACGGCGAGCATCGCGCCGGTCTGGATCACCAGGTTGAACACCGTCCAGCGCTCGTCGGTGGCGCCGAGCAGGTCCGCGGCGAGGATCAGGTGACCGGTGCTCGAGACCGGCAGGAATTCGGTCAATCCCTCGACGACGCCGAGCACGAGCGCGTTAAAAATGTCCGCCATGACAAATCTTAACCGCGGCTCAGGAAACGCCCTATGTGCGGCCAGTAGTCTGGGTGATTATCAATGTCGTTATGGCCGGCTTCGAGCTCGAGCAGGCGCTTTTCGCCGCCCCACGCGTCGTACAGGCGCCGCGCGTGCTCGGCGGGAATCACCTCGTCGCGGCCCGCCGCGATGCAAAGCAGCGGTGCGCGCAGGCCGGGCGCGCGGCCGAGCGAATCGAAGCGGTGCTTGAGCAGCAGATCGACCGGCAGGAACGGGTAATGGCGCTTGGCGACGCGCGCCAGGCTGTCGAACGGCGTGACCAGGATCACCCCGTCGACGCGGCGCGACGCGGCGAGCTGCACCGCGACGCCGCTGCCGAGGCTGCGGCCCAGCACGTAGACGCGCGCCGCGCCCGGCGCCACGTGGTCGTACCACGCGAGCGCGTCAGCGGCGAGGCTCGCTTCCGACGGTCGGCC
>JADMIO010607215.1_pt1 | contig 19224 bp, 14 predicted proteins | sample 8958161 | NCBI WGS metagenome assembly JADMIO01 (sample SAMN16585339, study PRJNA669376) | soil metagenome | isolation source: Crop rotation soil | place: USA: Cullars Rotation, Alabama | collected 2011
GATACTGCCAGCCATGCCCGACACCTCCCTTCCCCAGACCCCGCCGCTCAGCGCCGCCGACCACGAGCGTGCGATGAGCGAATACGGCCGGCGCGCCGAGGCGCGGGCCTATGACCTCGGCAACCGCGGCCCGATCCGGGTCGGCGCCGACGGCAAACTGCTGCCGGAGATCCTGGAGTCGTATTGGACGAACGGCTTCTACGTCTTCCAAGGCGTCGTCGGACCGCAGGAGCTGGCCGAGCTGCGCGCCGACATCGATGCTGTGCTGTCACGCGCGCCGGTCGCCCCTGATGCGGCCATCGACTTCCGCGGTCGGCCCGTGGTCGACCACGGCATCCTCAAGCCACCCTATCGCTGGGCCAAGCCGTTGAGCGATCCGGTCGGCGGCACCGACGCGAACAACGGCCGCCACCCCGCCGAGATGCTGCAGCCCACGCCGGGCAAGGACGCGCCGGACTGGACGGTCGAACTGCTCGACGGCAACCTGCATCTCAGCGACGCCTGCCTGCGCCTCTACGGCCATCCCGGCCTGCTCACCGTGGCCGCCTCGATCCTCGGCGACGACTTCGTGCCCTACAACGAGGTGACCTTCGTGAAGGAGCCTGGCCTCGGGCCGTCGGTCGCCTGGCACCAGGACGGCACGACGCACTGGACCGCCGCCGACTGGGACCAGGGCGCGCACGGCTTCAACTTCATGACCCAGCTCTATCCCAGCACGGCGGCGAACTGCGTCTGGGTGCTGCCGGGCAGCCACAAGCGCGGCAAGGCCGACATCAAGAAGATGGTGGCCGACGCGGGCTCCGACCGCATCGAGGGCGCCGTGCCGATGCTGTGCGAGGCCGGCGACACGATCGTCACCAACCGCCAGCTGGTGCACGGCTCGTTCGCCAACAGCTCGCCCGACCGGCGCATCACGCTCAACGAGGGTTTCTTCCCGCGCAAGCGCGTGCTGAACGTCACGACCCGGCGGCTCACCGGCAAGATCGAGACCTACGACCAGGCCCGCATCGATGCCCGCACCCGCATCCTGCAGATCGCGATCGACGCGCGCCGTCAGCACTTCCCGCAGGAGACACCTTATGTCTACCAACCGCTCGCCGGCCACGAGGACGAGAACCGCTGGACCGAGGCGACGCGCGCCGGCGTGCTGAAGAACTACAACCAGCTCGACATGTTCATCTGACGGAGGCGGGCGTGACTGCGGTGCGCGCCCTGCTCCTCCTGCTCATCGTAGCCGGCTGCGCGCAGCAACCGACCGGCCCCTGGCAGAAGCCCGGCGTCGACGAGCAGACGCTGGTCCGCGATACCGCCAGCTGCCGCAGCGCCGCCCAGGCCGCGGCGCTCCGCGCTTACCCCTCCAGTAGCGGACCCGCGGGCCTCGGGGCCGGCGGCGCGATCGCGGCGCAGCAGCGCGATACCGCCGGCCGCGCGGCGGTCGAAGCCGCGCGCTTCGACGACTGCATGCTCGGGAAGGGGTACAGGCGGCTCTAGAGCACATTCCCTTTAGTTTGAATCGCTAGGGGGATTCCCGATCGGTCGGAAGTGTGATTCAAGCTGAGGGCTGGGCGGAGGCCAGCTTGAATGGCAGCACCTCTTTCGTTGGATATTCGCAAACGGATCGTGGCTGCGGTTGAAGATGGGTCGTCTCGCCGAGCGGCGGCGGATCGTTTTGCGGTCAGTGAGAGTACGGCGATCAAGCTGGTCCAGCAGTGGGAACAGACCGGCAGTCTTGAGCCCGGCCGGATGGGTGGCTATCGGCCGTTCGCTCTGGCGGCCCATGAGATGCTGGTGCGCGAGCTGATTGCGCAGGCGCCCGACCAGACATTGGACGAACTGCGGGATCGGCTGGCTGGTCGTGGCGTCATGGTCGGTCGCACGTCGGTGCATCGATATCTGTCGGCCCTGGGCCTGACGCGTAAAAAAAGACCCTCCACGCCGCCGAGCAGGACCGCCCGGACGTCGCGGCCGCCCGGACGGCGTGGCGCGAAGACCAACCAGGTCTGAGCTCCGAACACCTCGTCTTCATCGACGAGACCTGGATCAAGACCAATATGGCGAGGACGCATGCTCGCGCGCCATGCGGCCAGCGAGCGATCGGCGCCGTACCGCACGGCCACTGGCAGACCAGCACCTTCCTTGCCGCTCTACGGTGCGACCGGCTGACCGCTCCCTGCGTGATCGATGGGCCGATCAACGGCCTGACCTTCCAGGCCTATGTCGAGCAGATCCTGCTTCCCACTCTGCAGCCCGGCGACATTGTCATCATCGACAACCTTGGCTCCCACAAGGGCAAGGCTGTCCGACGCGCCATCGAGCAGGTTGGCGCATTCCTGCTCTACCTGCCGCCCTACAGTCCCGACCTCAATCCTATCGAGCAGGTCTTCGCCAAACTGAAGGCGATGCTGCGCAAAACCGCCGCCCGCTCCCTCGAAGCCTTGTGGACCGCTGTCGGTACACTCCTCGACCGCTTCTCGCCCAGAGAATGCGCCCGATACTTCAGAAACGCCGGATACCGCACACTTAAACGGAATCTGCTCTAGCCTCTCTTGCCGGTGCAACCCCGGGCGGCGCCCCCCGTTAACTGCGCGGACCGGCCAGCACCGGCGGAGCGGACGCCCTGAGCGAACAGCCAGCCGACGCACGCATCACCCTCCAAACCGCGCATTCTGCCCCTAGATGGCGCGACATCTCCCTGCCGCGCTGGGTCGCCGGTGCGGGGCTGAGTGCGATCGTGGCCATTGCCGCTCTCGAGGCCGGTTTCACAGGGCCATGGCTCGACGAATTCTGGACGCTCGAACTGTCCGATACCGACAAGGGACTCGTCTCGTTGGTGCGCGACGGCTGGCTGCACGACACTCATCCGCCGCTCTTCAATGCCTGGACGACGCTTCTGGCATCTCTCGGGGTGACCTCGATTGCCGCCGGACGACTCCTCTCCAATGGCCTTGCGGTGGCGCTCATGATCGTGGCGGCGCGACGCCTGTCGAGGCGGACGCCCGAGCAGGCCGACTTCAACACGGTCCTGCTGCTACTCATCCTGTCGTTGCCCCAGGCGATCGACAGTTTCGCCACCTACCGCTCGTACTTCTGGCAGATCGCGGCAGTCGGCACCCTGGTGTTCGTCGCCCGCCACGTCGCCTCGACCCGGGTCGATCTCGACCTTCGCAAGGACGTCGATTTGGCCGTGATCGCCGTCCTGGCGACGGTGGCGTCGATTGGCCTCCACTATGTCGGCGCCGTGTTCGGCGGCCTGCTGGCCGGGACCATCGCGCTCTGCGCCTGGCGGCGAGAGCTACGGCGATGGTCCGCCCTGATGCTCCTGGCAACAGCAGGGGCCGGCCTGTTCGTCATCGCAAGCGTACTGGCGCAGGCGCCCAACTGGGCGGTCGACCTCGATCATACCTGGATAGATCTGCCGGGCCTCCAGGCCCTGGGTGTGACGCTCCTGCTTGCAGCGGGCGCGATTGGTCACAATCCGGTCGCCCTTGCCGGCATGCGCCTCGGCCGCCTGCGCGGCGAATCGCCTTGGCCCTTCGTCGCTATGGTCGGCGGCGTGATCATTGCGGGTGTCGCCATCGTCCTCGCGGTCCATGCCTTCACACCCATCGTGGTCGAGCGCTACCTGATCGCGGTCGCGGTGCTGGTCTGCGCCCTGATGGCGGTTCCAGCCGCGCGCATCGCACGGGATAGTCTCCTGTTTGGTCTGTTGGTCCTGGTATCGGTGGCCGTCGCCGCCGCCCCGTTGGTGCAGTCAGGCTTCAGGCTCAAATGGTACGAAGGTGCCCGGACGATCGCCGAGATCGTGGCGGCCTGTCCCACCACCCGGGTCTTCGCCGCGAGCGGCTGGGCCCTCGGACCAGCCGCTGAGACCCGCGCGGCGCTGCGCGAGGATCCGGTATTCGCCCGCGCCTACCGGTTGCTGGCTGATCGCTACGGGTTTGTTGTCCAGTTCATCGGCCAGAACGGGACCGCTGAGGCGACACGTGGCGATTGTCCGGTTCTCGTGTGGTATGAGCACACGCCGAACGAGGCCGAGGACGACCTGGGTGCAGCCCTCTATGCGACAGGCTTTACCGGTCTGTCGGACGCGCGCCTGTCGGTGATCCGAACTGCGACCGGAATGGTGCTTAGGGCGGATCGGCCATAGGCGCGTTTCTGGTTCTTCTGGTAGAACGCAGGCAATGCGTCCTTGGAAAGAATCTGCCAGATGAAATCGCCTACCGTCCTCATCGACCGCCATCCCGGCCGCTCCACCCAGACGCTCGGCATCGCGCGGGCGATCGGAACCGATCCGGACCTGATCCACGAGCCGTCGGTCGGCGTCGTCGGCACCAAGGGCGACAGCCAGTGCTACCTGGGCGTCATGGCCAAGGTCGAGGCGATCCACAACAAGCTCAGGGGCCGCGTGGGCGCCGGCCAGGGCCAGCTCAAGCTGCGCCTGGTGCAGCCGGAGTACACGGTCGCGATCTCCGACGGCATCCGCAACGGCACGCGCGAGATGCGCTACTCGCTGATCGGCCGCGAGGTCACGAACGACTCGCTGTGCGAGCATCTCAGCGCCACCGGGCTTCTCGGCACGATCGCGGTCGTGGCCTGCGACAAGCCGCCGGTCGGCACGCTGTCCGCCCTGCTCGAGCACAATCGGCCGGCGATCATCATGTCGGACGGGCCGATCCATCCCGGCCACGATCCGAAGACCGGCGAGGCGCTCGACATCGTCAGCGCCTACCAGGTCGCGGGCAATCCCGACGCCGCCTTCCGCGAGCACATCGCGCTCCACGCCTGCCCGGGCATCGGCAGCTGCGGCGGCATGTTCACCTACAACACCATGCAGACCTTCATCGGCGTGGTCGGCATGGAGCCCTTGCACATGGTGGCGCCGCCGTCCGACGACCCGCGCCGCACCAACGAGTTCGCCGCCGAGCTGGTCGATCTGCTGTCGAACCTGATCGCCAAGGACCTCAAGCCGCGCGACATCGTCGGACGCGATTCGATCCGCAACGCGGTGATCGTCGCGATGGCGATCGGCGGCTCGACCAACGTCACCCTGCACGCGCCGGAGATCGCCCGTGCCGCGGGCTTCGGCGACTTCTGGAAGGACGTCATGACGCCCGAGGAGTTCAACTACCTCTCGCAGCACGTCGTGCCGGTGCTGACCGACGCGCGGCCCTACGGCAAGTACTCGATGGTCGACATCGACCGGGTGGGCGGCGTGCAGGTGATCGTGCGCGAGTTGCTCGAGGCCGGCCTGCTGAACGGCGACGTGTTGACCTGCACCGGCGAGACGCTGGCCCAGCAGGTCGAGCGCCTCGGCGCCAAGAAGGCCGACGGCAAGGTCGTCTACACCGTCGAGAAGCCCTACAAGCCGACCGGCGGCCTGCGCGTGCTGGGCGGCAACCTGTCGCCGGACTTCTCCGCGATCCTGAAGCTTGCCGGTGTCGAGGGCGGGCTCGAGGGCAACGTCTTCCGCGGCAAGGCCCGCGTGTTCGAGGGTGAGCAGGCGCTGCTCGATGCGCTCGACAAGCACCCGGAGCGCTTCCAGAACCACGACATGGTGATCGTGCGCTACGAGGGCCCGAGCGGCGCACCCGGCATGCCCGAGATGCTCGATCCGACCTCGCGCATCACCACGCTGTGCCGCGAGCGCAACATCGTAGTCGGCCTGATGACCGACGCGCGCTTCTCGGGCGGCTCGGTCGGGCTGGTGATCGGCCATGTCGGCCCCGAGGCAGCACTGGGTGGGCCGATCGCCTACCTCGAAACAGGCGACGAGATCGTGGTCGACCTCAACGACAACACGCTCACCTGCCCCGCGCTCGACGACGTCGACACTCTGGCCCGGCGCAAGGCCGCGTGGGACAAGGCGGTCGCCGACAATGGCGGCATCCATCCCAACTGCGGCGTGGCCGACACCCGCCTTCTGCATCGTGCCCGCACCACCGCGGTGCCGGCGACGCGCGGCGGCGGCCTGCATCCCAACCGCGAGGTCTGGGTGCGCGCGCCGCGCAAGGCGGAGCGGTCGAAGTTCGTGCTCAAGAACAAGCACCGCCCGCAGGCGAGCAAGACCTTCTAGATGGGCGCGCGGACCGGAGCCGAGTTCCTCGACGGTCTGCGCAAGACCAGGCGGGAGATCTGGGTCGACGGCGAGAAGGTCGCCGACGTCACGGCGCATCCCAAGCTGCGCGGCGGCGCGGAGAGCATCGCCGCGATCTACGACCGCCAGCACGACTACGCGGGCGAATGCCTGTACGCCGCCCCGCCGTCGGGCGAGCTGACCAACGTCAGCCACATGATCCCGCGCTCGAAGGACGAGCTGCGCCGCCGCCACGCCGGCCTCGTGCGGCTGTCGGAAGGCTCCATGGGCATCATGGGCCGCACACCCGACTACATGAACATGAAGTTCGCGGCCTTCGCCTCCGCGCCGAAGGTGTGGGCCGGTGCCGACGGCCGCAACGAGCGCGGCGCCCGCAACATCGTCACCTTCCAGCAGTACCTCGCCCATGGCGACGTCTCGCTGACGCACACCATCATCCAGCCCACCATCGACAAGCGCACCGACGGCCGGGTCGTCGGCACCAAGGCGATGGTGCGCAAGGTCGGCGAGACCGCCGACGGCATCATCGTGCGCGGTGCCAAGGTGCTGGCCACCCTCGCACCTTACGCTGACGAGCAGGCCGTCTATCCCGGCCAGCCGCTGCCGCCCGACGCCAAGGAGTTTGCGCTGGCCTTCGCCATCCCGCTCGACACGCCGGGACTGAAGTTCCTGTGCCGCGATTCGGCCGCGGCGCCGGGCGCCGATCCGTTCGACAGGCCCCTCTCCTCCCGCTTCGACGAGCAGGATGCCTTCTGCATCTTCGACGACGTGCTGGTGCCGTGGGACCGCCTGTTCATCGACGGCGACGTGCCGATCTACAACTCAATGCGCGAGACCGGCTACGCCATCAGCATGACGACGCAGTCGACCATTCGCGCGCTGACCAAGCTCGAGTTCGCCTACGGCCTGGCGACGCGCATGGCCGAGCTGATCGGCGACTACTCGCCGGCAACGACGGAGATGCTGGGCGAGCTCGCCGCCTATGTGCGTCTCACCGCCAACGCGGTCGAGCTGTCGCTGGAGCAGGCCTCCGAGCGCAGCGACGGCGTGTGGTTCCCCAACGGCGCCGCGCTCGAGCCGATGCGGTCGATCCTGCCGATGTGGATGCCGCGCGTCGCCGAGATCATCACCCTGATCGGCAGCCACAACCTCCTGACCACGCCCAGCCGCGCCGAGCTCGACGATCCGACGCTGCGGCCCCTGCTCGACGAGATGCTGCACGGCGCGGATGGCGCGACAGCGGACGAGCGGGCCCAGGTGTTCCGCCTGGCCTGGGACTTCGTCGGTTCCGCACTGGGCGGCCGCGGCTTCCTTTATGAGCGCTTCTACCTGACCTCGGCGTCACGCAACAAACAGATGCTGCACACGCGCTTCTTCGACCGGACGCGTTCACAGGCTCTGCTCAAGGACATGCTATCGCGGGGCCGCCGCGCCGATTGACTCATCCTCCATGAGGCCTTCGAATACGGCCCGCACGACCACCTGGAGGAAAAAAGCGATGGCCAACTGGTACCGCGGCATGACTTGCGAGAACGTCACCCTCAAGGGCGACAAGGGATTTTCGATCACGGCTTACGTCGCGAAGCCGGAGGGCAAGGGCCCCTTTCCGGGCGTCGTGCTGATCCATCATCTGCCGGGCTGGGACGACTACTACATGGAGATGACCCGCCGCTTTGCCCATGCCGGCTACAACGCGATCTGCCACAACCTCTATGAACGCGAGGGCGGCCAGAACAATCCGGACGACGTCGCCGCCAAGGTGCGCGCCGACGGCGGCGTGGCCGATTCGCAGATGGTCGGCGACACCGCGGCGGCCGTGCAGTGGATCAAGGCGCTGCCCACCCACAACGGCAAGGTCGGCATCATCGGCACCTGCTCGGGCGGCCGGCACGCCTACATCTACGCCTGCCAGAAGAAGGACGTCGACGCCTGCGCCGACCTGTGGGGCGGCCGCGTGGTGATGCCCAAGGAGACGCTCAACGCCAAGACACCGGTCGCGCCGATCGACATGACCAAGGACCTCTCCTGCCCGCTGCTCGGCCTGTTCGGCAACGACGACCGCGCGCCCAGCCCCGAGCAGGTCAACGAGCACGAGGCCGAGCTCAAGAAGCAGGGCAAGAACTACGAGTTCCACCGCTACGACGGCGCCGGCCACGGCTTCTTCTACTGGCACACGCCGCTCTACCGGGTCGACCAGGCGAAGGACGGCTGGGCCAAGGTCTTCGCCTTCTTCGGCAAGCACCTGGCGAAGTAGGAGCCGACCATGTGCACCTCGATCGTCGAGATCACCGAGGCCGAAGGCATGGCCAAGCACGGCGATACCTGGTTCCCGCTGACCCAGGCGGTGGTCGCCTATGACCATGCGCGCCATCTGTCGGCGGGCGACGTCATCACGCTCGACTTCTTCAACAAGGATCTCCAAGCCAGCGCCCGCGCCGGCGTCGAGATCACGCTCGAATCGGCGAAAGCGCTGCGGGCGGCGCTCGACAGAGCGATCGTCGCGGCCGAGTACGAAGAAGCCGAGGTCCGGGGCAAGGGAGCGCCGCTCAGTCTCGTCCGGGCGGCGTGACGCGCCAGCGTTGGCGCGTCGGCGTCGATTCGGGCGGGACGTTCACCGACGTCTGCCTGTTCGATGAGGAGCAGGGCCACGTCGAAGTCTGGAAGGTGCCGTCCACCCCGGACGACCCTTCGCGCGGCATTGCCCAGGGCGTCGAAGAAGGCCTGCGTCGGGTCGCGTCCGACGCAGGCGACAAGCCGGCGGCGGCCGTCGCCTACTTCGGCCACGGCACAACGGTCGCGACCAACGCCCTGATCCAGCATCGCGGCGTCAAGACCGGGCTAATCACCACCGAGGGCTTCCGCGACCTGCTGGAGATCGGCCGCCAGAAGCGGCCCGACCTCTACGACATCCAGGTCGACAAGCCGCCGACCCTGGTGCCGCGCGACCTGCGGCTCGAAGTGGCCGAGCGCGTGCTCCACACCGGCGAGGTCGCGACCGAGCTCGACGAGGACGCCGTGCGGACAGCCGCGCGCCGGCTGAAGGCGGCCGGCGTGAAAGCTGTCGCGGTGTCCTATCTCTACGGCTTCGTGCGCCCCGAACACGAGAAGCGCACCCTCGCCATCCTGCGCGAGGAGCTGCCGGACGCTTTCCTATCGGCCGGCCACGAGATTGCGCCCGAGTTCCGCGAGTTCGAGCGCCTGTCGACGGTGGTGCTCAACGCCTGTCTCGGCCCGGTGATGGCCCGCTATATCGAGCGCCTCAGCCCGCGGCTCGAGGCGCTGGGCCTCACCACCGCGCCGCATCTCACGCAGTCGAACGGCGGTGTCATCGGCTTTGCGACGGCGGCGGCGATGCCGGTGCGCACGGTTCTGTCGGGCCCGTCGACCGGCGTGGTCGGCGCGCAGGCGATCGGCCGCGCGGCCGGCATGCCCGACCTCATCACCTTCGACATGGGCGGCACCTCGACTGACGTGGCGCTGCTGCAGGACGGCCAGTGCAAGCTCGCTTCCGAGGCGACGGTGCATGGCTATCCGATCAAGGCGCCGATGCTCGACATCCACACCGTCGGCGCCGGCGGCGGCTCGATCGCCTATATCGATGCCGGCGGGCTGCTGAAGGTCGGGCCGCGCTCGTGCGGCGCCGATCCCGGGCCGGTGTGCTACGACAGGGGCAATCGCGAGCCCGCCGTCACCGACGCCAACGTGGTGCTGCAGATCCTGAACCCCGAGCACTTGCTGGGCGGGCGCATGAAGATCCAACGCGCGCTCGCAGTCGATGCGGTTCAGGGGCTCGCCGATCGCCTGAAGCTCGGACTGATGGAAACGGCACAGGGCATCCTCTCCGTCGTGACCGCCAACATGGCGCGGGCGATCCGGGTGATCTCGGTGCAGCGCGGCCACGATCCGCGCAACTACACGCTGATGGCGTTCGGCGGCGCGGGGCCATTGCACGCCGCTCGGCTGGCGCGCGAACTCGACATGCGCCGCGTTCTGGTGCCGGCCAATCCCGGCATCCTCTGCGCCATGGGCCTGCTGCTGACCGACCTGCGCGCCGACTTTGCCGTGACGCGGCTGCTGCCGGCAAAGAATGGATCGGCATCGGCGCTCGCCGCAGGATTCGCCGATCTCGCCGCACAGGCCGAGCGCTGGTTCGAGCAGGAAGGCATCGCACCCGACGAGCGAAAGCTCACACACACCGTCGACATGCGCTACCACGGCCAGAACTACGAGCTCGGCATTGCGTACGATGGCGCGACAATGGCCACGCTCCTCGAGCGCTTTGCCGCGGCGCATCGCCAGCGCTACGGTTTCGCGACTGACGAAGATCCGGTCGAGATCGTCACCTTACGGCTGGAGGCTAACGGCGTGGTGCGAAAGGCGGACCTCAAGACCCATCCCGACTCAGGGCCCGACGCGTCCGGCGCCATCGCCCATCACCGCGACGTCTGGTTGGCCGAGACCAAGGGCTTCGTGTCGACACCGATCTACGCCCGCGAACGCCTGCAGCCTGGCAACCGCTTCGCCGGCCCCGCCATCGTCGAGCAGATGGACGCCACGACGCTGGTGCCGCCCGGCATTACGGCGCGCGTCGATCGCTGGCTCAACCTGATCTTGGAGGCGGCATGAACGTAGGAGATTGCCACCACACTCCCCACCTCACCCTGAGGAGCGGCGCGAAGCGACGCGTCTCGAAGGGTGGCAACGGACACCTTGCCCGTGGTCCATCCTTCGAGACGGCCGCTTCGCGGCCTCCTCAGGATGAGGTGTGGGTGGTACAAGCAGAGTGCACCGCATGACCGTCGATCCCATCACGGTCGAGGTGATCGGCGCGGCCATGGCGTCGATCGTCGAGGAGACCGGCGAGACGCTGATCCGTGCCTCGCACTCGACCAACATCAAGGAGCGGCGCGACTGCTCGACGGCGCTGTTCAACGCGCGCGGCGAGACGCTGTGCCAGGCCGAGCACATCCCGATCCATCTCGGCAGCTTCCTTGACCTCGTGCCGCACATCATGCGGCGCTATCCGACCCAGGACATCCGCCCGGGCGACGCCTTCATCGGCAACGACGCCTACGAGGGCGGCGGCACGCACCTGCCCGACATCGTGATCGCCGAGCCGATCTTCATCGACAACCAGTTGGTCGCTTGGACAGTCAACCTCGCCCACCACGCCGACTTCGTCGATCGCGGCCATGCCCACATCTACCAGGAAGGCATCCGCATACCGCCGGTGCGGCTCTATCGCGGCGGCGAGCTGCAGAAGGACGTGGCCGACCTGATCCTGCTCAATTGCCAGGTGCCGAAGGAGCGGCTGTCCGACCTGCGCGCGCAGATGGCGGCCAACCGCGTCGGCGTGCAGCGCTTCCAGTCGCTGTGCGGGAAGTACGGCACGGCGACGGTGCTGTCGGCCGGCGAGGCGCTGATGGACTATGCCGAGCGCAAGATGCGGGCGGCGATCGCGGCGATCCCCGACGGCAGCTGGCGCTTCGAAGACGTGTTCGACAACGAGGAGGTGCCCGAGCCGCTGCCGCTCGCCGTCGAGGTGACGGTGAAGGGCGACCAACTCGCGCTCTCGTTCGAGGGACCCGAGCAGCGGCGCGCCGGCATCAACATGACCTACACCGCGCTGCTCGCCACCGCCTATTACGTGGTGAAGTCGGTGATGGATCCGACCATCCTGCCCAACGCCGGGCTGGCACGGCCGCTCTCGATCAGCGCGCCCCTCGGCAGCATCCTCAACTGCACGGCACCCGCCGCGGTCAACGGCCGACTGCAAACATGCCAGCGCGTCGCCGACATGATCCTGGGCGCATTGGCGCAGGTGGTGCCGGAGCGCGTGATGGCCTGCTCCAACTCGGCCTGCACCGTCGCCTACTTCATCGGCAAGAAACCGCCCACTGACCCCAATCCCGGCGCGACCTGGGTCTATCTCGAGACGATCGGCGGCGGCAGCGGCGCGCGTTCGCTCAAGGACGGCCTCGACGGCGTGCACGTCCACACCACCAACACCTCGAACCTGCCGGTCGAGGCGCTGGAGATCGAGTATCCGCTGGTTTTGATGCGCTACGAACTGGTCGCCAACTCAGGCGGCGTCGGCCGCCAGCGCGGCGGCATGGGCCTGCGGCGCGTCTACCAGGCGACGCACGACTGCCGCGTGCGCGTCGACCTCACGCGCCAGCTCTCGCAGAGCTGGGGCCTGTTCGGCGGCGGTCCCGGCGCGCATGGCAAGGTCGAGGGCGGACCCGGTGTCGTGTTCGACGGCGACCAGGCGGTGCTGAAGGCCGGTCAGTGGTTCGCCCTGGTGACGCCGGGCGCCGGCGGCTACGGTCCGCCGGACGAGCGCGCGCCCGAAGCGGTGGCGCGCGATCTCGCCGAGGGCGTGATCACGCCTGAGGTGGCCGCCGCCACCTACGGCTATTCCGGCGAGTAGTCTTTCGCTGCAGGATACGCTATCGCTAGGGCAGTCCGGGGGGATTGCGTCATGCCGATTTGTCGTGTTGCAGGCCTGATATCTTTGTCGCTGTTGGCCGTGGCGCTCACCGGCTGCAAGCCCGAGAACAAGTTCGTGGCGCCGCCGCCGTCGGAGGTGAGCGTCGCCAAGCCCTTGCAGCAGACCTTCCGGCCGTACACCGAGCTGACCGGCAACACCACGGCGATCGCCACCGTCGACCTGGTCGCCCGGGTCGAGGGCTTCCTCGACAACATCGACTACAAGGACGGCGCCTTCGTGAAGAAGGGCGACCCGTTGTTCCAGATCGAGCTCATCACGTACGACGCCAAGGTCAAGCAGGCCGAGGCCGACCTCGAATCGGCCAAGGCGCAGTTGGTCCAGGCCCAAGCCGAGTTCATCCGCCAGGAGACTTTGCTGAAGCAGAACGTGTCGGCGCAGAACAGCTACGACCAGGCCAAGGCCAAGCGAGATTCGGCGCAAGCCAATGTCGAGAACAACCAGGCCAACCTCGTCATCGCCCAGACCAACCTCGGCTACACCAAGGTCACCGCCCCGTTCGACGGCATCGTCACCAACCATCTGGTGTCGGTCGGCGAGCTGGTCGGCTCGTCCACGCCGACCAAGCTCGCGACCATCATCAAGCTCGATCCGATCTACGTGAACTTCAACATGAGCGAGCAACAGCTGCTGAATATCCGCGGCAAGCTGCGCGCCGCCGGCCTCGGTCCGGAAGACATGCAGCGCGTGCCGATCGAGATCGGGCTGATGACCGAGGAGGGCTACCCGCACAAGGGCCATCTCGACTATGCCTCGCCGTCGATCGATACGACGACCGGCACGATCCTGGTGCGCGCCATCTTCGACAATCCCAACCGCGCTTTGCTGCCGGGCTTCTTCGTGCGCGTGCGCGTGCCGACGGACATCACCGACAAGGCCGCCCTTCTGGTGCCCGACCGCATCCTCGCCGAGGACCAGGCGGGCAAGTACCTGCTGGTCGTCGGCAAGGACGACGTCGTCGAGCAGCGCCGCGTCACCACGGGCATGCTGCTGTCGGGCGGCCTGCGCGTGATCGACACCGGGTTGAAGCCGGACGATCGCGTCGTGATGAGCACCAACGGCCGCGCCATTCCGGGTCGCAAGGTCACGCCCAAGGATACCGCCATCCAGGCCCCGGCCGCACAAAGCCCGGCCAAATAGGCGGCCGGCATGATCTCCAAATTCTTCATCGACCGGCCGGTGCTGGCCAATGTGCTGGCGATCGTCATCGTGCTGATCGGTGCCGTCGCCGCCTTCAACCTGCCGATCGCGCAGTATCCCAACATCGTGCCGCCGACCGTGTCGGTGACCACCAATTATCCCGGCGCGTCGGCATCGACGGTCGTCAACCAGGTCGCGCTGCCGGTCGAGCTGCAGGTCAACGGCGTCGAAGGCATGATCTACATGCAGTCGACCAGCACCGACACCGGCAACTATACGCTCACCGTCACCTTCCAGATCGGCACCGACCTCGATTTCGCGCAGGTGCTGGTGCAGAACCGGGTGAGCGCCGCGCTCGCTTCGCTGCCGCAGGCGGTGCAGGCGCAGGGCTTGACGGTGCAGAAGAAGTCGACCTCGATCCTCGAGATCGTCTCGCTGTTCGCGTCGAAGGGCCAGTACGACGCCCTCTATCTCAGCAACTACGCCACCATCAACCTGGTCAACGAGCTCGCCCGCGTGCCGGGCGTCGGCAATGTCAACGTGCTGGGCGTCGGCAAGTACTCGATGCGCATCTGGATGGATCCGCAGAAGCTCTACAGCTTCGGCCTCACCGCCTCGGACGTGATCCAGGTCATCCAATCGCAGAGCCAGTCGGTGACCTCGGGCCAGGTCGGCACGCCGCCGGCCGGCCGCGACCAGAGCTTCCAGTACACCGTCGACATCCAGGGCCAGCTTGCCGACCCCAACCAGTTCGGCGACATCGTCGTCAAAAGCATGCCAGGCAACGGCGGCCGCATCGTCCGCCTGAGAGATGTCGCCCGCATCGAGCTCGGCGCCCAGACCTACGCTCAGGACTTCAAGGTCGACGGCAAGCCGGCCGCGGGTCTCGCGATCTACCAGACGCCGGAGGCCAACGCGCTGGGCGTGGCAACCGCGGTCGAGAAGAAGATGGAGGAGCTGAAGAAGGCCTTCCCCGAGGGCCTCGAATTCAGCACGCCGTTCGACACCACGGCTTTCGTGAAGACCTCGATCAACGAGGTGTTCATGACCCTGATCGAGGCCGGCGTCCTGGTGCTGGTGGTGATCGTGATCTTCCTCCAGGACTGGCGTGCGACCCTGGTGCCGGCGACGACCATCCCGGTCACCATCATCGGTTCGTTCGCCGCGATGGCAGCGCTCGGCTTCACCATCAACCTGTCGACCCTGTTCGGCATCGTGCTGGCGATCGGCATCGTGGTCGACGACGCGATCGTCATCGTCGAGGGCGTGGCCCGCCACATCGAGCGCGGCCTGTCGGCGCACGACGCCGCCGTGAAGGCGATGGACGAGCTGTTCGGGCCGGTGATCGGCATCACCCTGGTGCTGATGTCGGTGTTCATCCCGGCCGCCTTCGTGCCCGGCCTGACCGGCAAGATGTTCGCCCAGTTCGCCCTGGTGATCGCCGCCACCGCCTTCATCAGCGCAGTCAACGCCGCGACGCTGAAGCCGACGCAGTGCGCGATGTGGCTGCGCCCGACGGTGCCGCCGGAGCGGCGCAACTTCTTCTACCGCGGCTTCAATGCCGGCTACGACCGCTTCGAGCGCGGCTATGCCTGGTTGATCCGCCACATGGTGGCGCGCAGCGGCCTGATGGTGCTGCTGGCCTTGATCGTGGCCGGCGTCGGCGGCTGGGGCATCGCCCGCCTGCCCGGCGCCTTCATCCCCAATGAGGACCAGGGCTACCTGATGATGGCGGTGCAGCTGCCCGACGGCGCCTCGCTCGGCCGCACCGGCAAGACGCTCGACCAGGCGGCGGCAATCGCCCGCAAGGTGCCGGGCGTCAAGCAGGTGGTGGAGATCACCGGCGTGTCGATGCTCGACAACATGGCGCAGCTCGCCAATGCCGGCGTTGCCTTCGTCACCCTCGACGACTGGGGCGTGCGCAACGGCAAGAAAGGCGAGGACATCCGCTCGATCGCCCAGACGCTGATGCGGGAGACATCCGGCCTGCAGGACGGCCGCGTCATCGTGCTCGGCCCGCCGCCGATCCAGGGCATCGGCAACGCCTCGGGCTTCCAGATGCAGATCGAGCAGCGCGACGGCAGCTTCGATCTCGCGAAGCTGCAGAGCGCCGCCGATGAGGTGGTCGACCAGGCCCGCACCCAGACCTCGATCGCCAACCCGTTCACGACCTTCCGCGCCGGCGCGCCGCACATCGAGCTCGAGGTCGACCGCTCCAAGGCGGAAAGCCTCAACGTGTCGGTCGGCGATGTGTTCTCGACGCTGTCGGCCTATGTCGGCTCGACCTACGTCAACCGCTTCAACAAGTTCGGCCAGAGCCTGCAGGTCTACGTCCAGGCCGATTCGCAGTACCGCGCCCGGCCCGAGGACCTGCTGCTGCTGAACGTGCGCAGCAGCGACAACAAGATGGTGCCGATCGGCTCTCTGGCGACGCTCAAGCCGGCCCGCGGCGCGGCGCTGATCAGCCTGTACAACCTCTATCCGTCAGCCTCGGTGCTCGGCGCGCCGGCGCCGGGCTTCTCGAGCGGCCAGTCGCTCGACCTGATGAACCAGCTGGCCAGCCGGGCGCTGCCGCCCGGCACGACCTACGAATGGACGACGATGTCGTACCAGGAGACGATCGTCGGCAACCAGCTGCTCTACGTCTTCGTCTTGGCGATCCTGCTGGTCTATCTCTGCCTCGCCGGCCAGTACGAGAGCTGGATCGCGCCGCTCGGCGTGATCCTCGCCGTGCCGCTGGCGCTGGGCGGGCCGGCGCTGACGCTCGAGCTGGTCGGGCTGCCGAACAACCTCTACACCCAGATCGGCCTGATGCTGCTGATCGCGCTCAGCGCCAAGAACGCCATCCTGATCGTCGAGGTGGCACGCGAGGTGCGCCTGCGCGACGGCAAGCCGATCGAGGAAGCGGCACTCGAAGCGGCGATCACCCGGCTGCGGCCGATCCTGATGACCTCGTTCGCCTTCATCCTCGGCGTCGTGCCGCTGGTGACCGCGACCGGCGCCGGCGCCGCGGCGCGCATCTCGCTCGGCCTTTGCGTGTTCAGCGGCATGATCGCCTCGACCTGCCTCGCCGTGCTGTTCGTGCCGTCCTTCTTCACGGTGCTGCAGCGCTTCGAGGAGCGCGGCAGGGCGCGCAAGGCGAAGAAGGCCGCGGCGGCGAAGCCCGCCTAGACCTGGGCAACCTGAAGCGGTTGCCCGAGCGCAGCGTTCATGGCTGACTGACGGTCGGAGGAAACAATGACCGTTTCGCAGCTCGACAGCCTCGTCACCCTGTTGCGCACGCGGCCCGCGCCTGCGACCCAGGACGTCATCGAATCCCGCGCGCGCTTCGAGAAGATGGGTGGATTCCTGGGCGGCGCGCCCGATGCCAAATGCGAGAAGGTCGATGTCGACGGCGTGCCGGCCGAATGGGTGTCGGCGCCGGACGTGGATGCCAGCCGCGCAGTGCTGTACCTGCACGGCGGCGGCTACGCGATCGGCTCGATCAACACCCATCGGCGGCTGGCCTTCGACATCTCCGCGGCGTCGGGTGCGCGGGTGCTGCTGCTCGACTATCGCCTGGCGCCCGAGCATCCCTTCCCGGCCGCGGTCGACGATACGGCGACCGCGTGGCGCTGGCTGCTGAAGCAGGGCTTCGCCAACACCAAGCTGGCGATCGCCGGCGACTCGGCAGGTGGCGGACTCACGATAGCGACACTCGTGAACCTGCGCGACCGGAAGCTCGGCCTGCCGGCCTGCGCCGTGGCGATCTCGCCGTGGGTCGATCTCGAAGGCGTGGGCACCAGCATGACCGCCCGCTCGGAACAGGACCCGATGGTGCAGAAGGCGGGCCTCGGCTGGATGGCGGACATGTATCTCGCCGGCAAGGATGCGCGCACGCCGCTCGCCGCGCCGCTGCATGCCGATCTCAAGAGACTGCCGCCGGTGCTGGTCCAGGTCGGCACGGCCGAGACGCTGCTCGACGACGCGACTCGCATCGCCGAACGGCTGCACAGCGCCGGCGGCGAGGTGAAGCTGTCGGTCTGGCCCAACATGCTGCACGTCTTCCCCATGTTCGCGCCGATCCTGTCGGAGGGTATGGAGGGGTGCCGCGAGATCGGCCAGTTCATCAAAGCGCGGATGGCCTAGATGAAATTCGGCGTCACCGTCGTCCCCAGCGTCTCCGACTGGAAGCTGTTCGTCGATCTCGAGACCCTGGGCTACGACTGCGCCTGGGCCGCCGATTCGCAGATGCTCTACTCGGATGCCTACGCCGTCCTGGCGCTGGCCGCGCAGAACACCTCGCGCATCCGCCTCGGCACCGGCGTCGCGGTGGCGCCGACGCGGCTCGCGCCGGTGACCGCCCATTCGATCGCCTCGATCAACCAGCTCGCGCCCGGCCGTGTGTTCCTCGGCATCGGAACCGGCCACACGGCGATGCGGGTGATGGGCCAGGATCCGATGAAGGCCGGGGCGTTCCGCGAGTACCTGCGCGTGCTGCGCGCGCTGCTGCATGGCGAGGAGGTCGAGTACGACTTGAACGGAGAGCGCCAGCAGATCCGTTTCCTCCACGCCGATCGCGGCTTCATCGACGTCGAGCATCCGGTGCCGATCTATGTCGCCGCCGACGGACCCTTGGCGCTCAAGGCTGCCGGCGCCTACGGCGACGGCCGCGTCTGCTCGCACAACCAGACGCGCGCGCGCCTGCAAAAGAGCCTGGAGACGATGCAGCAAGGCGCGGCGGCGGTCGGCCGCAGCTTCCCCGACAGCTTCCATACCGCCGCCCTCACCTATGCCTGCGTGCTGAAGCCGGGCGAGAAGCCGACGTCGGACCGCGTGATCGACGCGATCGGCCCGATGGCGGCGGCGACGCTGCACTACTGGTGGGAGCTCTACCAGAAGGACGGCGACACCAGCACGGTCGCGCAGCGCTGTCGCACCCTGTGGGACGAGTACCTCGCCTTCACCGAGAAGATGGAGACGCCGCTCGCCAAGCGTTACCAGCAGGTCCATTTCGGCCATTGCGCCTTCCTGCCAACCGAGGAGCGCCGCTTCATCACCGAGGACCTGATCCGCGCCACCGGCGGGCTGGTCGGCACCCCGGACGAGATCATCGCCATGTTGCGCGAGCGCGAGGCGATGGGCCTCGACGAGGTGACCCTGCTGCCCGCCATGGCCGAAGCGCGCAGCAACCTCGAGGAATTCGCCGAGCAGGTGATCGCGCGCTACTGAACGATCCGCGCCCGCGATTCGCGCACCATCTTCGCCGCGGCCGCCGCATCGAAGTCGAGCAGCTTGCCGCCCTGCATGCGGAGCTTGCCGTCGACCATCACCGTGTCGATGTCGCGCGGGCTGGTCTGCAGCAGGACGTGGGCGCAGGCGTCGTCGACGATCGACTCGCCGAACGAGCCCTTGGCGATCAGCACGATGTCGGCCCGCTTGCCGGGCGTCAGCGAGCCGACGACCGACTCGAGGCCGAGCACGCGCGCGGCGGTGACAGTCG
>JADMIO010987974.1_pt1 | contig 19224 bp, 14 predicted proteins | sample 8958161 | NCBI WGS metagenome assembly JADMIO01 (sample SAMN16585339, study PRJNA669376) | soil metagenome | isolation source: Crop rotation soil | place: USA: Cullars Rotation, Alabama | collected 2011
GTAACGAGAGTAACTGTTTTACCAGCGCGTTGCTTGTTGTCGCGCATCACTCGTAAATCTTGCTGATGAGGCGGTAATGTCTCAAGACTGTGTTGTTCTTCATCTTCAGCTTTAAAATCAGGATTGGTGGAATAAACAATGTTTCCGTGAACGTTAGATTTTTTTTGCATCTGAGAAAGTATCTATTGAATGATCGAATGATAGAATTATGATTATAAAGGGTAATTTGATTTTGCAAAATAATTTAATAGCCGATAACAATAATTTTTTAGGGAGCAATTAGTTTTACAGATAATGGGTCAACAGATGCCACTATTTTTTTTGAAGGTTCGATGGGTTCCCCGTCAATATGAAAGGGCACCTCTTCCACAGAAGAAATTGTGATTAATTTTCCTTGCAACATTTCTGCATAAGGTGAATTACTCAAAGTGCCGTTAAACATTCTAATGACAGTGCGAAGAATTCCATGTACAGGAATTCTTTTTAATATAGTCAAATCAATCATCTCGTCATCAGTTTTGGCAAAAGGAGAAATTTTAGCTCCATTGCCGAATTGTGCAGCATTAGCCATTGCAATTAAAAATGCACACGCATTTATGGTCCTGCCATCACATTCAATAACATAATTTTTTTGCCTGTATGCAAAATATTCTCTCATGACGAGCTTTACATAAGAGGCAAACCCACGCCTGCCATAGTTTGCAAACAGATGGGCTATATAAGCGTCAAATCCAACCCCGGCAACGTTGATGCAAAACTTATCGTTAATAAGCAGGCTGTCCACTTTAATTAGTTTCCCTGTTTTTATAATTCCTATGGCCTTTTCAATATTAACCGGAATATTAAAATGACGCGCAAAACCATTACCTGATCCCGTGGGAATAATTGCCAAAGCTGTGCTTGAATGTTTAAGCGATCTGGCAGTTTCATTAATGGTGCCGTCACCACCTGCTGCTGCAACAATATCAAATTTGTTCTCCACGGCCTGCCTGCATAGTTCCGTAGCTTGTCCAGCACGCTCTGTAAAAATTATATTGGTTTCAAAATCATTTTCATTGAAAGATTTTTTAATGCTTTCGGTGATGGTGTTGTTTAGTCCGGCACCTGCTTTGGGATTTAATATGAAAAGGATTTTCCTCATTTCTTCACAATTTCATTACTGATCATGGCATGGTTGAACTGCTGGATGACAGATTTCAGCAATAAAGAATTTTTTTCAGCAGTATTATGATTTACGGAAAGAATATTTTTTTCCAATAAGCTATCATTCATTGCATACAAAGCGAGGTTCTTTTCACCGTCAAACTGAAATAAATAATCATCTGTTGTAAGCTGGTAAAAATCGCTCAGAAAATTAGCTGCAAAATGTGTAACTGATGAATCAAACATGCTGTTGCCGAAAGCGCTGAAGGGTTCATCATAGTTAAGCAAATCAAAAACTGTAGGCAAAATATCACTTTGCTGCACCACTATAGCTGATCTTCCTTTCAGACTTGAATGCGGCTGATAAAATAAAATCGGAATTTCATAGATGCCTTTTTTGGTCTGGTATGCCGGATACTCTGCCGGCCCTGTATGATCTGCCGTGATGACAAATAACGTGCTGTCAAACCAGGTTTGCCCTGATGCTTCTTCAAAAAAAGATTTCAAAGAATAATCAGCATACATAATACTTTCATGAATGGGCAAGGTTCCTTTTTTAAATTTCCCCTGGTATTCAGACGGAATGGAGTAGGGGTGATGTGATGAAATTGAAAAAAAGCAAGTCATAAAAGGCTGTTTGATTTTATTCATTTCAGCAACAAAATATTTGTAGAACTTTTCATCATATACTCCCCAACTGCCATCATAATCTTCCGGTCCGTATTCATTTCTTCCTTTGTAAAAGTCAAACCCGGCTGCTTTGGTAAAACTATCAAAACCCATGGTGCCATTGTTTCCGCCATGAAAAAAACCGGTAACATACCCTTTCTTTTTCAGCAGCGATGCAATCGAATTTATAGTATTTGAATTGTATGCTGAAGTAATATACGGTTCATTCATCAATGCAGGAATGGAGGCAATAACGGCAGGAATTCCTTCAATGGATTTTTTGGAGTTGGCATAAGCATTGGTAAAAACATAGCTCTCATTCATCAATGAATCTAAAAAAGGAGTATAGCCGGGGAAGTTATTCAGACCGCCTATGTATTCTTTTGAAAAGCTTTCTAAGATAATAACCACCACATTTAATTTCCTGAACGACTGATTCTTTTTATAGTGATGATAAAGTGAAAAATATTTTTCAGCTGCAGCTTCATCCATATATTTTTCATCGGTAAGTTCTTCCTTCCCCAGAGTTTTAATGATTGTAAAAGGCGTATTCAAAATAAGGGGTGCGTTTTGCACTGTTGAATATTTTGTTGCATTAAGTATGCCTATCGGCTTAAACTGAATTCCTCCCCTGATAACAATAATTCCTGCCGCTGATATTATTAATACCAATAACCAACTCACAAAATGAGTTATAAAACTTTTTACCGGCAGTGCTGATGCTTTTATTTTGATCCGATTGTACAATGCAATCATGACTGTTACCAGCAAAAAGAAAATTAAAAGCACGTACCAGAAATCCAACAAGATTTGGGGGATTAAATTTTGTGTGTCATCTCCAAGGGCAAGAAATCGGAATAAATCAGCTGACGTTCTTTTTGCAATAAAGCGGAAATAAACGAAATCAACACTATTTGCAAACAGGCACACAGTATTTACAATGATGAAAAGTGTTTTCAAAAGTATCTGGTACCATCTCTTATAAAAAACCATCAAAGGAATAATGCTTAATAAAATGAAAAGGCAATTGGTAGTTATGATTGCTGAGGCATCGAATCTAATTCCATATAAAAATGACTTTAATATTTCTGCAAAGCTGCCTGATGAGAAAGCAGAAAAATTAAAAAGCAGAAAAAGGAGGCGGCAAATACTGTACAGAAAAAATAAAATTAAAAGACGTTTTGCCAGGATTTTTAACCTGTAAAAATAACTGTGCATGAATGCAAAGATGGAAAACTCGTTTAATAACAAAAAGGCTTTCCGAACTGGAAAGCCTTTTTGCAGTGAAGAATCAAATGAAATTATTTTGTATCAGGAACGGGAGCGCCTTTGCTTCCTCCTTTCATAGGAATTTTATAAGACACACCAAGGAATAAGCCTCCGAAAGCACGGTTAGTTGCTTTGTATTTGGAATTTCCCGAATTATCGTAAGCATTTGCATTAGCAGTTGGGAATGCCACAACGTCTAGATCATTTAGTTGATCCATGGTGTATTCTTTTGTAACATCACTGAAACAATATCCTAACCTTAAACCAGATGTAACAGTAATCACCTCAGATGCATCAATGTCAACGCCAAATCCTAAAATTGCAGCAACGCCACCACCCTTCATAGTACTTTTAACATCCACATCATTCAAAGAAGTTTCTACTCCGCCTACAGATGCAGTATAATCGTCCTTAGCGCTCATTAAAACAGTAAACTGAGGACCAAATTCAAAATAAGCACCTTTGCCACCGCCACCCATTCTTAAAAGCAATGGAATGTCAAGATATCGCATTTTAGTTTTTGCCGTATAAGAAAAGTCAACACCACTTTGTACATATTCTCCGGTATATTTTTGATTGTGTCCTGTATATAACAGCGCCAGCGAAAGGCCAAGATTGTCTTTAAAATAATAAGAGGTATTAAGACCTATTTGCCCTCCAAAGGTGACTGCAAAATCAAGTTCATCACCGGCATCAGAAACATTTTTATTTGTAAGCCAGGTAGAATAAATTCCACCTCCAAGCCCAATGTTAAAACTTTGTGCATTTACAACAAGTCCGGAAGCGGCCAAAGAAATTACTAATAATATTTTTTTCATATTGTGTTAAGTTTGTTGATTATATTTGGCTGCAAATTTATAATTAAATATATTAAATCAAATTTTTTTTAAGATACCTTTACTTTTACACCTAAACATGAAACCTTAAACAACGAATGAAACTAATTGAAGGAAAAAATGCTCTTGTAACAGGTGCTTCGCGGCATAGGAAGAGGGATAGCCTTAAAGCTTGCTGAGCATGGTGCCAATGTTGCTTTTACTTACCTTTCTTCTCCTGATAAAGCGTTGGAATTGGAGGATGAATTAAAAAGGTCTGGAATAAAAGCAAAAGGATATAAATCAGATGCAGCCGATTTTAAAGCAGCCGAAGACCTGGTAAATTCCGTTCTTACCGATTTTGGAAGCCTTGAAGTTGTTGTAAACAATGCCGGCATTACCCGTGACGGTTTGCTCATGCGTATGAGCGAAGAAAATTTTGATGAAGTGATCCTTACCAACCTGAAATCGGTTTTTAATATAACCAAAGCCATTCAGCGGCCAATGCTTAAACAAAGAAATGGCTCGATAATAAATATTTCATCGGTTGTTGGTGTAAAAGGGAATGCAGGACAGGCAAATTACGCTGCATCAAAAGCTGGAATAATTGGTTTTACAAAATCTATCGCACTGGAATTAGGTTCACGCAACATCCGTTGCAATGCAGTAGCGCCTGGATTTATTGAAACTGAAATGACCGATGCGCTTAATCCTGATGTAGTGAAAGGCTGGCGAGAGGCTATTCCATTAAAACGTGGAGGAACATCAGCAGATGTCGCTAATCTTGTACTTTTTCTTGCTTCAGATCTTTCATCCTATATAACAGGCCAGGTTATAAATGTTGATGGAGGAATGTTAACCTAGAATATCAAATGATTAAAAAATTATTAATTAGTAAATTGCATATAGTTAAAAATAATTTTTCCATCTACCGGAAATCAAAAATCAAAATATGAAAAAAATAGTTGTGTTTTTTTGTCTTGCAATAGTTGCCTTAGGTTTAAAGCCAATAGAAGAAAAAAAGATTCTGCCTTATGCAATCTTTCAGAAGAAGCTTCCAAATGGATTAAATGTGGTAACAGTGCCTTATGATAGTCCGGGGCTGGCTGCGTTTTTTATTGTAATGCGTGTGGGTTCTAGGGAAGAAGTGGAAGAGGGCAAAACCGGGTTTGCACACTTCTTTGAACATATGATGTTCAGGGGCACAGAAAAATATTCAAAAGAAAAATACAGCAGCACCTTAAAAGCTATTGGTGCTGCTGCCAATGCAAATACCTCCATTGACAGGACGGTGTATCATATGACCGGCAATGCTGCTATGCTAGATAAAATGTTTGAGCTTGAGTCAGATCGGTTCATGCATTTGAAATATTCCGTCCAGGACTTTAAAACTGAAGCCGGTGCAGTTAAGGGAGAATACACAAAGAATTATTCAAATCCATTGGCTAAACTATATGAAACCACCTTAGATACTGCATTTGAGAAACATACTTACAGGCATACCACCATGGGATTTTTTAAAGATGTTGTTGATATGCCCAATCAATATGATTATTCCATCCAGTTTTTTAATCGTTTTTACAAACCCGAGTATGCTACTATCATTGTGGTTGGTGATGTAAAATCTGAAAAAGTTGATGCACTTGCGGAAAAATATTTTGGTGAATGGAAAACCGGGAATTACAAAGCTGAAATTCCACAAGAGCCGGCTCAGACAAGAACAAAATTTGTCCACATGCAAGTCCCCAAATTTCCTCCTCAACTAACTTTAAGCTATAAATCATTACCTTACAGTGATTCAAATATTGAAGGTCCTGCCTTAGATTTGCTAGGTGATGTGCTGTGCTCTGAAAGATCAGAGTTGTATAAACAACTTGTTAAAAAAGATCAAAAGCTGCGGGATTTAAACGCCTCGAATAACCGAGCGCGAGATGGCAACTTGTTTCAATTTGATGCTACCCTGGTGGACGAATCTAATATGCAGTATATAAAAGACGAAATTGTAAAAGCTATTGAAAAAATAAAAACTGTTCCGGTTGATGAAAAATATTTAAGCGAAATTAAGTCAAGGGCAGCTTACGGCTTTGCCATGAGGATGGACAGCCCTGATGCAATTGCCAATTCACTTTCAGCATTTACCTGGCTTTCCGGTGACCCGGAATCAATAAACCGTTATTATGCATTGCTGGAAAAAGTAACTCCCCAGGATATAACCAATGCTGCGAAAAAGTATTTTGTGAGCAGCAATCTTACCATCTCAACAATATCATCCACCACTGAAAATACAGTCAAGTAAGTTGATGTTTGTGTGAAACAATCGTTAAAGTTTTTCAGCGATATTCAGAAAATAAAAAAGCGGAGTGTGAACTCCGCCTTACAACCAAAATAAGAAAAGCTAACCTAAATAAGTTTTTAATATTTTGCTTCTTGAAGTATGTTTTAATCTTCTGATTGCTTTTTCTTTTACCTGCCTCACACGTTCACGCGTAAGATCAAAATATTCACCAATTTCTTCCAATGTCATTGGAGGCTGACCCACTTGCAGTCCGAAATAAAGCCTTACTACATCTGCTTCACGTGGCGTGAGTGTGCTTAAAGCACGTTCAATTTCCCTCCGTAAAGAGTCAGTCATTAATTGGTTTTCCGGTGAACGTTCCTGTTCTCCGGGAATCAAATCCAACAGGCAGCCATCTTCTCCCTGCATGATGGGAGCATCCATGGAAACATGTCGTCCTGATGAACGCATAGTATCCCTGATATCATTGGGTGAAAGCTCTAAAACCTTTGCAATCTCTTCATTAGTGGGTTCACGTTCGAATTCCTGCTCAAGCGAGCTGAATGCTTTATTAATTTTATTGATATGGCCAATTTTGTTAAGAGGCAGCCGCACAATACGTGAATGCTCAGCCAGGGCCTGTAAAATAGATTGACGAATCCACCATACGGCATAAGAAATAAACTTAAACCCGCGTGTTTCATCAAAGCGCTGGGCGGCTTTAATTAATCCGAGATTTCCTTCATTGATAAGATCTCCGAGTGTGAGACCCTGGTTTTGATATTGTTTTGCAACGGATACTACAAAACGCAAATTGGCTTTTGTGAGTTTTTCAAGTGCATGCTGATCCCCTTGTTTAATAGCACGGGCTAATCGAACTTCTTCTTCCTGGTTTATCATTTGCAACTTACCAATGTCTGATAAATATTTATCCAGAGAAGCTGTTTCTCTGTTGGTAACTTGCTTTGCAATTTTTAGCTGGCGCATTTATTTTTTTTTCTTAATTTATGAATGAAACGCCTGCTTAAAAATAGAGTTACAGCAATATGGCATTACTGTAAGGATTTTGAAATAATAATTGATATTGAATGAAAATTAGATTATGCAATCAATTGAAAAGAATTATAAACTGAGGCTGGTTTTACAAGAAGGAAAAGGATAGGAATGGCAATTAGAATTTTTATTTTAAACTTGCATGGATTTTTAAAAAAAAGATTATTCTTGAGAACTTCCAAGCTGTTTATAAAAGTTGAAACTCAGATATTTTATTGATTGATTAACATAACCAATATAACAGCCTTAATATTAGCTTATTTGATTGGATCAATTCCGTCAGCTGTATGGATTGGAAGAAAGTTTTATAACATAGATGTACGTGAATATGGAAGTGGGAATGCCGGTGCTACCAATACGTTCAGGGTGCTTGGAAAAAAAGCGGGTTTTGTTGTTTTAATTATGGATATCAGCAAAGGGTTTCTTGCCGTAAAACTTGCCACAATTTTTGGAAATTATCCGCAGGAATCTCAGCAATATGTAAACTTCAAGTTAGTGCTTGGGGTTTGCGGGCTGATCGGGCATATATTTCCGATTTATGTAGGTTTCCGGGGAGGAAAGGGGGTTGCAACCTTGCTCGGTATTTTATCAGCAGTTCATCCGGAAGCAGCTGCCGTGTGTGCGGGTGTATTTACAATAATGCTTGTTTCCTCTCATTATGTTTCATTGAGCTCCATGACAGCAGCAGTTACTTATCCCATTATCATTATGTTTGTTTTTCACGAAACAGTTCCCACTGTAAACATTTTTGCAATGGCAATTGCCATACTTGTTCTTATTACTCATCAGAAAAACATTGAGCGCCTTTTAAGAGGAACCGAATCAAGAGTTTCATTTCGTTCCCCAAAACAGGAAAATCAGGCGTAACCAGTCAGCTATCTGACGACTGTACAGATTAAAAAAGCAAACATTAATCAGAAACATTTTTTCAGAATCTGAGTATAATAAGTGTAAAGGTATTTCACCTGCTTATGAATGAAAACATTTTCTTTAATAAGTTTATTGCTGTTCTTGCAAAACTCTTTTGAATGTGCTTTTGCACAATCAAATTATAATTCAGAAGAAGCAATTATCAAAGAAGCACAGAATTATTATGATGCCGGGAAATATACCCTTGCTGCTCCTTTATATGCTCAATTAGTGAGCACACACCCATCAGAAGCTTTCTATCATTGGAATTATGGAATCTGCTTATTGAATTCTTCGAAAAACAAAGCGGGAGCTGTTCATCATCTTGAAATTGCCGCTAATTCAAAAGAGATTTCCCGGGAGAATATTGATTATTTTCTCTCCAAAGCATACCATCAAAATTATGAATTTGCTAAAGCGCTTCACCAGCTTAAGAATTTCAATATAAATTCAAAAAATGAGAACAAGGAGTTGACAGGAAAAGCAGTTTTACTTTCTTCCCAATGTAAGAATGCCCAGCTTTATGACTTTAACGCATTCGATGAATTTGTTATTACTAAAGAAGAAATGCCTGAAGAAGAAGGAATCAACCTTTACAATTTCGATAATTATTCCGGTAAATATTTATCAATGCCGGAAAAATTTAACAAAGTAAAAAGTGACAATGATAATTTTGGTAAATATGTTTTTCTGTCATCATTTGGGAATACCATTGTTTTTTCCGGTCCCGGCAAATCAGATACAAAAGAACTTTTTATTTCAAGAAAAAAAACAAAAAACGGATGGAGTGGTGCTGAACAAATAAAGTTTAAGAATCCGTTGGCGGGCGATAAAATTACTCCTTCGATTTCAGCGGATGGCGACACTATTTATTTCAGCTGGAATGGTGCGAAAAGTATTGGTGGTTTTGATGTGTTTATATCCGTTTTTGATGTCAGCGCAAAACAATGGTCTGATCCAGAGAACCTCGGGCCCCCGATTAATTCTGTTTCTGATGATTTTTATTTTATGCCTTCTGCAGATGGTGCTTTTGCTTATGTAAATTCAACAAGAAATTGTGAGGGTGGAAAAATAAATGTAATCAAGATAGATTTAAAAAACTTAAAATCGCAATTACCAATTCCTGCAAAAAATACCACAACGCAACAAACTCCTGAAAATGAAAGTAAATATATAAACACAAATGATAAACAAGCTGATTCCGGAAATAAAAAAATTAGTGCTGAAGTTTCTGAACAATCAATCACGTCAAAAAAAGATGAGGAGAATTCAGCACAGGTGAATGAAGCAGTTCACAATACAAATTATTTAACAGTAAACGGCCTTTTTTATTCTATGGATGAACCCTTGTCCATGAACGCCAAAATTACAGCGGTAAATCAAAATGATCCCGCGAGAGTTTTTACTGCTGAAACAAACTCTAAAACAGGAGAATATGTTTTACAACTTCCATCAGAGGGAAATTATCGATTTATTTTGGAAAAAGATGGTTATCAGAGAATAGAACAATTGATTGAGTTAAAGAAAGACAATGAACCTGAAATATCACAAAAATTAATTGTTGGTAAAGGAGAAAATAGTGATGAACACTTTTTAATAGTGAGTCAAAGCAATAAAATGCCGGAAGAACCAACTAATGCTTCAGAGGTAACTTATAAAATTCAGATCGGAGCATTTGCCACAAAATCTATAAATGAAATAACAGAAAAATTTAAAGCAGCGGGAGTAAAAGATATTGTTTGCCAATCGAGAGAAAATGGAGTTCATGTTTTTTATACGGGTCAAACCAACGATTTTTTTTCAGCAATGAATGAAAGAAAGGGATTAATTGAAAAAGGAATTACTGATGCTTTTGTAGTGGCTTTCTCCGGTGCCGCCCAAATTAGTATCGAAGATGCACTTTTGAAGAAGAAGTAGTTTATAATTTACCGGGAGCTCCTTGACAGGTCTTTTTATAACATTATTATATTTGCATAAAATAACTGCATAAATAATAATGGGAAACCAACGGAAAACCTACGAAGAAATTGATATGTTACTTGACGAAAAAGTAAAAAATGAAAATCATCTTGTACTTTACAATGATGAGGTAAACACATTCGATTTTGTCATTGATTCTATAATTGATATTTGCAAACATGATCGCCTGCAGGCAGAACAATGTACTTATCTTGTGCACTATAAGGGGAAATGTTCCGTAAAAAGCGGATCACAAAAAAAATTAAAACCTATGTGCGAAGCTTTTCACGATAGGGGATTAACCGCTGCTATAGAATAGGAGCTTTTTCGAAATTCTTTTTTTTTAAACCTTAAACTTCAAACTATAAACTTCTTTTCTTCTATCTTTGGAGCCCACAATTCAGATGACACATGTTATTTGCTTCCATAGTTTTTCTCATTCTTTTAGGAATTATTTTAGTTGTTCTTGAAATATTAATTCTTCCGGGCCTGATTTCAGGAGTCATCGGGAGTATTTTAATAATCATCGGAATTCTATGGATGTATAAATCATATGGATCAACTATTGGAGGCTATACTGCTTTAGGCGCTGGCCTGTTGACTTTAGGGGCCGTGATATATTCATTGAAATCAAAGGCATGGCAACGTTTCGGTTTAAAAAATTCTTTAGAGGGAAAGGTTGTTGAGGTGGATAAGCTTGAACTGAAAGAGGGGGATGAAGGAATTGCAGTTTCTGCATTACGCCCTATGGGAACAGTTATGATAAACGAAAAAAGAATCGAAGCCCAAACCAACGGAGAATTAATTCAATCAAATACAGCCATCACAATCTTAAAAATACTACCTAATAAAATAATTGTTAAAGCAAAACCTTAAATTCTAAACATCAATGCAAATTCCATTTATTTTACTTGCCATTATCGGAGCAATAATTCTTTTGTTCCTGTTCCTTTATTTCATTCCTGTCAATCTTTGGATTACCGCTGTATTTTCCGGAGTAAGAATCAGTATAATGAATTTGATTTTAATGCGCCTGCGTAAAGTTCCTCCTTCCATTGTTGTTAATGCAATGATTAACTCCACCAAAGCAGGATTAAATGTAACTACTAATGAAATTGAAACTCATTATCTTGCGGGAGGTCATGTAAACAATGTAATTAAGGCTCTGATCTCTGCGGATAAGGCAAATATTCCCCTCACTTTTAAAATGGCAACCGCAATTGATCTTGCGGGCCGTGATGTGGCAGATGCTGTACAACTCTCAGTGAACCCAAGAGTAATAGATACTCCTCCGGTATCAGCAGTTGCAAAAAACGGTATTCAATTAATTGTACGCGCAAGGGTTACTGTTCGTACCAATATCAATCAATTAGTAGGAGGTGCCGGTGAAGAAACAGTGTTAGCCAGAGTTGGGGAGGGAATTGTTACTACAATTGGTTCTGCTCATGACCATAAGACAGTTTTGGAAAATCCAGATATGATTTCAAAAACAGTTTTAGCGAAGGGATTGGATGCAGGGACTGCATTTGAAATCTTATCTATTGACGTAGCTGATATTGATGTTGCAGAAAATATTGGCGCCAAGCTGCAGACTGAGCAAGCTGCTGCAGATTTAAAAGTAGCACAGGCAATGGCAGAAGAGCGCAGGGCAGCGGCAGTTGCTACAGAGCAAGAAATGAAAGCAAAGGCACAGGAAGCACGCGCAAAAGTTATTGAAGCCGAAGCCCAAGTTCCGTTGGCAATGGCTGAGGCATTTCGTTCCGGTAATCTTGGAATAATGGATTATTACAAAATGCAAAATATTCAGGCTGATACAGGCATGAGGGATTCGATTTCGAAAAGTGATAGGGATAAGAAATGAAACGATGCAGCTTTGAACAATGAAGTGTAATTTTTTTTTAGTTTTGTGCCTCTTTTAATTTAAAAATTATAAATTATTATTTCAATTGGTCCCGTAGCTTAACTGAATAGAGCATCTGACTACGGATCAGAAGGTTGGGGGTTTGAATCCCTCCGGGATCACTAATAGCCTTTGTTTAGTTTATGTTAATGACTAATTTTTTGTTTCATAGTCTTACAGATTGTTACAAAACTTTTTTAAAGACTTTTTTATTTCTTTATGTTAACAGCGAGATATGTTACCAGAATTAGTTTCACTCTTAACTGATGAATTTCACATACTTTTTCAAACAGCAGATAACGATTAAAATTAAGGTTTACTCAGAACAAATAATGCTGCTGACACGCTTTTGGGACGACTATGGGATTATAAATAATTAGCAAAAATTTGGTGAAAAACTTGTGAGGGTAAAAAGAATTCCGTAAGTTTGTTCAAAATAGCCACTCCAACATACGGTTGTTCTTGGGAAATGGGCGGATTTGCCCTCCTGAATTACCCAGAAATAATTGTTTTTTTAATTGTCGCCACTATGAAACCACTCTCTATAAAACCGTTTTCTGCAATTAAGAATCACCGGTTTACTGTACTTCATTTTGGTAAGAGGCAGCTATACATTAATCTCCTTTTTTTTGTGATTCTTTTTTCAGCTTCCATTTTGAGTTTGAGTGCGCAGGAGGTTGGAAAAAACAATTTTTCTGCGAATGCTTCTGAAATGGTACTGCGCATTAAAGGTCTTCGTGATCCGAAAATGGCAGCCAATGTTAATGCTGTGCTTAACAGCTACCCGGGAAAAATTTTAAGCCACAGCATGGATGCAGCTAATAACACTGTAAAAGTTTTAATATCTGCTAAGCTTAAGCCGGTTGATCTGTTGCAGGTTTTGGATTTAAATGGCATTGATGCCGGCTATATTGATGGAAATAATGAATATGTAACATTGGATAATAATGACAGGGAGGAGCTGGCTGCTCCGCGTAAGATCAGTAAATAAAAATTCTTTACCTGATAAAACTTTTTTCATGCCTAAATATATACCTCTTAAAATAAAATTAATCCATCTCTTTTTACTCTGGGTTTTTATTATTTCTTTTTCTTTTAGGGGAATTTGCCAGGTACCCTCGAATACTTGCTCAACAGCACTTCCTCAAAAGTTTTTTGTTAATTCAGCACCCTGTAGCAATTTTACACTTGTACAACCTTATGATATAAGCACTGCGCTTACCCCACCCCCGATTTCCGCCTGTAACGGGGTTACATCCACAGGAAGAGATGGATGGGGATGGTTTACTGCAACAACAACCATTTCAAATGTTCAGTACACCAATAAGAATACGGATGCAATGATTTTTATTTATAATACTGTTGGCGGAGTATGCCCTTCAAATGCTTTAATGGCAAGTAATTTAATTGCCTGCGCGGATGATTGGATTATTAACAATCCCGAAACTGTAACATTTAATACTGTTGTGGGGACAAACTATTTGATAAGAATAGTAAGCAAGAGTGGATCCTTAGCAATGCTGGGGTCAATTTGTGTCTGGGGTACTACGCTGCCTCCACCTTGCACCCCAGTTCCAGTAAATGATGATCCCTGCAATGCCATTACCATCCCGGTAAATTCTTCTTGCGTTTACACTACTTACACAAATGCATGTTCCACACCAACTAATTTTATTCCTCCTCCCACATGCGGTAATTATGTAGGAAATGACGTATGGTTCAAAGCGATTGTGCCGGCATCAGGGCAAATTACATTTGACAGTAATACAGGGGTAATGACCGATGGTGCTATGGCAGTTTATGATACTACTGGGGGTGGTGCTTGCGGTTCTGGTTTGAATCTTATTGCATGCGATGATGATAACAGTGCGAACGGTCTTATGCCACGAGCATCTGCCGCAGGTTTGACTCCTGGTTCTGCTGTTTGGGTTCGTTTTTGGTCAAACGGAGGGTTAAATAACGGCACATTTAAAATCTGCGCAACTGACCCAAGCCCATGTGCTTCTGCCCCGGCTAATGATGATCCTTGTGGAGCAATATTGGTACCTGTAACGATTCCGTGTAACCTGGTTTTTTACACTAACTTATGTGCTACCAATTCTACATCGCTACCCAATATTCCGGATCCTTCCTGTGGTTCTTATGCCGGAAGCGATGTCTGGTTTAAATGTGTGGTTCCTGCTTCGGGAACTTTATCAATCCGTCTGAATACGGGTGTGATGACTGACGGATCTTTAGCATTATACACAGGAGCATCTTGTAGCGGACCACTTACTGAAGTAGATTGCGATGATGATTCCGGTCCTGGGCTTATGCCGGCTTTAGTTACTCAGGGGCTAATTGCGGGTTCAACGGTATATATACGTGTTTGGTCTTTTAATAACAGTAAAAATGGAACTTTTAGAATGTGCCTGCAGGATCCTTGTCCGAGTGGAACTCCTGTAAATGATCTACCCTGCAACGCGACCATGCTTCCTTACGGGATTAATTTTCCAAGCTCTAACGGTTGTGCTACCAATACAAGCGATCCTGCAACGATGCCGGCATGTTTTATTAATACCCTCGGCACATCTCAGATGAACACCGTTTGGTTCAAGTTTACTGCCACTTCCACTTGTACAAAAATCAAGACCTTTCCGGGAACAATGGTAAATACACAGATGGCTGTTTATGGAGGCACCTGCTCTGCTTTAGGAGCTGCGCTTGATTGCAATGACGATTATCTTCCCTGCACAGGCGGCTATACCTATCGTTATTCTCAAATTCAATTGAACACGGTCGTTGGTAATAGCTACTACATAATGGTGGATGGAAGAAACGGCCGGACTGGCAGCTTTTCAATTGAAATAATAGATGGCGGAACATGGCCCGCCTGTGCCAATGATTTCCCCGCCATTACAGGGCAGGAATGCAGCTTACCGATTCCTGTGTGCAAGTACACTACCGATGTGCCCAATCCGGGCTTTCTCACCATTGGCAACATCTGTGACTTTTCTGCCCCTTCTCCTTCCTGCGTCTATGGAAGCTCAGGTTGCAGCAGCTGTACCTCTGAATGCATGTGTACAGGCGAGCGAGGTTCTGCATGGTACAAGGTCACAATTGGCACAGTGGTAACACCCCCGCAATACCTTGAATTCAGCATTGTCCCTAATAATTATCCCGGATTTTTTCCCGGAGATGAAACCGACTATGACTTTGCAGTATTTGGCCCAAATCCCAATTGTTCCAGTCTTACCACTCCTATCAGGTGCAACTACAATCCGTTAGGAGTTACCGGGGTGTATGGCCCATCAGCCGGCCAGGCGTCACCTGCTTATTCGCCTACCTTTGATGGTGCTTTCAGAGAACGGATACCTGTGAACACAGGCGAAGTATATTATATCAATATCTCTAATTTTGAAAATACGAAGGTGGGATTTTCGCTCATTATTGAACCTACCACACCTATTGCCAATGTAGTGCCACCCGGCAGCACCTTAATCTGGACCGGGGCAGTAAGTACCGACTGGTTTGATGTGAATAACTGGGGAGGCTGCATGTTGCCCTATTGTAGTGTAAATGCTATTATTCCAAGCTTTCCGACCAATCAACCAATCATAAATGCCGCGGGAGCCAATTGCCGCAACATTGATATAAATGTGGATGCCACGCTTACCATTAATACAGGTTTTGAATTAAATGTATGCGGTGATTTTCTCAATAACGGTTCTTTTGTTGCCAATACAGGTAGTACTGTATTGTTTCAGGACACTTCATCAAGCCTTAGTATTTTGCACCAACAGGCCATTAACGGAAACGTAACAGGTGTTAATAAATTTATGAATGTAACGGTAAAAAAACCTGCTCCGTGGGGAGTTGTAACCAGTCAGAACATTGATATGGGAGGTGATTTCCTTGTGAGCGGTGGAGCCGGATACGGAGGCAATTTTACAGCAACCAATAAATATCATAAAGTAACTGGAAATTTTACGGTTGAAAGTGCTCCTCTTGTTGCTACCTATACTCCGGCAACTATTCTTGAATTTAACGGAACAGTACAGACTTATCTGAACCGTGGTTTATTGGATAGCGTATTGATAAACCAGACGGGGGCAGGTACGCTTACGCTTCAGAATCACGGGCTTGTTGGAGCTGCATGGATGGGGCTTGCAAACACAGGAGTTCTTACACTTACTAATGGGATTATCAAGGCAGGATTTTCGCACTCGGCCACAGATAACCGTGTTGAATTAAACAACCGCACTGTCACTGCTGTAAATGCAGGAGGGTTAGCAAGCTATATTGAAGGTGCGCTCAGAAGGTATATGCCCAATGGTGGTACAGGCTCTTATAATTTTCCTGTAGGATCGTTAGCACGCGGATATGAATTGCTGAACATTAATATTACAACTGCGCTTCCTGCTGTTATGAATTACTGGGATGTGTATTTTGATCAAAACACTACGCCTGCATCTCCAACTTTTGCAACCGAATGCAGCTCTGACTATCATAACGGGCTTACTGCGCTCAATCATGGTTTATGGACGATGCAATCATCACCTTCACCCTTGCTTTCGGGAGTTGTAAATGTAACAAATTTTAACAGAAGTTATACTAATACAACGGGAAGCGGCTGGACGGTGCAAAGCAATAACCAGATTAATAATGGAGTTGCAAATTGGTTTCTGAATCCTTTTCCTCAGAATCCATGTGTGGCTCCGCCCATTGCACAGGTGACAAGATATAATATGAATCTGAATACACTGTTTAACAGCGCTAATGAAGTATGGTTCGCAACGGCACAATCCGCCACTGTGTTACCCGTTGAATTGCTTGGATTCAGTGCGAAAGCAGCACCACGAAGCATTAAGCTTGACTGGCAGACCGCATCAGAAAAAAATAACAAAGGTTTTGATGTAGAACGAACAACAGCGCCACCTTATGCGTTTATTAAGATAGGTTGGGTCGAAGGTCATGGATCTACTACAACAGCTCATTCTTATAATTTCGAAGATTTTGATGTGAAGGAAGGAATTGAATACTATTACCGTTTGCGGCAAGTGGACTGGAATAAAGATTTTAAATATTCTGACATCGTTTCTGCACGTCTTAATCAAAGCCATTTTAATTTAAACATAGTTCCTAACCCCTACTATAGCTTTACCAATATTATTTACACGCTGGATGAACAAAGCCGGGTGAAGTTAGAAGTTTACAATTCGCTTGGGCAGAAAGTAACCACGCTTATAAATACACTTCAGGAGGCAGGAATGTATAACTATGATTTCAGTGCCAAAGCTTTGGGATACTCCAAAGGAATTTATTCAGTGGTTATCCAGGTTAACGACCAGGTCTTTTCCAAAAGGATAATGGAAACTGAATAGTCTATTAATGAACATTTAACTCTGCATACAAGGAAAATAAAAAATATATCAGGAAGATCCCCACTTAAAAATTAATCCTCATGAAGAACAAAAATCACCTTAACGCTTTCACTGAAAATAAAAAATACAAATCATTTAATTTAGCGTCAACAGTCAAGATTTTAATTGCTGCAGTTTTTATGCTCACAGCTTGTGTGCAAAAAAGTTTATGCGTGCAAACCGGTGATTATCGAAGTATAAACACAACTACTACTGTTGATTTAGCCGCTAATCTTGCAAGGTGGGAAACTTATAATGGCACGACATGGGTTGCTGCAACGGTGCTTCCAGCAAGCGCTACTTTGGTTTCAGGAAATACAATTACTATTCGCGCTAATGATACCTGGAAAAATAATCAGGCAACCATCAATATTCCTGCAGGAGTAACAGTAGAACATCTTGGCACTACAGATGCAGCCGGTAACTGGACTTTGGCAATTACAATGAATGGCACGTATGTTCATAATACTACTTCCTCAGTGACAAGAGTTTTTGCTCAAATGTCCTTTGGCACCGGTAGCACTATGATTTTTCGTGGGTCATCTTCACTTAATGCACCTGTGGCTATTAATAACCGTACCTTTTATAATTTAAGTTTTGAAAGCACCTCCGGAGCATGGGCTCCTACAGACCCTACAGGTGGTGGAACTCTCACTGTAAATAATGATTTAACTGTAGGCTCTGGGGTCGCGGTTGATTTCTTTTCAGGCTTTACTGGAACAACCATTTTTAACGGTAATGTTACGATAAGCGGCACATTTACTTCTAGAGCCTTTACATTAGCGGCTGGTAAAACATGGCTTATTAACTCAGGAGGTATAATGGGGACTGGCGGTAATATTACAGTTAATGGTTCGTGTACGGTGAACGGTACACTAGGTACATCCACCTTCCAGATCCTGGGGAATGGAACGGTAACAATAAACGGAATATATAGCACCGACCGTTCTCAAGGGTTTAATGGGACTAGCTCTACGGCAATATCGAGTACGATTTCAACACTTACAGTCAATACAGGCTCTACAATTAATTACGGAGCTTCCACTTCACAAACTATTACAGCCTTTAATTATGATAACCTAACCAACAACGGTAACGGTCCACGAATTCTTTCTTCCATAGGGACTATCGGGATTGCCTCTTCTTTTTCTCCTGGCACTGGAGCTGCTTCTCTGTACACTATCGGAACCAGCACTGTGAATTTTAACGGTAGCACAAACATTGGTTCATTTCCTGTTCCTTCTGTTTCCAGCGGAGCAAACTATTACAATCTTTCCATTACAATTAGTGCAGGAAATATAACAATGGTTTCCAATGTAACAGTGGGAAATAATCTGACAATAAGTTCTTCAGGAGGCAACTTCAGAGTATCAAATTCGGCAACGGGAAATACTCTTACTGTAAATAATAATTTTGATGTTCAGTCGGGAACCTTCACGGGAAATGCAGCCAGTGCAACAGGAACATCAAACATTAATGTACTTGGTAATTTTACACAGTCAGGCGGCACAGTAAGTTTAAATAATGCAGGTGCAACAACTGGAGTTGTCAATGAGACAATAACGGGCACATTCGGACTTACAGGTGGCTTATTCAGAATGATTGCAAACAATACAGCAGGAAATACAAATGTCACAGTTGGTGGAACTATTTCAGTAAATGCTGGCGGAACAGATGGCATTTATTTAGAATCTTCCAGTTCAACAAATGGTGTGGCAACCTTTCAGGCAAATGGCAATGCATCATTCCAAGGCGCATCTACTTCAATAGTTGATTTCGGAGCCGGAACTGTAGCAGGAAATGAATTCAGAATAAAAGGAAACTTCTCTA
>JADMIO011246927.1_pt1 | contig 19224 bp, 14 predicted proteins | sample 8958161 | NCBI WGS metagenome assembly JADMIO01 (sample SAMN16585339, study PRJNA669376) | soil metagenome | isolation source: Crop rotation soil | place: USA: Cullars Rotation, Alabama | collected 2011
GGCGGACGGAGAATGGCGTTACCGTCATCGTTGCCGCGCTCGGCGCGTGCTCGTTCCTGTTTTCGTGGCGACACATCGCCAGGACAAGGAGCGGAGGCGACGGCGAGGCGCGATGGCTGCGTGTCGACCTCGGCGCGGCGATCGCGTCAGCGTGGCCCAGGCGCAGCGCGCCATTCTCGAACGCGGCCGCCGCGCAGTTCTGGTTCGAATGGCGCACCGGAGGTGCGGTGTTGCCGGCGCTCGTCGCCGGAGTGATCGTCGTCGTGATTGGTCCGCTGTCGTGGGGCGCCCGCCATGATGGCAGCGAGACGCTTCGGCTCCTGATCGGCGTGTTTGCGACGCCGATGGCGCTCGCGGTTGCTGTGGGCATCGCGGCATCGAAGACGAGATTCTGGTCGGAGGACCTGTCCGTTCCGCCATTTCTCGCCGTGCGGCCGCTCGCCGCCGAAGACATTGTGGCGACGAAGGTAAAAATCGCAGCGGCGAGTGCCGCCGCAGCGTGGGCGATTTGTGCCGCGTTCGTGGTCGTCTGGTTGTCGATGTGGGGAAACCTCGAGGGCCTGAGCCACGCAGGCGCGTTCCTGGAGGCCGTTTACGGCCGGACGGGACGGATTGGTGTTGTTGCGCTGGTTGTGATCGCCGGCATGCTGCTCACGTGGCGTTTTCTTGTCTGCCGCCTGTCGAGCGGTCTGCTCGGCAATCGGCGGCTCTTCATGATCTCCATCCTTTCCATCCCGGTGGTGTTTGCCCTCGCCATGGTTTTCGATGAGACCGATGTGTTCGACTGGATCACCGACGATCCCGCGCGGCTGTCTTGGGTGATGCGATGGATCGGCGCCGCTGTCGCGGTGAAGTGCGGGTTCGCGGCGTATGTGTGGCGCGGCATCGACAGCCGATATCGACGGTCGTATCTGCTCGTATGGTTGTCGGCAACAGCGGTGTTCGTGCTTCTCGCCGGCGCCGCGGTGCAGTTGCTCGAACACGCTCAGGCACCGGCGGGAGGATACGCGCTCCGCGCGATGACGTTGAGCGCGGTGCTCATTTTCCCGCTCGGCCGCATCGGGCTCGCGCCTGCATGTCTGAAGCGAAACCGGCATCGCTGACCGCCGACTCGATCGCGTCGTTACGCGGTAGAGTGGTCGGATGAAGTCCCTCGGATTTTTGTCGTTCGGCCACTGGACGCCGTCGCCGTATTCAGGCGTGCGCACGGCGTCGGATGCGCTGCTGCAATCGATCGATCTGGCGATCGCGGCGGAATCGCTCGGCCTCGATGGCGCGTACTTCCGCGTTCACCATTTTGCGCGGCAGCTCGGATCGCCGTTCCCGCTGCTCGCCGCCGTCGGCGCGCGCACGAAGACCATCGAAATCGGCACTGCCGTCATCGACATGCGCTACGAGAATCCGATGTACATGGCTGAAGATGCAGGCGCGGCCGACATCATTGCGGGCGGACGCCTGCAGCTCGGCATCAGCCGCGGATCACCGGAACAGGTTATCGACGGGTGGCGCTATTTCGGCTACACACCCGCGGATAACGAAACGGCGAGCGACATGGCGCGGCGGCACGCGGAGGTCTTCCTCGATCTGCTCAAAGGAGAGGGGTTCGCGCAGCCGAATCCGCATCCGATGTTTCCCAATCCGCCCGGGTTGCTCCGGCTCGAGCCCTATTCGGCCGGCTTGCGCGAGCGCATCTGGTGGGGCTCTGGCTCGAACGCGACGTCGCAGTGGGCGGCGAAGCTCGGGATGAATCTGCAAAGCTCGACGCTCAAAGACGATGAGAGCGGCTGCACGTGCAGCAGCGCAAGCAGATCGACGCCTATCGCGCCGCGTGGAAAGAGGCCGGTCATCAGCGCGAGCCGCGCGTCTCGGTGAGCCGCAGTATCTTTCCGCTGGTCGACGATCGCGATCGCGAATATTTCGGCGGCGCACAGAGCGAAGACAAGATCGGCTTCATCGACAAGAACACGCGCGCGATCTTCGGCCGCCAGTACGCGGCGGAGCCCGACAAACTCGTCACAGCCCTCGCCGCCGACGAAGCGATCGCCGCCGCGGATACGCTGCTGCTAACGGTGCCGAATCAGCTGGGCGTCGACTACAACGCCCACGTCCTCGAAAGCATTCTCAAACACGTCGCGCCGGCCCTCGGGTGGCGATAGAAGATGCTGAATTTTCAACGCAGACCTCGCAGACACCGCAGATCTGGCCTCAAATCCAGAAATTCTCATGTTTGATCCGGAGTCTTGGGATGTTGTGCCGAACGCTCGAGCCGTTCGAGAACGCCTTCCTGCCGCAGCAATGTCATTCCCAGGCGTTGTTCCGACACGCCCGCGCGGACCCGGTAATGTCGAGCGCTGACGCCAGCGCGCCAATGCGGCGAACCTCCGCGAGATAGAAGCTTTCGCCGGCGCCGAGGTTGTCCACAATATCGATGCTGGAGAAGAGTGCACCGACCGGAACAAACTCCATCGCCTCAGCAGGCACTCCCGCGCGTCCGATCGAGCAGGTCCCAGAGCGTTGCCCTACCGCCCGTTCTCGGCGCAGGCACAATACTCAGGTCGTGAAGCGTGGCTGAATCGACAAACACAGGCAGATTCTTACATCGTTACATCTCTGAACCTGACATTCTGCGCAGCCTGACAAGGCGCTGGTCTGCGTAGGTCCGCGAGGTCTGCGTTGAAGAGTCTCGTTGCAGTTCAGACACGCGCAGTCGCGCGGGAAGAATTTATCGGCGCGCGAAGCAGTCGAAGCAGCGATCGCGTTCGCGGCAAAAAATCGGCGATCGTGTGTGCCTCGAGCGTCTGCAGGAAGGCGAGTTGCGCGTTGCGAAGCGCGCCCTTGAGTCCGCACGCGCCCTCGATCGGGCACGTGTTCGTGGCCTGATCGAAGCACTCGACAATCGTCCAGTTCGGCTCCGTCATACGCACGACCTTGCCGATGTTGATCTCATCCGGCTGGCGGCTCAACCGCAGGCCGCCGTTGCGGCCGCGCACGCTCGCAACGTATCCCTTATCAATCAGCAGCTGAGACACCTTGACGAGGTGATGCGGCGAAACGCCGTAGGCCCCACTTATCTCGGCAATCGTCACCGCACGGTCGGGGTGGAGCGCAAGGTAGAGCAGCATGCGCAGCGAATAGTCCGAGAACTTGGTGAGGTTCATATTCGTCTCTAAAACATGTATTATAGATGCATCTTTTCACGCTGGGGCCGTCCCGCGGCCCTGATTCCCGGATTCAGAGGAGCCCGTAATGAAGCGTTCGACGCGAATGTTCTGGCAAATGAGCGTGTCGGCCGGCGCGTTTGCCGCAGTCTGCTGGTTGTCCGCAGGCGTACCCGTGCGCGCGGCTGACGCCGCCGTCCCCACGTACACGAAAGACATCGCTCCGATCTTCCAGCAGAAGTGCGAGAGCTGCCACCGCGCCGACGGCATGGCGCCGATGTCGCTCACCAATTACGAGGAAGCCCGTCCGTGGATTCGCTCGATCGCCCAGCGCGTCAGCTCGCACGTGATGCCGCCGTGGCAGATCGATCGCACCGTGGGCATCCAGAAATTCAAGAACGATCGGTCGCTCTCCGACGCGCAGATCGCGACGATCGTGGCGTGGGCGAACGGCGGGGCGCCGAAGGGCGACATGAAAGACATGCCCGCGCCGATCAGCTGGCCCGAAGGCCAGGGATGGACGATGCAGGCGAAGTACGGCGCGCCGGATCTCACGGTGAAGTCGCAGCCGTGGACGGTGCCGGCCGAAGGGCAGGACGCGTGGTGGCGTCCCGAAACGCCGACGGGGCTCACCGAGGCGCGGTGGGTTCGCGCGATTGAAATTCGTCCCGTGACGATCCAGATGCGCAAGGTGACGCACCATGCGCTCGCGCGCCTGCAGCAGAAGGAAGATGCGGCCGACCACGACCTCGTCACCAACGATCCAAACGTCGCGGGCGACGGCCTCTTCATGGAATGGGCCGTCGGCAAGAACGCGGACGAAATGCGGCCCGACTCGGGCCGCCTGATGCTGCCCGGCTCGAAGATCGTGTGGGAGATGCACTACCACTCGATCGGCGAAGAAGTGAAAGACGCGCAGGTCGAACTCGCGGTATGGTTCTACCCGAAGGGCCAAGAGCCGAAACACCGTGAAGTGCTCGCGCTCTTCAACTCCTTCACGGGCCGCGTGCCTGGCGCGCAGGCGCTCGATATCGCGCCGAACGCGATTACGACGACGGAGAGCTTCGTGCCGCTGAAGCAGAACGCAAGGATCGAAAACTTCCAGGTGCACGAACATCTGCGCGGCAAAGGCATGTCGATGGAAGCGATCTTTCCCGACGGCCGCCGCGAAATGCTCAGCCAGGTGACGGACTTCGACTTCAACTGGATGAACATGTACATCTACGCGGACGATGCGGCGCCGTTGCTTCCGAAGGGCACCATCCTTCACCTCGTCGCGTGGTACGACAACACACGCAACAACAAGTCGAACCCGGATCCGGATCAGTGGGTCGGCTACGGCGACCGCACGGTCGACGAAATGGGCCACGCGTGGCTGAACATCACGTATTACAACGACGACGACTTCAAGGCCGAAGTCGCCAAGCGCGCGGCGCTCACGGCATCCGAAGGCACCGGCCAAAACTGATCGTTATCTCCTCCGACCGACGCAACAGCCAACAGCCAGGGGCCGCGGCACTCAACATGCCGCGGCCCTTCTCACGTCCCTGACCAAAAATTTGTTGATGCGCGGTGTCGCAACTACCGCGTCGCGATTCCGGATTCCGGTGGCCGACACGCCCTGCGGCGCCGTCGTCGACCGCTGGCCGGCCCGGCCTGACCCATACGGACTCGCGACACGGTAGCTGCACCGCGTTCAAAATGATGCATTCCGCGAGGCTCTGCGATGTCTGCGTCAAAAAGCAGGCGTAGAAGGCCATTTGATTGCCGTAGTTTCAGTGTGTACCATCCGCGCATGTCGAAGACGGTCGTTCGCATGCTGCTCGTTCTCGCCGCCGTCGCCGGTTTGTCGGCGTGTGCGAAATCCGGTGCTGCGCACGCCGCAACGGCTGAGGCGCCCGCCAAACCGGTGAAGACCGAGCGCGTGCGGCGCGACGACATCCACCGAGCCATCGACATCGTCGGCACGATCGCGGCCGACGATGAAGTCACGATTTCCTCGCAGGCGGAAGGCGTCGTGCGGAATGTTCTTGCGGATCTGGGCGACCCGGTGCGCGAAGGGCAGCCGCTGGTCGAGCTCGACCGTGAAAAGCTGCAATACAACCTCGATCAACAGAAAGCCGCGCTGGCGCGTGCGCTGACGAAATACGGAGCGAGCGAGCCAGGGCATCTTTCGCCCGCGGAAGACACGCCGGACGCGCGAAAGGCCGCCGCCGAACTCGCGCAGGCAAAACAGGCCTTGGACCGCGCGCGCGAGCTGTTTCGACGCCAGCTCGTCCCGCAGCAAACGCTCGACGACGCGCAAACGGCACTTCAGTCAAATCAGGCGTCGTACGACGCCGCGCTGCAGAACGCGCGAAATCTCGCCGCCGACATCGACGCATCGGAAGCAGCCGTGAAGCTGGCCGAGCGCCAGCTGCGCGACGCGTACATCCGCGCGCCCTTCGAGGGGTACGTGCAGAAGCGAATGGTGTCGCTCGGAGAACTCGTGAAGGCCGAGATGCCGGTGATGACGATCGTCCGCGTGCAGCCGCTGAAAGTGCTCGCCGAGATTCCCGAGAAGATGGCGCCGTGGGTGAAAGTCGGCCAGCCGCTGACGCTCCGCGTCGACGCCTTCCCGAACCGGACGTTCGACGCGACGGTGTCGCGCATCAGCCCTGGCGTCAACACGCAAACGCGCACCTTTGCCGTGCAGGCGGCAGCGCCCAACAAGGAAGGGTTGCTCAAGCCGGGCACCTTCGCGCGGGTCCATCTGGAAACGGCCCTCGTCGAACAGGTGCTCACGGTTCCATACGCGGCGATGCAATATCGCTACGGCGTGTATCGCGCGTTCGAAGTGAAAGGCGATCGGCTGGTGCTTCACGAGCTGAAGACGGGCGATCGCGTCGAGAACCGGATGGAGATTCTCGACGGCGTCAAGCTGGGTGACACGATCGCCATGACCGACGTGGACACGCTGGCGGACGGCATGAAGGTCGTCGTGAAGGGCGCGGAATAGCCATGCTCGCCGAACTCTGCGTCCGGCGTCCCGTGTTCGCGACGATGCTCGTCATGTCGCTCGTCGTGCTCGGGCTGTTTTCCTTCAACGATCTCGGCGTCGATTTGTTTCCGAAAGCGGATCCCGCGACGGTCAGCGTGGCGCTGCGCCTGCCAGGCGCCGCGCCGGACGAAATGACGACGTCGGTTGTGATGCCCATGGAAAACGCGCTCAGCGGGATTGCCGGCATCGATCAGATGTCGTCGACGATCAGCGCGGGTGGCGGCGCGTCGATTACGGTCCGTTTCCTTCTCGATCGCGACCTCGATGACGCCGCGAACAGCGTCCGTGAAAAAGTCGCCGGCGCAATGCGCAGCGTGCCGCCGGAAGTGCTGCCGCCCGTCGTGCAGAAGCAGGATCCGGACGCCGACGCGATCATGAGCCTGGTGCTTTCGTCGAAGACGACAAGCCTGAGGGCGCTCACCGAGATCGCGGACAAGACCGTGAAACGCGGCCTCGAGTCGGTGGACGGCGTCGGCGACGTGACGATGAGCGGCGACCGGCCGCGCGAAATCCACGTCGTCATCGACATCGAGCGGTTGAACGCCCGCGGCCTGTCGATCAATCAGGTGCGCGACGCGATTCAGAAAGAAAACGTCGAGATCCCCGGCGGCACGCTCGAGCAGGGCAAATGGGAAGTCGGGCTGCGGACTCTCGGGCGCATCGACGCGGCGGCGCGGTTCAACGACGTGATCATCGCGAACGTGGATGGCACGCCGGTGCGGATTTCGGACGTCGGCTACGCGGAAGACTCGGTGCAGCGCGTACTCACGTCCATGTACGCCGGCGACGGCAGCCCGGCCGTCCAGCTCGACGTCCGGCGCGCCTCTGGCGAGAACACGATCAAAGTCATCGAAGCGGTGAAGCGCAAGCTCACCTCGCTCCGGCCAGCGATCCCCAAGGACGTGACGATCACCGTCACGTCAGACGATTCCCGGTTCATCTACGCGTCGATCGCCTCCCTCGAGGAGCACCTGCTGTGGGGCAGCCTGCTCGCCTCGGCCGTCGTGTTGCTGTTCATCGGCAACATCCGCGCCGTGATCATTTCATCGCTCGCGATTCCCGCCTCGATCATCGCCACGTTCACGTTGATGCGCGCGATGGACTTCACGCTCAACAACATGACGCTGCTCGCGCTCACGCTCGCCGTCGGCATCGTCATCGACGATGCGATCGTCGTCCTTGAAAACATCTTCCGCTACATCGAAGAGAAGGGCATGTCGCCGTTCGACGCGGCGATTCAAGGCACGCGCGAGGTGGCGCTCCCGGTGATGGCGACGACGCTGTCGCTGGTCGTCATCTTCCTGCCGGTCGCCTTCATGACCGGCTACGCGCGCCGGTTCATCTATCCGTTCGGATGGACGATGGCGTTTTCGATCCTCGTGTCCATGGTGGTGAGTTTCACGCTCACGCCGATGCTCAGCTCACGGTTTCTCAAGGTGTCTGCTGAACCTGCCAGGTCCGGCGATCAGGATGGCACCCGGGCGCGCGGCTTCTTCCATCGCGTCGATCTCGCATACACATCGTCTCTGAAGTGGACGCTGGCGCATCCGATGGCGATCATCGGGATCTCGGCGATCGTTCTCGCGCTCACCGTGCCGCTGAATCACATGATCGGCCGGACGTTCGTGCCAAACGAGGACATGGGCGAGTTCACCGTGCACGTCGATACCCCGCAGGGCACTTCGCTCGAAGGGACGACGGCGATCGCCGAGCAGATCATGAAGGAGCTCGGCGAGCAGGAGGGCGTCGCGAATGTGGATTACCTCGTCGGCGCGGATCGCTACACGCACTTTCATGTCTTTTACTACCTGGTTCCGCAAAACGAGCGGAAGGTCACCGAAGACGAGGTGATTGCGCGCGTCCGCAAGGTGTTGTCGGCGCACCCCGGCTACAACCCGATCGTCACGGCGCGAAATCCCCTCGGCGGCGGCGGCGCGGGCGGCAGCGCGATCTCAGCGTCGCTCCTTGGGGCCGACATGACGACGCTCTACGACTACTCGCAGAAGATGCTCGCAAAGGCGAAGGCGGTTCCCAGCCTCGTGGACGTGCGGACCGACTACAGCGACGCGAGCCCTGAAGTGCAGGTTGTGGTCGACCGCCCGAGGGCGGCGGATCTCGACGTCCGCATGGAAACCGTTGGCGATGCGCTTCGGCTGATGGTGGCGGGAGACGATGAGATTTCGACGTACCGCGAGGGCGGGGAGCAGTATCCGGTGAAGATTCGCGTGCTCGAGAGCCAGCGGCGCGACATCGACACGATCGGCAAACTCACGGTGCCGTCGCTCGCCGGGCATCCTGTTCGCATCGACAGCATCGCCGCGCTCGCCCGCGGCTTCGGCCCGACGCGCATCACGCGCAACAACCGGCAGTTCTCGATCACGTTCAGCGCCGACGTCGCGCCCGGGCATGCGCTCGACGAAGCGTCGAACGACGTGCGCGCACTGATCGCTGGCCTGCACATGCCGCCGGGTTACGGCGCGCGGCTGCAGGGGCAAACGCAGAACCTGGACGAAACGACGACCAACCTGATGATGGCGATTGGGCTGGCGAGCGTCTTCGTCTACATGGTGCTGGCCGCGCAATTCGAGAGCTTCATCCAACCGATCATCATCATGACCGTGCTGCCCTTGTCGGTGCCGTTCGCGCTGTTCACGATCTGGGTGACCGGGCGCACGTTGAATCTGTGGAGCGCCCTCGGCATCCTGCTGCTGTTCGGGATCGTGAAGAAAAACTCGATCCTGCAGGTGGATTACACGAATGTGCTGCGCGCGCGCGGCCTGTCAATCGAAGACGCGCTCGAACAGGCGTGCCGCACGCGTCTCAGGCCGATTCTGATGACGACGCTGGCCATCGTTGCCGGACTGATCCCGACCGCGCTCGGCCTGGGGATCGGCGGTGCGCAGCGGTCCGCGATTGCGGTGGCGATCATCGGCGGGCAGTCGCTCTGTTTGTTCCTGACGCTACTGGTCGTGCCCGCGGCGTATCTGAAGCTCGACGCGCTGGAGCAATCGTTGACGAATCAGCGCTTCCGCGGCTACATGGCGCGACTGCGCGCCTCGACGACCGGACGCCTGCGAACCACGTAGCCTCAGCTCCGGGCTCAGGCTGTGTCTGGACTCAAAGTAGCGCAAGGCTTTAGCCTTGCGACTCTACTTTCATTGCGCGGATCGCCAGGAACCGCGTAAGCTCCGTCGGGGAGATTCGCGATGTTGAAGCTGCGTGCGATTCGAGTCACGTGGATGACGGCGCTTGTGATTTGTGCGGCCAGCGCGGCGCTCGCGCAGGACATCACCGGCACGTGGCAGGGCACCGTACAAGATCCGGGTCAGCAGCGGCGGCTGCTATTCAAGATCACGGCGGACAACGGCACGCTGCGCGTCGCGCTGTACAGCATCGACCGCGGGCCGCAGCCGTATGCCGGAACGGCGACCGTCACCGGCACGAATGTCAGTATTTTGCTGCCCTCATTGAACGGCACGTTCGGTGGAAAGCTCAGTGCCGATGGATCCGAGATCGCGGGAACATACGCCGCGCAGGGCGCCGCGGCGGTGCCGCTGACGGTGAAACATGTCGGCGCTGATGCGGCGTGGGAGATCCCCGCGGTGCCCGCGGCCCTCAAACCGATGGCTGCGGACGCGAACCCTGCCTTCGAAGTTGCGACGATCAAGCCAAGCAAACCCGGCACGCCCGGGCAGGGCATCGTCGTTCGCGGACGCCAGTTCTCCACGCTCAACACGCCGCTGAGCCTGCTGATCGCTTTTGCGTACGGGCTTCATCCGCGACAGATAGCGGAGGCCGCGCCATGGATGGATCAGGATCAGTACGACATCCTTGCGCAGCCAGACGCCGACGGCGTGCCGAACGAGAAGCAGTTGAGGACGATGATGCAGAAGCTCATTGCCGACCGCTTCAAACTGACATTTCACCTCGAGAAGAGAGAGCTCGCCGTCTATACGATCACCGTCGCCGACAAAACCAAAGCAGCGTCTGCGCTCACGCCCAATGTGGGCAATCCAAACGGGTTGCCCGGGCTTGGTTTTTCGCGGCCCGGCGCGTTGAGGGCGTTGAATGCGAAGATCTCCGACTTCGCGAACCTGCTGCAGACCGTCGTGATGGATCGGCCGGTCGTGGATCAAACCACATTGCCAGAGCGGTACGATTTTCAGTTCAATTGGACTCCCGATCAGTCTCAATTCGGCGGCCGTGGACCCGCGCCGTCGGACGACCCGTCTGCGCCGCCAGGAATCTTTACGGCAATGCAGGAACAACTTGGGCTGAAGCTTGAATCCACGAGGGCGCCGGTTGACGTGCTCGTGATCGACCACGTCGAAAAGCCGACGGCAGACTGATTCGTCCGCTCAGGCCTCTGTATGGCACTTCGGCCCGGCGAACGGTTCGGATCGTACGAAGTCGTCGAGCTCATAGGAGCCGGCGGCATGGGCGAAGTGTACCGTGCTCGCGATCTGAAGCTGGGGCGCGAGGTCGCGCTCAAGATCCTTCCGGCGAGTTTCGCGGCGGATCCAGACCGCGTCGCACGATTCGAACGCGAATCGCGCGTCCTGGCCCACCTCAATCACCCAAACATCGCCACTATCTACGGCCGCGAGGAAACGCCGGCGGGAACGGCGCTCGTACTCGAACTCGTCGACGGGCCGACGCTCGCGGAGTCCGTTGCCGGCGGGCCGCTCGCGCCGCGGGAGGTGATCGCCATCGCGAACCAGATAGTCGACGCACTCGACGCGGCGCATGAGAAGGGGATCGTCCATCGCGATCTCAAGCCGTCCAACATCAAACGAACAGCCGCGCAGACGGTGAAAGTGCTCGACTTCGGCCTTGCGGTGCCGACGGCCTCGTCCGACCTCAGCGAACTTCCGACGATGAAGGTCACGTCGATCTCCGGGCTCGTCGTGGGCACTCCGGCCTACATGAGCCCCGAGCAGGCGCGGGGCCTGACGAGCGACAAACGCACGGACGTCTGGGCGTTCGGTTGCGTGCTGTACGAGATGCTCAGTGGGCGCCGGGCATTCACCGGTGCCACAGCGTCGGACGTCGTCGTCAGCGTGCTCGAACGCGAGCCCGATTGGAATGCGCTGCCCCGCGGTACACCACCGCACGTGGTCCGGCTGATCCGTCGGTGCGTCGAAAAAAATCCCGGTCGCCGGCTCCGCGACATCGCCGATGCCCGCGCTGATCTTGATGTCACACCGCCGGGGGTCTTGCAGGCCGATCCCGCGCCGCGATCGTTGTGGCTGACGAGAATTGCGTGGGCCGTTCCCGCGCTGGCGGCAGGATTTCTCGTCGCGTACGTTGCGCGCCGCCCCGATCCTCCGGGAGCAACGCTGTCGACGGACCGCATTGTCGCGGCCCGTCTCACGAGCTACTCCGGCCAGCAAAGCGCCGCCGCGATCTCGCCCGACGGACGGTCTTTCGCCTTCGTTTCCGATCACGGTGGAACGCCGGATGTCTGGCTGCGGCAAGTATCAGGCGGGGAGCCGATCCGCATTACGAACGACGCGGCGGAGGAGAGCGAGCTCGCCTTCAGCGGCGACGGCGAAGAGATCTATTTCACGCGTGTCGCCGAAGGGCTGAACGCAATCTGGAAGGTCGGCACGCTCGGCGGCGAACCTCGCAAAGTCGTGTCGAATGCGCACAGCGCGGCGATATCGCCCGACGGACGCCGTCTCGCGTACATGACGATCGACAAGCCGGGGGTCGAGTCGGTCACAGTCAGCAACATCGATGGCAGCAACGCGCGGGCAATCGCGCAGCATGTCGCCTGGTTTCCTCCTGTGCGTCCCGCGTGGTCGCCCGATGGACGCCAGGTCACATTCAGCCGCGCTGGGCTCTTTGCCCCATCGAATCTGTTCGCCGTCAACATGGAAACCGGTGTCGAGCGGCAGGTGACGCATATCGCGCGTTCAGGGGTCGGCGTCGGCCAGGCGGCATGGCTGCCGGATAATCAGCATCTCGTCGCTTCGTACAACTCGTCGGGTGGCACGCAGCCCGCGTCTGACCTCGCGATTGTCGATGCCCAAGCCGGAACGGTCGGTCGCCTGACCGCTGCGATCAATGAGAGTTTCGTCGCGCCGACCATTTCGCGCGATGGATCGCGGCTGGTTGCGACGTCGGTCGGCTATACGCGGGAACTCTGGCGGGTGCCGCTGAATGGATCGAGCGCCGAAGCGAATGGAAACGCGGCCACACGATTGATCGACGGCGCGTCAGATCCGATGTGGTCGTACGTGACGCGCGATGATGCGCTCTTGCTGTTCAATAGCACCGCAAGCGGCAATCGAAACCTGTGGTTGATGCCGCTCGCCACGCCTGGTCCGCCGCGTCAAATCACGAGCATCGCGGCTGACGCCGTCAGTCATAGTTCGCTCTCGCCAGACGGAAAGCGCGTGGCGTTCATTTCATTCGCATCCGGCGTCTCTCACGTCTGGACGCAGAATATCGACGGTTCCGATCTTCGGCAAATCACCACGACGGGCGATTCCCATTCCTGGCCTGTATGGTCGCCGGACGGGCGTTTCCTGGTGTACTCAGAGGCGAGAGGCGGCGATCAGCAAACGTGGATCGCCGCGAGCGACGGAACATCCGCGCACAAACTCGTTGACGGATTCTTCCGCGGCGATTGGGTGGAAAAGCCGGGAACGGGCGGGACGTGGATCGTCACGTCAGACGGCACCGACAGCATCCGATTGATCGACGTCGACAAGGCCGCCGTCGTGTGGAAGGAGCAAATTGTCGGCAGCGGTTCGGCATTGCCGATGTTCAGCCCGGATCGCCGCCTCGTGAGCGTGGCGTATCGCCAGGATCGAAACCGCGGCGGGATCATGACGATCGACGTCGCCACGCGGGAACGTCGTGTCGCGGCGATCCTGCCGTTCCAGACGATCTTCCGCGCGGCATGGGTCGATCGTGGCCGCGCGCTGATTGTGAATCGCTCCGACACGTTTTCCCACACGGTGTTGTTCGATCACGTGTGGGGGCCAACGCGGTGAGTGTACGGATGTGCGCGGCGGCCGCCGCGTGGGCGGTCGCGAGTCAGGCCATCGTCGAAATCGTTCGCGACACGAAGCCGGATGCCGCGTCGTACTTTCGAGCATCGAACGCCAGCGTGACACCGCGCTAGTTGCCACAACAATCGGGGCCGCAGCACGTTTTGCTCGCCGGCCGGACCGCACGAATTGAGGCGCTCGCGAATTTGCCTTCCACGAGCGGCGCAATCACATCGGCATCGATTCCGGCGTCCGCGAGGAAGCTGCGCGCCTCCGCGACGTTGTAGACGCGCCATGGTTCGATTGTCACGTCCGTAAAGCCCGCGCGTTCGAGCTTTGCGCGGTAGTCCTGTTCCTCGAGCGCGCCGGCGATGCATCCCACCCACAGCTCCATGCTGCGGCGGATGTCGGGTGGCACCTCGCCGCGCACGACAACATCGGAGACGGCGAGGCGGCCACCGGGTTTCAGCACGCGGAAGGCTTCGCGGAGCACCGCGTCCTTGTCGCCCGACAGATTGATGACGCAGTTGGAGATGACGACATCGACGGACCGCTCGGGCAGCGGCACCGCTTCGATCGTGCCCTTGAGAAACTCGACGTTCGCCGCACCAGCGTTCCGCTGGTTCTCGCGCGCGAGCGCGAGCATCTCGTCGGTCATGTCTACGCCGTAAGCCTTGCCGGTCGGGCCCACGCGTTTGGCGGACAGCAGCACGTCGATGCCGCCGCCGGAACCGAGATCGAGGACGATCTCGCCCCGCTTCAGCTCGGCAAGTGCGGTGGGGTTGCCGCAACCGAGCGACGCACGCAGCGCGGCGTCCGGCACGTCGGCCTGTTCGGCGTCCGCGTACAGGCCGGACGTGATCGGATCGCAGCAACCGTCGTCGGGAGCCGCTCCGCAGCACGAACTGCCTGTGCCCTCACGCGCGCGGCGGGCGGCTTCACCGTATTTCTGCTGGACGATCTCACGGATGTCGTTGGCCATGGCGTGTCCTTCCTAGCGTGCAATGGAGATGATCTGGCTCGATTTGATCGCCTTGTTGCGGGTACAGCACTCGGCGTAGAGAAATCCGAGCAGCTCTTGGAGCGTCTCCGTGTTCGCGCGGTACCGGATGAACGTGCCCTCGCGCACGGTGCTCACGAGCTGGTCATGTTTCAGCTTGTCGAGGTGATGCGACAGCGTGGATCCAGGGATCCCGGTTTCGTCCTGGATCTCGTTGACGACAAGGCCATCGGGATGCGCCGAAAGCAGCAGACGCATGATCTGCAGCCGCGGCTCGGCGCCGAGCGCGGCGAACATGTCGGCAAATCGGGCAACGGCGGGATTCGACATTCCATATTTCTACAATTATAGAAATACTGATGTCAAGCCCTATTCGCGGCGCGGTGCTTGCTGTGCGGAGCAGCGGAGCGCGCGTCGCGGCGTGCGTATGCAATTCCTTTCCTCGAATTGGCAAGACGATTCCGCACCTTGCGTCACGCGCTATAGAGGAGGTTGCCGTATGAAGTGTGTTCTCGCGTTCGCGGCGGCGTGCGCGGCACTGCTGCTTCCACGAGCAGCATCGGCGGATAGCGTGACGATTACTGGGGGCGCGTGGTACAGCGCGTTCGAGCTCGACGGCGGGGGCATTGTGCTGCAGAGCGACGCGTTCGACCTGTCCGGCCCGGCCGACTGCGGGAACAACTCCGCGGGGTTCTGCGCCTTTCCATTTCCGCTGTTCACTCCGGGTGAATCGGTCAACTTCAGTGCGGCAGGGCAGTTCCAGTCGACGATCTTTGTCCACGGCACAATCGGTGGAGAGACGATCACCGAGGCCAAGCTCACGAACAGCAACATGCGATTCACTGTGGCGCCGATCACGATCCCGAACCTGCTGCCGCCCAACAGCGATCTGCATATTGTCGAGCCGTTCACGATGAACGGCGTGCTGAACATCACGACCCTCACCGGCAGCCCGATCCTTTCGACGCCGGTCGACGGTGCAGGCATGTTTTCGATTACGCTGACGAGCTTCGAAAACGCGTTCGCCGACACCCACGACCCTGGCACGTTCGCGTTCGCGGCCGCGCCCGCTCCCACACCGGAACCCTCAACGCTGATCCTGTTCGGGATTGGCGCTGCGATCACCGGTAGGAAGACCATCCGCCGGCGATAGGCGGCTGGTGCTATCCGCCGAGCGAGGCGGCGACCTGTCGCGTCGCGTCGCTCGGCGAATTGCGGGTCCTGGAGCGCGGCCGCCGACCTTTCACCGCCCGGCGATGCCGTCTCTGGTGGCCTACCAACTTACGGCCGTTGAATCTTCAAGGGCGAGCGACTATGCTCCCGGAACGAAGGAGCCCTTATGCGAACGAGGCTTTCAGCGGCGGCGACAGCGGTGGTTCTCGTATCCGCGCTGGCGTGTGCGCGCCATCCCAAGACGGTTGACACGCTGTGGGACGCAGTGCTCGCGACGAACGCTTCGGAAATCCCGTTCCGCTTCCAGATCTCAACCAGCGGCAACGACGCCCAGGGCTTTTTCTTTGAAGGCGACCGCAAGGTCGGCTCGACGTCGGGCAGCGTCACCGACGGCAACTACAAGTTCGCGTACGACTTTCTCAACACGACGCTCGACCTGTCCCCTCAGGGCGATGAACTCGTCGGCTCGTACACGAACAAGCGCAGCAACCGGGCGCAGAAGGTCCGGATGAAGAAATTCCAGCCGGTGGCTGCGGACGAAGCCGCACCCGACGTCGCCGGCTCATGGGAAATGCGCCGCGCTGACAGCGAGCAGCGGACGACGCGCGATCACCTGACGTGGAACTTGTACCTGCGGCAGTCGGGGCCTGAAGTGTCGGGCGCAATCCTGCGCATCGACGGTGACACCGGCACGCTCATGGGGCGGTGGACGAACGGCAAGCTTGTCTTGAGCCACTTCGCCGGCGAGCGTGGGACGATCTTCGAAGGGACGCCGAATCCTGACGGCACGATGTCCGTCACCTACAACGGCAACGCGCACTACACGGTTGTTCGCACGACCGATGCGAAGGCGAAGGGCATTCCGGATCCGCAGGATCCGACGCTGTACACGAGCGTGAAGGATCCGACGGCCCCGCTGACGTTTGCGTTCCCCGATGCGATGACCGGCCAGACCGTGTCGCTCGACGATCCGCGCTTCAAGGACAAAGTCGTCATTGTCGCGATTGGCGGCAGCTGGTGCCCGAACTGTCACGATGAAGCGCCGTTCCTCGGCGAGCTGTATCGCGATTACCACGCGAAGGGGCTCGAGATCGTGAACGTGATGTTCGAAGACGACGCGGATCCGGCGAAGTATCGCCCGCGCGTTCAATCATTCATCAACCGCTTTGGCATCGAGTATCCGACGCTGTACGGCGGCACTGTGAACCCGACACCGACCACGAAAGGCGTCAAGGACGCGATCCCGCAGCTCGTGAACTTCGACACATATCCGACGTCGGTGTATCTCGGGCGCGATCACCGCGTGCACAGCGTGCATGACGGTTTCGCGAGCCCCGCGACCGGGGAGGCGCACACGCGGCTGAAGCAGGAAGTGCGGGAGCTCGTCGAGAAGCTGCTCGCGGAAAAGGCGTAGGATCGACGTCAGTGCCCAAGCGACGCGGCCAGAGCCGCCGCGTCGTTCCGCTCCGAGAATTGCGCCGCCTGCAGCGCCGCGGTGACGGCGCGACGCGCGCCGACGGTGTCACCGGTGCGCGCGTACGCAACCGCAAGATGATACGCATACGTCGGGTTGCCGGGGCGGGCGAGGGTCGAAATCACAAACAGCGGCACCGCGTCTTTGGCGCGGTTCATCTGTACGTAGATCCAACCGAGCGTGTCGTTCACTTCCGGTGAGCGGTCGAGGCGCTCCTTCGCGCTCAGCGCGAGCTTCAGCGCCTCGTCGAGCCGTCCATCGCGCACATACATCCACGCCAGGTTGTTCGCCGCCACGGCCGCTTCAGGACGCGCGGCGATCACCGCGGCGTACTGCGCTTCCGCCGCGTCGTTTCGCCGCTCGCGCGCATAGACTTCCGCGAGGAGCTCGGCGGCGCCGACGTCCATTGGGCCCGTGGATTGCGCCTGCTTCAATACCGCTTCCGCCTTCTGAAAGTCTCCAGCGCGCAAGTACGTTTCGCCGGCGAGACGCAGCAGCGTCGGCGATAGATGCGCCGTCTTCAGTGCCTGTTCGATCCGCGCGGTCGCTTCGGAAGGCTGATGGGCGTCGATATCAAGACGCGCGAGGCCGCCGAGCGCCTCGGGCGACGTCGGATCACGGGCGAGTGCAAGGGAAAACGCGCGTCGCGCCGCCGGCAGGTCATTCTCTGCGAGTTTTACCTGGCCAAGTCGCGCCTGCACGTCCGCCGCGTCGGGCCACGTCTGCGCGTCAGCCGCAGCCTCCGCGTCCGCGCGCGACAGCAGATGGTTCGCGACGAGCGCACTGACAAGAGCGGCGCGCGCACTACGGTTTCGCGGTTCGGCCTTCACGGCACCCTCGGCCCACGCCAGCGCATTGTTCGCGCCGGCGGTCGCGAGTGCCAATCGGGAGAGCGCGACGCGCGGCGCGGCTGCCTGAGGAGCCAGCGTCCGCGCTTGATCGAACGCCTGTACCGCGGCGCTCGAGTCGCCAAGAGCGAACGACACTTCGCCGTGTAAATAAGCGGCGTCAGCCGATGCGGGATCCGCATGCTCCGCCGCCTGCGTTGACGCGAGCGCGCCGCGCAGATCGCCCGCGGACGCTTGCAGGCGCGCCTTCAGTAGCAACGCCGGCACGTCGTCCGCCTTTCTCGAGAGCACGCCATCGACGGTCTGGCGTGCCGCGTCCACATTGCCCTGAAGCAGCCGCACGGCCGCGAGGCGGTCGTCAGCCGCGTTGCGCAACGACGCGTTCGCGCGCACGGCCTCGAGTTGTGTGATCGCATCTGGTGCACGCCCCTGCGAAATCAAGAAGTCCGCAAGCGCAAACGGATCTCCGGATGGAGATGACGCGATGACCTTCCAGTTGGCCTCGGACTGCGCCGCTCGATTGGTAGCCATCAACAGCAGCGCCATGGCGCGATTGGCAGCGACGCTGTTGCCGTCCACCTGAAGCGCCGCCTTGCAGTCGGCTTCGGCGTCAGCAACTTTGCCCGCGGACCATTCCGCGCTCGCCAGCGCGACGCGCGCCTCAACGGACGCCGGCGCGAGGCGCACGGCTTCGCGCAAACGCTCCTGGCCAGCGTCAAGATCGTGCATCGCGGCGAGCGCCTCACCGACGATGACGTGGGCGTCGGCGAAATCAGGATTCAGCTGCAACGCGGCCTCGCCGCGCGCACGCGCATCGTCGAACCTCCCCGCGAGGAGATAGAGGGCGCCCGCCCGCACCTGCGCCGCGGGATCGGTCGGCTGCAGATCCGCGAGATGCAGCAGCTCCTGCGCGGCGGTCGCGCTGTCGTGATTCTGCAATGCGACGTCGGCGAGTTTCTGGTGAGGCTCGATCGCGGTGGGGTCCTGTTTGATCGCGTTGTGATATTCGATCGCCGCTTCCCGCAATTTGCCTTTGCCGGCATACTCATCGCCGCGCTTCATGTACGCGCGGCTCGAGGCCTGCGGATTCGATGAACACCCACCGAAACAGGCAGTGGCACTGACGAGAAGGGTAATCGCTGCAGTTCTCATTACCTGCCCGACACAAAAGAGGAATTCGTGGTGCACATCGTTCCGCACCGGCTTCCGTACAAAACGGTGCGCGGTTCCGAATGGTGGCGCGGTGCAGATCGTGTGCCTGAGCACAGCTCAGCAGCGATGGAGGGACGGCGCCCGATCCCACCGGCATCGTTCTTGATGCCGGCATCAACATGAAGGCGACACTTGCGACGATATTGGTGTTTGCGGCGCTAGCCATGCCGGCAGCGGCCCAGCCGGCCACCGCGCCGCCCCCACCGACGCCTGAACACACCGGTCTGAAAGCGCTCTTTCACAACGTGATTGAAGACATTACGAAGCTGCCGGCGATGCCGAACGTGTACATCGCGGCCGGCGGCGGCGCGGCTGCGC
>JADMIO011456558.1_pt1 | contig 19224 bp, 14 predicted proteins | sample 8958161 | NCBI WGS metagenome assembly JADMIO01 (sample SAMN16585339, study PRJNA669376) | soil metagenome | isolation source: Crop rotation soil | place: USA: Cullars Rotation, Alabama | collected 2011
CAATTCAGCCTCGCGCGCATGGGTTATACGGATACGCGAATTCTGGATGAGCTAATCATGGCGCGTGTGATTGAGCAGGAAGCCAAGCGTTTAGGACTCGGCGCGTCGGAATCGGAGATCAAAGATCGGATCGCGAACATGTTTCGTGATCCCTCCGGAAAGTTCCTGCTGGTCGATGCATCCGGGCAGTTCGACATGAGCAAGTATCAGGAACGGGTTGGCGACATTCCCACGTTTGAACGCGGCGTCGCGCAAGACATCGCCCGAGAGAAGTTGGAAGCGCTGATTAGCGCCGGCGTCACGGTGTCAGAAGATGAAGTCAGGGACGATTACAAGCGAAAAAACACGGCGCTCGATTTAACTTATGTCGCGGTCTCAACCAGTAAACTCGCGGAAAAACTCACGCTTGGGGATGACGAGGCAAAGGCTTATTACGATAAGCACAAGGGCGACTTTTACATCGGTGAGCCGCAAAAGAAGATTCGCTACATCTTTATCGACCAGGACAAGTCCGGCGAGAAGGTGCAAATATCAGACAAAGAGCTGCAAGACGAATTCAACAACCTGCAACCCCAGTACAAACAAGCGGGTGTCAAAATCCAGCAGATCCTTTTGAAGGTCGCGCGCGAAGATTTGGACGCGAGCGTGAAAAAGAAGGCTGATGAATTGGTTACCAAAGCCCGCGGACAATCGGGCACCGCAACGGAAGAAGCATTTGCGGAATTGGCAAAAGGGAACTCAGAGGACCCCGCGACCGCAAAGAATGGGGGACGCGTGGAGGGATTGGTCAAGAAGAACGCTAACAAGCCCGACGATCCCTATCAGCAGACGCTTGACATGCAACCTGGCGAAGTAACCGATCCCATCAAGTATAAGAACGGCTACTACATTCTTCGTCGCGGCGAATCGGTGGCGAAAACGTTTGATGTGGCCAAGCCTGAGTTACTCATTTCCTTGCGCAATCGGCGTGGCTATACGATCGCGCAAAAAATTGCTCAAAAAGTGGAGGACCGGCTAAAACAAACCAAAAATCCACAGGCGGTAGCGCAGGAGTTCGCTGCCGAAGCGAATATGAGCGCCGCTGACATGGTACGCGAAACTCCATTTATAAAACCTGGTGACGACGTTAAGAACATCGGCAGCTCGCAACAGTTCGAGGATGCGATTGCGGCGCTCAACAATCCAAACGACGTCGGCGAACGGACCGGCGTCAAGAACGGCTTCGCGGTACCGATGCTCATCGAAAAGCGCGATCCGCGGATTCCTGACTTTGACGAAATAAAGGACAAAGTCGTGGCTGCGGCGAAACAGGACAAAGCCAAAACACAGCTTGAGCAAACCGCGAAAGACATAATCGCCAGCGCGAAAACCACGGCTGACTTGAAAGCTGCGGCGCAAAAATACGGGCTTGAAGCGAAGGCTGAAGCGAACTATAAAATTGGAACACCCCTTGCCGACCTTGGATCAAGTACTCTTCTGGATGATCCGTTGTACAAATCGGCCAAGGCCGGGGAAGTCCTTTCTTCTCCGATCCTCCTGAATGAAAACTATCTTGTGGTCGGCGTCACCAAACGTACTGATGCCGACATGGCAGAGTTCACCAAGCAACGCGATTCCCTGGTGGAAACGGCTCTGAAAGATCGACGCGATCAGGTGTTCGAAGATTATCTGTCGACAGTGAAGGTGGAAATGCAGCGCGACGGCAAGATCAAGATCTACAAGGACGCGCTCGACGAGCTACAGGAAGACGAGCCGGATGTCATTCCGGTGCGCAAACCGACGCCCGCTCAGGGATAGCCAATTCAGATTAGGCGCCGAAATCGCGAATATCCTGGAAGGGTCTCTCACGGTTGGTGAAATCGGGCCGGTAATAGAAGGCGGCGCCATCGTATTCCTGCATCCAGCCGTTCTCGATTCCAAACTCATCGAGAGCAGACACGGCGCGCAGCCATTCACTCTCGCTGATTCGCCGCGACAGCAGCGTGTAGCGCTGGTTCGTTCCCGCAACATTCGTTGGATAGTATTGGGCCATCAACGAGACGGCCACGCGGGGACTCAATTCATCGCGAATCCATCGCAGTTGATCCCGCAAACCCCCGATATCGTTCGGCAAAACCAGTAGCCGAATCACGAGTCCTCGCTGCAGTAATCCCTGGGCGTCAAAAATCAGTTCGTCGCCCGTCTGCCGGAACATTTCTTTGAGTGCCGCGCGCGCGACCGACGCATAACTTCTGACTTTGGAATAGAGAAGTCCTGCTTCGTCTTCCGCATATTTCAAGTCCGGTAGATAGACATCGACAACCCGATCCAGGAGCCGCAGAACTTCTACCGAATCGTACGCGTTCGTGTTGTAGACGATCGGCAGGCACAGTCCATTCCCAGCTGCGATCAGGATCGCGCGCGCCATCTGGGGCGCGAAATGTGTGGGCGAAACAAAGTTGATGTTGTGACAGTTGCGCGTTTGCAACTCAAGCATTATCTCGGCAAGCCGCTCGTGGGTGACTTTGTTCTTGATCTGGTCTTTGTGCGCCTGCGAAATCTGATAGTTCTGACAATAGACACAGCGCAGGTTGCAGTTGCCGAAGAAAATGTTTCCCGCTCCGCGCGTGCCCGTCAGCGGCGGCTCTTCGCCAAAGTGTGGTGTGTAGGACGATACAATGGGTAGCCGGCCTGAGTAGCATCGCGCGATTTCATCTTTAAGCCGGTTGTTTCCGCAATCGAGCGGGCAAACCGTGCAGTTCTGAAGCAAAGATTCCAGCGCTTCAACACGCGCGTGGAGTTCACCCGATTCGAGCAAGCGAAGGTAAGAGGGCCGTCGGGTTTTAGAAACTCGATTCATTTTCTCTCAGTCAATCTTGCGTCTGGATCCGGTGTTTACCGCGGGCGTTCTGAGATTCATTACTCATTCCTTTACTGGTCGCCGCGCCTTCGAAAATGGACGTAATGTGTCTTGTGCTGCTCAACCAATTCTCTGGGCACCACACTCTTGGTGATGCGCCAAATGAAATCCATTTCCGCGTGAGTAGTGCTCAATGCGAGGCGCGCTTCGAACACGAGGAGCATGCTGCCGTACAAAAGAAACAGTGCGCCAATCAGTCCCATTGCCACCGGTAACCACGATCCGCGACTAATGGATAATCCACGCGCGAAAAAGAACGCAACGGCGCCGATCGCCAGACTCGTTGCCACGAACACGCCGACCGCAAGATAGAACGTCGTCAGCGCGCGCTGCAGCAAACGCGAGCGGCTGGTCAGCTTATCGAGCTGGTCGTAAAGCATGGCGCGCTCTTCTTCGAAAAATTCGGTGTGCTCCTCTTCCGTCAAGCGTCGCAATCGATCCGACAATGAGCGGACACGGTCGACTACGCGCCCAAGCCGCGTCGAAGTAGAAAGGATCATAGTGCCGCTCGCTGAGATCAAAACCGCGGGCGTGATCATCGCCGTCAGGACGGCGAGTGATGAAGTTAACGCGTCCATTCGTTTCGTGAACGTCATTGTAATGACTGCCTCTCTCGGCGGCCAAATGCTGCAGGATTGAAGCCTCAAGTTTGTGCTATGCTCCGCCCGATTCCGCACAAATGACTGACAAACCAAACGATTCACTGATCGCATGGCTGCCGCATTTGCTTTACCTGGGCGGGAAATTTGAAAGTGGTCACGCGGTTGTCTCCGATGCTACCGGCGCAATCGTCAGCATCCCGCCGATCGAAAAGCTGCGCGATGAGAAGCGAATTCGCCTCGCTAATCGCGCGTTACTGCCGGGTATGGTCAATGCTCACTCACACGCTTTTCAGCGTCTGCTGCGCGGGCGAACCGAGTATCGCACAAGCAATCAAGACAGCTTCTGGACGTGGCGCGAGTTAATGTACTCGGCGGCGACGCGACTGTCGGCGGAAGACATTTACGACGCCTCGCGGATGGCGTTTCTGGAAATGGCGCTCGCAGGCATCACGGCCGTCGGCGAATTTCATTATCTGCATCACGCCCCGGATGGAAAGCCCTACGACGATCCGAACTTCCTGGCCAAAGAAGTAATTCGTGCGGCCAGTGAGGTCGGCCTGCGCATCGCGCTTTTACGCGTCGCTTATGTTCGTTCGGGGTTTCAGACCGAACCGAACCCACGGCAGGCGCGATTCCTTGAAAGCGATGCTGAAGAGTATCTAAAAAATCTTGAGGCGCTGGCAGACAGTGTCACAAGCCGGACTGTGACAGAGGGCGCAACTGCGATCGATAACGCCCTCCCTCACGGTCGGGCTACTGCCACCGACGCTTGGGTCGGCGTTGCGCCACACAGTGTGCGTGCAGTGCCGCTCGATTACCTTAAGCGAGTGATTGCGTTCGCAAGCGAACGCGATCTGAAAATTCATATGCATGTTGCGGAACAGCCGGCGGAAGTTTCTGCCTGTGTTGAAGAATACGGCCGGACGCCAATCGCGGTCCTGGAAAGCGAAGGGTTGTTGAGCGATCGATTCACTGCGGTGCATGCCATTCACGTGACGCCAAAGGCAATCTCTTCATTTGCGCAAACGGGCGCGATGGTTTGTGCGTGCCCAACAACGGAAAGAAATCTCGGTGACGGGGTCGTGCCTGCGGACGAATACCAGCGAAACGAGGTTCGCCTCTGCCTCGGCACCGACAGCCATACCCAGATCGATCTGCTCGAAGACGCGCGCGAGCTTGAATATCACTTGCGCTTACAGAAACTCGAACGGGCCGTGCTGGGATCGCGGACGCCCTCGTCAGCTGCTGACGCTGCCGCGTTTTTATTCGATTGCGCGACCACGAATGGTGCGCGCAGCATCGGCGCGCCAGGTGGCGCGCTGGGAGTCGGAAGACCGGCAGACTTCTTCACAGTCGATCTCAATGACCCGGCTGTGGCTGGCGCGTCGCCGGAAGATCTGCTGGCGTCGATTGTCTTCTCGGCGTCACGTGCCGCCGTGCGCGAAGTCGTGGTGGGCGGAAAGCCAATCGTTTCCGAAGGCCAACATCTGATTCAGGAAGAAGTCGTGGAGCGATTCAAAGAATTGCAGAGACGTCTGTGGAGTTGATGTGAAGGATCAGAATTCAGCGGGGGCAAGCCCGCCTTCCAGACCTTGAGACTCTTTGACTTGTGCAGGGAAACCGGCTTGAAAGACTGACACTGCAGAGACCAAACAACCGCGAAGGCCTCTCAGGTCGGGAAGGCGGGCTTGCCCCCGTTAGTGATGATTGAAAATGACAGTTGAAGACACACTCGCCGAACTGGTCGCAATCGATTCCGTCTCGTCACGCTCAAACACTGAGATTATTTCGTATCTCCAAACCCGTTGCCAGGCCCTGGGATGTCAGGTCCGGACACTTCCACACATTGATGAGAACGGTTTTGAGAAGATCAACCTGGTTGCTTTGGCGCCCAACCAATCCAAAGCGCCGTCCTCTCTGCGCTCTGCTGGCACACTACAAATCGAGCTTGCCCTTGTCGGCCATACGGACACGGTTCCGTACGACCCGAGCTGGAACGAAGCCCTGGCGTTGACCGAACGTGATAGCAAGCTGTTCGGTCGCGGGGCTTGCGACACGAAAGCTTTCATCGCGGCCGCGCTTACTGCAGTTGAATCTCTCGATCTCGATAAACTAACGAAACCGCTGGCGCTCGTCTTCACGTCTGATGAAGAGATTGGATGTCTCGGCGCGAAGCGCCTGGCGGTGGCGAAGTCTTTGAGCGCGCGTTACGCGATTGTCGGTGAGCCGACTTCGTTGCAACCAATGCGCGCGGGAAAAGGTTATTGCCTCGCTCAGTTCACCGTGCATGGACGCGAGGCCCACAGCGCGTATCCGCAACTTGGCGCGTCGGCAATTTTACGCGCCGCGCGCTTGCTCAGCAGAATCGAACAGATCGCCGAAGAGCTGAAGTCAGACTCTCGCGCCGATTTCGATCCACCGCACACGACACTGAATGTCGGCGTGATTAACGGGGGCAGCGCCAAGAACATAGTGCCCGGCGAATGCCGTTTCACGCTCGAGTGGCGCGCCATCCCCGGCCAAGCCTCTGAACATGTTCTGAATCTGGCGAAAAGCGCAGTCGCAGAGTTGCAGCAAGAAGACGCCGACTTTATGTGCGAAATCGATGCCGCGCGCGCGGACGACAGCTTCGAAACGTCCGCGGATTCAGCGGTGGTCGAGTTCCTCGAAGATGCGGCCCGCAAATCTTCCGGCACAGTCGCATTCGGCACTGAAGCGCCCAGCATGATCGCACTCGGCGCTGATGCTGTCGTATTCGGTCCCGGAGACATTCGCGTCGCGCATCGGACCGGAGAATTTGTCCCGATAGGCGAACTTAATCAATGCGTCGCAATCCTAAGGCACGCAATTGAAAAATTCTGTTTGAACGCTCCTCCTGGTTCGTGACCAGGTCGATTAATGAGATTTTCGATCCCACGCCCGCACGATTATGACCCCACGCTTCGCTCGCTTATCATGGGTCTTCATTCCCATTCTAAGAGGTTCGGAATAATGGAACGAAAACTGAGGTTGTCGCTGCTTACTCTTGCCGCCGTTGTTTTTTTCCACTTTCAATTCGTTGCCGCCAAAGCTGACGTCGCGCCAGGGCCAATCATGCTGAGCGTCGACGCGACTGAAGCACCGCGCAAACTCTTCCACGCGCACATGACAATTCCGGTGAATCCCGGAGCGCTGACACTGGTCTATCCAAAGTGGATTCCGGGTGAACACGGACCGACCGGTCCGATCATCAATCTCGCCGGGCTGAAGTTCGTGGCCAATGGCAAAACGATTCCCTGGCGCCGCGACGATGTCGAAATGTACGCGTTTCATCTCGAGATTCCGCCGGGTGTGAAGGAGCTCGAAGCGTCGCTCGACTTCCTCTCACCGACATTTGCGGGCGGATTCACTGCCGGCGCATCGACGACTTCGCATTTGGCGATCGTTACGTGGAACCAGTTGGTGCTTTATCCCGATGGCGCGAACGCGAGTGACGTCACATTTAAGCCGTCCCTGACTTTGCCCGCAGGCTGGAAATTCGGAACGTCGCTGGACGTTGCGCGGCAAGCAGCCGGCAAAGTCGACTTTGACCCAGTGTCGCTTGAGCGGCTCGTCGATTCGCCCGTGCTCGCCGGCGAATATTTTCTCGTGATTCCGCTGGCCGCGAATCCTTCGAATGAAATCGATGTCGCTGCCGACAATGCAGCGGACCTGAAAATCAGCACGGAACTGACGACAACGCTGAAGCGCATCGTCGCCGAAGCGGTCACGCTATTCGGTGCGACTCACTACACCCACTATCACTTTCTGCTGACGCTCAGCGATCACACCGCACACTTCGGTCTGGAGCATCACGAATCAAACGACAGCCGCGTGGCCGAACGTGCGCTCGTCGAAGATGTCTATCGCGCAGTTTCGCTCGGCGTGCTGCCGCACGAGTTTGTGCACTCGTGGAATGGAAAGTACCGGCGGCCCGCAGGACTGGCGACACCAAACTTTCAGGAGCCGATGAAAGGAGAGCTGCTCTGGGTCTATGAAGGGCTGACTGAATATCTCGGCAATCTGCTTTCCGCGCGCAGCGGATTGTGGACGCCGCAGCAGTATCGGGATGAGTTAGCCGAGACGGCGGCCGATCTCGATCACAAGCCGGGGCGCACTACGCGGCCATTGATCGACACCACGATCGCGGCACAGCTTCTCTACAACGCGCCGGAAGAGTGGACTTCGATTCGGCGCAGCGTTGATTTCTACGACGAAGGCTGGCTGATTTGGCTGGATGTTGACACCAAGATTCGCGAACTGACCAACGGGGCGAAGACCCTCGATGATTTCTGTAAACACTTTCACGGGGCGCCGAGCACGCCGCCGATGGTTAAGCCCTACACCTTCGACGACGTGGTGGCTACACTGAACGACGTTGCGCCTTTTGATTGGCGAGATTTTTTGCAGACTCGCCTGAATTCGACAGAGGCTCGCGCGCCGCTGGGTGGCATCGAACGGGGCGGCTGGAGATTGGCTTATCAGGCGACGCCGAATGCCTATCTGCGTGACTGGGAGTCGGTGCGCCAGGCCACAGAACTGGGTTATTCGATTGGCCTGCGACTGGGTTCTGATGGCCGCATTGGCGACGTGATTGAGGGCTCGCCGGCTGCGAAGGCCGGTATTGGTCCGGGAATGAAGGTAATCGCCGTCAACGGCAAGGCTTATTCAGCGGATATTTTGCGCGACGCAATTAAGGCGACAACCGATCCACGGCAGCGGCGCATCGATCTCCTGATCGATAATGAAGGTCACATTGAAAGCCACGTGCTGAGCTACGGCGAAGGCGAGAAATATCCCGTTCTGGAACGCGACGCAACCAAGTCCGACGTACTTTCGAAGATTATTGCGCCGCTGACCTGGTCAAGATAAGGAAGAAGATTTGACGGTGCAACTGAATCAGATTCGCGTTGCTTCCGCATGTCCGGTTAGCTGGGAACAGATGACCGGCGACAATCGCGTGCGCTTTTGCGGCGAGTGCCGGCTGAATGTCTACAACTTTGCTGAGCTGACGCGAACAGAAGCTGAAAACTTTTTGCGGGCGACGGAAGGTCGAATTTGTGGGCGACTGTATCGTCGCGCGGACGGCACCATCATCACGAAAGACTGCCCGGTCGGATTACGCGCTGTGCGGCGCAGAATGGCCAAGGTGGCCACCGCGGCATTCGCTGCACTGGTCGCATTGTGTTCCGCCGCAGTCGGCCAGAAGCAATCCGGTAAAGGCAAGGAATGCAAGCAGCAAGTAAAGATCACAACTAAACTTGGCAACGTTCCTGCCGATCGCGTGACGTTGACCGGTACCGTTTTTGATCAAAACGGCGCCGTCATTGTGCGAGCCGACATCCAAATTACCAATCGGCAAACTAAAGAGATCGCATTTTTGAGATCAAATGACGACGGTCGATTCAGTGTGAGCGATCTGCCGCCGGGTACTTACCAACTCGTGATTAACGCGTCCGGCTTTAAGGAGCTGAAAGTCGCCGAGCTGAAACTCGCGGCTGGCGAAACCGCTATGGTTGAAGCAACGCTACTGATCAACGGCGAGTACGCGACGGTGGGAATACTAATGGCGGAACCTTCGTTATTGGACACGCCGGACATGACAATTTTCAAGGGCGACCAAATTCGGAAATTATCCAGGCCGTAATTCATGCTGTACCGAAACTTATTCAATAAGCTCTCTTATTTGGCGTTGAGCGCATTGCTTGCCACGCTGTTTGCCGTCGCTGTTTTCGCGCAGGACTCTCCGTTTCCGCAGGCTACCGATCTGCAACACGGACCGCCGCTTACCAACCAGGAATACGTATCGCTGCTGTATCAATTGCCAAGGCATCCAGAAGCGCGCGATCGAATTGTTGATGAGATCAGAAAGCGAGGCATCGACTTCACAGTCACACCGGGGCTACTGAGTCTTACCGCGACCAAGAGCGGGAACGATCCAGTGCTGCGGCGGACACTGGAAGAGGCGAATCGGCGCCGAGAGAATCCAGCCGGCTCAGCGCTTCCGCCGTCCGCGGAATCGGCAACGTTGTTGGAACAAACCAGAAGAGCGACTCTAGGCGCCGCGGGCACTATGCCTGACTATTTGGTTAAGGAACTTATTGTCCGATACGTGGCATTGGGTACCACGAAGAATTGGCAAACGACTGATCATTTGTCGGTGGCCGTGAGTTATCGGCAGACCGCGGGCGAGGATTATAAGTTGCTCTCAATCAACGGAATGCCGGCTGCGGTGGATGAGGATTATGGAATAAATCTCGGCGGCACCGTGTCGGCTGGCGAATATGTTACCGTCCTCAGCGATCTCTTCAAACCCGAAACGCAAGCAGAGTTTCAGGCGGTCGACACTGATATGATCAATAAACGCGCGACGATCGTTTACGAATACGTCGTTAAGCGAGAGTTCTCGCGGCAAGGATTGGGTTGGGGCCGGAAAGGCAGAATCGAACGCGAAACCGTGGTCGGCTCGCGAGGCAGGATTTGGGTTGATCGCCAAAATTATCGGGTGCTGCGATTCGAATCTATCGCCACGGAAATCGAACCTGGTTTTCCCATCACGGCCGAGAGCAAAGTGATCGATTACGACTGGGTGACGATAAACGACAAAGAGCACCTGCTGCCATCGCGCGCCGTCGTCGAACTAACAGCTCGCGAAGGTGTGCAAACAGAACAGACCCGCAACGACATTCTGTTTCGCGGTTATCGCAAGTTCGGCACGGAAGTTAAGATTACCGACATCGACGAGAAAGACTTTCCACCGGACAAACCTGAAGAGACTGAGCCCAACAAACAGCCTGCAAATCCCGTCGAACCCAACAAACAGCCTGCGGGTCCCATCGATCCGAACAAACCGCCCCCGGTCCCGATCCTGAAGAAGAAGCCTTAGCCACTCTTCGGGACTTGTTTTCCTGAGCTTCTGGGTCTTCGAGCTACCTGGGAATTACGGAAAACGTCTCATCACCCAAGGGACTGCACATGCCGCGCAACCCTGATCGATCAGTGAACGCCGGAGGCGTGGCACAAGGTAGCCAGTGGCAAGCGCGAAGCGCGCCGCCACTGGCTCACCACTAAGAGATAAAGCGCCCTGCAGGGGCGCGAAGAATCACCAGAGATATCGTTCGTCATAATCAACACTGGCCATTTTGAGCATCTAGATGTATTCATCTTCGAAACTCTTGTGTCGGTGATGATTTTCCTGATTAAGAATGTATCGGGTGATTGACTCAATTTGAGTCGGACTCACGGTCACACAGAAGTATCCAGGTTGCCAGTTGAAGATTGTCTTGCCGACTGTCTCGTGAACCCATTCGGATGATCCGCTCTTCAAATCACGCATAACGTAATCGAGCCGGTGCGTCGCTCGCAATCCCATCAGTATGTGCACATGATCTTCGATACCGCCGATTGCGACCGGAACTCCGCCAAGGTTCTTAACAATGCCACCCAAATAGGCATGAAGATTATTGCGCCAGTCTTTCGTAATCAATGGACATCGATCCTTCGTTGAAAAAGTCGCGTGATAGTGGAGCTTGCTGTACGTCGCGGGCAGGGGAGTCCCCTCTTTTCTGTGCGCTCCTGCAGAGCGCGGTTCATGTATGTTTAGTTGCCAGTGGCGGCACGCTTCGCGCTTGCCACTGGCTACCGTCTGTCGCACCTGCGGTGCTGGTGTGTGAGGCCGTTTGAGCGGGCGCAATCTTATGCGCGTTGACGAACTGAAGGCAAACGTCTCATCTTGAATCAGCAACAATGCTGGCTCATCATGGTAGCCAACAATGGCAAGCTTAGCTTTACGGCTCCCGCAAAATGAACCGGGCGATTTCTATGTCGATTCGACCTGCATCGACTGCGATGCCTGCCGGCAGATCGCACCTAAAACATTTGCTGAAGACGGCGACTATTCAATCGTGCATCGTCAACCACGGTCCGACGAAGAAACTCGCCGAGCGATGATGGCGTTGGTGGCTTGTCCGACGGCATCGATTGGCACCGTCGAGCACCATGATGCACATATTGGCATCGACGCGTTTCCCGAGCAGCTTACCGAGAACGTTTATTACTGCGGCTTCAATGCAGAGTCGAGCTTCGGCGCCTGGAGTTATCTGATCGTTCGACCCAAAGCCGCAGGTGGAAATATTCTGATTGACTCGCCACGTTTTGCAACCCAGCTCGTGAAAAGAATTGATGCGATGGGCGGCGTGCGGACGATGTTCCTCACGCACAAAGATGATGTCGCCGATCATCGCCGCTTCGCCGAACGTTATGAGTGCGAACGCATCATGCATGCTGACGATGGTGCACAGCGTCTCGGCATTGAGCGCGTTATAGGCGGCGGCGACAGGGTTGATCTTGACGAAGACTTGACTGTCATTCCAGTTCCGGGCCACACGCGGGGTCATATGGTTTTGCTTTACCAGACCAAATTTCTCTTTACTGGTGATCATTTGGCCTGGTCGCCAAACCGCAACAGCCTGATTGCTTTTCGCAACGCGTGCTGGTACTCGTGGACCGAACAGATCAAATCGATGGAGAAGTTGCTTGATTACGAGTTCGAGTGGGTGCTGCCCGGTCACGGTCGCATTCATCATGACAGCGCCGCAAACATGCGCGCCTATCTTGAGGAGTGTCTCGCGTGGATGAAGAGAAGGGTGTAGGTCCCCTCACACCCTGGATCTGCGTCAGGTTGCCGCTTTTCCCAAAACGCACTAAAGTCTCAGCGCACCAGGGAACCACAAGATAAAAATAACAGCGGTACCTTCTCAGAGGTATTCACCCTTTCCGCGGTGCACAAAAAACTTAATGATTGCCGAACTGTTGGGATACCGTGCGAAACAGCCTGAAGATCGGAGCGAATCTGAAAGCTGTATCCTCACCAAAACCAATAATTCTATTGCTCCGGAGCGAACATCGTGATCATTGGACTGCCGAAAGAAATCAAAGACAACGAATATCGAGTGGGCCTGACACCTGCGGGCGTGCGCGCACTTACCGAGGCCGGTCATCGCGTGCTGGTGGAAACGACAGCGGGCACAGGCTCAGGATTTGAGGACGCACTGTATGAGCGCGCGGGGGCCACAATTGTGAAGTCGGCCGATGACGTGTGGTCACAGGGCGAAATGATCGTGAAGGTGAAAGAACCGATCGCGCCAGAGTATCCGCGCATGCGCGAAGGCCAATTGCTGTTCACCTACCTGCATCTGGCGCCCGACGTGGAACTGACGGATCAATTGCTGAAGCGAAAAGTTTCCGGTGTCGCGTACGAGACAATCACTGATCGTCGCGGCACGCTGCCTTTGCTAACGCCTATGTCCGAAGTTGCTGGTCGCATGGCGATCCAGGTGGGTGCACATTATTTGGAAAAAATGAGCGGCGGCGGCGGCGTTTTGTTGGGCGGCGTTCCGGGTGTCCCTGCGGCGCGCGTGGTGATTATTGGCGGCGGCGTGGTCGGCACTAACGCCGCGAAGATCGCCGTGGGCATGGGCGCACATGTGACTATCATAGACAACAATCTCGATCGGCTGCGCGAACTGGACGACATCTTTCTCTCGAAGATTTCCACGCTCGCCTCGAGCGCTTACATGATTCATGATGCCATCTCATCGGCGGATCTAATCGTCGGCGCCGTGCTCGTGCCGGGAGCGTCAGCGCCGAGGCTCGTGACCAGGGGCATGCTCAAAGATGTTCCGAACGGTGCGGTCATTGTCGACGTTGCCGTGGATCAAGGCGGATGTGTTGAGACAACCCATCCCACCACGCACTCAGAGCCGACGTACTACGTGGAAGGCGTGCTTCATTATTGCGTCGCGAACATGCCCGGGGCCGTGCCACGCACTTCCACGTTCGCCCTCACGAACGCGACGTTACCTTACGCTTTGAAACTGGCGAACAACGGGCTCAAGGCGGTGCAAAAAGACGAGGGCCTGAAGGCGGGCGTTAATACTTACGCGGGAAAGCTCACTTACGAAGCGGTCGCAGTCTCACAAAAAAAAGAGTTCACTGCGCTGGATGAGTTGCTCTAAACGAATTAGCCGGAAGATTGACTCAAGAGTTTCGAAAGGCAATTCGTTAATTCGTCGCCTTTGACAGGCTTGTACAAAAAGGCGTCGATTGCCGCGCTTGCTGCGTTGACCGCACTCTTATTCTCCTGCCCAGTCAGTAAGACAATCGGGACCTTGGCGAGCTTGTCGTTTCCTCGCAAGAACGCGGCGAGCTGCTGACCGCTTAACTGCGGCATGATTGCGTCCGTTACCACCGCATGAACATCTGACGACAAGGCGAGTTTCATTGCTTCGAGTCCATCGCCCGCGGCAATAACTTCATAACCCGCCCGCTGCAGAGTCACTTCCAAATATCGCCGCAGCGAACGATCGTCCTCCACCAAAAGCACGCATGGCTGGGATTTGTCGCCGTCAGTCACCGGAGCGCCCGGCTCGGATGGTTCGGGGTGATCCATAATACGTTTGTGAGTTGAATTCGCGGGCGAGTCAAATCAACTTTGATTCAGTAAAACCGAGAGTAAGCCGCTCACTATAGGTTGTCAACGCGCGACTCGGGGATTAGTGGCCTGTTTTCAGTTTCCTCTCTGCCTTTCTCTGCGAGGCCCCCGGTCTTATCCTCTGCGGTTTCATTCCAAACGTTCGGATTGACCCCAGAGGCCGCTAAAGATTTCGCAGAGCCCGCAGAGAAAATCGAAGATAGGCCACTACTCTCAGGAATGACGGACCAGTTTGCTATACTCTCTGGTTCGTCACCACCGCGCGCTGCTCACTATGTGACCCCGCTCTGACGATAGTTTCCATGTACGAGTTTGCCGTCACGCCAGCCGTAACCCAGATTCGACGCCGCGGCGTCGAGATTTGCGGCATTTCGCCCGACACCATTGCCGCGGAACTCGAGCTTGAGCCGGGTGATCGCGTCATGCGAGTGAATGGGCGCGTGGTCCGCGACTATCTTGATTTCCGCTTCCAGACTGCGGGCGAAACTGAGCTGACGATCGACGTGCGCAAAAATACCGGCGAAGACTGGGAGCTCAATATCGAGCGCGATGAGTCGGAGGATTTCGGAATAAATTTCGAGCAGATCGTTCCGCGTCAATGCGCGAACGAGTGCCTGTTCTGTTTTTGCAAAGGAAATCCGGAAACTGCGCGTCCCTCGCTGTTCGTGCGCGATGAAGATGTGAGACTGTCGTTTCTCTACGGCAATTACACCACGCTGACTTCGATTACCGAAGACGAAATGAAGCGCGTGATCGACCAGCGACTGACGCCGCAATATGTCTCAGTGCACGCAACGGATCTGGACGTGCGCGCTTACCTGTTGGGGATCGAGAAGGAGCGAGCCGACATTTCCGGAAAGATGCAGCGCCTGATGGATGCGGGTATCGACATCCATGCGCAAGTGGTGTTGTGCCCGAAGATCAATGACGGCGATATCCTGCGACGAACGATTTACGATCTCGCTGAACTTCACCCGCGTGTGACTAGTGTGGCGATTGTGCCGCTCGGCTTGACGAGGTACCTGAACGATCCCCGACTGACGCCGGTCACGCCTGAGTTCTGTCGCGAGATCATTCGCGAAGTTTCTGAAATGCAGCGCGATCTAAATAAGCGTCTGGGGACGACGTTCGCGTTTCTCGGTGATGAAATCTATTTGAAAGCCGAAGCGGCGATACCGGCGCGAAAGCATTATGGCGACTATCCGCAGATAGAAGACGGAATCGGTATGGTGCGCAACTTCGCAAATGATTTCGAGAAATTGATGCGAAATGCGCCCGCAGCCCGAGCCTCAGGGGCGACGCAATCCAACTTGCGCGGCACGATCCTGACGGGCACACTTTTCGCTCCGGTGTTGCGCGAAATGATCGATCGCTTCAACAATCGCAGCGGAACGGAGCTTGTCGTTGCGCCCGTGGCCAACGATTATTTCGGCGGTGACGTCAGCGTTGCGGGATTGCTGACAGGCGGTGATTTTCTCGCGGCGCGCGCACAGGTGCACGGAGACTTTGTGATCATTCCACGCGTTTCACTGAAGAGCGACGAGCCGATCTTTCTTGATGGCCTTCGCTTCACAGAACTGGAACGACAATTCAATGTGCCCGTTCACGCGTTCGACTTCGATCAACTAACCTCCTTTGTCGAAACGCAACTTGCCGCATGTCTGCCATAACTCCAGGCCGGAAAATTCTTGACGTGGGCTGCGGCTGGAACAAAACGCCGGGCGCGATCGGTCTCGATGCAAATCCCAAAGCACACGCCGATATTGTTCACGACCTCGGCGCGCTGCCTTATCCATTTCCTGACAATGAATTCGACGAGATAATTTGCCGTCACGTCCTTGAGCATGTGCCCGACGTCATGGCGCTCGTCACTGAGTTGTATCGCATCGCCAAGCCCGGGGCGCATATCCGCATCGTGACGCCGCATTACACAAATCCGGACTGGGCAACTGACCCGACGCATCGCAATCACTTCAACAGCTATTCATTCAACTGCTTTATCGAAGATCGCCAACTCTTTCCCTTCTATACCGAAGTGCGTCTGAAACCGATTCGCACTTACGTCTCACTCGCAAATTTGTGGCGCGCACTTGCCATGGAATCCCTCGTCAACCTCGACCAGCATTGGCCCGCGTTTCGCTTCACCCGAAAGTTCTGGGAGTTTTATCTAAGCAGTCTTTTCCGGGGCAAGGAATTGCACTTTACGCTTGAGGTCGTCAAGGATACGAGCGACCGCCAAAAACCACCGATTTAGAAAATCGGATTTGATCCAAAAATTTGGCAATTACGGCCCTCAGCCTACGGCGTTGCAGGGACTTAGGCGGTGTGCTTCGCGGGGAACAATGCTTGCTTCCAGGCTTTAGAGCCCATGCTGCCCACAAAATGTTCTTATTGCTGGTCGATGCTGATCGCTGGATTAGCAGTAATGTTTGCGGCATCGAATGCTCAAACTCAGGGCCTTCGACCTCCAAGTGCTGCAGCTTCGACGACCGTTTCGGCAGAGAGCGCCACCGGCAGCGTCCGTGGTCGTGTCGTTTACCCATCGGGAGCTTTTGGCGGTGAGACGATGCGCATCACTGTTCAGAGTTTGCGTGGCACTCAAACGATCACATACACGGACAATCAAGGTCTATTTGAAATTCGAAGTCTTCCCGTCGGCGACTACACGCTGGAGGTAGAGCCCGACAAGTTGCGTTTCGAAAATACTTCGGAGCGTATCTCGATTTACAAGGGCGCGTCACTGTTTGTCACGATCGCGCTGCGCGAGAAAACGCGCGGCGGAGTATTAAAGCCTGACACGAATGTCGTTTCGGCCGGCGAACTGACCCAGGTTGTACCTGAGAAAGCGCGCAAAGAATTCGATCGCGCCAATGCATTGGTGAAGGAAGGTAAGCACGAGGAAGCGATCGAGCACTTCCGCAAAGCGGTTGCGATCTTTCCGCAGTTCTTGATGGCGCATAATGATCTCGGCGCGCAGTTGCTTGAACAAGGATCATTCGACGAGGCGGAGCGCGAATTTCGGCACGCCATCGCAATCGATCCGAAGGCGTTCAATCCACAATTGAACCTCGGCATTCTGTTGGTTCGACAGCAACGGTTCGCAGAAGCCAGCGACGCTCTGCGCAAAGCGCTGGCGTTGGAGTCGAATTCGGCGTCGGCAAAATTCTTTCTCGGTTTGTCGTTGCTTGGACAAGAAGATTATTCAGGGGCCGAAAGCGAGTTGAAAGCCGCTTACGCGTTAGGCGGTACTCAGTACGCTCTCGCGCTTTTTCATCTGGGTGAGGTTTACATGAATCGCGGCGAGCGCGCGCTCGCTTTGCAAGCTTTCGAAGCTTACTTACGTGAAGTTCCAAACGCGGCCAATGCGGATCAGACTCGGAAGATGATCGCGTTGCTGCGTTGATGCGAACGTGGCGCATGATCGCCACGAGTTTGAATTTGTCTCACATTTCAAGTTAGGAGGAGAAGAATGGACAATTCCCGTTTACGCAAAGCGCTTTTCGGAGTGTCTTTAGCGTTCACCTTTATTGTGACCTTGTCACTAACTTCCCTGTCGGTCGTTGCACAAACGACGACGGGAACGCTTCGTGGCACGGTCACGGATCAACAAGGTGCCGCGGTTCCGAATGCCAGCGTGCAGGCGAAGAACCAGGCTACCGGCGTTATGACAAGTGAGTTCCAAACTACTGGTGAAGGACTCTACACAATCCCAAATCTGATTCCGGGAAAATATGACGTCATTGTTACGGCTACCGGCTTTAACAAGACCACGACGACTGGCGCCGACGTACGCCTCGGGCAGGACACCACAATCGATGTCCAGCTGAAGGCGGGCGATGTTAACGCCGAAGTCAGCGTGGTTGCCAACACCGAAGAGGTCATCAATACCGACCAGTCACAGGTCTCAGCGAGCTTCGAATCAAGGAAGATCTCTGAGTTGCCATCCAACGTGTCTGGCGGCGGTATTGACACCTTAGCGCTGCTGGCCCCGGGCGTCGTTAACAATCCCGGTGCGTTCACCAACACTAACGGCGCCGGTCTGTCCGTCAATGGCAATCGTGGCCGTTCGAATAACTTTCAGATTGACGGTTCGGATAACAACGACCTGAGCATTGGTGGTCCGAGTTACTTCGTCGACAATGCAGATCAAATTCAGGAATTCCAGATCATTACCAGCCAGTTCTCGGCCCAGTACGGACGCAACCAGGGCGCGGTGGTTAACATCGTGACCAAGTCCGGCACAAACGAGTTTCACGGCAGTGCGTTCGAGTTTTTCCGCGATCGCAAACATCTGGACAGCTTGAACAACATCGAGCGTCGCAGCGGTCAGGAAGATCCGCTTCCGCGTCTGCGTCACGTCTTTGGCGGCACTGTCGGTGGTCCGATCAAGAAGAACCGCGCTTTCTTCTTCGCCAGCTATCAGGGTATTCGCCAGAGCGAGGAGACGATCGCACGTTCAGGTTCGGTTTCGATTCTGGGCAGCGATCTGCCACGTCTCGCAGCCGACTTTCCGGGAAACCCGGCGATCGACGCTATCGTGCATTACAGCGCGTTTGCACTAACGAATTTTGGTACCGTGCGGCCGCGTACAGACGTCTCGAACCCGTTTGACACGGTCGTCATCGGTGGGCATACATACAATGCCGCTTTGGTCGAACGTGTTTTCCCCACGCCATTCACTCAGGATGAGTGGAGCGTGCGCGGTGACGTGAAAGCCACCGACAAGGACAACTTCTACCTGCGTTACCTGTACCAGAATGGTAACAATCAGAACTCGCTTGGTTCATCCAACGGTTTCACGGGTGACATTCCGTTCACCAGCAAGAACTTTGGCGGCAGCTATACGCGTCAGATCTCCAGCAAGATGGTCAATGAGTTCAAAGGTTATTACCAGAGCTTGTTCGTGAAGTTCGGCGGCGGCTGCAACACCGGGGATCCGGGCTGTATCGAGGATCCCGAAGACATCGATAACGCCAAGGCGCTCGTCGAGAACATTGGGTTGACGTTCCTCAGCACTCGGTTGCGGACCTCTTCGCGAGCGATTGGCGTGGGCGTTGGTTTCCCACAAGGCCGACTGGTTAAAGTTTACCAGGCGGCTGACAATCTGACGTGGGCGCATGGAACCCACTCGTTCATCTTCGGCTTCGAATACAAGCACCTGAAGAACGAAGTGCCGTTCCTGCCTCGCTTCAATGGTGATTTCACCTTCAACA
>JADMIO011096042.1_pt1 | contig 19222 bp, 17 predicted proteins | sample 8958161 | NCBI WGS metagenome assembly JADMIO01 (sample SAMN16585339, study PRJNA669376) | soil metagenome | isolation source: Crop rotation soil | place: USA: Cullars Rotation, Alabama | collected 2011
ACTGCGGGCCATCCAGTCGGGTTCGCGATCATTCTGCAAGCGGAGCGCCGGTGTCACCTGGATGGCCCGCAGTCGCGGGCCATGACAAAATTGGGGTTAGTCCGCGCGCTATCCCCTGCTTTTCGCGATCGCCTCATGGTGGCGAATGACTTCTTTGACGATGAACCCCAAAAACTTCTCCGCGAAATCCGGATCCAGCTTTGCCTCTTCCGCCAGCCGGCGCAGGCGCGCGATCTGGGCGGCCTCGCGCGAGGGATCGGCCGGCGGAAAATTATGGCTCGCCTTGAACTCGCCCACCGCCTGGGTGCACTTGAACCGCTCGGCCAGCAGATGGATCAGGGCGGCATCGATATTGTCGATGCTATCTCGCAACCGCAGCAGTTCGGAATGTGTCATTGTCTGCCTTTCTGCGCAGATTTGCCGATTTTCCAGGCGAAATATGTTTAAGCGAAAGCGGGGGCTGGCGCCAGCAAAGTTCCCGATCCGGACCTAAGCGGGTCTTTCCGCCGCCAGGGTAAACAGGAAGCAATGATTTCGCTTCCCCACCCCCGCCTGACAGTGATTAGCTTTGCCTCGGGGCGCGTGGGGGCTTGCGTCACTTGCAACGGCAAGGTCGCAAGAAGGAGCAATGAAGACATTCCGGATCGCGGCGATATTCGCCTTCAGCCTGTTGTCGGCGGGCTGCAGCCTGTTCGCTTCCGACACGGACCCGGATGCGATCCAGGTCAGCGATCCCTTGGAAGGGATGAATCGTTTCTTCTTCCGCTTGAACCAGCGGTTCGACCAAAACGCAGGCCGGCCGGCCGCGACCGTCTATAAGGACACCGTGCCGCAATCGGTGCGCGGCGGCTTGCACAATGTGCTGGACAATCTGGGCGGGCCCGTCACCGTCGCCAACAATCTGCTGCAAGTCCGCCTGGAGGATGCCGGCATCGCGGCCGGCCGATTCCTGGTCAACACCACGGTGGGCGTCGTCGGCATCTTCGATGTCGCCACCGATTGGGGCATGCCTGGCCGCAACCGCGACTTCGGCGAAACCATGGGCACCTATGGCGTGCCGCCGGGGCCGTATCTGGTGCTGCCGTTCCGCGGCTCCACCGATGTGCGCGATTTCGCCGGCAACTATATCGACGGCTACGCCACCCCGCTGCGCTATGTGCGTTATGACGGACGCAATTATGTGGGACTCATGAAGTCCACATTGGGATCCATGGACAACCGCGCCACCAATCTCGTGACACTCAAGGATATCGAACGCGCCAGCGTGGATTATTACGCCACCATGCGCACCCTTTATCTCGAACGCCGGGCCCGGCTGATCGAGGACCGCTCGGTCCGCACCGCGGAATTGCCCGATTTTTAGTCCGGCTTTTAACAAATGCCCAAAAATGCTCTAACCCGGGCATGATGGTCATCGAACGCATTGTCGCTTTTTGCTGCCGCTGGCCGCGCAGCGTCATCCTGCTTTGCCTGCTGCTGGCCGCCGGCGCCAGCTGGTACACCAGCCGGAATTTCGCCATCAACACCGACAGCGAGCAGCTGATCGACGCCAAGGTGGGTTGGCGCGTGCGCCAGGCCCATTTCGACGCCGCCTTTCCCCAGCAAAGCAATTTCACGGTGGCGGTGATCGACGGCGCCACGCCGGAGCTGGCGGAATCCGCCGCCGCGCGCCTGGCCGCCAGGCTGCAAGCCCAGCCCGCTTTGTTCGGGCAAGTCAACCGTCCCGGCGGCGGACCGTTCTTCAACCAGAACGGGCTGCTCTTCCTGTCCCTCAAGGAAGTGCAGGACACCACCCAGGAGCTCATCAAGGCGCAGCCCTTTCTGGGCGGCCTCGCCTCCGATCCCTCGCTTCGTGGCGTCATGACCAACCTGTCCACGGCGCTGATGGGCGTGAGCGCGGGCGAGGCCAAACTGGCCGATTTCGACCGGGCGATGTCGCGCTTTGCCGATGTCTTTGCCGCCGCGGCGCAGGGCAAGACCGAATATCTGTCCTGGCGCTCGCTGATCACCGGCGAAGCCCCCAGGCCGGAGGAGATTCGCCGCTTCATTCAAGTCAAGCCGCAACTCGATTTCAACGCCCTGGAACCGGGCAAAAAGGCCAATGACACCATCCGCGCCCAGGCGCGGCAGCTGGGCCTAACACCCGAACATGGCGTGCGCGTGCGCCTGACCGGTCCGGTACCGCTGTCGGATGAAGAATTCGCCACCATCACCGACCGCGTTGAGCTGATGACGGCCGTGATGCTGGGAAGCGTGCTTTTGATTCTGTGGCTGGCGCTGCGCAGCTTCAAGCTCATCTTCGGTATCCTGGTCACCTTGTTCACCGGCTTGGCCATGACCATGGGGCTTGGCCTGTTGACAGTGGGGGTGTTCAACATCATTTCCATCGCCTTCATCGCCTTGTTTGTGGGCCTGGGCGTGGATTTCGGCATCCAGTTCGCGGTGCGCTATCGCCATGAGCGCCATTATGAGGGCGTGCTGGCGACGGCGCTGGCGCAGGCCGGACGCGGCGTGGGCATTCCGCTGGCGCTGGCGGCCGCCGCCACGGCGGCGGGATTTTTCTCCTTCCTGCCCACCACCTACCGGGGCGTGGCAGAACTGGGAATGGTCGCCGGTTTCGGCATGGTGGTGGCTTTTCTTCTCTCCATCACCATGCTGCCGGCCTTGTTGATGCTGCTCAATCCGCCAGGCGAAACCGAAGAAGTCGGTTTTCGCAGCCTTGGCCGGCTGGATGATTTCATGACCCGCAACCGCCGGCATGTCATCCAGGTGGCCGCGGCCTCGGGCGTGGTGGCGCTGGCTTTGATGCCCTTGGTGCAATTCGACTCCAATCCCCTGGACCTGCGCAGCAAGAAAGTTGAGTCGGTTTCCACCCTGTTCGACCTGATGCAGAATCCCCTGACCTCTCCCAACATCATCGACGTGCCGGCGCTGTCCCTTGCCGACGCCGACTCCATCGCGCGCCGCCTGCAGCAGGAGCCGTTGGTCTCCATGGCGCTGACCCTGAGCAGCCTGGTGCCCGACCGGCAAAAGGAGAAACTGGCGCTGATTGCGGATGCTTCCAGCCTGCTGGATCCCACGCTCAACCCGCTGGATGTCCTGCCGCCGCCCAGCGACGCTGAAGACATTGCCGCCTTCAAAAGCACCGCTGAAAAATTGCGGACCGCCGCGGGCAGCGCTCAGGACAAACCGGCCCAGGACGCCCGCCGGCTGGCTGAGGCGTTGGACGCCTTGATCAAGGCCGGCGCACCGGCCTTGATCAAGGCGCGTGAGGCGATCGAGCCCGGATTGAAAACCATGCTGGGGCAGGTCTCCGATTCCCTGAAAGCCGCGCCGGTGACGGTGGCCAATATGCCGGCGGAGCTGCGCGCCGACTGGGTGGCGCCCAATGGCACGGCACGAGTCCAGGTCTTTCCCAAGGACACCAGCAACAATCACCAGGCGATCGCAGCCTTTTCCGACCGGGTGATGAGCGTTGCGCCCCAGGCAACGGGCGCGCCCATTTCCATCCGGGAGTCGGGCAAGACCATTGTGGGCGCGTTTGCCGAAGCCGGCATCCTGTCCTTCATCGTCATCACCATCCTGCTGGTGCTGGTGCTGCGCAGCCTGCACGATGTGCTGATGACCCTGGCGCCGCTGGTCCTGTCGGGCCTGTTGACCCTGGCGACCTGCGTGCTGCTGGGATTGAAGCTGAACTTCGCCAATGTCATCGCGCTGCCGCTGCTGCTGGGCATTGGCGTCGCTTTCAACATCTATTTCGTGGTGGCCTGGCGGCACGGACAGCGTTGTTTTCTGGCATCCAGCCTGACCCGCGCGGTGATCTTTTCCGCCGCCACCACCGCATCTGGCTTCGGCACGCTGTGGCTGAGCACCCATCCCGGAACCGCCAGCATGGGCGAACTGCTGATGATCTCGCTGGGTTGGGTGCTAGCAACGACGCTGTTCTTGTCGCCTGCGCTGCTCGGGCCGCCTGCGCACACGCTGCAGATGCACGATCCGGAGGTTTGAGGTTTCCTCTCCCCTTGTGGGAGAGGGCGAAAAATCATTGGGTTAGCGGCGCGCAAGCGACGCTCAACCCATTGATTTTTCGGGTGAGGGGTAAGTGGCAGCGAACGCACCCCTCACCTGGCAAAATCTAAGCACTTAGCTCCGCAAGTGCTCCGCTAAGTGCAAGATTTTGCGTCCTCTCCCTCAAGGGGAGAGGAAAAAGTCTTACCCAAGCATCTGGTCAGAGAGTGCGTTGATTCGCTTTGCCAGACCCGATGGTCCGCCACTTGCCAGCGTCGCGGCGAAGTCGGAGCGTTTCTGCGCCATCTGGCTGATATTGCCCGCCAGATAGACGTCGGTGATCTTCCACTCTGAACCCACCTGGTGGGTGCGATAGTTGAAGGCGATGGTTTCCTTGGAGGTCTTCATCGTGCTTTTGACGAAATGATCGCTGCCGCGCGGGATCGAGGCGGGCTCGACGGTGAACTTCTCGCCGCCATAGGAATCGAAATTCTTGGCATAGTTGGCGATGGTCATGCGCGAGAAGGCATCGATCAGTGCCTTCTTGTCGGCCTCGGAGGCGCTCGCCCAGGTCGGGCCGACCGCCGTCGCGGTCATGGCGGGCAAGTCGAAAGCCTTTTCCACGGCCGGTTTGAGTTTTTCGTAGCGCGACTTGGCGGTGCCGCCGGATTTCATCGAAGCCTGCAGCGCGTCATAAAAGCCCTGCACCTGGTCCACCGCGGGATCCGCCGCCTGGGCCTGAACCGGCACGGTTTCCATCGCCACAAAAGCGGGGGCCGCGGTCACCAGCAGCGCGGCAAGCACGGGTTTCAAAAAGGCCTTCATGGAAAATCTCCTTACGCTCCGTGTAACGCACGAAACATGAATAGGAACCCAACAGATCCGGCCCTTTTTGTGGCGTCCCAGGGGGCCAGGTTGGGAAGTATTATGCGTCCCGGTCCAGCAGGAAAAACGGCAAGGCTGACAATTCCGGCGCCCGGACGGCATGCGGGCCCAGGGCCTCGACCGCACGGCGGGCGCGCTTTTCGGCTTCGGCGCGGGCCCCCTCCACCCCCAACAGGGTCACCAGGGTCTGCTTGCCCATATCCGCATCCTTGCCTACCGCCTTGCCGGTCTTTTCAGCGGTCGATGTCACGTCCAGCAGATCGTCGGTGATCTGGAACACCACACCCATGTCTTCGGCATAGGACCTGAGCCTGGCGCGGTCCTCGGCCGGCGCCGCGCCCAGGATGGGGCCGGCCTCGCAGGAGAATTCGAACAGCTGGCCGGTCTTGCGGCGCTGCAGGTCGATGACATCCTCGACCCTGAAGCTTTCGTCCGCCAGCATGTCGATGATCTGGCCGCCGATCATGCCGCTATGGCCGGACGCTTCCGCCAGCCGCGCTACAAGTGCGCAGCGCACATCGGCGCTCGGATGGGTGCGGGCATCGGCCAGGATCTCGAAGGCGATGGTCAAAAGCGCGTCGCCGGCCAGAACCGCGGTCATTTCGTCAAAGGCGATATGGGTGGTGGGACGGCCGCGCCGCAGATCGTCATCGTCCATGCAAGGCAGATCGTCATGCACCAGGCTGTAGGTGTGCAGCGACTCGATGGCTGCGCCCACCCGCAAGGACCGCGAATCGTCCACCCCGAACAGCCGGGCCGAATGCAGCACCAGGAACGGCCTCAACCGCTTGCCGCCCGCCATGATGGCGTAGCGCATGGCCTCCTGGACGCGGGCCTGGCGCCCCGCCGGCACAGGCAGGACTGCACCCAGGGTGGCGTCGACCAGCTTGGCGCTGGCCGCGATGGCCTTGGGCAAGTCCCTGGTGTCCGGGGCGCCCACCCCTTGGGAACGTTCACTTCTCTCGCTGGACATACGGCCCCATTCTCGGCTGCCTTTGGGCCGTCCGGCCCCCTGGCCGGCCCGCTGGCCAAGCTGTTATGGGGTGCTTGTAGCCCCGAAGCCTTGGGCTTTGCCACCGGATTTCGGTTGGTTTTTGGCAACATTTCGTGGGTTCCCCCGCCTCCCTTCCAGGGGTAGCAGTACCCCCTGCCGCCGTAAGGGTTGCACCCCCTATCCCGAACGGCGAAAATGACTATGTTGCAGCGCCAAAGCATGCCTTTGTCCGGCCCGTGCCGGAGGGTCTAGGCCGGGGGCGGCCAAACACCCGTGAATGCCCTTTTTGGAGCCGGATCAGGGACCGATATGCGAGTCATTCTTGCCCAGCCACGCGGCTTTTGCGCCGGCGTCGTGCGCGCCATCGATATCGTGGAAAAGGCGCTCGATAAGTATGGCGAGCCCGTCTATGTCCGCCATGAGATCGTGCACAACAAGCATGTGGTGGACACGCTCAAGAACAAGGGCGCGCGCTTTGTCGAAGAGTTGGACGAAGTCCCGGAAGGCGCCGTCACCGTATTCAGTGCCCATGGCGTGCCCCAGTCCGTGGTCAAGACGGCGCAAGACCGCGGCCTGCCGGTGCTGGACGCCACCTGCCCGCTGGTTTCCAAGGTGCACAACCAGGGCAAGCGCTATGTCGCGCATGGCCGCCGGCTGATCCTGATCGGCCATGCCGGACATCCCGAAGTGGAAGGCACCATGGGCCAGGTCGGCGCGCCGGTGACCCTGGTGCAGAACGAAGCCGATGTCGCGGCGCTGGAAATTCCGCCCACCACGCCGGTCGCCTATATCACCCAGACCACCCTGTCGATCGACGACACCAAGGGCATCATCGTGGCGCTGAAGAAGCGGTTCAGCGACATTGTCGGGCCCGAAACCAGCGACATTTGCTACGCCACCCAGAACCGCCAAACCTCGGTGCGCGAACTGGCCAAGATCGCCGATGTGATCCTGGTGGTGGGCGCGGCCAACAGTTCCAACTCCAACCGGCTGCGCGAGATCGGGATCGAGGAGGGCGTGCCCTCCTACCTGATCAATGACGGCAGCGAGCTCAAGCCCGAATGGGTCCGGGGCAAGAAGGTGGTCGGCCTGACCGCCGGCGCCAGCGCACCGGAAGAGCTGGTCCGCCATGTCATCGCCGCGCTGGGCGAGATTGAAGACGTCGAAGTGGAACAGATGGACGGCAAGAAGGAACATATCGAGTTCCGTCTTCCCGCCGAATTGAGGGCTTAAGCCGATGGGATTGCCGCTGCGTCAGGCCGCCAAGATCGGCGCCTATGTGATGAAGAAGCATCTGTCCGGCGGCAAGTATCCGCTGGTGCTGATGCTGGAGCCCTTGTTCCGCTGCAACCTGGCCTGCGCCGGCTGCGGCAAGATCGATTATCCCGACGAGATTCTCAACCAGCGCCTGTCGTTCCAGCAATGCATGGACGCGATCGACGAATGCGGCGCGCCCGCCGTCTCCATCGCCGGCGGCGAGCCCCTGCTTCATCGCGACATGGCCAAGATCGTGGACGGCTTCATCGAGCGGGACAAGTTCGTCATCCTGTGCACCAACGCGCTGCTGCTGGCCAAGAAGATCGACCAGTACAAGCCGCACCCGAATTTCACCTGGTCCATCCACCTGGATGGCGACAAGGTGATGCACGACAAGTCGGTCTGCCTGGACGGGACCTATGAAAAGGCCGTCGCCGCCATCAAGCTGTGCAAGGAGCGCGGCTTCCGCACCCAGATCAACTGCACCCTGTTCGACGGCGCCGACCCGGAACGCACCGCCAAATTCTTCGACGAGATGATGGCGATGGGCGTGGACGGCATCACCGTTTCGCCCGGCTATGCCTATGAGCGCGCGCCAGACCAGCAGCACTTTTTGAACCGTGAGCGCACCAAGACCATGTTCCGCGAGATTCTCAAGCGCGGCAATGGCGGCAAGAACTGGGACTTCACCAATTCCTCGCTGTTCATGGACTTTTTGGCCGGCAACCAGACTTATGAATGCACGCCCTGGTCGATGCCGCTGCTCACCGTGTTCGGCTGGCAGAAGCCCTGCTATCTGCTGGGCGAAGGCTATGCCAAGACCTTCACCGAGCTGATGGAAGGCACGGAGTGGGAGAAATACGGCGTCGGCAAGTATGAGAAATGCGCCAATTGCATGGTGCATTGCGGCTTCGAAGGCACTGCCGCCACCGACGCCATCAAGCATCCGCTCAAGATGCTGCCGATCCTGCTGCGCGGCGTGAAGACCGAAGGCCCGATGGCGCCGGAGATCGACCTGTCACAGCAGCGGCCGGCGGAATATGTCTTCTCGCGCCATGTCGAGAAGAAGATGTCAGAGATCCGCACCGGCAAATCCGACACCACAGAGATCGCGGCAGCGGAGTAATCCGGCAAAAGCCTGGTTGGAGGCGCGCGCGGTGCGCACCAGCGCGGGCACTTGCGTGGGCCTTTTCAACAGCGACCACAGCACCCGGCCCAACGCGATGCCACCATCGGGCTTCATCGCCACCAGCGCCGCGGGCGGCAGGACATGGGTGGCGTCATCGGAAATCACCCGCAATCCCGCCAGCGGCAGCTTGCGGCTTGCGGCAAAACGGGCCGCAACCTGGCTCTCCATGTCCACCGCCAGGGCGCCGGTGGTCTGGTGCAGCCCGGACTTGGTTTCCGGCTGCTCGATGATCACGTCGCTCCCGAACAGCAGGCCCTGATGGGCGGCCGGCAGGCGCGACGCCAGCCGGACCCGCCACTTCCCGTCGCAATCCCAATTCTCCGTGCCGGTCATTACCTGCTCGGCGATCACCACATCGCCCACTTTCAGCAGCGGAGACAGGGCGCCTGCCAGGCCGATGGAAATCACGCCGCGGATATCGCCATGCAGGGCGTCGAGCTTGGCCGCCAATCCCGCGCCATCGCCACCGCCCGCCACCGCCACCACGCCGGCGGTGCCGACGATCTGGGCTTCCTTGGCAAGGCCGGTGACAGCGAGAATGGTCATTTCAATAAACCTAACTTGTCATCCCCGGCGAACATCGCCTGCGACGCAGGCGATGTGAGGGAAGGGGACCCAGGTGGTTAGATCCAATCCAGTCTTTCCACCTGGGTTCCCTTCCCCTCGCATTGCTGACGCAAGGCTCGGCCGGGAATGACAAGTGGTGCTACATCAAAGCCCAAACTCGACTCGACGGCTATTTCCGCTCTTCAGATTGCGATAACGCGCCAGCGCCCAAAGCGGAAAGAATTTCGGATAGCCGTGATAGTTCAAATAGAACACCCGCGGGAACCCGCCGCCGGTGTAATGCGGCTGGCTCCACAAGCCGTCGGCCTGTTGCGTGGCCTTGAGATAATTGATCCCCCGCGCCACCGCCGGATGATCCACCTGCCCCGCCGCCATCAGGCCCAGCAGGGCCCAGGCGGTCTGGGACGCGGTCGAGGGCGCCGGCTCGTAACCTTTGTAATCCAGCCTGTAGCTGTCGCAACTCTCGCCCCAGCCGCCATCGGGATTCTGTATTTCCACCAGCCAGTCGGCGCCGCGTTTCATGGTCGGATGATCCGCCGGCAGACCTGCGCCGTTCAGCCCGGCCAGCGCCGACCAGGTGCCATAGATGTAATTGACGCCCCAGCGGCCCCACCAGCTGCCATCCGCGCGCTGCACCTGAACCAGATAATCCACGCCCGCTTTCAGCCGGGGATTGTCCGCCGCCACACCCAGCTGGGCGAACATGCCGACACAGCGACCCGACACGTCCTCTGTGGGCGGGTCCAGTAAGGCGCCATGATCAGCGAAAGGAATATTGTTCAAGTAATAATAGCTGTTATCGGCATCGAAGGCGCCCCAGCCGCCATTCTTGCTTTGCAGCCCGTCCACCCATAGCGCGCCGCGCTGGATGGCATCGTCATATTGCTGACCCGCCAGGCCGGAATGCCGGGCGCGATCCATCGCCATCACCACCACGGCGGTATCGTCCAGGTCGGGATAATAGTCGTTGCGATATTGGAAGGCCCAGCCGCCGGGCGGCACATCGGGCTTTTCCTCTGCCCAGTCGCCAGGCACGTCCAGCACCTGTAGCGGCTTCAGCCACTCCAAACCGCGAGCTGCCGCTGCATTCGCTTTTTCGTCGCGCGTCTCCATCAAGGCATGGGCGACCAACGCCGTGTCCCACACGGGCGAGACGCAAGGCTGGCAATAGGCTTCCTGTTCCTTGATCACCAACAAATTCTCGACCGATTTGCGCGCAATCGCGCGGTCGGGATGGTCCGGGGCATAGCCCAGCACGTCATACATCATCACGCTGTTGGCCATGGCGGGATAGATGGCACCAAGCCCGTCTTCGCCATTCAACCGTTCGGTTGTCCAGCGCCGGCATTCCTCGATCGCCACCGCGCGCAAACCCTTGGGCCAGGGCACCGCTTTCAACACTCTGTCCAACCCGGCAAAGAAGGCCGACCAGCCGGCGCTCTGGTGCGGGGCGCGCGGACTTGCCGCCGGCACGCCCGGCACGAACAACTCGTCGATATGAATGTCGCGCGGATTCTTGGCCAGCGGCTGCTTGGCGGCCAGCACCAGCAGCGGCACGATCACGGTGCGCGCCCAATAGCTCATCTTGGAGAGATGCACCGGGAACCAGCGCGGCAGCAGGATCAATTCCGGCGGGATGGTGGGAATGTTCGACCAGCTGGTCTGGCCATACAGCGCCAGCAGAATCCGGGTAAACACATTGGCCTTGATGGCGCCGCCGCGCTTGCGGATTTCTTCCCGTGCCCGCGCCATATGCGGCGCGTCAATATCATCGCCGATCATCTTGAGCGCGAAATAGGCCTTCACCGTGGCGGAAATATCCAGCACGCCTTCGTGATAAAGCGGCCAGCCGCCATGCGCGCCCTGGATGCGGCGCAGATAGACGCCGATTTTGCGCTCCAGTTCCAGGTTGGGCGTCTCGCCCAGATAGTGCACCAGCAGCACATATTCCGCCGGAATGGTGGCATCGGCTTCCAGCTCATAGACCCAATGCCCGTCGGGCCGCTGTTGCGACAGCACGGCCTCGGTGGCGGCGCGAATGGCGCCTTCCACCTCGACAAATTCGCGGGGATTCAACTGGTTCATCTCAAGGCCCATTATAAGGACAGACGCCGCAGCGCCAAAGCGGCCGCGCTCTCGCCCGACTGGATGGCCCCTTCAATGGTGCCGGGCAGGCCGGTCTGGGTCCAATCGCCGGCGAGAAACAGGTTGCGCCAGCCTGTATTGGCGCCCGGCCGCTTGGCATCCTGTTCCGGGGTGGCGGCAAAGGTTGCGCGCTTTTCCTTGACGATCTGCCAAGGAGGAATGGAGACCGGCGCCGGCAAATCCAGCGCCTTGATCACGTCACTCCAGATGCGCAGGGCCAACTCCTCGCGATCCTGGTCGACAATGGCATCCGCGCCCGAGATGGTGACCGAGATGCGATCCTCGAAGGTGAAAATCCATTCCGCCAGTCCCCCGATCACACCCAGCATGGGCGAAGCGCCGGCAGGCGGCGGACATTTGAAATGCGCGTTCACGATGGAGCGGAAATCGTCGGGCGCTTGCAGGCCGGGCACCAGGTCCATGGCGACCCAGGGCGGAAGCGCCAGCACCACCGCATCGCCGGCGGCCAGCGGCACCGCGGCTTCGCCCAGATCCAGCGCCATCGCATGATGCCCGTTCAGTGTCAGTCCACGCAGCCGCGTGCCCAACCGCAACTGGGCGCCGCGCTTTTGCAAATAGGCCAAAGCCGGATCGGTAAAGGCCGCCGCCAAAGTGGGATGGGCGATCCGGGTGCGATAGGCATTGCCGCCCTTCAAGAAGGTTCGGCTTACCAAGGCTGCGGCCAGGCGGGCGGAGGCTTCCTCGGGCTGGGTGTTCAGCGCGCCCAGGAAAAAGGGCTGCAGCAGCCTTTCCCATAAAAGTCCCTTGCAGGACAGCACATCGCGGATGCGCTGATCGGGCCGCGCCGTCAGCAACTTGGTGAGTTCCAGATAATCGCCTGGCGCCGTGCCGGGCACCCGGCGGTTTGCGTCGAACAGCCAGGTGGGGATGCGGCCGGGATTGGGCCGGATGGTCCAACGCTTTCCGCTTTTGATGTCGAAGAAATCCTTTTCCGGCACCGGCGAACCCTGCATGGCGCCGGCGCTGCCAATCCGGTTCAGGTAGCGGAAGGTGGTCTCATTGCCGGTGAGGACGAAATGGTTGCCATTGTCTATCACGCCATCGAAGGATGGATCGTAATAGGAGCGGCAGCGCCCGCCCGCCTGGGGCGCCGTCTCGATCAGGGTGACCGCGACCCCGCGCGACGCCAACAAGGTCGCGGCCGACAGGCCGGCCAATCCGGCGCCGATGACATAGGCCTTCTTCATCCCAAAAATTCTGTCATGAGAAGAGGCCCTGGCGCAGCACCAGCGACAACAGCCGCGACTTGGGCAGCGACACCCGCCGGCGCGGCGGGGCAAAGCCTTGCGCTTCGGTGGCGGACAGGATTTCGGAATAGACCGCGCCCATCAGGCGCGGCGTCTTGATGCGGCCCTTGGGCCTGGCGGCCAGGATGCGGTTGGCCTGGTCGTAATGCCGGTGGGCCAGTTCGGCCACCCGGCGGCAGACCGCGTCGATCTGCGGGCGCGCGATGATGGCCAGCGGGTCCATCTGGCGGCAGCAATCCAGCTCTTCCAGATATTCCCGCGGCAGATAGAGCCGGCCGATGGCGGCATCCTCATCAATGTCGCGCAGGATATTGGTGAGTTGCAGCGCCCGGCCCAGATGATGCGCCAGTTCGAATCCCGGCTCCTCCTCCATGCCGAACACCTTGATGGAAAGCCGGCCCACCGCGCTGGCCACCCGGTCGCAATACACATCCAGCGTGTCCAGGCCCGGCGCGACAATGTCTTCCGCCACATCCATGTCCATGCCGTCCAGGATGCTGAGAAAATCCTCCAGCCGCAGGCCGTATTTGGAAACCGCCGGCGCCAGGAACCGGACTTGTTGCGGGATCGGCGTGGCGCCGCCGGCATAGAGCGCGCGCAGATCGCTGCGCCATTGTTCCAGCCTTTCATGGCGCTCGGCGCGGGTGCCGATCCCGTCATCGGCGATGTCGTCGACTTTGCGGCAATAGGCATAGATCGCGAACATGGCATCGCGCTCTTCCGCCGGCATCAGCCGCATGGCGATATAGAAGGAGCTGGTGCTGGCCTTCTTTTTCACGGCTTTGGCGGCCGGAGCGCCGATATTTTCTGCGTTGGTCATGATCTCGAACGGGTGAGGCGCATCATTGCGAAGGAGGGAAAGCGTTTCAGGAACAGGGCAGCGACATCCATCTTGGAGTGATGCACGATCTGCGAAAGCGGGTCGCGATTCATCAGCATGCGGTTCAAATCTTCGGCCAGGGTCTGGATCAGGTCGACCTCCAGCGCAAGCCGGCCATCCTTGATCCCACGCGCGAAGATCCGCGACGATTCCAGCAATTGGGCATTGCGGCGCGCGAGGGTGGAGAGCACCCCGCTCAACGCGGGATTGGCCTTGTCCTGGCCCAGCGCCTCGACCGTGACCCCGGCGGCCGCCAGCATGGGTTCGGGAATATAGACGCGGTTCAGCTCGCGATAATCCTTGGCGCAATCCTGCAAATGGTTGATCACCTGCAAGGCGGCGCACAGCGCGTCATTGGCCGGCCACAACTCCCGGCTTTCGCCATGCACGTCCAGCACGAAACGGCCGACCGGCATGGCGCTGTAGCGGCAATAGTCGATCAAATCGTCCCAGTCGCGATAGCGCAGTTTGGTGCAATCGCGGCGAAAGGCTTCCAGAAGATCGAGCGCATGAACCGGGGGCAGGCCGCGCTCGGCCAGGATGGTGCGCAAGCCGACGCCTTCCGGCACGGCATTGTTTTCGCCGACCAGGCTCTGGCGCATCTGCTCCAGCAGCCCGAGCTTTTCCTCCGGCGGGGCGCCAGGATTGTCGGAAACATCGTCGGCGGCACGCACGAATTTGTAGAAGGCCAGCACCGGGGCGCGGTGCCGTGGCGCGATCAGGAAGGAGGCGACCGGAAAATTCTCATCCTTATGGCCCTTGCCGGACTGGAGCTCGGCGACACTGCTCATGTCCGGCCACCCGCATCCGCCTGCGCCCTGCCCTTCCACATGCCGCCCTTGCCTGCCCAATGTTGCAGGGCGGACTGGAAGGTGAAGATCGCATAGAAAACGCCAATCAGCGGCAAGGCAGGGCTCCACAACCATGACAGGCGATAGAATCGCAGCATGGGGATATACATCGCCGCCATGATGATCCAGGCCAGCCACCCTGCCAATTGCGACGGGCCCCAGGCAAACAGCGCCGTCATCACCGGCGCCACATAAACAAAAGCCAATCCCAGCAAGGTCGCCGCCAGCACCAGGGGCGAATAGCCCAGCTGGGCATAAGCGGTGCGCGTCACCATATGCTGGATGTCGGCGATATGATCATAGGGCCGCAAGGACAAGGCCCGGTCGGTCAATCCCAGCCAGATCGGCCCTTGGCGTTTCATCGCCCGACCCAGGGCGCAATCGTCGATGATCTGGCTTTTGATGGCGCCAAGCCCGCCGGCTTTTTCCAGGGCGGCCCGCCGCGCCAGCATGCAGCCGCCGGCCGCCGCCGCCACCGGACTGTGGGGATTGTTGACGGCGCCAAAGGGAAACAGCATGTCGAAGAAATAGACAAAGGCCGGAATCAAAAAATGCTCGGCATAGCTGCGGCAGGACAGCCGCGCCATCAAGGAGACCAGGACCTTGCCGTCCGCTTCCGCACGCGCCACCAGCTGGCTGAGATTCTCGGGCGCATGACTGATATCGGCATCGGTGAACCAAAAGAATTCCGGCTCCAGCGCGGTGGCATGCTCCACGCCTTGATTCATCGCCCATAGCTTGCCGGTCCAGCCTGACGGGCACGGCGCCGATCGCAAAACCGTCAATGAAGCGCTGCCCAGGACCTGCGCCAGTTCGCCGGTTTGATCGTCGGATTGATCGTCGACCAGCACGATATGGAAGGTGCCCGGATAATCCTGGGCCAGCAGGCTGCCGATGCTGCGCTGGATGACGTCGGCCTCGTTGCGCGCCGGCACCACCGCCACCACCGACGGCCAGGACGGCGGCGGCGACACCGGTTTGCTGTCGCGCTCGCGCAGCAGCCAGAAGCCGTTATGGAACAGCAGCAGGTAAAGCCAGATTGCCAGCGGCAGGAAGCCGAACAGGATGCCCGCGATCATTTGAGATATCCGTTATCGCGGAACCAGCTCAGCGCGTCCTTCAGCCCTTCCCGGTATGGCCGCGCCATATAGCCCAATTCGCGCCTGGCCTTTTCCGAGCTGAAGAACATGCGGTAGCGCGACATGCGCAAGGCATCGGCGGTCAGAAACGGCTCCTTGCCGGTGACACGGGCGAAAGCTTCCGCGCCCCAGGCCAGGGGAAACAGCGGCGCGCGCGGCAACTTCACCGTGGGGGCGCGGCGGCCGGTCAGTGCCGCGATATCGGCCAGCATGGTTTGCAGCCCGACATCGGCGCCGCCCAGGATGTAATTCTCGCCGATCCGGCCCTTGTCCAGCGCCAGCAAATGACCCTGGGCCACGTCATCGACATGCACCAGATTGAGGCCGGTATCGACGAAGGCCGGCATGCGGCCGGTGGCCGCTTCCACAATCACCCGTCCGGTGGGCGTGGGCTTGATGTCGCGCGGACCGATGGGCGTCGACGGCGCCACGATCACCGCCGGCAGCTTTTCGGTTGCGATCAGCCGTTCCACTTCCCGCTCGGCCACCAGCTTGGAGCGCTTATAGGCGCCGATCACGCTTTGCGGGGTATGGCGGGAGGTCTCGTCCACCGCGCCTTCGCCAGGCTTCAAGGCCGCGACGGACGAGGTATAGATCACGCGCTCCACGCCGCAGGCGAGCGCGGCGCCCATGGTGGCGCGGGCACCTTCCAGATTGTTGCGCTCGATCTCGCCCGGATCGCGCGCCCACAAGCGGTAGTCCGCCGCGACATGAAACAGATAGCGCGCACCTTGCAGGGCCGCCGTCATGGAGGCTTGATCGCGCATGTCGCCAGTCACCGGCTCACACGCCGTGCCGGCGATGTTGGCATGCGAGGCACTGGCCCGCATCAACACCCGCACATGCAACCCGCGCGCCACCAGGGCGCGGGCAACCGCGGAACCAACGAATCCGGACGCTCCGGTGACAAGGGCGACGTCAGGCATTGGGGGCCTCGACATCGCGAAACGCGGCTCGCCCTTCGACAGTTTGCCAATAGAGCAATGCGGGAACGCCCAACACGATTTCGCGCGCGCGCTTGAGCAGCGACACCGCCACGCCCATCTCCGCCGGCAGGCCGAACAGGGGCGCCAGCATGGCATAGCCCCATTCCTGCACGCCGATGGCAGCAGGGACAGGTGCGGCAATGCTGCGCAAGGTGCAAAGCAGCGCTTCCAGCGCGACGGCGTTCCAGAAACCGATTTGTCCGCCCACCAGGCGGAAGGCGATGAACGTGCCGACGCCCGCGCCGATCCAGGCCAGCAAATGCAGCGCCGCCGACGCCGCCAGGCGCGAGCGGGAATCGTAAAGCTCCACAATGGCCTGGTGGAAGGAAATGCCGGCCTGCATCTGGGGAAAGAATTTTCGCGCCAGGCGCTCGGCGAACATCGCGCCGCGCTTTTGCAGGAAGATCAACAAGGCGATTCCCGGCACGGCCAGCAGCAGCACTGCCAGCATCGCCTGGGTCACCGGACCGGAGCCTTCCAGGTGACGGAATTGCGTGATGCCCACGCCCAAGCCAAAGGCCAGGAACACCACCTGCGCCATCGCTTCGGTGGTGGCGTCGCCGGCCACGGACGCAGCGGCATAGGGGGCCGACATGCCTTTGAGCGTCATCAGCCGCGCCGCCGCGACCATGCCGCCCACCGGCGAGAAAGGCGAAATCTCCGCAATGGAGTCGCGCACCAGCCGGGCAAGGTAGAATTCCGGCATCGGGCGCCGTTGCGCCGGCGGCAGCAGGAACGACCAGGCAAACGCCAGGCTGACGAACACGACCAGGGCGAACAGGCACAACAGCGCCAGGCCGCCGAAACCGGCGCGGGCAATCGCCGCGAAAATGGGATCGAAGCCGATGGACCAGACCAGATAGACCGCCGCGATGGCGCCGGCCGCCAGCGCCAGGGCCATTCCGATCTTTGGCGCCCAGCGCATCAGGCAGGCAGCGGCTTGGCGCGGAAGCTCCACAACCGCATGGCGCCCAGCGCAGTTTCCGCCAGCTGCGGCAGGAAGCTGGGACGCAGCAACTCCTTGTCGAACACGCCCATGCGGCGGCGGTTTTCCGAATAGCAGTCTTCCAGGAAGCGGCGGAAGGTGAAGCCGTCCAGGAACACGGATGCCTGTGTCGCGGAAAATTCCTTGCCGTCATTCAATTCCTTGCCGCGCTTGGCGGTGCCGATCATCCGGCCCAGCGCCCGCATGTAATAGCGGAAATCGGTCAGCGGCAGCATCGCCCGCGCCAGCACGCCCTTCTGGGCCTGGTTGTACGCCATCCAGTTGACGAAGAAGACGATGTGGCGGGTTTCCTCGTACATCAGGGTTTCGAAGATGGCGAACATCTCCTTCGGAAGAAATTGCGACTGCATGGCGATCTTGAACACGCCAAAGCCCAGGAAGGAATCCATGCATTCGCCGAAGCCGAAATCCTTGAAGCGGGTCTCGACATTGTCGCTGACATCTTCCAGCGGCCGCTCGGCCGCGTCGATACCGTATTTCTCGATCATCACCCGGATCAGCTTGGCGTGGCGGGCCTCCTCGAAACCCTGCAGTGCCACGGCTTCCTTCATCACCGGGTCTTTCACGGTCTTGACGAATTCCGCCACAATGGCGCCGGCGCGCCGCTCGGTATAAAAAACCTCTTCCCAGAACGGCACCGATTTCAGGCGGGTCAGCGCGGCCTCGTCCAGCTCCGGCCAAGGCAGGGTTTCCGGATCGAACTCCGTATAGGTCTGCATGAAATGGCGGCAAAAGGTGTCGCGATGCTCGGGCGATCCGATTTTCATGCCGCGGCCTTCTTTTTGGGACGGATGAACTTCAGCGCCAGCCTTGCGATGAACGGTACGAAACGCGGCCGCTTGAGCCGCGCGTCATAGGGCGCCAGGCGGCGGTCGTTTTCGGCGATGCAGACGGCAATCAATTCGCCGACATCGATATCGGATCCCAGCTGTTCGGCGCCGCTAAGGGTGAAGTTGTTGTCCTGCTGCCCGTTGGAAACGTCGGAGGCGATGCCCATGCGCTCATAGATCAGGAACAGCCAGACCGCGAACACCTTGAGCTCGAAATAGGGCCGGCGCCAGAAGGGCATGTTGCGGCGATGCCAAGCCACCCAGTTCACAAAGAACAGGATATGCCGGGCTTCCTCATTCACCACCGGATCGAAAGTCTGGACCAGCTCCGGCGGGAAATAGCCGGTGTCCTTGGCGGCCTTGAACAGGCCGAAGGCGAAAAAGCTGTCGATGCACTCGCTATAGCCCGTGACCATGAAGGCCCATTCTGGATTCTTGGGCTTGGCATAGACCGGCTCGGGCGCCAGCTTGACGCCATAGGCTTCCACCAGATTCGCCAGCACATGGCGGTGGCGGCGTTCCTCGAATCCGTTCAACTCGATCGCCTTGCGCAGCAAGGGATCGGGCACGCTTTCGGCATAGGTGCAGACATTGAGGCCGGCGCGATTTTCCGTCTGCACCGCGATATCCCAAATGGGCAGGGCGGTGATGCGCTTCTGGGCCTCTTCGCCCAGCTGGGGCCAGTCCAGCACCGCCGGCTTGTAGGGATCATGGGTGTCCAACAGGGTCTTGCAGAACAGCCGCTTATGTTCGTCGCTGCCGAACTTGATCGGGCCGTCACCGGGCCAAACGCCGGTGTCGCGCGTCAGATCGGGCGGAATGGCAAAAGCGTGACTGCTCACGGGTGCTCCTTGCGCTACTGCATTACCCTGTTGGGGCCGTCAATTGAACCGCAAAATGCGCCGGGCCGGCATCAGTATAACTACTTGTTTTCATTGACATAAAAAGTCCCCAAAGCCGCCCAGGCGGATGGAATTTGCCGCCAGCAGCGCCGGCAAAGCCGGATCGGTGAGGGCCGCCAGTTCGCCTTGATACTGGTAGCCGGGCGCCGAACCGGCATAGGGGCCGGTGGCGGGGTGGGTGTAAATCTCGCTCAAACCCTCGGGCAGGTTCGCGATCAGGCCCTTGAGTCGCCCTTCAGTCATCGCCCCCGACCAGGCCAGGCCGAATACCGAATCGGGCGCCGCGATGCCGGCCTGGCGAAAACGCTTGGCCAG
>JADMIO010842056.1_pt1 | contig 19221 bp, 15 predicted proteins | sample 8958161 | NCBI WGS metagenome assembly JADMIO01 (sample SAMN16585339, study PRJNA669376) | soil metagenome | isolation source: Crop rotation soil | place: USA: Cullars Rotation, Alabama | collected 2011
CTTTCCCGGATCGGCGCTGACTTCCGCGACCCAGCGCAGCCCGTGCCCGTGCACGGTGCGGATCACGCGCTGGGTATCGCCATCGTCGCCAAGCGCACGGCGCGCCTTGCGCAGCTGCTGCGACAGCGCCGCATCGGTGACCGGGCGGTCGCCCCAGAGCGCGGTGTTGAGCTCGCGCTTGCTGAGCGCGCGCTCGCGCGCCAGCAGCAGCAGCGCGATCAGGTCGAAGACCTTGGCCTCCACATCGACCGGCACGCCCGCGCGGCGGATCACGCGCGCATCGAGGTCGATCTGGCAGTCGTCAAAGCGGTAACGCGAAGGGGCGGACAAACCAATTCCGGCACGGAGAAGGACAGCCCTGGCAGTTTACATCCGGACGCAGCGCAGCTCGCGCTCCGGGCCGCTCCGGAATAGTCGACAATGACCGAGCGCCGCAGCTATAAGTGACTTCAATAAACCGCGCCAAGTGACTTCATGTCCGAAGAAATCCTGATCAATGTCACCCCGCGCGAAACCCGTGTCGCCCTGGTCGAGAACGGGATGCTGCAGGAGGTCCACGTCGAGCGCGCGACCCGCCGTGGCTACGTGGGCAACATCTACAAGGGCAAGGTCAGCCGCGTCATGCCGGGCATGCAGGCGGCGTTCGTCGAGATTGGCCTGGACCGCGCGGCGTTCCTGCACGCCTCGGACATCATCCGCCTGCATTCGCCGCTGATCGCCGAGAACGGCGATGCCGCCGCGCTGCCGATGCCATCGATCAGCGAGCTGGTGCGCGACGGGCAGGACATCGTCGTGCAAGTGGTCAAGGATCCGATCGGCACCAAGGGCGCGCGCCTGACGACGCATCTTTCGATTCCGTCGCGCTATCTCGTGCTGCTGCCTTACAGCAAGGTGCTCGGCGTGTCGGTGCGCATCGAAGACGAAGCCGAACGCCTGCGCCTGAAGGAACTCCTCGCCGAGACGATCGGCGAGACACGCTTCGGCTACATCGTGCGCACCAACGCCGAGGGCGAATCGAGCGAGGCTTTGGCCGAGGACATCGATTATCTCGGCAAGCTGTGGACGACGGTGCAGGAGAACATCGCAAGCTCCAAAGTCGGCGAGCGCGTGTACGAAGACCTCAGCCTGCCGCTGCGCGCGCTGCGCGACCTGATGCGGCCGTCGATCGAGAAAGTGCGTGTCGATTCGCGCGAAACGCTCGATCGCGCGCACGCGTTCGTGCAGCAGTTCATGCCCGAGTTGGCCGAACGCGTGGAACATTACCCGGGTGAACGGCCGATCTTCGACCTCTACGGCGTCGAGGACGAAATCCAGAAGGCGCTGCGAAAGGACGTGCCGCTGAAATCCGGCGGCTATCTGATCGTCGACCAGACCGAGGCGATGACCACGATCGACGTCAACACCGGCGGCTTCCTGGGCTCGCGCAACCTCGAGGAAACCGTGTTCCGCACGAACCTCGAAGCGGCACAGGCGGCGGCGCGCCAGCTGCGCCTGCGCAATCTCGGCGGCATCATCATCATCGACTTCATCGACATGGTCGACGAGGAACATCGCCGGCAGGTCCTGCGCCAGCTCGAAAAATCGCTTGCGCGCGATCACGCCAAGGCGACCGTTTACGAAATGTCGCCGCTCGGCCTCGTCGAAATGACGCGCAAGCGCACCACCGAAAGTCTCGAGCGCCAGCTGTGCGAGCCGTGCCCGGCCTGTGGCGGCCGCGGTAGCTTGAAGACCGCCGAGACGATCACGTACGAAATCTTCCGCGAGATCACGCGCGCGGTGCGGCAGTTCGAAGCGCAGAAGCTGCTCGTGCTGGCCGCGCCCAAGGTCGTCAACCGCATCCTGGAGGAAGAATCCGCCGCGGTGGCCGAGCTCGAGGAATTCATCGGCAAGACCATTCGCTTCCAGCCCGAGGAGCACTACTCGCAGGAGCAGTACGATGTCGTGCTGCTGTGAGTGCATGCGGCGACGGAGCCGCTGACGATCATGTTGCGCAGGAGCCTGCGCCGGTTGCGTTTCACGCTGTTCACGGTCGGCGCGATCGTGGTCATCGCGCTCGCGCTCACGGTCGGCCTCGGGCAGCTCGCGATGCCGTGGCTCACGCGCAATCCCGAGCGCGTGGAAGCGTGGCTGTCCGAGCGCCTGCACCAGCCGGTGCACGTGGGCCATCTCAACGCAGTGTGGGCGGCGGGCGGTCCGGTGATGACGCTCGACGACGTGCGCATCGGCGATGCGGACAAGCAGCCGCTGCAGCTTTCGCGCGCCGAGCTCGCGCTCGATTTCTACGCACCGCTGCGCGGCGATCGCGCGTGGAGTGAATTCCGGCTGGTCGGCGTCGACGTGCAGCTCGTGCACGACGAGGACGGCTGGCACATGCGCGGCTTTGACCTCGACAAGGCCACGGGCGCATCGGCGACCGCGCGGTCGGCGGCGGGGGGCGAGGAAATGTCGATGGGCCCGCTGGGCGCGCTGGTGTTCAAGGATCTGAAGCTCTCGATCGAAGACGCGCAGGAAGACATCCATCTCGCGCTCGCGGCGTCGGAACTGCGCGTCGTCAATCGCGGGGACATCACGCACATTGCCGGCAAGGTGCGCAATCTTGCCTCGGATCAGACGCCGATCGACCTGATCGCGGACGTCGACGTCAATCGGCGCGCGGGCACGTTCTACGCCGGCGGCAAGGACGTCGATCTCGCCGGTTTCGCCGGGCACCGTGCCTTCGCCGGCCTGCAACTGCTGACCGGCCGCGGCAACGCGCAAGTCTGGGCCAACGTGGATGCCGCGCACGTCGACGACCTGCGCCTGCGCATCGATCTTGCGGACGTTTCGATGGCCTCGGCGGACACGATTTCCGTGAGTCCCGCGCTCGCGGTCGCGCCGCGCGCGCATTTCGATCGCCTGGCGTTTTCCGCGCGCTGGGTGCGTGAAGCAGACGGCTGGAGCGCCGACGTCGCCGACCTCGTGATGACGCACGGCGAGACGAATGCGACTCCCGCGCGCCTCGGCATCGAGCGCCGCGGCAAGGATTCCGAGACGCGTTATCGCGCCGCGCTCGCCGATCTTCCGATCGAGCCCATCGGCAGCATCGCCATGCTGACGACGCAAGCGCCATCCGGTTTGCGCCGCTGGCTTTACTTCGCGCACCCGCGTGGACAGTTTTCGAGCGCGGATCTCGACTGGCGCGGCGCGCAGGATTTCGACGTGAATGCGGTGCTGCGCGACGCGGAGCTCGCCGACGCGCAAGCCGTGCCTGGCGTCGAGCACATCGACGTGGAACTGCACGGCGATGCGCAAGCGCTGTTGCTGCAGATGCCGGTGCAGGCACTGCGCGTCGATTACCCGCACGTGTTCCGCAAGCCTTTCCTGTTCTCGCAGTTCGGCGGCGACATCGTTGCGTTCCGCGACGACGCCGCGTGGCGCATCGACACCGACCGCATCGTGTTCGAAGGCGAAGGCTACGGCGGCGAGCTGCGCGGCGGCGTCGAAATCCAGGACGACCACACGCGCCCGCTGCTCGATCTTGCCGCCGTCGTGACGCACGCCGACGTCGTCGCCGCGAAACTGTTCTGGCCGACGATCACGATGCCGCCCGCGGCCATCGCGTGGCTCGATCGCGGGCTGGTGAGCGGCACGCTCGATGGCGGGCGCGTCGTCGTGTACGGCGATCTCGACAGCTGGCCGTTCCACGACGAATCCGGCCGCTTCGAGGCGCGCGGGCACATCACCGACACCGTGCTCGATTACGACCCGCAATGGCCGCGCGCCGAGAAGCTCGATGCGATCGCGACGTTCATCGGCGACAGCATGCAGGTCGAAGTCGATTCGGCCGAAGTCGATGCCGTTCGCGTCACGAGCGGCAGCGGCAGCATCGCCAACCTCGGCGAGCCCGTGCTCGAACTTTCCGCGAAAGGCGGCGGCAGCGGTGCGAATCTGCTTTCGTTCCTGCGCGTCACGCCGATCGGCAAGGAGCATCAGGAGGCGCTGAAGGATCTCGCGATCGGCGGCAAGGGCGAGTTCGACCTGACCTTGAACCTTCCGATCAGGGAGCCGGCCGCGCTGGTCCTCGACGGCAAGGCCGAGCTCACGAGCGCGAATCTCGACCATGCAGCGTACAACCTGCATTTCGTCGATGCGAACGGCGCGGTGCGTTTCAATCAGCGCGGATTTGCGGCGGGACCGCTCGCGGTCGGATTCCGCCAGCGATCCGCGACGCTTGCGCTTGCGGCAGGCGGCTATGTGCAGGATCCCAAGCACGCGCTCGAAGGCAGCCTGAAAGGCAAGTTCCCGGTCACGACGGTGTTCGCCGATCTGCCGGATCTCGCGCCTGCGCTGTCGCGATTCCCAGGCGAAGCGGAGTGGACATCGGCGCTCGCGATCGACTCGATGGCCGGGACGGCGGCGGGCGGCAAACATCTCACGCTGGCGAGCGATCTGCGCGGGATCGCGATCGATCTGCCTGCGCCGCTCACGAAGAGTGCGGATGCGGCGCAGCCGTTTCAGCTCGCGCTGCAGCTGCCGTTCCTCGGCGAGCCGTTCACCGCGCAGCTCGGCGACATCGTGTTCGTGAAAGGTCGCTTGCCCGATCCCGCGAAACCGTTCGCCGCGCGCGTTCAATTCGGTGCGCAGCCGGCGAACGATCTGCCTGCGCGCGGCGTCACGATCGCGGGGCGCGTGCCGGTGTTCGACGCCGGCGGTTGGCTCGGCCTCGCGCAACACAAGGGCGAGGGCGGCAACGACAGCGGCGGCGGCAGTGGAATCTTGAATGCGATCGATCTTCTCGCCGACGAATTCACGATCGCCGATCGCGACTTCGGCACGACGCGGCTCACGATGCAGGACGTCGGCGGCGTGACCGAGCTCAAGCTCGACGGTCCAAGCGTGCTGGGCACGCTGAGCGTTCCCGGGCAATCCCTGGCGCGCCAAGGCGTGACCGCGCGGCTCGCACGCTTCCACTGGCCGGATTCGCCGCCCGATGCGCCGGAAAGCGATGCACTCTCCGACGCGGTGCCCGCCGCGCTGCCGCCGCTGCACCTGTCCGTCGACGACTTCATGCTCGGCAAGGCGAACTTCGGATCCGCGCAGTTCGAGAGTTATCCGTCCGGACAGGGCATGCGCGTCGACAAGCTCGAATCGAATTCGCCGAACGTCAACATGAGCGCGTCCGGCGACTGGACCGGCTCGGCGCGCGACAATCACTCGCACCTGGTCATCGCGCTGACCGCGCAGAACCTCGGCCACATGATGGACGCGCTCGGATTCTCCGGCGTCATCGACGGCGGTCAGACCACGGCAACCATCGATGCGACGTGGCCCGGCGCGCCGTCGGCGTTTGCGCTGTCGAAGGTCGAGACGGGCAGCATGACGGTGAAGGTTGCCGAAGGTCGCATTCCCGAAGTGCATCCGGGCGCGGGGCGCATCTTCGGGTTGCTTTCGCTGAGCGAGATTCCGCGCCGCCTGAGCCTGGATTTCAGCGACTTCTTCCAGTCCGGCCTCAGTTTCAATTCGATCACCGGCACGTTTCGACTGGACGACGGCAATGCATTCACCGACGACCTCCTGATCAAGAGTCCGGCCGCCGACATCCTGATCACCGGCCGCACCGGATTGCGCAGCAAGGATTACGACCAGGAAATGGTCGTCACGCCGCACACGGGCGCGACGTTGCCGATCGTCGGAGCGATTGCCGGCGGGCCCGTCGGCGCCGCCGCCGGCCTCGTGCTGCAAGGCGTGCTCGGCAAGCCGATGGGACGCGCCATGGGCTCGCGCTACAAGGTTTCCGGAAGCTGGGACAAGCCCGAGATCACGTTGATCGCCAAGGACAATTCGCGCTCGCGCCGCGTGGACGACAAGCCCGCGCAAGCCCAGGACAAGCCCGCCCAGGGCGAGTTGCGCTGATCCGGCTTGTGGCCTACCTTGTCCGGCCCCATTCTCGGGGCATCTCCGCGTTCCGGCAGTTTCCATGACCGAATTGATCACGCAGGCCGAGCAACGGCTGCTGCGGCCCGGCGGCCTTTCCGCCGGCGACCTCGATGGCGTGTTCACGCGCCTGATGGGCCCCTCGATCGACGCCGCCGATCTGTACTTCCAGCATTCGCGCAGCGAGTCGTGGGTGCTCGAGGACGGCATCGTCAAGGACGGCAATCATTCGATCGAGCAGGGCGTCGGCGTGCGTGCGCTGTCTGGCGAGAAAACCGGGTTCGCCTATTCGGACGAAATCGTGTTGCCGGCGCTGCTCGAAGCCGCGGGCTCCGCGCGCGCGATCGCGCAGGCGGGCAGCAACGGCACCGGCAAGCCTCTCGCGATCGCGACCGGACGCGCGCTGTATCCGGCGATCGATCCGATCGAAACGCTGTCGAGCGAAGCGAAGATCGCGCTGTTGCGCGAAATCGATGCGTTCGCGCGCGCGCAGGATCCGCGCGTGCAGCAGGTCATCGTCAGCATCTCGGCGAGTCTCGAAACCGTGCTGTTCGCAGGCTCCGACGGCACGCTTGCCGCGGATGTGCGTCCGCTGGTGCGTCTCAACGTGCAGGTGATCGCCGAGCAGAACGGACGCCGCGAATCGGGCAATGCCGGCGGCGGCGGACGCTACGGATTCACCGAATTGCTCGAAAACGGTCGCGCGCACGGGTATGCACGTGAAGCCGTGCGCGTCGCGCTGGTCAATCTCGAATCGGTCGATGCGCCGGCGGGCAACATGACCGTCGTGCTCGGCCCGGGCTGGCCCGGCGTGCTGCTGCACGAGGCGATCGGTCACGGCTTCGAAGGCGATTTCAACCGCAAGGGCACTTCGGCGTTCGCCGGCATGATGGGCGAGAAGGTCGCGGCTCCGGGCGTCACGGTCGTCGACGACGGCACGCTCGCCGGCCGCCGCGGTTCGCTCAGCATCGACGACGAAGGCACGCCGACGAACTGCACCGTTCTCGTCGAGAACGGCATCATGAAAGGCTACATGCAGGACAAGCTCAACGCGCGCCTGATGGGCATGGCGCCGACCGGCAACGGGCGCCGCGAATCGTTCGCGCATTTGCCGATGCCGCGCATGACCAACACCTACATGCTGCCCGGCGAGAGCGATCCCGGCGAGATCATCGCGTCGGTGAAGAAGGGCTTGTACGCGGTGAATTTCGGCGGCGGTCAGGTCGACATCACGAACGGCAAGTTCACGTTCTCGGCGAGCGAGGCGTACCTGATCGAAGACGGCAAGGTGACGCGGCCGGTCAAGAACGCGACGCTGATCGGCTCGGGTCCCGAAGTGCTGACGCGCGTGTCGATGATCGGCAACGATCTGAAGCTCGACGAAGGCGTGGGCGTGTGCGGCAAGGATGGGCAGAGTGTGCCGGTGGGCGTCGGGCAGCCGACGTTGAGGATCGACCGGATGACTGTGGGTGGTACCGCGGCCTGAAGTCGCTCGATGATGTCGCCTCACGCGTCGTCATCCCGGCGCAAGCCGGGATCCATGTTGCTCTGGCTGCGAAAGTCAAAATGGATCCCGGCTTGCGCCGGGATGACGGTGCGAAGGTTACGAAGGGTTCGCAAACAACTCGCGCAACGCCCGGAACAGCTCGCGATACGCATGCAACGGCTTGTTGGCGTCACGTTCCACGCGCGCATTGCGCGCCAGCTGACGCAGATGCTGGCGGTCCGCCGACGGATGCAGCGCGAGCAGGTCGTCGAACGCCGCGTCGCCTTCGGCGATCAGGCGATCGCGCCACGTTTCGAGGCGATGCAGTTCGGCGGCCTCGTGGTGCGCCTGCGTGCGATCGTGTTCGAGCGCGGCGCGGATCGGTTCGAGCTCGGTGTCGTCGAGCTTGCGCAGTTGCTTGGCCAGGTACTGCGTCTGGCGCTTGCGCGCGATGTGCGAGGTGACCGCGCGCGTGCGCAGCACTTCATCGCGCAGCGTGTCGTCCAGAGGCACGCGCGCAAGCTGCGCTTCGCTGAGCGCGGCGAGCGCCTCGGCCAGCTCGAAAATGGCCAGCGCTTCGCGGCGCTGCTGGCTTCGGCTCGGTGGCAGCGGATCGTCGGGCAGGTCGCGTTGACGCATTCAAGACATCCAGGATGAGGCAGTGAACGAAATCACCATCGACAAAGATAGCAGTTTGGCCGAGCTCGATCGCCTCGCCGGCATCGCCGAGGACGTGATCCGCCGCTGCCGCGCCAAGGGTGCCAGCGAAGCCGACGTCGCAGCGAGCGTCGACGAAGGCTTGAGCGTCAACGTGCGCCTGGGCGAAGTCGAAACCGTCGAGCGCACGCGCGACCGCGGCGTTTCGGTCACGGTGTATTTCGGCCGCCGCAAGGGTTCAGCAAGTACGGCCGATCTTGATCCGTCGTCGATCGAGCAGACCGTCGAGCATGCATGCGCGATCGCGCGCTTCACCGAAGAGGATCCGGCCAACGGCTTGCCCGACGCGGCATTGCTTGCGCGCGAAATTCCGGATCTCGACCTGTGGCATCCGTGGGACATCACGGCCGAGGAAGCGATCCGGCTCGGCATCGAGATCGAAGACGCCGGCCGCGCGTTCGATCCGCGCATCGACAACTCCGAAGGCGCGTCGGTGCAGGTCGGCGCATCCATGACCGCGTACGCGAATTCGCTGGGCTTCCGCGGCACCGAGCGCGGCACGCGGCATTCGCTGTCGTGCGCGCTGATCGCCGAGGACGACGCCGGCATGCAGCGCGAATACTGGTACGACACGGTGCGCGCCGCGGGCGATTTTGCGCCGGCGGCGGACATCGGCCGCAAGGCCGCGCAGCGCACCGTGGCCCGGCTCGGCGCGCGCAAATTGAGCACACGCGAATGTCCGGTGTTGTTCGTTCCCGAAGTCGCGCGCGGCGTCATCGGTCATTTCCTGTCCGCGATCAGCGGCGGCGCGCTGTACCGTCGCGCGAGTTTCCTGGTCGATCACGCGGGCAAGCAGATCTTCCCGGCGTGGATGCAGATCGTCGAGCGTCCGCACATCCCGCGCGGGCACGGCTCGACCGCGTTCGATGCCGAAGGCGTTGCGACGCGCGATTCCGACCTGATCAAGGACGGCGTCCTGTCGCGCTACATCCTTGGCAGCTACTCGGCGCGCAAGCTCGGGCTGCAATCGACCGGCAATGCGGGCGGCGTGCACAACGTCGTCGTCTCGCACGGCGCGGAGGATTTTGCGGCGTTGCTCAAGCGCATGGGCACAGGCTTGCTGGTCACGGAACTGATGGGGCAGGGCGTTTCGCTGATCACCGGCGACTATTCGCGCGGCGCGTCGGGCTTCTGGATCGAGAACGGCGAGATTGCCTATCCGGTCGAGGAGATCACGATCGCCGCGAACCTGCGCGAGATGTTCCAGCGCATCGTCGCGATCGGCCGCGACGTCGATCCGCGCTCGCACATCCTCAGCGGCTCGATGCTCATCGACCGCATGACCGTGGCGGGCGAATAAAGCGCAACCGCCCGCGCCGCGCTTGACAGCGCCGCGCCCGGGCGAAAGAGTGTCCGCATCTTCCGCGCGCAGGAATCGCGCAGTGAACGCCGACACGACCGCGCCGCCCATCGATCGCCCGTACGGCCGTCTCGTCGACCGCCAGGGCCTGAGCGACGGACACCGCATGATGATCGACGCCGTGCGCCCGGGCGCGCGCGTGCTCGATGTCGGGTGTGCGACCGGCTATCTCGCCGAACAGCTCGCCGCGCGTGGGTGCACGGTGTTCGGAATGGAATCGGATAGCGCGAATGCGGAAAAGGCGCGCGCGTTCTGCGCGGAAGTCGTCGTCGGCGACATCGAGCGCGCCGAAGATCGAGCGCGCTTGCCGGCGCCTTTCGAGTACGTGATGTACGGCGACGTGCTGGAACACCTGCGCGATCCGTGGACCGTTCTGACTGCGACACGCGAACTGCTCGGCGGCGAAGGCCGCGTGATCGTGTCGATCCCGAACATCGCGCACTGGAGCGCGCGCCGCGAGATCGCGCTCGGGCGTTTTCCATATGCGGACCACGGCTTGTTCGACCGCACGCACCTGCGCTTCTTCACGCGCGCCAGCGCGCACGCGCTGGCGCAATCCGCCGGCTACGAGATCGAACGCGAGGATTTCACGCGCTGGCGCCTGCCGATGCAGAAATTCTTCGGCGCGCTGATGCCGAAATCGCTGCAGCCGAAAGCCGCGCGGCGCTGGCCGGAATTGTTCGCGTTCCAGTTCGTCATGACGCTGAAGCCGCGCTAGCGCACCGAGCGATCGGCGGGCGGTTGTGACTTCCTGCGCTTGAACTGCGCGCGAAGGTGCGAAATAGTGGGGTTGTCATTCACTGGGGAGAGCCGTGCATGAGTGAGAACGAAAACGTAACGCCGTCCGCCACGCCGCCGGAGCAGCCTGTGGTTTCGCCGCCGGCCGGCAACAGCGACGAGCGCATGTGGGCGATGTTCGCGCACCTGTCCGCGCTCGCGGGTTTCATCATTCCGTTCGGTTCGATTCTGGGTCCGCTGATCATCTGGCAGATCAAGAAGAACGAATATCCGCTCGTCGACGATCAGGGCAAGGAAGCGCTGAATTTCCAGATCACGATGGCGATTGCGCTCGTGGTCAGCTTCGTCCTGATGATCGTGCTGATCGGGTTCATCCTGATCTGGGTGGTCGGCCTGTTCGACCTGATCATGATCGTGATCGCGGCGATCCGCGCCAACAACGGCGAGCGGTATCGTTATCCGTTCACGCTGCGCCTGGTGAACTGAGCTCGTTGCGGCGCCTGCCGGCGTTGCCGGCAGGTGTCCGCTCAGCTCGTGCGATCGGCGACGAAACGTGCCAGATCGCGGAGCGGTTGGGCGTTTGCGCCCAGTACCGCGACTTCGTCCAGAGCGGTCTGCGTCAGCCGCGCGAGCTCCGCGCGCGAAGCATCCACGCCGAGAATCGCCGGATACGTCGGTTTCGATGCGGCCGCATCTTTTCCGGCGGTCTTGCCGAGCTGCTCGGTGCCGGCTTCGATGTCGAGCAGGTCGTCGCGGATCTGGAACGCGAGACCGATGCAGTGGCCGTAGCGCTCGAGCGCATCGAAGACGTTCGCATCCGCGCAGCCGGCGATCAGCGCGCCAAGGCGCACTGAAGCGCGGATCAGGGCGCCGGTCTTGTGCACGTGCATGCGTTCGAGCTCGGCCGCGGTGAGCAGCGTGCCGACCGCCGCGAGATCGAACGCCTGACCGCCGGCCATCCCGTGCGAACCGCAGGCGACCGCTAGCGTGCGCAGCATTTCCACGCGCACTGGCGCGTCGATCTCGTGGCGCTCGTCGTGCGCGAGCACTTCGAACGCGAGCGCCTGCAGCGCATCGCCGGCGAGGATCGCCATCGCTTCGCCGAACGCGACGTGGCAGGTCGGGCGCCCGCGGCGCAGGTTGTCGTCGTCCATCGCCGGCAGGTCGTCGTGGACGAGCGAATAGGCGTGAATGATCTCGACCGCCGCCGCCGCGGCGTCGAGATGTTCGAGCGGCGCGCCGAACGCTTCGCCGGCCGCGTACACGAGCAGAGGCCGAAGTCGTTTTCCACCGCCGAGCACCGCGTAGCGCATCGCGCGGTGCAGTTCGACCGGAGGCTGATCCTGCGACGGCAGCACGCGCGCCAGCACGTCGTCGGCGCGCGCGGAAAGAGCGAGGAGGTCGGAAGACAAGTCGCTCATGACACGGATCGAAGTGTGCGTTTATTGAGAAGTGCGGCCAAGGACGGCCGCGTTGGACCCGCAGACTGCACGCCCATCACGTGGAATCGTCGCTGCTCGAAGAAGCGATCAGGGATGATCGCAAAACCTACGGGGTGTCGGGGTCGAAGGGCACAGCACTCTCCGGCGCCGCCGGATCGAGCAATTGCTTCACACGTAGCTCTGCCTGCTCCAACGCATTCTGGCAACTGCGGTACAGCGCGATGCCCCGCTCGAACGATTTCAGCGAATCGTCGAGGCTGAGCTCGCCCTGTTCCATGCGCGAGACGAGCTGCTCGAGTTCGTCCAGCGACTTCTCGAACCCGGCGATCTGCGACCCTTCGGCGGTTTGCGGCATGGCGCGCACGCTAGCTCAGCGCTGCGCCAAGATCAATCCGTCGCCGGGCTCGCGCCGGGCGACCAGTTCAGGCGCGCATGCGCGGCGGCGAGCAATCCCGCCCCGGTCTCGCTGATCCAAAGATCGGCGACCGCGAGCAACGCACCTTCGGCGTCGAACATCAGAGGCAGGCGGCTGCGCTGCCAGGGCGGGATGCCGGCTTCCTGCAGCAGATCGCGCAGCTCGCGCGTGTGCGCGCCGCCGCGGAGTTTCAGGCTCTCGCCGCCGCGGCGGAAACGCACGCGCACCGGCTCGGCGATGCGTGGCGCCGGAGCGTCCGCCGAGTCGGCGACGAGGCGCAGCGTGCCGATGTCGCCCGGCAGCGCAAGCGGCGTGCCGTCGAATTCGGCGCTCCAGTCCAGCGGCGGAAACAGCAGCGGCGGCAACGCGTGCAAGAGATCGCGGTAGCGGCGCACCTCGACGCCGGGCCAGCGCACGCACGGCTGCCGATCCTCGCCGGCTTCAGCGAGCTGACGCACCAGCTCGGCGACCTGGAACTGCGTCGGCTCGGGCAGGCCGATGCTGCGCAGCCAGCGGCGCAGCACCGGATCGCGCAGCGCATCGGGCAGCGCGAGCCATTCGCGGAAGCGCAGCGTCGCCGGATCGAGGCCTTGCAGGCATGCCAGCACGCGTTCGGCTTCGTCTTCGATGAAATCCGCCGCGGCGCGCGCCCAGGCCGCGCTCTGCGCGATGCTGTTTTCGGCTTCCGGCCAGCGCCGGCTGATGCGCGGCATGACTTCGACGCGCAGGAAATTGCGGTCGAGCGCGACGTCGGCGTTGCTCGGGTCCTCGATCCACGCGAGATGGTGATGTTCCGCGTAGCCGCGCAAGGTCGCGCGTGGAAGGCCGAGCAGCGGACGCCAGGCGAGGCCACGGCCGAGCCGGCGCAGCGGACGCATCGCACCCATGCCTTCGGGTCCCGCGCCGCGCAGGAGTTTCAGCAGGACCGTTTCGGCCTGGTCGTCGCGATGGTGCGCGAGCGCGAGGATTTCATCCGCCTGCAGCAGATCTTCGATGGCGCTGTAGCGCGCCCGGCGCGCGGTCGCTTCAAGGCCAAGCCCGGGCGAGCGCGCGACTTCGACCGTGCGCACGACCAGCGGCACGCCGAGCGCTTCGGCGAATTTCTCGCAATGCCGGGCCCACTGCATGCTGTCGGCCTGCAGGCAATGGTCGATGTGCACGGCGCGCAGGCCGCGCGCGCGCGCCGCGTCGGAATGCGCAAGGCAATGCAGAAGAACGGTGGAATCGAGACCGCCGCTGTGCGCGACCAGAAGCGGGCCTTGCGGCAGTTCGGCGAGCGCCGCTTCAACCAGATCGCGAAGACGGCGATCGGCCACCGCTCAATTCCACGAACACACGACCTTGCCGCAATTGCCGGAATCCATCAGGTCGAAACCTCTCTGGAAGTCGTCGATGTGGATCTGGTGGGTGAGCACTTTTCCGAGCGGGAAACCCGTCAGCACCATCTGCGTCATTTTGTACCAGGTCTCGTACATGCGCCGGCCGTAGATGCCGTGCACGATCAGGCCGCGGAAGATGACCTTGTCCCAGTCGATGCCGGCGCCGTTCGGCAGGAGGCCGAGCAGCGCGATCTTGCCGCCGTGGTACATGCAGCCGAGCATTTCGTTGAACGCGCGCGGATTGCCGGACATTTCGAGGCCGACGTCGAAGCCTTCCATGTGCAGGTCCTTGACGACGTCCTGCAGCGATTGCTTGGACACGTTGACGACGCGCGTCGCGCCCATGTCGGCGGCGAGCTTGAGGCGATAGTCGTTGACGTCGGTGACGACGACGTTGCGCGCGCCGACGTGCTTGGCGATGCCGGCCGCGATGATGCCGATCGGGCCTGCGCCGGTGATCAGCACGTCTTCGCCGATCAGGTCGAATTCGAGCGCGCAATGCGCGGCGTTGCCGTACGGATCGAAGAAGGCGGCGAGCTCGGACGGAATCTGGTCCGGAATCGGCCACAGGTTCGACGATGGCATCGCGATGTATTCGGCGAACGCGCCGGCGCGGTTGACGCCGATGCCGACCGTGTACGGACAAAGATGCTGCTTGCCGGCGCGGCAGTTGCGGCACACGCCGCAGACGATGTGGCCTTCCGCCGAGACGCGCTGGCCGACCGTGTAACCGCGCACGCCGGGACCGATGTCGACGATGCGCCCGACGAATTCGTGGCCGATCACGAGGCCGGGCTTGATCACGCGCTGCGACCACTCGTCCCACTTGTAGATGTGCAGGTCGGTGCCGCAGATCGCGGTTTTCTCGAGCTTGATCAGCACGTCGTTGGGGCCGATTTCGGGCACCGGCACCTGTTCCATCCAGATGCCCCGGGCCGCTTCGCGCTTGACCAGCGCTTTCATCGTCGTTTGCATGAAATGGGTGTCCTTGCGGGGATGCGGATTATAGGCGTTAGGAGTCAGGGGTGAGGGAGTAGGGGTGAGGGCGCGAAAACCGATCGATGTCAGAATGGCGAGCGCAACCACGCTGGTAGCTGGGCTCGACTTTGAGCCCTCGTCCCTAATCTCTCATCCCTCGCTTCAATGATCGACACGCGACCACCGGCAATCTTCCTGATGGGCGCGACGGCGACGGGCAAGACCGCGCTGGCGTGTGCGCTCGCCGAGCGGTTTGCGTTTGATCTCATCAGCGTCGATTCCGCGCTCGTGTATCGCGGTCTCGACATCGGCACCGCGAAACCGGACCGGGCGATGCTGGCGCGTCATCCGCACCGGCTGATCGACATCCGCGATCCGGCCGAGCCGTATTCGGCGGCGGAGTTCCGCACCGATGCGCGCGCGGCGATGGAGGAGATCACGCGGAACGGACGCATTCCGCTGCTCGTCGGCGGCACGGGTCTGTATTTTCGGGCGCTCGCGCAGGGCCTGTCGGACTTGCCCGAGGCATCGCCGGCCGTGCGCGCGCGCATCGAGGAAGACGCGCAACGATCGGGCTGGCGCGCACTCCACGAACGGCTTGCGGAATTGGACGCCGCGACCGCCGCTCGCATCCAGCCCGGCGATCAGCAGCGCATCCAGCGCGCGCTGGAAATCATCGAACTGACCGGCAGGCCGGTGTCCGAACAGACCGGCGGCATGCCGGAACGTTTTCCATGGCGCGTGCTCAAGCTCGCGCTCGTTTCGCGCGATCGCCGCGAGCTGCATGCCCGCATCGCGCGGCGCCTGGACGCGATGCTCGAAGCCGGGTTTCTGGACGAGGTGCGCGAGCTGCATCGCCGCGGAGATCTGCACGCCCGCCTGCCGGCTCTGCGCGCGGTCGGCTACCGGCAGGCCTGGGAGCATCTTGAGGGCGGCTCCGACGCCCCCACCTTCCGGGAACGCTCGATCTTCGCGACGCGCCAGCTGGCCAAACGCCAGGTGACGTGGCTGCGCGGCGAGCTCGATGCGCGCTGTTTCGATCCGGACGACGAGCAGCACGCGGACGCCGCGAACGACGCTGTCGTCGCCTTTCTGGGACCGCATGTCGGCAAATCGTGAATCCGTGTTCCACGGCATTTTATTTGCCGGAACAAATCGTTAAGATGCATTGCTGAAAACATGAACGTTGGTTGAACCGGGGCGTCCGGACGCACTGCGCCGCGCGGCTCTTTTGCCGGTTCGAGGATTTCGCAAGTGGAGAACAAGACCATGTCCAAGGGGCAGTCATTGCAGGATCCGTTTCTGAATGCGTTGCGACGCGAGCGCGTGCCGGTGTCGATCTATCTCGTCAACGGCATCAAGCTGCAGGGCACGGTCGAATCGTTCGATCAATTCGTCGTCCTGTTGCGCAACACCGTCAGCCAGATGGTCTACAAGCACGCGATCTCCACCGTCGTGCCGACCCGCAATGTGCGCGTCGGTCCGGAACTTCCTTCGTCGAGCGCGACGACGGCGACGGTCGAAGTCGCCGAACCTCACGAGTAAATCCAGCTGTTCGAACGATCCAAAAAGGGCGAACGCGCGCTGCTCCTGCAGCCGCACGAACCGGGTCGGCAGGATCCCGCGGCACTCGATGAATTCGGCGAGCTCGCGCGTTCGGCGGGCGCCCGTGTCGTCGGCACGCTGACCGCCCGCGTCGACAAGCCCAATCCGCGCTATTTCGTCGGCACCGGCAAGGCCGAGGAGCTCAAGCTCCAGCGCCAGGCCTTGGATGCCGACCTGATCCTGGTCAACCGGCGCCTGAGCCCGGTGCAGGAGCGCAACCTCGAAAAACTCACCGAGTGCCGCGTCGTCGACCGCACCGGCCTGATCCTGGACATCTTCGCGCAGCGCGCGCGCTCGCACGAAGGCAAGCTGCAGGTCGAGCTTGCGCAGTTGAAGCACATGTCCACGCGCCTGATCCGCGGCTGGACGCATCTGGAACGCCAGCGCGGCGGTGCGATCGGCTTGCGCGGTCCGGGCGAAACGCAGCTCGAGCTCGATCGGCGCCTGCTCGGCGATCGCGTGAAGCAGCTCGAGAAGCGCCTCGAAAAAGTCGAGACGCAGCGCACGACCGGACGCCGCGCACGCCAGCGCAACGCATTGCCGGTCGTCGCACTGGTCGGTTACACCAACGCCGGCAAGTCCACGCTGTTCAACACGCTCACAGGCGCGGACGCGTACGCCGCGGACAAACTGTTCGCGACGCTGGATCCGACCGTGCGTCGCCTCGAAGGGCTCGATTGCGGTCCGGTGCTGCTCGCGGACACGGTCGGTTTCATCCGCGACCTGCCGCACGATCTCGTCGCCGCATTCCGTTCGACGCTGGCCGAAGCGCGCGATGCCGATCTGCTGCTGCACATCGTCGACGCGTCCGATCCGGAGCGCGACGATCGCATCGCCGATGTCCAAAGCGTGCTGCGCGAGATCGGCGCGGACGACATTTTGCAGGTGCTCGTTTTCAACAAGATCGATCTGGTGCGCGCCGGCGGCGCGGACGACGATCAACCGGCATCCACGCCAGACACCACGCTCGCACAAGGCATCGCGCCGCGACTCGACTGGATCGACGGTGGCGAATTGCCGCGCGCCTGGGTTTCCGCGACGAAGCGCGAAGGACTCGACGGCCTTGCGAGGGCGATCGAGCGGCGCCTCGGCGCAGAGCGCATCCGCGCCGAACTGCACATCCCCGCCGCTTCCGGACGCCTGCGCGCCCGGCTGCATGCGCAAGGCCTGGTCGCGGACGAGAACGCCGACGATTCGGGCTGGAACATCCGCATCGATGCGCCGCGCGCGCTGGTCGAGCCCCTGTTTGGCCTTCCCAATGGCGACGGCGACTGGCTGCGCCTGCGCTTGCTTGCCGGCCCCCAAGCCCCTACCTACAATCAGTTGTGCGATCTTCCCTGATCGCTTCTTCGAGGCCGATCTTCCAAGCGTGAAGTCGGTCTTCGTTTGGTTGCTCCAGAAGCGGCCATCCCTGGCCGCACTTCTCTCGAGAAGCCAAAGCCGGGACGTCTGTGATGGTTGCCGGAACGAGGTAACGAGTAATGGCATGGAATGAACCCGGCGGTGGCAAGCAGCGCGACCCGTGGAAGGACGGCGGCGGCGGTGGCCCGTCGCCCGATTTCGATGCGCTGTTCAAGCGTTTCAGCGGATTTTTCGGCGGCCTGTTCGGCCGCGGAAACAACGGCGGCGGCGGCGGATTTCTCGTGGCCGCGATCGGCATCGTGATCGCTTGGCTGGTGCTCGACTGCTGGACCGTCGTCAACGCGAGCCAGTCCGGTGTCGTTCTGCGTTTCGGCGAGTTCTCGCGCGTGATGGCGCCGGGCTTCAACCTGAAGTGGCCGCGGCCGGTCGAAACCGTGATCAAGGTCGACGCCAAGAACGTGCGCGCGACTTCCGATCAGGTGCGCATGCTGACCAAGGACGAGAACATCGTGCTGGTCGATTTCAACGTGCAGTACACGGTCGCCGATCCGCAGCATTTCCTGTTCAGCGTGCGCGATCCCGACGAGACCATCAAGCAGGCCGCCGAGAGCGCCGTGCGCGAGGTCATCGGCGCGAGCGGGCTTTCATCGATCATGCCGGACCAGCTGGTGCAGGCCGACGTCGAAGCGACCGCGGGTGCCGAGCCCAAGACGCCGCCCGGAAATCCGAGCGCCGAGCTCGCCGGTCAAGCCAAGAAAGTGCTGCAGCAGACGCTCGATCGTTACGACACCGGCCTCACGGTGACGCAGCTCAATTTCCAGAACGTGCGCCCGCCGCAGGAAGTCAAGGAGGCGTTCGACGATGCGATCAGCGCGCGCGAAGATCGCCAGCGCAGCAGCAACCAGGCGGACGCCTACGCTAAGCGAGTGATTCCCGAAGCACGCGGCGATGCGGCGCGCATCCTTGCCGAATCGCAGGGCTACAACGCCGAGCGCATCGCCAAGGCGCAAGGCGAGGGCGAGCGCTTCAACCTGATCGCCTCGGAATACAAGACCGCGCCCGAAGTCACGCGCAAGCGCCTCTACATCGAAACGATGCAGCAGGTGCTCAAGGAGAGCAACAAGGTGATCGATTTCACCGGCGGCAAGAACGTTCTGTATCTCCCGCTCGACGGCAGCAAGGGCAATGCGCAAACCGTCGAAGCAGTGGCGCCTTCGCTCGCGACCCAGCCGGAACCCGGCAAGGGAGGCCACTGATGCGCCTCGTCTCCGGAGTCATCGCGGTCCTTCTGCTGCTGCTCGTCAGCAGCACCGCGTTCATCGTCAACGAAGGGCAGATGGCGATCCTGCTGCAGTTCGGGCGCATCGTCGACACCGGTTTCAAGCCGGGCCTGCACTTCAAGCTGCCGCTGATCCAGCAGGTGCAGCGCTTCGACCGGCGCATCCTGACGCTCGATTCGGCGCCGGAGCGTTACCTCACGTCGGAGAAGAAGGACGTCAACGTCGACTTCTTCGTCAAGTGGCGCATCGACGATCCGTCGTCGTTCTACACGGCGGTCGCCGGCGACGAAACACGTGCGCAGCAGCGCCTGGGTCCGATCGTGAAGGACGGCCTGCGCACGGCGATCAACTCGCGCACGTTGCAGGAAGTCGTTTCGAGCGCGCGCTACGATCTGACGCAGGCGTTGGTGCAGGCCGCCAACCGCGATGCGAAGAGCCTCGGCATCGAGATCGTCGACGTGCGCATCAAGCGCATCGACCTTCCGGAAGAAAGCTCCGTGCTGCGCTCGGTGTACGAGCGCATGCGCTCGGAACGCAAGGGGAAAG
>JADMIO010972850.1_pt1 | contig 19221 bp, 19 predicted proteins | sample 8958161 | NCBI WGS metagenome assembly JADMIO01 (sample SAMN16585339, study PRJNA669376) | soil metagenome | isolation source: Crop rotation soil | place: USA: Cullars Rotation, Alabama | collected 2011
TTTATTTGGTTATGCCTGACATATTTCCCTCGATCATCTTCTGCTCGCTCGGAGGAAGGAGAAGCATAAGATTGTGGACCGACCTTTTGAGCTCGTCGGCATCGTTGAGTTCCAATGCGCGCTGACCCTTGTTCATGTAATACTCTGCCTCCTTCGGATTGAGCCACGCATGGCTTGTCTCCTTGATCTTGTTGAACATGTAGACCCACGATACCGGGTTCGAGAAGAGGACTTTCTGACTAAGTTCCTTGAGCTGCTCGAGCGACTGACTAAGCATCACCTTGTCCGACTTCTCGATAGCGAGCTCGCCCTGCTCCTTGAGCACGCGCAGCTGATCGGAGTACATGCCTTTTTCTTTCTGATCGCCGTACTCTTCGATGAATTCCTCGATGCTCTTTAGCTTCTCATTGAATTCGGTGATGAGCTGCGGCAGTTCTTTCATCTTCTCGAGCGAGTCGAGGCGAATCTTTAAGTCCTTGAGCTGCTTATCAGCCTTTCGCTTCTCATCCTCGTCGACCTTCGCGGTCGCCAAGCTGCTTTCGAGACCCTGCACGAGAGTCTGCAATTTGCTCTTCTCTTCCGGGGAGCATGACTGCTCGACCTTCGTGACGCGCTCGTTCTGCTGCTTGAGCTGCGCTTCCATTTCATCCACGCTCAAATTCTCGGCGTGGATCGTAGCGCGTGCGCTGAAATTGAGATCGATCGAAGGAATGAAAGCCTCGACTTTTACTTCTCGGGATTCGTTTACTTCGACGGTGAGCGCGATCTCGGTCCCTTCCGGCAAGTCATACGGAAGCTTCTCGCCGGTAACCTTGAGGTCGCAGATGAATTGATTCTGGTCCGGGATATTTGATTCGCCCTCTCGGATTTTGATCGGGAGCGCATTCTCTTTGTCGCCCTTCGCAAGCGGTTTGACCGTCTTGTATGTCCGGGTCGCCTTTAGGGGGAGGACGCTGTTCTTCTCGAAGATCACCTCAAATTCTTCCGCCATTGCGAAGCTTGCGCCGCTGAATCCGCGCTTCACGATACCGACGCCGATAGAGTGAGGAATCGGCGCGCCTGATACGGAGAGTCCGTGTGTGATAGAGAAGGATTCCGGATCGGTCTTTATAGGGTTTCCGTCAGCATCGAAGAGGTATATCCAGAAGAAGGTCGTCTTGTTTTTCTCGAGGTTTACTGTCTCGATGAATTTGCCGTTCTTGAGCTTGATCTTCTTGCCGCTGAACTGGCCGCCTTCGCTCTGTACTTGGATGTAATATTCTTCCTCGGCATCCTTGAGCTCCTCGACGATACCGGTGAGAGTCTCTTCGGTCTCGGAAGTGAGCGACTCGTAATTGAGGCGTAGGGTTTTGACCGATGCGTCAGCCTTCTTTGCTTCGAGGAATTCTTTCGGAATCTTTTGACTTACTGCATAGATGCACGCGCCGCGTGCGACGACCGTAAGCGGATCGGAAGAAGTGTCGACCTCTACCTTGAGGTCCTTTTCCAGACGGTCCTTGATGTACGGGATCATGGTCGGACCACCGACGAGCACGATGCGCGAAACGGATGATTGCTTCACGCCGGAATCCTTGATGGTCTCTTTGCTCAATTCGATGGTCTTGTCGACGAACGGCTTGATGAGCTTCTCGAATTCTTTTCGAGTGAATGGGATCGTGAGATAAATTTCCTTGCCGTTATCGTCCTCGCCGATCTTTTCGACTTCGATAGTCGTCTCATCGCTTTGTGAAAGCGCGATCTTCGCGTTCTCTGCGTAGTATTTGAGCTTTGCGAATATGCTGCGGTATTTCTTGCTGCCGCGGGTGAAGTCCTCGATCTCGAACTTCTCGAGTATTGCCGGCACGATCACCTTGTCGACGACCGCCCAATCGAAGTCTTTTCCTCCGAGGAAGTTATCGCCATTGTGGCCGAGAACGGAGAGAGCTCCATCCTTTGATGAGATAAGCGCAACGTCGAACGTACCGCCTCCGAGATCGTATACGAGCCAGTTCTCATTCTGGGAATTCATAAAGCCGTATGCGATCGCCGCGGCGATAGGCTCTTGGATCAAGACCACGTGCTTGAATCCTGCGAGATTGCCGGCGCGCTTCGTCGCTTCTGCTTGGAGCGTCGAAAAATAAGCCGGGATCGTGATCACCGCTCCCGTTGTCGGCGTACCGGGATACTTGCGAAGAACGTCCTCTTTGAGGTTCTTGAGAATCTCACTTGAGATTTCCTCCGGAGACATATCCTCTCCGAGTCGATCGAAATGTACCTTGTCGGACGTACCCATGAGGCGCTTTACCTCCGCTTTGTTGTTCGAGAATTCCTCCTCGGAAGCGTCTTTGTAGAGGCGCTCGTAGGAACGCTTGCCGACTACCTTGTTTTTAGACTTATCTACGCCGAAAACCGATGGCGTATATTCATCGTTGAAAATATTTTTTACCACCTCCACGTGGCCCTTATTGTTTGCAGCAACTTCGGAATTCGTGGTCCCTAGGTCGATGCCGATTTGTATGTTTTGATTGCTCATAAAATTATTCCTAGTTGCTTAGTAATATGATCTTGGCCTTTTTAACGACCTGTCCTTTGACCAAGATCGTGGGCTCGACGGTTTCCTTCACGGTAGGGACCGTCACGCTCGGGTCCTTTTCGACCGAGAGCACGTCGAGGTTCAAACCGTCATTGAATTTCTGATTGGTGTAGTCGATCACCTCGATGTCGTAATTTGTGATGTAGCGCTTGAGCTTCTGCACTGAATTCTCCAATCCCTTCCTCTGAGTCTCCGGAAGGGCCTCCGTCACCTTCGCCAACCTCTGCTCGATGCGCCAAACCTCTGTCGCAAGCTCTACGAGCTCGTTGACTCCGACAGATAGGTTTATCGACTTAGGCGCGACCGCGTACTTGATCTCTTGGCTCAATTTCATGTAGAGCTCGTCGAAAGGATTCGTCGAGTCGTGATGCTGCGCGCGCGGCCGGCGCATCATGAGGAAGATCGCCGCGCAGACAATGAGCGCGAAGAGAAGAAGTATTGGAAGTGCGAGGATTGGAGGATTCATAAAGTTAAATTGTAAAGTTATGGTTAATTAATTCATCGTAAGGCCGACCCTCGAATTCCTTCGAGGCCCTCTCGATGATATCGATCTCACGGACGCCGTTTCTGCTCCGGGCCCTGATCAGGCCGGAGAGCTCGATGTCGTCCTCGTTTGTGATCTCGATGATCAGACTGTTTTCGTCCTGCCGGCGCATACCGGTGATCTTCGTCTTTGAGAGATCGTAGATCGGCTTATAGACGAGCTTTGAATTTCCCATGATCGAATCGCCGGGGATTTTGGTGTAGTCGATATTCTCGCTCGCAGAGATAACGAAGCCTCTGCGCGCGGCAAGCTGCTTGTGAGTCATATCCTTGAGATACAAGACGAGGTTCCGATCGTGAGCCGGCAAGAATTTACCCAAGTCGTCTCGGAGTTTCTTTTCTTCGAAATCGTCGACTCGCTTAACAAGGTCGTCGAGCGAGGTGCTCATTTTGTAGAACTCGAGCTTGCGATTGATCATGTCCCAATCGAGATCGGTCCCTTTCGACAGCATGAACCAGAGGTCATACACGTCGCGTCCCTTGAGGCGATACAAGAAAGCGCGAATCTTTTCTGCAAGGACTTCGGACCATTCCATGTGCCGAACGATCGGCTGCGGTACTACCGGGAAATCGCTCTCGAGAACTGTCTCGGTTGCGGTCTCCGGCTTTTCGCGCAAAGAGAAATCGAGATGGATCGTGAGAGGATATTTGTTTCCTTCCGGCTGATAGCTCAAGAGACCGGTGTAAGACATCGGGCTCTCCTCCATGCGCTTGAGGGTGATATCCGGGACGGTCATGCTCATCTTCTTGACCGTATCCGCAACGATCGGCTCGAGCTCTTTTGCGGAGAGCTCGGAGGTGAAGTCGAGGTCCTCGGAAAAACGACCTGACTTCATAAGAAGCCGGATCGCTGTACCGCCCTTGAAATAGATTTTCTGGCTTTCCTTAGTGCTGTAGAGAATGCTCAAAAAGACAATCTGAATATACTCACGGATGATCGTGTATTCGTCGATTGCGAATCGGTTTGAGAATTCTCGAATTTGGTCTTTGGATATCATAATTGTATTGATTCGAAGTAGCTCTTAAATGCTTTGTTTTTGATCTTGGAAGCGAGCTCCTTCACTTTGTCTTTGTTTACTGATTGCAGATTCAATTCTTCGATGGAGAGCGAGCCTCTGCCGAGAGCGACGGTGAACATCATGTCTACGAGCGCCTTCTCCGGAGTCGCAATCAAGAAATTGTCGATCTTCTGGTAATCGGTGAAATATCTCTTGTCGATCGTAGAGTACGAAAAAGTCTTGCCATCGTTCGAGATGGAATTGGTGAGCTTGGTAGTGACGGAGGTGATCTGCTGCGGAGACTGGATCAAGATTCCGTAATAATTGAGGGCCGAGTCCAAAGAGATGTAGGACGGCCTATAAAGAGCGTTGGCCAATTCGAAATCGAGCGGCCTGTTTGAGACCAGCACGTAATATCCCTTCGAGATTCTCTCGAGGACCTTTTCTTTCACGAGCTTGCCGGCAAGAACATACGAGTATGAATCGGTGTTGGTCTTGAGAATCTTCTTGAGGTCGGCCGAGGTGAAGATTTTCTTGCCGGAAGCTTGGAGTGTCTGTAATGCTTGTAATTTTTTCATAGTATCTACGAGAAACGACTAATGGTTATTGCGGAATGTATTCCTGATGGCCGCAGTGGCATGCTGATCCGTCGTTGGTGGCCATGCTGAAGTACGACCTCTTTGCGACGATGATGAAATCGGCGAAGAACGGCTTGAATGAGAGAACTTGTGCATCCGCTTGCAGCGATCGCATGAGCTTGAGGTCGTTGTCGGTCGGAGTCGGATCAATCGAGCCCGGATGATTGATCAAGATCATGAATTTCTTTGCGAGGAACAAAGAGTAGTAGTGGTAGAGCAGCTGCGTATCGAAAGTGCCAGAAGAAGAGCCGAGGAACACCTGATGGCCGAGGAAAAGATTGTCTTTGTCCAAGTAAATACCGATCACCTTGGCGACGCTCTCGTCCTCCAAATCTTTGAGGAATTTATAAAGGTCCTCCGGGTCCTTTACCTGACCTTGGATTGGCAATTCGACCTCGGTTTCGGTAATCTCGAACTTCTTGAGATATCGCATACCGTCCTGTCTTTTGGCTTCGTTGTCGGACATAAATGAAGGTGTTAATGGGTTAATAATGGGGTAAACTATGTTTTAGCTATCCTTATCAATATAGTATAGGATAACTAAAATATACGCAAGTCCCTATCAAGCTCATCTGTGGAAAGCCAAAAAGCCAATAAACCGCTAGGGTTCTACCTAAATAAATTTATTTGTGTCATTATTTTGGTATGGAATTAGTCTTTCATGAAATTTTCAGAGCCGTCGGATATCTCTTTATTGCCGGCATCGTTTGGTACGCATGGAAGCTCGGACACGACCATGCGATCGGTGGAAAATTGAAAGAGGTCCTCTGGAAAGGTTTATTGTGGTGCGGCGGCATCGCTCTTTTTGCAAGTGTGACTCTCGGCAATCCTACTTGCGAGATACAGGCGGACCCGGTATACGGAGGCTGCGAACAATATGCGGATGACGGCTATGAGCCGACGACTGAACAGCGCGCCGCGAATTTTGCATACTTTTTTATTTTGCTCTATGTGCCAGTAGTGATCGGCGCATTCAACGGCAGCAAAAAAATAAAAGAGTAGCTCGAATCGGAGTTATGCACAGGGTGCATATTTATGACTCTCTTGATTCGGAAATATTCGTGGTGCTATAATATTTTCACAATCGAATAACTTAATGCCTCACGGGGCATTCCTGAAAGGGATTCCGAGTTCAAGGGCTCGTGACCAAACGCTTAATTGCGGACGGTCACGAGCCCTTTTTCGTTATCCGATTGTTGCCAGTTCTCTGATCCTCCTATGCAAAGGTCGACATCCGCAGCCGCGATCGACCTCACACTGCCCGGGGCTCACGGGCTCCGGGTACTAATAAATTTCGCGGTGGATGTAGGAGTGTCAGAGAACTGGAACCGTGAGGGTCCAGTAATAAACGGCAATTAAGCGCAATAAAATGGCGAAGAATAGCGACAAGCTCAATGCTAAATACCAAGATGCGATTCGCCTCAAGTATGAAGGCGAGACTTACGCTGCCATCGCTAAAGCGCTCAAGACGCCTCTATCCACTGTCCAAAAGTGGTTCGCTTTCGGGGGTTTGCTCAAAGACGAGTACGAAAAATACCGCGACGAGCAGAACGAATTCAAGAAGGCAGAGTCGCAGGAAATTCTTCGGAAGAATCTCGCAGCAGCCGCAAGCATGATGGTTACCTTGCTCACGAGCAAGGACGACAATGTTCGATTTCGTGCAGCGAAAGAGATTCTCGACCGAGAGCTTGGAAGTCCGAAAGAGACGATCGAGCACCAAGGTCTATTCGGGACCGATCTAAGCTATGAACAAATCCTTCGCAAAGCCAGAGAAGAGCCCCCTCCAGATGGTTGACGACCTTATCGAAGTGATGAGGGTTTGCGACGCTGATCCGAAAACCTTCATCGAGCACTGTTTATCGATAAAGACGAAGAATCAGCAAACAGTTCTTTTACAGCTCAATACCGCACAGACCATAATCCACGACCGGATCAAGAAGCTGCGCGCGCTCGGTAAGCCGATCCGAATGATCATCCTCAAGGCGAGACAGGAGGGGGTATCCACTCTCTGCGAAGCTCTGATCTTCGAACGGACCGCACGGTTCGAAAATACGAACTCGCTTATCGTCGCGCACGAGCCGGAATCTACCGATGCGATCTTTGCAATGTCGAAGCTCTTCTACGATCTGCTTCCCTCATGGGCCAAGCCGATGCGCCGATACGACAACAAGAAGCAAATGGTATTCGAGAATCCGGAGGAGAAATCGAGAATGGATAACCCGGGACTGCGTAGCCGCATGGTGATCGCTACCGCGGAGAAAGCGAAGGTGGGCCGAGGCCTTACCATCCACAATTTCCACGGATCGGAGGTCGCATTCTGGAAGAACGCCAAGGACCTGATGCTCTCGGTACTCCAAGCGATCCCGAACCTGCCGAACACTGCAGTATTCCTCGAATCGACTGCGAACGGCTTCGGAGGCGACGGCGAACACTTCTACAAGACCGTGCAGGACGCGCTTGCCGGCAAGAACGAATTCGAGCTCGTATTCCTGCCGTGGTACTTGATGCCGGAATATTCCCTCGCATTTATCGGAGATAAAGAAAAGATAAACTTTTCTTCAACTCTTGATGAATACGAGAAGAGCCTCAAAGCGAGCAAGAAGCTTACTCTTGAGCAACTCAACTGGCGACGCTGGGCCATCCAGAACCTCACCGGCGGCGATCTCGAGAAGTTCAAGCAGGAATACCCGGCCACGATCGAGGAAGCATTCGTTGCCTCGAGCAAGGCAGTCATTCCGAAGCAGTACATCGAGGCGCAGGGCAAATTCACCCGAAGCCCGATCCGGAAGCTGGACGACATTCTGATCTACGAAGAACCGAACCCTCGGCACTTCTACAGTCTCGGCGCCGATCCTTCGGAAGGCGTAGGCAAAGATGATTCGGCAATGACGATCATCGACAAAATGACCGGACGAGAAGTCGGAAGCTACATCGGACAGATACAGCCGGACCTATTCGCAAAGAAGATCAAGCAAGCAGCTGAACTCTTCAATGACGCTCTGGCAGTCGTGGAAATAAACAATCACGGTCTTGCGGTAATAAACGCTCTCAAAGGCGAATACTCGAATCTCTATCAGCGCACCGTGTTCGATAAAGCAACGAATACAAAGCGCAAAGAGCTGGGCTGGAAAACTACCCAGACGACGAAGCCTCTCATGGTCGACGACTTCATTGCCGGCCTCCGTGATGAGGATATGGGACTCTCGAGTCAGACGACCGTCAGCCAGATGATGACATTCGTGCATACGAACGAATCGAACAAGTACGGCATGGGAGCGGAGAGCGGACAGAAAGACGACGCGCTGATATCAGCGATGCTCGCATGGCAAGGACTCAAGGAACTGCCGAGCGAGATGCCGGTCCAGAGAAAAGGTCGATCAATGAAACTCTACTAATTTATGGCCAACACCAAAGATTTACAAAAATATAATAGCGAGTACGACGAAGCGAAGAAAAACTTCTTGTACTATTTCAAACCCGAATTCGATCGGGGTTATAAGCTGTTCTCGTCTTACAACGGAGATCGTGCCGAAGAACTGGAACGCACGAACGACGGCGAGATATGGCAGTCAAACGTATTCATCCCGCAGGTATTTGCATACATCAAGACATTCCTGCAAAAGACTGTCGGCATCACTCCCGATTTCAAGCTCGAGGGAAAGAACAGCGACGCGCTCAAAGACCTGATCCTCTGGCTATGGGAAGTCGGCATGAGCGACGATCTGATCGATTACTTCCTGCAGGTGTTCATCTGCGGCACAACGATCGGCAAGGACTTCCTTCGCAAGGATGTGAAGAAGAAGCGCAAGAAAGAGATCAGCATTGTCGAGAAGATAAAACGTCTCGTATTCAAGACCGAGACCTCGAAGATCACGTTCCGTCCTGACTTCGATCCGGTGGATATCTACAACTTCTACCCTCATCCGAGGATGAAAAAGATCGCTGATCCGTTTCCTGTATTCCATCGCTACGTGCTGACGCTCGATGAGATGAAAGCGCAGTACCCGGACGTGGCGAAGAATGTCTGGTCGCAATTCGTGGACAAGGAAGGCGTAGTCACCAAATCAGGCGGCGACACTACCGACTACGCGCAAGTGCGTAAGGACGTGCTTCTGCAGCTGCGAAAGAATATCCGCGAGACGACCAAGGCATCGAGCCCTATCCAAGGCAACCCGAACAATCCGGTCCAGATGCCGACGAGCGATGAGAAGCTCTTCGAAGTCGTGGAGCGCTGGACCGACGATCACATGTGCGTATTCCTTCCGATGGATGGCACGCCGATCGAGATCAAGAATGGCGAGAACCCATACGATCACCAAGAGAAGCCTTACTCTCGCACCGGCTTCTTCCCTCGAGCCTTCTCGTTCTACTGGCTCGGTATTCCGAAGCTTGTCGACCATCTGCAGGAGCTCTTGAACTCTGTAACGAATCAGCGCGTGGACGCGATCACGATGAAGATTCACAGCATGATCGCCGCGGCGCCTGTCGCTCTCCCCGGTTATAAGCAATCGACTATTTCCATAAGGCCTCTTGGCATTCTCTGGACCAACGATCCGAATTCCGTCAAAGAGCTCAAGTTCGGAGACGTGAATTCCTCGGCGTTTATCGAGCCGGATCACATCAAGGAAGCAATGCGTATCGCGGTAGGTATCGATGAGTACACGACGACCGCCGGCGCAGATCAGAAGCAGACCGCGACCGTGGCGTCATTCATGCGCGAAGCGACTCTCGAGGGCGTGAAGCTCTTCCTCATCATGCTGCGCGGTTCCTACGTGATGCACTTCGAGCACTGGATCAGCATGATCAAGCAGTTCTGGACCACGAAGGGCGTGATGCCGGACAAGGCTATTGCGATCCTCATGCGGCACAAGCTCATTACTTCGGAAATGGAAAGTGTCGAGGGGCTCTTCGACGACAACTACGAGATATCGCTCGAATCGACTTCCGCTCTCGCTTCCTCATCGGAACTCAAGAAAGCGAAGGACCTCGAGCTCTGGGGTCTCATCAAGGACGTGAACGAAATCACCGATCCAGAAACCGGTACGGTCTACTCGGTGAAGAAATTCAAAATCCTTATGAAGCTCTTCGAAGATTACGGATGGGAGCCAACGAACTACGTGAGCGAGATCAAGAAGCCGATCGCAGAGGTGCCGGCTGATCAGGGAGCAGGACCGGGATCGGCGATCGCTCCGGGCGAAGCTCCTGCAGTCGACGCGCCGGCCGACATGGTGCGCGAGCAAGGACTCCCCGGCAATGAGATCGGCGCAGAGCTCGGTGCGGCAATGAAGCAATAATTTTATGAATAAGACACTCCACAAAGAAACAGAGCAGACGATCAGCAATCTCTTCGAGACGAAGTATTTCGACGCGCTCTCCGAACTCATCGCTCACGAGCTCGAGATCACAAAGACGTGGCTCCTCAACAAGCAACTGACTGCAGATGAGATTCGGTTTTATCAAGGTCGAGCCGAAGGTCTCGGAGTCATTCTTCTGCAGATCAAAGCTATTCACGACGAAACTATGAAAACACCTACATAAACCACAACTTAAAAGGAAATCGCCAAACACTTTTTGAGAGGTTCAGCTGGCCTCTTGAGCGGGATTTCTGGCGATTTCCTACGTTCAAGAGACCAACCGAGCCTCCCAGAAAGGGGCTCGGTTTATTAATTTGCGGACGCCCACGTGCCGGCCGTGACCGGACACCAAGGATCAATCCGCACATAACACGCCTATGAACGACAAAAACAATTCCGGCGCCGATCCGAAAGCAGAAGAGCAAGCGACACCCTCGTTTGACGATGCAGTCGGAAAGGAACAACCGGTCAATTCAGTTCCGTCAGGCGCTTCGCAAGGAGATCAACCTGACACAAGTAAAAAGCCGGACGCCTCGGACCCCGAGGATCAATCCGGCGGCACGTCCTCCGATAAGGACGAAAATCCAGACGACAAAAAGTCCGATGGTGAGAAAACCTTCTGGGGCAAATTTAAGAGCGAAGAAGATGCAAAGCGCTCTTACGACGAAGCCCAGACCAAGATTATCGATCAAGGCAAAGAGATCAACGATCTCAAAGCTGCGACCGAGAAGAATCAGCAATTCCTCTCGATCCTCGATAAGGCCTTGGCCAAGAATCCGCAACTAGCCGAGCAGCTGAAAGCGAGTCTCGCCGAAGCTCTCAAGGCCAGCGATGCAGAACCAGAGGATGAACCGGATATCGATACTCTTCTCGACAAAAAACTTGAGGAGCGCGACACGAAAGCAAAGACCAAGGCCGAGATCGACAAATGGATTGGCGATCACGAGGACTTCAAAGACCCCGAAGTCGGCCACAAGGTCCTCGATCTCATTGAGAAAGAGAAGCTTCCGTTCAATGCTCGGACGCTTCAACTGGCTTACGACTCTATAACCAAGGATTCGCAAGCAAAGAAGGCAGCCGACGAAGCTCTCAAGAAAGAGGAAGTAAAAAACCTCGAACGAGAGAACGCATCCGGAGTCGGAGGCGGCCAACCGGCCACCAAAGGCAAAACCGACGAAGAGAGTCCTTTCGATGATCTCGTCGGCGAAAGCATCAACCCTAATCGAGTCAGGTAACGCTTATTCGCCCCAAAGCGGTGAGCGGAAGCCGAGGCTCATAACCAATAACAACCTATGGCTGAACCAAATCACATCATCGGCACGAGGACCACGCTGAACATTGAGCAGACACAGCGTATTCCCGATGTCGACGACAAAATCTATCTCCTTGAACCGGGAGAATCACCGCTCACTGCCTTTTTGACGCAGATCGGAAAGATCGGCGACGGCGGGGGCAAGTTCAAGGGACAGGCTCTTCAAAAGAGAGTCGTGTACAACCCTGAATTTACGGAATACGAGGACCAGTATTCCGGCGTCTGGGCTCAAATCAACAACGGTGCCGGATATGCGTCCGGTGCGACTGCTCTCGTTGTCGATAACCCGGGCGTAGCGATCTTCACTAAGTACGATCTGATCAAAAACACTCGTACCGGTGAAATCATGCGTGTCACTGCCGTGGACTACGGCACGAACACGCTCACGGTCTCTCGTGGAGCCGGTGCGACCGCAGCTGCCGCTATCAACGATAACGACTGGCTGCTCGTAATCGGTCCCGCGTTCGAAGAAGGGTCGAAGTCCGGCGATTCCAACACGACGAAACTCGTGAAGGTCACGAACTTCACTCAAATCTTCAAGACGAAGTTCGGCGTGACGCAAACCGAGAACGCTTCGAAGCTCTACCCGTCCGGCAATCCGGGCGCGGACCTCAAGTACCTGCGCGCAAAGCACGGTATCGAACAGGCAAAGAAGATCGAGCGTGCCTACTGGTTCGGTGAGAAGAAAGAAGTCACCGGTCCGGACGGTAAACCGCTTCGCCTTTCAGGAGGAATCTTGGAAGCGATCGTCGGTGCCGGAAACGTGCAAGACGAAGCAGGAAGCCCCCTCACCGAGGCGGAATTCCGCACGTTCCTCCAAAACTATGCCTTCAAGTACGGATCGTCGGAGAAGTATTTCTTCTGCGGTAACACCGTACTCGGCTACTTGGAGAGCTTCGCTACGTCGAAGATGTACATCGTACCGAGCGACAAGACTTACGGAGTAGAAATCCGCAAGTTCCAGTCGTCATTCGGAACCTTGAACATCATTCGTCACCCGATGTTCGACAACCAGTACGCCGGCATGGGCGTAGTGCTCGATCTCTCCACTGTTAAGCACTGTCCTTTGAATGGCCGAGACACTTCTCTCGAGACCAATATTCAGGACAACGACGCTGACGAGGAAGTCGATCAGTACAAGACCGAAGCCGGTCTGCAGAGAGTCAACTTCGAGAAGAACGCGCTCCTCAAGGGCGTTGCCTAAATCGGATCAGGGCTCTGTTCTGACTTGCTGGCCTCCACTCACGTGTGGAAGCCAGAAGTCAGGGCGGATGCCAGAATCCGCAACCTTACAAACCACTCATTACACATCTATGGCTAAATTCAATTCACACATCAAGAGTCTCAAGATCGTCCTCAAGCCGGCGATGCCGGTGTACGAAGGCGGCTTGAAAGTCGGCGACAACGCCGGCCAGTACGCACTATTCGTCGATGGTCAATTCGAGACCAAGGACGAAAAGGTTATCGAAAAACTCGAATCGTTGCCGACGTTCGGCGTGGATTTCTGGCGCGCATCCGATCAGGAAGCTGCATCCGGAGATGCCAATCAGCCTACGGTCGAAGGCAACGATCTCACCAAGCTCACCAAGAAAGAGCTGCAAGCGATGGCAGCGGAGAAAGGTATCGAGCTCGACGGATCGGAGACGAAAGATCGCTTGCTCGAGCTTCTCAAAGACAAGGAGCCAGAGCAGCAGTAATCCGTTCGACCGTGGGGTCGATAACCAATCACGCTTATGGCAATCACATCTAGCGATCTAAAAGAATATAAGTCCAACGCTACGAATTCGGACGGACAAGACATTTCCGCAACCGAAGTCGTGGATAACACGGACAACAACCTCTTCACCGACATCACCGGAGACGAGGCAGCGGCCGGAGGAACGGAATATCGAAAAGTATTCCGTAAGAACACTCACGGATCGCTGACGTGGCAGAACGTCGTGTCGTGGCTGCAAAGCCAGCCGACGAATGCCGCGCTTTCGTTCGGCTTCGGGATCAATCATGCCGACGATGCTGACGGCGCTCAAGGAAACATGTCGGCCTTCGGAGCGAACGCGGTCGCCGCGGTCGTGTCTGACGGTGCGGACACTCGCCAAGTGACAGTCGTCGGTGAGGACGCTTCCGGAAACCGCCAGCAAGAGAACATCACGCTGAACGGTACGACCGAAGCTGTCGGCGCTCTCACGTTCTCGAAGCTCTACGGAGCCTATGTCGCATCTCTCTCGGGATCGCGCACGGTCACGATCAAGCAAGGATCGGGCGGCACGACTCGAGGAACGATCGGAATCAACAAGAAGATCAGCTTCTTGTGGTTCGGGAAGAAGTACACCGGCGCATCTCTCGGCAATGCCGAAGGTGGCGACATGGCAAGCAAGGCTGCCGGTATGAAAAACGGCGACATCGCTGCCGCCGGAAACTTCGGTCTCTGGTATCGCCTCACATGGCCTACGACTGCCGGCGCGGTCACGGCCAACTCCACGCAAGTGAAGTCCGAGGGAGACACCGCCGCTTAAAAACTTATGTCTGATTCATTCCTACCCTACAAAAATCCGGATACGACGGATATGAAGCTCGACTCCGAGCAGCTCACTGTCGGCGGCGAAACCGTCGAGCGTGAGCGTGTCCAAGTAACCGGAAAAGGTGCTGCGGAAATTCAGGACGTGAAGAATGATCGTCCTGATCCTGACGCATACGCAAGCATTGTTCGCTCGATTCCCGCGGGCGTTATCTTGGCGACCATAAGTGCCAGTGTGACCGGCACCGGAGTCGTCGGTAGCGCTCAAGAAGTCGGTGCGAGATTCTTCTGCTTGCAGCTTGCCGGTACATGGGTCGGAGGCATCACTGTCGAAGAATCAAACGATGGCACGAATTGGGTAGCGATAGGAATGTTCGACACTCGCAACCTGCTCCAAGCGAGCGGTGGTGGCGTGTTCTCGCAGCTCACGAGCAACAACATCGTGTACGGATACGTGCGCGGTCGATACGTGCGCGTGTTCTGCGCCGCTTATACATCCGGAACGATCGAGGCTACTTGTCTCCTGTATGGCGACACTCCTCCTCCGACCGGCATGCGCGTGCATCTGCCTGTATCGGCAAGCAATCCGACGAAGCAAGAAGATGCGGCGCACGCATCGGGCGACGTGGGAATAAGTTCGCTCGGCGTTGCGAACGAAGCCGGCAGCCAAATGTCGGACACTGACGGCGATTACACGCCTGTCGCTCTCACGAGGAAGGGTCGCGCGCAGCAAACGCAACGACCGGAAGTTCTCGCAACGGTCTCCGGAAGCCAAACAGCGACCGGAGTCGTGGGAACCTCGCAGGATGTCGGTGCGAAAAGTCTCGCGCTGCAGCTCACTGGAACATGGGTCGGTACGGTAACGATCGAGCAGTCAAATGATGGCTCGAACTGGGTAGCAACGATTCTCTACGACATCGCCGGAAGCATCATGGGCGGATCGGGAGGAGTATTCACTGGCATCACGCTCAACGGATTATTCATTGCGAATATCCATGCGCGATATGTCCGTGTAAACGTCACCTCGTACACATCCGGAACGATCGGAATCACCGCAATCCTTTGGGGTGAGCCGGTCACGCCATCGACTATCAAAGTCATTCCTCACAGTGCGACTACGACCGGTCTCGTAAAGCAAGAGGACCTAGCGCACGCATCCGGAGATGTCGGCGTGTTCATGCTTGTGGTCCGCAACGATGCGAACGCGGTCCGTGCTTCAACCGATGGCGACTATCAAGCGCTCTCGGTCGATAAGCTCGGGCGTCCGATCGTCACGACTGCGCCTCGAGGACAAAGAGCGAAGAATGCGATCACGCTCACGAGCACTACGGAAACGACGCTCTTAGCCGCCGGCGGAGCGAGCGTATTCCACGACCTCACGAAACTGATTATCGCCAACACTTCCGGCACGGATGTCCGTGTGGACTTCCGCGACGCGACCGGTGGCTCGGTGATATTCAGCGTGTTCGCACCGGCCGGTCAGACAGTGGGAGTCTCTGCCGGCGACGATCCGATCCCTCAAACGACCGCGAATAACAACTGGACCGCCCAGCTTTCCGCGGCCGTGACGGATGTACGCATCTTCGTGCAAGCGATCAAGGAAGCATAAACCTATGGAAGAGCTAAAAGAGATAAAAGAAAATCGTGATTACAAACTGACGGAATTCGTCGGAGAAAACGGCGATCGCGTTTTTCGTATCTATGCCGGCGACATCTACTACGACAACAAGCTCGGAGTCGGTGATGGCGAGCTCGGCTTCCGCAAGATCGATAACACGCTCACATGGGACGAAGAGCGCCGCGGATGGACCTTCAAGTTCCATAACTACCAGCCATTCCTTCCGGAATATGCGGATGAATGGTTCGAGTACCGCGATCTCTATCGGACCAAGGATCAGATCACGCGCTTCAAGCCGGTATGCGACCACGTGCAAGGCACGCTCGTATCGGACATTCCGGGACTCACCGGGCAGAACGCAATCGTGTATGCGGATGCGTTCGGCGAAGGCGTCGATCTCATCATCAAATTCACGTTCAGAAAGATGATCAAGATCGTGCGTGTCCGCGATGGATTCAAACCTGCAGCGGATATGAGCTTCGACTTCGATCTCGAGCTGCCGCAAGGCAAAGAGCTCGAATTCGATAGCGAGAAAGCTGCGATCGGTTCCGACATGCCGACATACATCGGAATCGCGCGTGCGTGGGATAGCGGACTGCCGGGAGAAAACGCCGGCATGAAATGCGAGCTGACGCCGATCGAGTATGTGAATGGAAAGAACGGTCTGATCTTGAGAAAAACGATCCGACAATCCTTCATCGATGGCTCCGTCGGCGACATCTTCACCGACGCCACGTTCTCATATTCCGAAAATAAAGACACCTATTACGGCACGAGCTTCACGACAGGAGGCGCGCCGGACAGCGAGGAATTGTGGAATGGAGGCTGGGGTGATCACTACTACTCGTTCATCGAATGGGACCTCTCGAGCGCTCCTACCGGCGGAAATATAAAGTCCGCGAAGGTAGCGCTGTATGTGACGAGCGTTCCTCCGAACAATCCGAATCTGAACTATCACCGCGTCACAGCGAGCTGGACCGAGGCGGGCGTCACGAGCGGAAGCAACCCGAGCTTCAACGGCACGGCATTTGCGACTCCGGCAAACACGATGAGCGTCGGATACGATCTGACGAACATCTCCGCGCAGGTACGCGAATGGAAGAACGGCATCGTCTCGAATTTCGGGATGGTGGTCCGCGATACGTTCAACAACAACGCGCGCGGCGCTTATGGATCGTCGGATAACTCCGACGTGAACAAGCAGCCGTACATCGAAGTGGTGAAAGCACTCCGCGGTTCGAGGTCGTCGATGGCGAAAGTAGGCGCATAAACGTATGGCACTAGCACCTGTACTCAATCAAGCGCAAACCAGATGGTCGATCACTTCGGCCGCAGTGGCTCTTGCGCGGCAATACGTACTCGACATCCGAAACATCGCCGCACTGCTTCGCATCTACCTCTTCGACATCGCCGCCCTTGCGACGAAACCGGTGACGTATCTCTTCGACGTGCGGAATCTGGCCAATAAGTCGATCACGTACCTATTCGATATCAGGAATCTCGCGGCGAAAGCCGTGACCTATCTGTTTGATATCCGCAATCTTGCGACCAAGGCGCTGACGTATCTCTGGGATATTCGGAACCTTATCGCAAAGAGCATCGACTACGTGTTCGACATCATCGGCGGCGCGGTCCTCGGCGTGATCTATGTGCTTGATATCCGGGAGCACGCGACCAAAAGCGTGACGTACCTCCAAGACATTCTGATCACGCTCGGCAAAACATGGACCTATCGATTCGACATCCTGATATCGGCGATCAAGACGGTCGTGTACGCATTCGATATTCGCAACCTTGCGACGAGAGCCGAAACGTACCTCTTCGATCTTCGGAATCTGGCAACGAAAACGCTCACATATCTCTTCGACATCCGGAGTCTTGCGAATAAGGCAATGACCTACGTGATGGACGTGCGGAATCTGGCATCGAAAGCGGTGCAATACCTGTTCGACATCCGTGCGCTTGCAGCAAAGCTTCTGATCTACAAGTTCGATATCAGGAATCTCGCGGCGAAGGCGCTGACGTATGTGCTCGATATCCGCAACCGGATCGCACGAGCGACGACCTACGCATTCGACATCCTCATCAAGATCGCAAAGGTGTGGACGTATCGCTTCGACATCCTGATCACGCTCGGCAAGCTCTGGACCTATCGATTCGATATCCGAGGACTTGTCGGCAAGGCGTGGACGTACTTGTGGGACATCTGGAAAATCCTGCCCGGCGTGCAGGTAGCGGTGGAATTCCTCTCGGCGAAAGTATCGATCCTCATGCTTTCGGCGAAAGAAACGCTCGGACTCACAACGGTCAAACAAAACATCGAGGTCAAGACCGCTCGGCAGGATCAGGCGCTTCAAAACGCGAAAGCCGACGTGACGCTTCCGGGCAATAAGCAAGACATAAATCTATGAGCATAAAAATCGTACAAAACGACACTCGTCCTCCGCTGGAATTCTCCCTGACGCAAGATGGCGCGCCGGTAAACCTTACCGGCTGCACGGTGAAGTTCTACATGAAAAACGCGGACACCGGATCGGTAAAGATCAACGGCGTCGCGTGTTCGATCACCGATGCCACTAAGGGAAAATGCCGCTACAACTGGACGGGCTCTGACACTGACACGGTAGGAACGTATCTCGGTGAGGTCGAGGTCACGTTCCCGGATTCGAAAATCCAAACCGGGTTCAAGCAATTATCAATCGTCATTCGTGACGACATCTAAACGCCTATGACACGAGGAGAAATTCGCAAAGCAATAAAGAACGAGGTCGACGATCAGACGGTCGACGACACGCTCGCAAATTCGTGGATACAGCGTGCCGATGAAAAGGTGCAAGGCTGGCGCCCTCCGGAAGATCGGGACCAGACCTTCGACTATTGGGACTACCTCAAGACCGAGCAGCCGTACACGACGGTCGCCAATCAGCCGAAATATCCGGTCCCTGAAAACTACCGGGCGTTCGTGGAATTAAAGATCGGCACCGATACGCAGCCGTACAAGCTGATCGACTTCCGCGCACGCACGCAGTACCGCGATCATGTCGTGTACATGCTCGGCGGCTACTTCTATCCAATCAATGCACCGACCGCTGACGGCGATGCGATGTCGTTCGTGTTCGTCCGCATCTCCGACGATTTCGTATCGGACAGCGACGAGCCGGAGGTCGAAAAAATTTACCACCAAGCCTACGTCGAATGGGGCAAGAAGATGTACTACAACCAGCAAGGCGATACCGAGCTTGAGAACCAAGCGCAGAACAACTTCGAGCGCATCATGCTCGGCAAATGGCGAGACCAAGAGCTCGCACGCATGGCCGCTGCCGACGATCAGGCCTCAATTCCGAGAAGCTCTCTCGTATAAATTTATGGCACTACCTAAAAAAGTTTGGAAAAAATCACGATTCGAGAAAGCCATCGGCAACCTGAATGCCGACGGCATGTTCTGGTGGTCGCAGAATATCGACCTCGAGAAAACGCCGCCTTACATTCGCGTCTCGCATAAGCTTTTCAAGAATCTCGATATCGTCGCGCAGCCTCAACTCGATTCTATGCCGATCGACGGCGCGCTCTTCGGCAAATATTTCGGCGGCACGGGTATGTACAACTGGATGATGATTCAGGGCTGGGGTACGGCTCCGAAATGGTTCAGATACGAGTATCCGAACTGGGTC
>JADMIO011298089.1_pt1 | contig 19221 bp, 16 predicted proteins | sample 8958161 | NCBI WGS metagenome assembly JADMIO01 (sample SAMN16585339, study PRJNA669376) | soil metagenome | isolation source: Crop rotation soil | place: USA: Cullars Rotation, Alabama | collected 2011
ATTGGAAAGATTGGTAAAGGAGGAATGTGTGTGGAATATTCTGATCTTGGTACTGGAGATTTTCGTTCTCCATCCTTTCAGATCATTGATAACTTCAATGGCAGTTCGATTGCTCCTTTGAGATATCGCAAACATCGAATCTATAAAGGAAAGCTACCAATGCCTGATAATCTTCCTGGTGTAAGATGTGTTGACGAAAATGAAGCAAGTACATTAGTGATCACATTAGCGGATATGATCTCAGGAATTGATGTGGATCTAGTTTTCGGTAAGGAGAAACCATCCTTTGTTGCTTGCATATGCTGTATGTTTAATGTACTGCTCTTAGTCTGTATGCATAATTATGATGTGATAACAAGACGAGCAGTGTTTCGAAATGTTGATCAAAGGAGCAATTGTGCTTATAATATGATGTCGACACCTTCAAATACTCAAGATTATGCTTGTGGGGCGAACAAAGTGATAATGAAAGCAAGCAGTGCAACAGTTGATTTTGAAGCTGAGCCCATGCCGTTTTACATAACTCATTTAGTTGGAAGGTAATCTTTTGCGATTTATTTTATCTTCTTTATAGCTGCATTACTCCTCCTTTTCTGTTAAATTAGTTGGGGTCGTGAAAGATATATGACAGAAACTCCTCTAACACAAGGAATCTTTAGCTTTGGTTCAATGAGAGGAGTTTCTAGTCATCAGCATAATCCATTTGCTGCTATTTCCTTTGGTCCTCCAAATGAAACAACTGGAGAAGTTCGAGCATTCTCTCTCATTTATTCGGGTAATTTCTTAATTGAAGCAGAATATGCAGAATTAGGAAGATTACGAGTAAATGTTGGAATACATCCGATGGCATTACAATGGAATATTCGACAAGGAGAATCATTTTCTACACCTGAAGTTGTTTTAGTTCGATCAGGAGAAGGATTAGGAGGAATGTCACGAACATTACATCGATTATATTTAGAAAGATTAATTCCTCCTAACTGGTCAGATTTAGATCCACCGATTCTATTAAATACATGGGAAGCGAAATATTTCCATATTAATCATGATAATGTACTGGAAATGGCATCAAAAGTGAGTGAAACTGCCCTCAGGAATTTTTCTGTTCACATTCTATTTTAATTTGGTAGGCTGTGAAAGTGGGAATCAATCTCATCGTGATTGATGATGGATGGTTTGGAAAGAGAAATGATGATACCACTTCATTAGGAGATTGGGTAGTCGATCTAGCAAAGTTTCCGCATGGACTAAAGGCATTAGTCGATGAAATCAATGCTTTGGGATGCAGATTTGGTATTTGGTGGGAACCAGAAATGATTTCAGAAGTTTCTGTAAGTGGAATCCTTTCTGTGGCTTCATTGCTTGCCGTTTATCAGTCTACCATAGGCTTTATACACAGCGCATAAAGATTGGTATTTCCATGTGCCTGGTCGTCCAAGACAAATGGGAAGAAATCAAATGGTGTTAGATATGTCACGTCAGGATGTACGCGATTATTTATTTAATATTATTGCTTCCATGTTACGAGGGTAATGTAAATACTCTATTTTTCGATAAATCTTTTATTTCGTTTCCTTCTTAGTGCCAATATTGAATATATTAAATGGGATATGAATCGTCCATTAACTGAAGTTTATTCCAAGGCTGCTTTAGATAATGGAATTTGGCAAACTGAAATTCATCATCGTTATATGCTAGGGGTGTATGATCTACAAGATCGAATTACAAAAGAATTTCCTCATGTTCTTTTAGAGAATTGTTCATCAGGTGGTGGAAGATTTGATCCTGGCATGTTATATTATAGTCCTCAAATCTGGTGTTCTGATAATACTGATGCTCTTGTAAGAATGAAAGTTCAATATGGAACTTCTATTGCTTATCCTACAAGAGTTGTTGGTGCTCATGTTTCAACGGTTCCGAATCATGTCACTGGAAATATTACAAGATTAAGAACTCGAGGATTTGTTGCAATGTGTGGGACCTTTGGATTTGAATTGGATATTAGTAATACGACCCAGAAGGATTTACAAATGTTCTGCAGATATGTAAAGCTTTATAAAAAGCTATCACCCATCATTCGATTTGGAGATTTATACCGTATTTGGAGTCCATTCAAGGTATATATACCCTATTTTGTATCATCGTTTCACTGTAATGTGGTTTATATATATATATATTCGAAGTTGCCTTATGCATCTTGGATGTATGTCAGTAAAGATAAGAATCAAGCTGTGGTCTACGCCTTTTCTATGAATAGTGATCATTGGAGTAACATCGTTCCAAGGTAAGGAGGGTATTTGGCTTATTTCACTACTTCGTGTCATCTTTTCAAATATGATTTCTGTTAGACTAATGTTACAAGGATTAGATCCAGAAGCAGAATATGAGATAACAGAACCTATTCCAAACAATATTACTCAAGCAACCGGTAATCTAATGATCATTGAAAGTGCAGGTGAGATAATTATTTATTTATGTTCTTTTCGTATTGTGACATTTTATGATTGTGTAATCGTTGTCTAGTTCCAGTATATCAATTGGGTCTTCCAAAAGTGCTGTTAACAGGGAAAATATTGATGACAGCAGGATTACCATGTAAGAAAAGGAACCTTATCCAGAGTTTGTTTACTCTGTTGCTTACTTCAATCTCTCTTGGTAGTGAAATTCTATACACTGGATGATTCTGTAATGTTTGTATTAAAGAATTCCAAATGTGAAACAGACATCTCGTGTCAGAGTTTATCCGAAGATGTCGGAGACTGGTTTTCTTAAAATTAAATTCTGCTAAAGTGCTTCGGCCAGCTACTCTTCTAGAATAAAGCTATTAAATGCATTCTAGAATTAGAAATTGCTACATTGCATTTTCCTTTTCTACCTCCTGCCTATTCTCCTTGACAAAACTATAATCTTTTCTCTTCCCTCTCATTATACTCCTTCATTTTTATCCATTCATTTCCCTTTCGAACGATTGTTCCCTTACTTACCTCCTCCTCCCTTTTATCCTCTCTAAAACATTTTCATCGATGGATGATCTTCTTCTACTATTGTGTTAAATATTTACTTTTACTGCTACACAAAACAAAAACTGTCATTTCCATTCTATCTCTTTTTTATATATCTACTCTGCTACTTGTAAATAATGTTCATAATTCTCCTAAGCCCCCTGTCGTACTCCGTCTTAAGAATTATTGAGTGTGTTCGGGAAATGAAATTCGAGAAAAGAAAAGAATCACTTACAATCAGTTGTGAAATTAATATTTACAGATCACTTAACCCTATCTTAACTAGTTACGTATTGTACTGAAACACTAAGGGAAGTTATTTCAAGCTTTATTCTTGTTTTCTTTTCTTTTCCTTCTTTACAGGTGTTTCCGATTCGTCGTGATTCTCTGAACTAGATTTTCTTCTGCGAGGATTTGAGACCTGCGAATCCTCCGCAGGCAACGAGGTTACTCTCGATGAGGCTTTCCTTCGTCTCTTATTAGGAGATGCATCAACAACAGGAGTAATGCTTTCCTCCGCAGTATTTTCAGCCAACTTTTGTTCAGATTCTTTACGAGTTCGTTTTCTGGTTGAGGATCGTGAACTACTATTATTATTCAACGATGATATTTGATTATCATCACTTGGAAGAGGAAGATTATCACTGTTCGAAGAGGGAGCAGAATCATCAATCGACGATGGTTGAGGCAGCTGTTGCGACGACCCATCAGTAGTCGCAGGATTATTTCCGGCAGATGAGATCATCATTGGCGAAGAAACTCCTTCTTCCACTTCTATTACTGGTGTCGAAGAAGAAGGAAGGGATGAAGTTGTTTCAGTACTCATCGAGTCATACGATGTCGAAGGAATCGAATCAATCACAGCTGGCTGTTGACTTTGTATTGGTTGCTGTGATTGCGCTTGTTCTGTTTGTAGTTGCTGAGAAGGAAGATTCTGATGTCGTTCCATTTCATCAACAAGAGAAAGAAGTGCTCCTAATGTTGTATCTGCAAGAGTTCGATTATTTAAATTCACTCGAATATATTGTACACCTTGTTGAACCGGTATCTGCTGTGGCAGTTGAGAGGCAGAAGATGGTTGCTGTTGTCCCTCGACAGTAGTAGAAGAAGAAGTAGGAGGCACAGTAGTAGGAAAGGGATTATGATTATTCAAATTAACCATTGGAATTATTCGACGGAATGTAACGCGATCTCCTGTATTTCTTCTCTCAAAGAGGTTATTGTTATTATTGCTGTTAGTAGTATCTGTTGAACTGTTATTAGTGGTAGGATTGATAGCTGAACTACTATTGATACTCGCGTTTTGCGGAAGAGCGGCAGAAGAAGAAGGACGATGTGAAGTAGTTGTAGTGTTAGTAGCGAGAGTGGTAGGTGAAATGATTCTTACACGAATAACATCTCTTAACTCATAAACATGTCCTGGACCTCCATTAAAATTACCATTACCGCCTCCACCACCTCCTAATCCTCCATTATTTACTCCTAATAAAGCAGCGAGAATACTATTCCCATTATTAGCACTACTGCCATCATTGTTATTACTTGATGGAAGAATATCCGCTCGACAGATTGGACATCGACTTCGTCGAACTGCATTACCATCTTGTAAAATACGATTTAAACACTGATGATGTAAAATATGTTGACATGGTAAACGAACTGATGAAGTATTATGATCACATAAACAGATTGCACAACGATCATCTGATGATAATGTCGAAAGATCTTCTCTTGATAAACGGGAAAATTGTGAAGCAATAAAAGAATCTTTAATTAATTTCATTGTTAGTCTTCTCATTGGCACAAATAAATGAATAAAATCATGTGCTAGAATTAATAAAAAGAACCATCGATCTTTTCGATCATTATAATAATGAAATGATGATGAAATAGCGGTAGTTGTGGTTGCCGCCGCAATGGTCGTATTACTTAAATTAGATAATCCATTGATTGATGTAGTTGATACTAATAATGGTGGACCAATACAAATCGAATATTGATAAATACTCACAAAAGTCCAAAGCATTGCTCGCATAATCTCTATCAAATGAATTGAAATATCTCCCCCGATATCGAGATATCCATTATTGGAAGCTGTAAATTGAATACCTTCTTGTTGTTGTGCTAATGAAGGTGGAATTACAATTACATCATTATCACTGCTGCTTGTTTGATGCTTTAAAAGAGAAGTAATCAATTGCATTCCTTGACAAAGTGAATTCACGACTGGTTTCATTAACAGTAAAGTCACTGGAAATGATCTTACTGAAACTCTTCCAGCTTGATAACACATGGATAATGATAAAATGATTAGTAAAGATAAAAGCATTGAACGATTCCATGACATCAAATTTAAATTCATTGTAATTTGATTTCGAATTAAATAAACTTGAACAAGGGCATTTAATACACCAAAATAAACCATTGGCCCGGGGTAGAAATGATACCAATTATCTAAATTCACACGATAGGCAAATATAACCCAGATAATATTGGCAAAATAATTGACGAAGGAAGTAGCAATCGCTTTTCTTTCACTTTCTGATCGGCACAGAGATGAGAATGAAGAAATAATCGATGCTAAATTACGACTTATTGTCTTAAATATTCCAGATATCACTGAATCTAATGATATAATAACAGAAATAGATTGTATACAAAATGTAAGACCCAAGAGAATCATGGTTAAGAGATCGAGGATTAATCGAATAATCGGTTCAATCACTTCCTGCACAAGGTGGACAGAGCTAAATATTGCCATTAACCGTATTCCATTTCTTCTCTGCAGCTGGGGCTGCTGCAGATTTTGTCCGCGGGTTTGAGAACTATTTTCCATTTAAGTTGAAACTGCCACTTTTAAAATCTTCCTATGCAGTTCCACTCTTCTAACAATAATTAAAGTGGAAATTCCTAGGTACAGATAATTCACAGAGAGAGTAGTATTTTTAATCAGTAATGGAAAGCAGGAGTAAATTAGAGAGAGGAGTAAAAAGTTCTCGAATCTCGTTTCGCTATTTTTATTTTTTGCATTGGTCTTGATTTGCGTTTTGCGAATTTGGGTAGCTTTTCCCAAAAATCCTTCCACAAAAAGAACACTTTGATCGAAGATATTGCGGGAAATTTATCACCAACTATTTTACTTACACTCAATCACATTCTGATTCTAGAAAAATGAATTACGACTGCTCTGCTTTTGATGCCACGAAGCTATCTTTCGATGTCAAGGAATACAAATGGATGACGTTCCCAAATCATCACCGTTTATTCGACTTACTATTAGGTTACATCGCGTCCCATTTAATTGATGATTGTGGAAATGGGTATCGTGCTGATGTTACTCGCTCTAATAAAGTTTCTGAAGAAGATGATGAAGAGGAGAATCTTATTGGAAGCACTCAATACGGTCGAATTCTGGTCAAAATCTCCTTTGGAGAATATAAATTCAAGACACTTGATGGTACTGAAACATATGCGCTTTATCAACATATTGGTAAACCAGTTGGTGGTGATTGTGGTGCTGATGTGATGCAAAATCTGATTATTTTCACAAAATCAATTGAAAAATTTTCATTATTTCTTTCAGAATTAATTAATTTATCAGAAAAACCTGAAGAAGGTAAATTTGTATGTTTTACATGGTTAATTCGACATCAATATTGGAGAGAAGATGTTCGAGTTAATGCGAGACCTATTGAATCAGTTGTTTTACCAGCAGCCACAAAACAGCGTTTATTAAAAGATGCGGAAAAATTTCTTTCTGCAAGAACAAAAGATTTTTATCATCGTAATGGAATCCCTTATCGAAGATCTTACCTATTTCATGGTGTTCCAGGAACTGGTAAAACTTCTATGGTACAAGCATTAGCAGGACATTTTAAACGAAATGTTTGTTTTTTAATGCCAACACATCCAGAAATGACTGACGATAATCTAAGAGAAGCTATACAATCAATACCAGAGAATTCTGTTGTTGTATTTGAAGATATTGATGCATTATTTGATAAGTCTCGTCGTAATAAAGTTTCTAAATCTGCTTTAACTTTTTCGGGTCTGTTAAATGCCCTCGATGGCATTGGATCACCCAATGGACAAATCTTTGTTTTAACAACGAATTTAAGAGAAAATCTTGATCATGCATTAATTCGAAATGGTCGAGTAGATTTACATATTGAATTTAATTATGCTGTTGAAGAACAAATGGAACAAATGTGGAAAAATTTTTATCCTGATGCCCATCATTTAGCGAATGATTTCTCGATCGCGGTAATGAATGCATTAAAAGAAAGAAATTTACAAATTACAACATCCACTTTACAACATTTTTTTATAACAGAAATGGATGCCACAGCAGAAGAAGCATTAAAAGATGTTCCTGCAATTGTCGAAGAAATTCTTCAAAATAATTCGAAATCGATGTTAAACGCAGCAACAAAAAAGAAGAAAGATAACAATCATAAACAGAAAGAGGAGGACAAGGATGACAGCGAAGAGGAAGAAGAAGACAATGAGAAAGATAACAAAGAAACCCATTCACGTAGAAGAAATAAGAAAGGAAAGAAGAATTCCTCTGAAAATGCAGTTTCAACTGAGGGAGAAGAAAAAACACAAGCGAAAAATGTGAAAGCTACTTCAAAATCGTCCTCATCTTCTTCTGAAGTTCCTGAAAAGAAAGTAGTCGAAGAGACAACAGAAGTAAAAGAAACAACAGATCATAAGATGTCAGAAGAAGAAAGAAGGGAAGCAAGAAGAGAGCGGGAAAGAAAAAGAAGAGAAAAACGTCGACAAGAAAGAGACGACGCCAAAGCTAAAGAAGAAGGAAATAACAATAAAATCAATAATGCACCTTCAAATGAAGGAAGTAGTGGAAAAGGTAGTAATGGTAGTCGTGAAGGCTTTGTGAAAGTGAATAAAGAAGAAATCCCAAAAGAAAAAGAGACAAACTCAAATGAAGCATCAGAGCCTAAAGAGAATCGCCGTCGTGATCGTAAAAAATCTTCCTCTCCTCCTCAAACAGAAACTGTTTATGTGAATGGATCCTTTGTCAACAATAATAATGAAAAGCACAATAACAGTAATAATGAAAAGAAACAAAATCAAAAACAGAATCAGAATCAGAAACACGCCTCTTCTTCTGAGAGAAAGTCTCCTGTGACAGAACTTGCAGAAAAGATTGCCAACATGCAGACATCATCTCATGAATCTGCAGTTGGTGAAGCCAAGGGAGAAGTCATTGAAGGTGGTGAATCTGCTGGAAAAAAGAGAGAAAGAAAAGGATATCGTCGTAATCGAGGAGGGAAAAAGGGAGATGATGAGAATTATAATAACAATCATCATGAATCATCGGCAGCTACTCAGGAATAATTAAAATACACATATTTTATATTTGAATTAACTCTGAATCAAAATCTTTCTCATTTTTCTGTCATTTCTATGAATTTGCATGTGGTTCTTTTTTTTTTCCCTTTTGTTGTAACAAAAACTAAATTTTGAATCATTTTATCCGGAGGCAGGGAGTAGGAGGTGTTCCTTTCACAAGAGAGGGGGAAAGGAGTTTTTTATATTTACAACAAAATGCAAAATACAAATGTCAACTGTTCCAAAGTCTTCAATATGGTTTATGAATGATTTTCATATAATTTAATCAAATCACCTTCCTGACATGGCAATAGAGTAATTGGACATCGATGCCATTTTCTAAGATAAGGAAGAATACATTGATAACAGAATACATATCCACTATTTATAGCACATGGATTACTTCTCTTTTCAAGACATAACGGACAAAGACTTTTATCATTTGGTGGAATAATTCCTTCTCTTTTATTAACAGGTAAAGGTTTGGGATAAGGAGGAATCAATTGAGATTTATTATTATGTAACTTATTTGTTAATTGATCAGCTGAAAAATCATTATTCATATACCATTCTAATCCTCTTACAGCCATAATCAGGGCAATAATTACACTCATTTGCCAATTTCTGCTGGAATGCTGTTGCACTTGAGACTGACGAGGCGAAGAAGAAGAAGATGAGTCATTTTCTTTTGCTGTTAGCATCGTTTGCTGGTATTTATGATATTTCACTAATTTCATTCTGAGAAGATAGAATAAAGGATGATGAAAAGGAAGTTGTTTTAATAGATAAAACAATCGAAACATCATTAAACTAATCGCTTCTATACTCACTCCCCATTCCCCTAATAAGAGACAGAACCTCATTAGGATTCGTTGTAGATACTTTATCCATCTAGATTGTTGGCTCTCAGGGTTAGAATCAGCGTTATTATTGTTGTTGCTGTCATTGTTGACAGCTGTCGAATCATCGCGAAGAAGGGTTTCTTTGAGGCCACGAATCCATCCAATAATACGAGGTGCCATTAGTAGAAACGCGACTGACATTGTTCTCTGAAATTTGTTCAAGCTTGTGTCAGATGATGATGAAGAAGAAGACGAAGTTTTGTACGGAATTCTCCGTAATCCATAAAGATGCTCGATGAACGTAGAAGAATATTCTGAAAAGAGGTAGTAACCGTCCAATGTAACAGAAAAAATGTTGTATATGCTTTCAAAGTATTCCAACATCTCAACTCGATCCCATTGTAACACAACTGTATTAAAAACATGTCGAATGGCGGGTTTGATCATTCCTTCCCTACAAGGCATTAAAACTGACGAAAAGTAGTGGTCAAAATCTCGTCTTACATTCGATCCATGATGATTAGTTCAAACAAAGAGGGCTGAACATTTTCATCTTCAATAGTATTTAGAAGAATCTCGGTTTGCATTTTATGATTAGAAAGTTCAGATTCCTTCTTTTTATATTACGTTACATATGAATCAAAGCGAAAGATCTATTTTGAAGTAGTTCTCAACACTGGATGGATTAAAAGCCGGTGCTTTATATCCTGCTGGTTCATTGTATAGCTCAGAATATCAAGTAGCATTCTGGCAAAGGACTAACAAGTCAAAGAAAGAATGAACGAATGACTGAATCTTCTCTTGTTTATTAAAAGTCCGTTAGATGCTAAATAATAAAGCTAAAAGTTCTACTGCGTATCCCTGTAAAATTATGTGTAACTATCTGCCTAACTAACTAACTAACTAATCAAAATTTGTTAAGAAAAATTTCTAATTTTTATTTTTGTTTCTGTTTCTATCTCTCATCAGCGAAAAGTATAATAACGGAATATAACATAATGCTGTCGTCTTCTCATCTTCAATTTCAGGTATATCATCCGAAGAGTTGACAAATACAAGGGATTTACCCAATCGAACCTCTTCTAAGCATCGATGAAGTTCAATAGTGATGGTATCATTATTGAGAGCTAACAAATCTTCAATAGGGGGAATATTCTCAATAGTTTCTTCCTCCGCTTCAACAGTAACAACATCAGTATGTTTCGCTCGCTGGAATGGTTTTCTTTTGGGCGTATGCTTCTTTGGGAGTGCAGAAGCTTTAGTGCTTGATGAAATCACTTTAACTGTAACTTCTTTTTCTTCGATAACAGCTTTCTTTGTAGGAGAGTTTCTTGGTTTCTTTTTCTTCGGGGAATCCTGCGAAACATCATCAACTGGAGTACGCCTGCGTTTCGTTGGTTCTAACTCCGTGAAAATAGTCTTTGCTTTGATGCTGGCTTTGTTGCTATCCTCTTTATTAATTGATCGCGTTCTCGTTTCTCTTGAAGGAAATCGCTTCGTCTCTTCCACTTTCTTTTCAGGAGGGGGACAAATTGTACACGCTCTTTTCGGCCTTGATGCGGTTTCCACGACCGCGATGTTTTGAACTACTGTGTCCAACTTCATTTTCAGAACCGCTAAATCGTGTTTCAATTGCATTTCAATCGACTTTAATTCCTTTAGATTCTTCCTTTGATCTATTTCCTCTTGATGATCTGCTACCTTTTGGTAGACATATAACCTGCGGTGATTCCCGTTCCCTTTAACAGTATTAAAATAAAATAATTTGCTTCGGTTTATATATTTTGCTTACCGTTTTTCACTCTCATTTCCATTTTAAACAGAAATTTCATCGGTAGTCTGTATCGTGTAATGGTACCTTTCTCGTCTGTTGTCCAAAGTAAATATTTTACTGTTCTTGATTGACGCAACGCAGTCGCGAAATTCTGCATCACACGAGGCATGTGGTGAAAAGTCCAATTATAAGAATAAACACATTCAAACGGATCCTAAAACCAACAGAAATTGACAGAAATAATATGGAAAACCACGAAAAAGAAGCAAAAAAAGATTTACCAAAGATCTCAGCCTTGCGACATCGGCGGTTTCAAACCAAATCTTCTCGGTGTAACCAGTTGCATAAAGTGTTTGAAGCGCTTTTAAAGCTACATTAACTCTTGTCCCATCGATATCAATCCCCATATTAATGTTAAGATCCGGAAAATGCATACTTGCAATAGCTGAAGGAATTCCTCGTCCACTGCCGATGTCTATAAAGCTTTTGAATGTTATATTTTCGTCCTTCAGCTTCTCGAATAACTGCAAATAAATCAAGCCAGAAAAACAAAAATATCAACAATAATAACAAGAAGAAAAGCGAATAATTCACCTGGTCTACACAAAAATCGGTAAATTCACCATATGCATAAGAGCCAGTATCAGGAAAACCAAGCTTTCGTGTTGCCGTATAAACCATATTCCCAAGAATCTCCGCAGGAGACTTCTTTCTATTTGATTCTGCCTTGTCGGATTGAGAATCGTTCTCGCTTTCCACCTGCATTTTTGAAATTGTTCTGAGTGATCAGCTTTTTGAAATTTTCTTCTTTCCAACCCCTTCCAAATATCTAAATACTTAAATACCCAAATACATTGTGAAAAAGCGCTTTTTGTTTCGATTAACTGCCAAAAAAGACAAAAGAAATTGATCTTCAGAGTTGGTACGTAGGTATGATTGAAGAGGACTTCCGACCGAAAAAAGCAATTATTCTCTCCGAGCTGTCTACGAGGGAGAAAGAGCGTTATTATCAGTTGCTACTGCTGAATCAAGTAAAATTCAGTCGTGACTCACAAGGGAAATATATCGCTAATATTCGCCTGTTAGCGCCTGGTATACGAAAGCAAGATGTTCTTGCGCCATTGATTGAATTGAAGAAGAAAAAAGAACAAATTTCGAACTATGCTATCGTCTTTCAAGATCGCTTAACCAAATTGCGACAGAATGGATTCATTTCAGTCACTGTATCTGGTATTCAACATTATAATTATGATTTCAATTATAATAATTATCCTCGTTTTGTTTCATTAATTGCATTCGATCGAGAAGTGGTTCGACCAAAACTGCGACCATTATCTTGGGTGATGAAATTAATAGAAGATATTTATGATTCCAGATTTGCTCACGAGAAGCATGACGTGGAAAGAGAAGAAGATATGTCTTCATTTGATTTGATATTATTAATTTTCCCAATCTTTGTTGTAAGAAGGTTAGGAACCAATGTTGGTCTCAAATCACTTGTTGATCAAACTTGTTGGGATCTTCTTTTCTCAATGGATTATTATCGTAATGATTATCTTGAATGTGAATTATTTGGAAGATTTTTACAAGAATTTTATGATCATAATGATTTATTATTTTATTTATATGTTAGATCAGTAATTGCAAAAGTTCTTCATATTCATTTTAAAAATCGTTGGACAATGAATAAATTTGATGGACCTGGTCGTCAACCACAATCATTATGGATGTCTTATAGAGAAGCACTTCATATTACAGGAATTATCTTTGGAAAGGATAATCGAGAAATGATACGAGATTTTATGTCAATGATTACCCCTCAAATGGTTGGATCTGTCAATGATTCGACAGATTCTCGTCGTATTGACATCACCGAATATCTTCATCTTTCTGTGGTTGGATATCATCAATCTCAATCAAGAAATGCTAATGCTAATAATAATGATGGAGGAGGAATAGGAGAGAGATATCTAGTCCCATTGCCCGGTCAAGTGGCTCCGATGGAACCTGTTCCAAAACTACCACAAAAATCTTCACATCATCATAATTATGATACAGAAGAAGGTGCAGGAGAAGAAGATCAAATAAACACTGGTGAACTAGGAATTCGAGATACTAATCGACATCCGGTACAAGTATTAGGAGCTAAAAGTCAAGATTATTCTCTTTCAGCGGCTGCTGAAGCTTATGATTTAGAAGAAGAAGAAAGAGGATATGAAGCAGAATATAAAGCAATGCAACAACAACAGCAAGGGAGAGAAGAAAGAGGAGGCGGAAGAGGAGGAGGAGGAGGAAATACTTTTCAAGAAGTTCAAAATCTTCCGTTGTTTTATGATGAAAATGAACCGCAATTCTCTCCAATAAGAGGAGAAAGAGGAAATTCCTTCGATAATATTCCATTTGATCAATCTCAACCTGGTGGAGGGGGTGGATTTGCAGCAGGGGATGATGGTGGAAATGCATTTGAACAACTTCAATCAGATCGAGAACAAGAATTTATGAATCAATTATGTTATCCATTGGCTGAAGCACCGACTGATGTTTATGAATATGTTTCTGCAACATTAAAAGAAAGATTACATGAAACGGTAAGCTAGATATTATTAGCACTTCTTTTTTTCTGTTATAACCTCAAACCTCTTGATTTACAAAGGTCAATATGATTCTTGCAGATAAAGAAATAGCAGATTTAGAAAGTTTAGATGAATCTTTATTAGAAATTCTACAACTTGATCAATTACGTATTGATATGGAATTATTCAGAGATCAAATTATCCAAGGACTGATGCCACCCACAAAGTAGAATAACTAAGTTAGGGCTAAATGTGTGTTAAAAATAATGAATTTCCAGCGAAATTCCTCGATTTTTCTCCGAAAACTGACGGAAAATTTTTAAAATTCAAAATTTGTGTTTCGCTTTTCCAATTTAACCAATCTTCTCTTGAGCGGTAGCTTCCGACAAGCGTACAGCATGGAAACAATAGATGACTATGATATCAACAACCCCTTAGGACAGGGGAGCTTCGGCAGGGTATTTACAGCCTTTTCTCGAAATCGATGTAATAATGTGGCAATCAAAATGATTGAAAAATCCAAGATAGATGATGATATTTTACAAAAAGTTTTGAACGAACAAAGGATTCATCAAAAACTGAAGCATAGTCATATCGTACAATATTTAAATTTCATTGAAGATAACGAAAAGTACTATTTAGTAATGGAGTTATGCCAAGATTTCACCCTTTGTCACTTTCTGAAAGAACGTGAAGGTCGTCCTTTGGTTGAAAAAACTGCTTTGCGGATATTACACCAACTTATCTCAGCTGTTAAATATTTACACTCCAATAATATAATTCATCGAGATTTGAAATTAACGAATATTTTGATTGCTTTATCTCATTCTTCTAATTCTTCTTCCTTGGCTGCTTTATCGCAGTCAAATGATCCACGATTTGATATTAAAATATGTGATTTTGGATTAGCAGTTGAATTATCACATCCTGACGATGAAGCTTACACAATCTGCGGAACAAAGGCTTATCTTCCCCCAGAATTAAAGAATCAAGGTGACGAACCGTGCAGTTTTGGACTTGATATATACCCGATTGGTGTAATCTATGAAGCATTACTTACAGCTGATCTACCAAAAGAATCGAATAATAATCATCACAGACCTTATAAAGTACAGGAAAATCCTGATCTTTCATCTTTATCAAAAGATTTTATTCTTCAAACTTTACGCCCTTCGGTAAGTGAATCTCTTCGTTGTATTCTTTTCATTGCTAGTTTTCTCATACTATACTCTTCTTGGCCAATCAAAATAGAGCGAAAGACCATCAATAACTGATTTAGAAATGCATCCTCTTTTAAAGAAAATGAAAACAAATCGAGAATTTAGTTCTTTAACAACAAAGGCATCGACGGTTTCGTCTTCTTCACCTAATCGTCCCCATCCTCATCATTCTCTACCTCTTGCTCCCCTTTATTCCGTCCCATCTCAACACCACCAACAACAACAACAATATAATAACAGTTATCACTATAGAGAACTGGAATATAGCAATAACAGTCATCATAATAAAAATAGTTTTCATTCTCAGGTTCCTCCTCCTCCTCCTGCTAATAATAATAATAATAATCATCATCATCATTATGTTAATAACTATAATCATCATCATCCTGTATTCGTTACACCAAGGAAGACTGACAGTAATGGAATCAACAAAGAAATTAGTCAAAGGAGTCATCAACATAGCTTTAATGAGAAATTCTCAAATAATAGTTCCTCTCATCAACATCTATCATCTTATCATTCTATTCAACTTCCTACTACTTCTTCTACACCGTACGCGAGACAATATCCCCATCACCAGCATCCAATCATAGCACCTCCTCAACCACCTGCTGTAAAGAGTGAAACTTATAATATTCATAATCACAATCATAACAATAATAATACCACTAGTCAGACTCTCGTTTGGCATGGATTAATTGAAACAATTCAATGCATGCAATCATTCCTTTCTTATTCGAATTCAACTGATAACAACCATGAGAATCATGACAGCAGTACTAATAGTGGTGGAGGAACATCAAAAGAACAATGTTTAATTCTAACAAAAGAAGGAAATTTATTTTATTTTACAAACAGAAAGAAATATTTTATAAGAATTGATTCTTCTTCATCATCATCTTCTTCTTCTGCATCTTTTGGTGAGATTAAATGGGGAAAATATTCGAATAATGATTTAATTGCAATGAAAAACTCTTTTGATCCCACGAGAAGCAATTCCTTGTTTTTATTATTTAATGAAAATAATTATCCTGATTATCTCGATTTCTGTGATGATTTACAGCGTCAACAACAACAACAACAGTCATTTAAATGGCAGAATAACTTATTTAATTTAAATTCATTTTCTAATTCAATTTTATTAAGTGAATTAATGACCGCAATTCGATTAGCAGAAGGTGGAAATAATAATCAGAATCATCACAATATAAAGAAGAATGGTGTTGATATAAAGACAGTATCAAATCTATTAGAAAAGATTCATCGAATAAATCGGTTACTTAGCGCCATCTCTGAATCAATTCCAATTAATAAAATATATCTCAGTTTACATCATATTCCAAGAAGTGTTACGATTTCACATGATGGTAATGAAACGGGTGTTGTTTTATGTGAAACAATGGCAAATAAATTAGGAACTTTCCATATTCAATGGCCTAATGGAACAAGAATTATTTTTCGATCGAATGAAAGGTATGTAAAGATCAAGTATCAAAACTGTTGTTGGGAAGGGAAAATCGATGATCGAGACAAAGAAGTGCCGGATCATTTTCATCCTTATCTCAAAGATATGATTCAAATTAGTAAAGAATGCCGAAAACAAGTTCCACATTCAAGAATGCAAAGGAGAAATCGACTTTCACCACCACTTATAATCAACTTGTCGTAATGAGCGAGTGTTGTAATAAATTATCAAAATAGAGAAGAAGAAGAAGAAGAAGAATATCCAATATCGTTATGTTTATTGTTTATTTGATTGTTATTTTATTTTTTCTGCGTTTTTATTTTTGTAAGATTTAGAAGTTTATTCCTTATTCCTTTTCCTCTCAATTTCTGGATGTGATTCGCTAAGTTCCAAACCACAAGTTCTCTTACTATTACATGTTAAACAACAAACATCAAGAATTGCACTAGATTAACAGACAACATACAAATCAAAGGAAACTATTGAAACCTTATTATAATTTCCAGCCAAAAAAAAAAATCTTTTTTTGAGTTGAGGATTAGCTAGTTGGTCCTAGGACCTAGGATCACTCTGTTTCCATCTCCAGCTCTGCAATTTCTTCGTTTGTGGCAGGAAAAGGTTGCTCTTCAGGTAATTTATTGGACCTTATCGAATTTCTCGGTGGTTTATCCAATATTGGCCGAACTTTTGACACTCCTGGCATTCTTCCTAATGGCTTCACACTGTATGAGCTATAAACTTTAAAATTATAAAACCTCAGGAAAATAACTGTGATGAGAATGAGGAAAGTGAAAATACGAATCCTGTTTCGATAAGAAATGTTCCAAAGAGACTGCAAAGATTGCCAAAGCCGCTGAGTATTAGGATTGGAACTATTGTTATTGGAAACTACATTGTTATTCATTTCGAAATCCTCCTTTGACTTGAAAGGGCTTGCGGCTAAATTACTGTGGAATGAATCTTGAACATTCAATGGCTTCGATGGAGCTGTCGATGATTCACTTCGAGTGGACTCTTCTTCTATTAATGACTGCTGCGATGCGGAGGTTCCATTGTGCTCATTATTCTCACCCGAGGTTGACAGATTTGCATTCATCAAACATCAATCAAACCAAACTGATGAAACTCAGATATTGAATAAACACCGTCAGCCGTTTCTAAAAGCGCTTTTCTAATAGGGAAGAAAAAGAAAAAATCGGAACCATTCCTTTACAGTTGAAACACGTTTCTCATCGGCATCATGTCCACTTTCGAAGATCGCGCAAGTAAAAAGCCTCGCTTAGATGATACAGCTTCTCCTAATGGGAAGAACGGGCATCAAGAGACAAATGCTTTGGAGCAGCTGAAGAAAATGACAACGGTGGTGGCTGACACTGGAGAGTTCAGTCTTATTGAGCAATATGGACCACAAGACGCTACCACAAACCCTTCATTAATCTTAAAGGCTGCTAAGAATGCCTCTTATCAACAGTTGATTGACTCTGCTATTGAGTACGGTCTTAAGCATAATCATGATAACAACATGGACGACAAGGCTCTACTAGAGTTAATTATGGATAAACTTTCCGTTAATTTCGGAGTTGAAATTACTAAATTAATTCCTGGTTATGTCTCTATCGAAGTTGATGCACGATTATCTTTCGATACAGCTGCAACGATTCGTCGTGCTCAAAATATTATTCGTTTAATGGAAGAACAAGGAGTTTCAAGAAAACGTGTATTAATTAAGATTGCTGCAACATATGAAGGAATTATGGCAGGAAAGGCCTTAGAGAAAGAAGGAATTACCTGTAATTTAACTTTAGTTTTCTCATTGATTCAAGCAGTTTTATGTGCCGAGAATGGAATTACTTTAATTTCACCTTTTGTTGGACGAATTCTGGATTGGTATAAAGCTAAAACTGGTCAAAGTTATGAAGGACATAATGATCCAGGTGTTTTATCAGTGAAAAAGATTTATCAATATTTTAAGAAATTCAATCACTCAACTATTGTAATGGGAGCATCATTTCGAAATATTGGCGAAATTCTTGCACTTGCTGGATGTGATCGTTTAACAATTGCCCCTTCCCTTCTCGAAGAGCTGAAATCCAATAAATCAGAAGTGGAAAGGCAATTAGAACCTTCTTCTGCTGCTGCTGCCTTTGATGGACATCGTTTAGCAACCGATGAACCTTCTTTCAGATATCAATTGAATGAAGATGCCATGGCAACAGAGAAACTCTCTGAAGGTATTCGATCCTTTGCTGCTGATATTATCACTTTGGAAAACATCATCAAAGAAAAACTCGCAAAGAAGAAATAAATTTAACAGTTAAGAATTAGTATTTCCTTTTGTTTTTCATTGATGTCTATTGTAATACCGGTAACTGAATGTCGTTGAGAAAAGTCGTACTTCTTTTCTTGAGTTGGTCACCCCCACCAGTTGTGGCCGCTGATGACTTGGAACAAATGTTGGATCAGATGAAGGAAGCTGTGTTGGACCTGCTGTTGGATGAGTTGTTAGTTTGCTCTTGATAAGACCATTAAATAAGGAAAATAACCTAATGTAGTGCAGAAACGAGAGGAACATGTGATATACTACAGAACAAGACAGAGAAATGACGAAGTATCATCTTCTCCCACAGGATTTGAAGTATCTCCTCAATGACAATCTCCTCCATCGTTGTAAAGAGGCATCGATTTTCCTCGCATTTTACAAAGCAAGCTACTAAAATAATAATCCCCGATCCCATACCCTACAAGTAAAGCCACAAACAGACCAGTATTGAAAGTCATACCGACTAACATGAGCAGAAGGCTCAGCTGAAGACAATGTCAGTCATTTAGAAATATTAAAGGTCGAGTTACTTACCCCATAAATGGTCGCAGATAATACCGCATGCGTAAACTGTAAAGAAGATACACTCCTACGATTCAGCTGAGTTGCTGACGACTTTCCAGCACAGTGGGATCCGAAGCTTGGAATTCACGTGACTTGAAGTCGCGGC
>JADMIO011430588.1_pt1 | contig 19221 bp, 14 predicted proteins | sample 8958161 | NCBI WGS metagenome assembly JADMIO01 (sample SAMN16585339, study PRJNA669376) | soil metagenome | isolation source: Crop rotation soil | place: USA: Cullars Rotation, Alabama | collected 2011
GTCGGCGGGGGCGGCCGGTAACCCCGTGCGGGGGGACGCGCGGGGGTGCTCCCGTCGGCGCCCTGGGTCTTTTTGGCGGGCGCGCCGCCCGCCCGTCGGTCCGCGGTGCCGCCCCCGCGACCGGGAGCGGGTCAGCCGCAGGGGCACACCGGTGCGGGGGCGACCGGCCCACCCCGCGCCGCACGGGTCGGGAAGGCCGCGAGGAGCGCGGCCTGGCGCTGGTGGCGTTGCGCCCCGGTGCGATCCAGGGATGCGCTCCGGGCGGGGCCGAGGCTAATGACAGACCGGTGTACCGCGTGGTCCTCCCCCTGCCCCACCGCGCGGTCAGCAACAAACATCCCGGGGTCCGCCGCCGGGACCAGGGATCGCACAACGGCGTATTCGGTGCTAGAATACGGCTACCGCCCCCGGTCCTGGGCCGGGTCGCGCGCCGCGGTGGTGGTCGCACCGGCGGAGCACTTTCTTATGCAGTTGCGGGGACCGAAAGGGTAGGGGCGATCTCCGCAGGGGGCCGGGCCCGTCCCACGACCGGGGGAATCCAGGGTGAGTAGGGCCTATGATAGCAGCGGGCACGCCGGGGGGTCAAGCGGCGCAGCACCGGGCTGGCGGCAGGCTATTGGTCCACGACTAGAGAAAAGGTAAACACAGGGGACTTATGGTGGGCTGCCGCGGTGCACGGCCCGCGCCGCGGCGGCAGCGCCAGGACCGCCCCCGCCCGGTCGGCGCGCCTCCCCGCCACGGACGCTGCCTTGCCCTTGGATCTCTGGCACCCCCGCCTCGCCGTCCTAGGGCCGCGCCTGCTGGCCGAAAGCGCAGCGGGTCGCCGTAGCTTGCTGACGGGCCTTTTGCTGCCGATCGCGCGCCAGACCAGAAACGTGTATGCGGGTCTCCTACGCTCCGCTTCCTTGCGTCCTTCTTATCCATTCCCCTTGTGTTCACCCCTCTAATGCTCTGCACTCCTGTTGGGGTGGTTGGCGTGCCTGGCCGCTGTGATGACGCTCGGCAACAGGCGTTGCCCCGCGTCATCACGGGTTACTACCCCGTATTGACCCCGCGCAGCACCCGACGCTCTGCCCACTGCCCCACTCCGATTTACGCACAAAAGACGTGCCAACGCGGGTTCCGCTGCTAGAGGACACCGACGGAACCCGCGTTGGCACATTTACTGAGCGCTCTGCACTCTTAGGGGAGCGCGATTCGGCCTAATAGGCGCGATATTACCTATACCAACACCCACGAACACGTGAGGGGACAGTGGGTTAGGGTGCGTTGGTACGGAATCGCCGCCGGGCGGATGGTCCGCCGACCTGCCTGCTAATACCGGGCGACTCCTATTAGCAGCCCGATGAACACCAGGCGGGGGCCAGGCGTCCGCCGGGCGCAGAACATCCCTCTTACTCCCTGCGCTGCGGCTCATCCCGCTGCTAATAGCGTGTCATCAGCTTAGCAGCCTGTTTAGCAGGTTTTACTGGAGCTGTTTAGCAGCCCAATAGGCACGGATGGGTGGGTTTGGTCCGCAGGGGTGGGGATGAGTACGTCCGCAGCCGTTTCCGCAGAACATCTCTCTCCACCTCTGCGGACAAGCATGAACCCGATCCGCCCTGCCTGCCGGTTTCGTCGATCTCCTCGATGGGCACCGCATTCGCTGCGGCGGTGGTCCCGGGGACCTCCAGCCTGGCAAAGTACTCCAGCAGTAGGCGGTGGATGAAGAGGTAGCCCCCGCCGACCCGGCGTAGCAAGAGACGGTCGGTGGCGTCGTCGAGGAAGGGCACCAAGCTTCCAGGGGAGGACCGGTGTGACTCCTTCTGGGGCGCACGCGGCTATGGGCGCGGGCTGCGGCCCCTCCGCCGCCCAGCCCGACCACCCGCCCGGCGCGTTGACTATCCTCCGGCCTAACAATGCGGGTGCTACGTGGGCCAGCGGCCGGTAAATTCGGCAAAGCTCCGTAATTTGGGCATCGGGCTGACCGGTTGCCCACGCTGTGGGTGCGACACTGTAGCGGGTGCCCCGGTTTTGTATTGCATACTGTATCACCTCTCCCCTACATTAGGTGGGAAGTGGGATGGACTACGGCGTCTCCCGTAAGCCGAGCGACGCCGGTCTCCACCCTGATGTCAGGCCTGGGGGAGCCGGCGCGCGCGCCGCGGACGGGACGGCCACCCTTATCCATTGCGGAGGTGATCATGTTTCGTCCGTTGCTCCTGCTCCGGGTCCTGGGGACCCTGGGCCTCCTTACCATCCTCGCGCTGTTGAATAAAACCGCGCCCTCCTCTCCCTGGCCCCCCGCCCCGCCCGGGGCCGGGCCTGCCGCCCTCAGCGGCGCGGGTGGACCCCGGGCGGCCGGCGATCCCGGTGGGGACGCCGCCCCCCTGATGGTGCCGGGCCGCACCACCGTCCGCCTCCCGGTGCATTACGATACCTCGCTCCCCTTGCGCGCCCTGCCCCCGCGGCCCATTCGCCGGGGGGCACGCGCCCCGGAGCATGAGCCGGAGCCCGCCCGGGCGGCAGGTAAGCCGGGGGGGGACCCGCTCGACCCGGTCCTCCAACTCGGATTCGGGTCGCTCGGCGCCCTCGCCCTGCCCCCTCCGATCCGCAACTTCGAGGGGGTGGGCAACCTGTTCGGCGGCGCGCCGCCCGATCTGGCGGGCGATGTGGGGCCGCGCCACTATGTGCAGTGGATCAATCTCTCCTTCCAGATCTTCAGCCGCACTGGCACCTCCCTGCTGGGTCCCCTCAGCGGCGATACGCTGTGGAGCGGCTTCGGCGGCCCCTGTGAAGCGAACAACGATGGCGACCCGATCGTGCTCTATGATGCGCTCGCCGACCGCTGGCTCCTCAGCCAGTTCTCCGTCTCCGGCCCCGGCTTCTTCCAATGCCTGGCCCTGTCGGCCACCGGCGATCCCACCGGCGCCTACCATCGGTATGCGTACGAATTTCCGCACTTCAACGACTACCCCAAGCTGGGCATCTGGCCCGACGGCTATTATCTCACCACCGTCAACTTCAACGCCGCCGGTACCGATCTGCTCCCTTCCTCGCTGGTCGCCTTCAACCGCGCCCAGATGCTCGTCGGGGGGCCTGCCGCCGCCCAGGAATTTCTCCTCAGCGCCCCCTCCGGGCGGGTGCTGCCCGCCGACCTGGACGGGCCGCAGTTGCCGCCGGGGCCACAGCCCGCGCTCTTCCTGAGCATGGTGCCCCCCCGCACCCTCTACCTCTGGCGCATGGCGGTGGATTGGGACGATCCCGAGAATTCCACCCTCACCAGGGGCGCGACCCTGACGACGGCCTCTTTTGATGACAATCTCTGCCTGGATCCCCGCGAGGCCTGTGTCCCGCAGCCGGACACGCTCGTGGACCTGGAAGCGCTGTCGGATCGCCTGATGTACCGGCTCGTCTACCGCAATATGGGCAGCTATCAAGTGCTGCTGGCGAACCATACCGTGGACGGCCCCGGCATCGGGCGCGCCGCTGTGCGCTGGTATGAGATCCGTAACCCGCACGGTAGCCCGAGCATCTACCAGCAAGGCACCTATGCGCCCGATGCGCTCCATCGGTGGATGGCGAGCCTGGCCATGGACCGCGCGGGGGCGATCGCGCTGGGCTATAGCGCCAGCAGCAACAGCACCTTTCCCTCCATCCGCTATACCGGGCGGCTGGCGAGCGATCCCCTCGGGGAGCTGCCGCAAGGGGAGGGGGTGATCATCAACGGCAGCGGGTCGCAGACCGGCTTCGAGCGCTGGGGCGACTACACCACGATGAGCATTGACCCGCTGGACGATTGCACCTTCTGGTACACTAACGAATACCTCCCCACCACCAGTGCCGCCGGCTGGCACACGCGGATCGCCGCCTTCCAGCTCCCCGCCTGTACGCTGCCCGCCTGCGGGCTGGGGGCCGACTACGTGGTCAGCACGAGCAGCGACAGCCTCGTGCCCGGCACGACCGACATCGGCAACCACTGTGATGACTGTCGCACCACGGTCGCGCTGCCCTTCCCGGTACAGTTCTACGGGCAAACCTTCACCACCGCCAGCGTCTCCTCCAACGGGCTCCTGCGCTTCGGCGGCCTCGTCAGCACGTCCGGCACCCCCACCTGCCTGCCGGCCCCCGGGCTGACCAACACCATCGCCGCCCACTGGGACGACCTGCAAACGGCCAATCCCGGCGGCGGCTGCCCGATCTGCGGGATCTTCGCCACCACCACCGGCACGGCCCCCCACCGCATTTTCCACCTGGAATGGCGGGCCACGCGCGCCGGCGTGGGCGGGTTGGTGGAGTTCCAGGTCCGCTTCCCCGAAGACGGGTCGGCGTTTGACATCGTCTACGGCACCGTCACGAACGCCGGGCGCGGCGCCACGGTGGGCGTCCAGCGCGGGACGAACAGCCCGGTCACGCAGTTCGGCTGTGCCGTAACCACGCTCCAGGCGGGCCTCAAGCTCACCTTCCAGCCGCGCCCCTGCACCACCGGCTGCGACGCCAACTACGAGGTCACCCGCATCAGCGGGGCATTCGGCCCCGCGGCGGGCGCCCCGCTGCCGGGGTCCCAATGCGACGATTGCACGCTGCCCCTGACGCTGCCCTTCCCGGTCCATTTCTATGGCGAGGAGTTTGCCAGCGTCACTCTCAGTTCCAACGGCACGATCCAGTTCGGCAGTGCCGACCCCAGCGCGACCAACACCTGCCTCCCGGCCCCCCCGTTCCAGGGGGCTTTACTGCCCTACTGGGATAACTTGGACCTGCGCCCCACCATCACCAATACCTTTGTGCCCGGGATCTACACCACCGTTGTCGGGAGCACCCCCGGCCGGGTGCTGATCGTCGAGTGGCGGGGCTGCTTGCAGGGAGATGGCAGTTGTAACCACAAGATCGACTTCACCGTGCGGCTGAACGAAGGGACCAATCTGGTCTACTTCACCTACGGCAGTGTGGCCAACGGGGGGGTCGGGGCCACCATCGGCCTGCAGCAAAGCCCGGGCGCCCTGTTCACGCCCTTCAGTTGCAGCACCCCGGCGCTGGTGGACAGCAGCACCTGGTTGGGGTTCGATCAGCCCCAGGGCACGGTGCTGCACGATGCGATCGTGGTCGGCGATCCGCTCCAGACGGGGCGCCTGGTGCTGGACGAGCAGGCCAGCCGCTGTATCGGGCATGGCGTCGTCTGCCCTGGGGTGGTCGCCGATACAGCAGCGCGGCGCTACAAGGCGTACGCCTTCCACAACCCCAGCCCCAGCGCGCAGTGCTTCACCATCGCCCTCACCGCGGCGTGTTCGACGGGCAGCAGCCCGATCTCCAGCGCGGTGTATCTGACCGCGTTCGACCCGACCCAGGTCTGCGCCAACTATCGCGGGGACCTAGGCCGCGCCCCCAGCAGCGCGGGCGCGGGGAGCTACTCGGTCAATGTGCCGGGCGGGGCGACCTTCGTGGTCGTCGTCTATATGGTGGATCCGAACACCACCTGTGGCGGGTATACGCTGAGCGTCTCCGGGGGGGGCGGCACCTGCGTTCCCCGCGTGCCGCTCCCCTGACCGCGGCGGCTCCGGCGCGGCGGCTCGTTCGCCAAGGAGCACCCCCCGCAGATAAACGTATTTTATCTGCGGGGGGTTCCCCCAGGGGGCGGGATTACCGGACCCAGCGATAGTTTTAATGGCTGGAACCCCCAGGTGGCCCTGGGTCCTGCGGAAAGGCGGGGGCCCGCGCCCCTTTGTCGGGGAAGGCCGGGGCCGCTGCCGCATAGCGCAGGAGCGCGGCCAGCGCTAGCCCGATGGCGGGCGGCACCACCGCCTGGGCGGGTTCCGGGTCGCCCTGGTGCACATAGCGGTGGCGGGCCCGCAGCACGGCCTCCACCGCGTACTGGGCGAACGCTGTCGGCCCCAGGAAGGCGCCGATCCGCTGGCGCATCTGGTCATAGGTCTCGATCTGGTCCGCGACCAGAATCTCAATCGCCGTGACCACCCCCAGCAGTTGCCCGGCAGGCATCCGCGTGTAGAGGGCCTCCGCTAAGCGCCCGGCGCTCTAGGTCACGGCCGCGCGCAGGCCCGTCGGTAGCACCCTTCGGGATTGGCATGACGATCGTTGAGCCGGGCGGGGCGCACACCGAGTTCCGCTACGGCGGCGCGCACATGGCCCAGCACCTGCCCGAGTACGACCGACGCCAGCGCACAGCTTCTTGCGGATGCTGGATCCCCAGAACGGTCTGGCCCCGGGTGACCCCACTCGCATGGCTATTCGTATCATCGAGAGCGTCGACGTGGAGCCTGCACCGCTGCGTCTGGTGCTTGGCTCGCAAGCCCTGGAAAGCACGATCGCCACGCTGCGCAAGCGGATCGAAGGCTTCGAAGCGCAGAAAAATCTAGCCGCTTCCACGGACTACCCGCCCGAAGAGTGAACCGCGCCGACAGCGCAGGCTCAGCGAAACATGCCGCGAAGGCCGTAGCGGTGTCCACGCCCTGCCCGTACCACTCACAGGCCTGGACCTAGGCGACCGGCAGGTCCGGGCTTATGGGAGATGGTCCGTTCTCCCGTGCTCCGCTCCAGAGTATCCTGGAGGGCAGCAAGCAGCCCCGCTCTGTTGGGATAATGCCCGAACTCGAACAGCTGGCGGATCGGCTGCGCCAGGGCACCATTTTGACCCAGCTCCCGATCGGCGAAGCCAGACAGGTGCCGGCGAAAGACCACCAGGACGGCTGCCCAGGCCACGGGATCATCAATCACCTCGCCGAGGGTGCTGTCCAGGGTCAAGGCGCGGCGGAGCGGCTGGACCGCCTGGTAGGGATACGCCCAGCGATAGCGCCCGGCGCCGACCTCGACGGTGCGCCCATCTCCGCCGGGGAGGGTGACGCTGGCGCGGGTGTTGGGGGGAACGGTTGCCTCGACGGTGATCTGCCCCGGCTCGATGCGCCAGGCGCATTCGGCCAGGCCGTAGGGGGTCTGGTGCCGGGCGCAGGCGTGGGTCAGCCCGCCGCCGGGGCGGGGCCGGATCTCCAGGTGGCGATATCCGGGCGTGGCGGGGGCCAGGCCGCCGACAGCGCGGTGCAGCCAGTCGGCTACTGCGCCCAGTGCGTAATGGTTGAAGGAGGTCATCTCGCCGGAGTTGATCGAGCCGTCGGGGAGCATACTATCCCAGCGTTCCCAGATGGTGGTCGCGCCCATCGTCACCGGGTAGAGCCAGGATGGGCAGTCGCACTGCGTGAGCAGGCGATAGGCGGCATCCCACTCTCCCGCGCTGCATAGAGCGTCGCAAATCAGCGGCGTGCCGACGAACCCTGTGCTGATGTGGTAACCGCTAGCCCGCGCCAGCGCTGCCAAGCGTGCGCCCGCGTGCTGGCGTTGGGGTTCCTCGGGCAGCAGGGCGAAGCAGAGCGCCAGTGCGTAGGCGGTGGCCGAGTCGCTCAACAGGCGTCCGGCAGGTGTGATGTACTCCGCCGCGAAGGCGGCGCGCACGGCAGCAGCCAGGCCCCGATAGCGCGCATCGTCCTCGGACCGCCCCAACACGCGCGCCGCCTGCCCGGCCAGCTCGGCGGAACGGGCAAAATAGGCCGTGGCAAGCAGAGCGGGGGGCGTGCGGGCCTGGGCCGGGCGGTCGGGCGGGGCGGCAGGGTCGAGCCAGTCACCGAACTGGAAGCCTGTATCCCATAGGCTGGTTTCCCCGGCGATGGCGGCGATAGCGTCCACCCAGGTGTGCATACTCTCGAATTGGTCGGCGAGCAGGCCCGCATCCCCATAGCGCTCATACAGCACCCAGGGCACAATCGTCGCGGCATCGCCCCAGGCGGCAGCGGGGAAAGATGGTCCGTCCATGGGGTTGGGGACGACGATCGGCACGATCCCGCCCGCCGCCTGCTGCTCGACGGCTAGATCGGCCAGCCAGGATTGGAGGAAGCCCGCACTGTCGTACAGGAAGCAGGCCGTGGGCGCGAAGGCCGCGATGTCGCCGGTCCAGCCCAGCCGCTCGTCGCGCTGTGGGCAGTCGGTCGGCAGATCGAGGAAGTTCCCGCGCATACTCCACACGACGTTCTCATGCAACCGGTTGACCAGCGGATCGGAACACTCGAACCAGCCGGTGCGCTCCAGGTCCGAGTGGCACACTACCGCCTGGATACCGTCCGGCGGCAGGTTGCCCGGCCAGCCCACGACTTCGACGTAACGGAAGCCGTGGAAGGTGAACCGCGGCTCCCAGATTTCTATGCCCTCGCCGTGCAGTGTGTAGCGGTCGGTGGCCTCCGCATGGCGGAGGGGCCGCGTGCCGAGTTCGCCCGCCTCCAGCACTTCGGCGTGGCGTAAGGTGATCAGCGTCCCCGCCGGCCCTTGCACCGTAAGCCGCACCCAGCCCACAAGGTTTTGGCCGAAATCCACGAGGGTACGCCCGGATGGCGATTGGCTGATGCCTACCGGGGCCAACACCTCCACCCGCCGCACGGGTGGCCCGGTGGGCGCGACCAGCGTGCCGAGGTCCCGTTCCAGCATGGCGACGGGCGACCAACCGGCCTCGTCATAGCCCGGAGCCGACCAGCCGGGGCGCTCCAGGCGGGCATCATAGATTTCCCCGTCGTAGATGCTGCTGGCGACGATGGGGCCGGGCGCGGCGCGCCAGCCGTCATCAGTGCGGATCCGGTCCAGAGTGCCATCCGCATAACGGATCTCCAGTTGCGCCAGCAGCGCCAGCCGGTCGCCATAGATGTTGCGGTGCCCCCCGCCGAAGCCCAGCCGCCCGCGATACCAGCCGTCGGCCAGGATCGCCCCCATGGCGTTGCGGCCCTCGCGCAGCAGGTCGGTCACGTCGAACGTCTGGTAGCGCAGGCGGTGCTGGTAGCTGGTCCAGCCCGGATCCAGCACATGATCGCCGACCACCTGCCCGTTGATTTGGGCCTCATACACCCCCAGGGCGGTCACGTACAGGCGGGCTTGCGCCACCTCGGCTTTGACGCTAAACTCGCGCCGTAGCAGCGGCGCGGGTTGGGATCGGCTCGTGTCTTCGTCCCAGCCGGGCGTGATAAAGCGTGCCGACCAGTCATCGGGGCGCAACAGCCCGATCTCGACGGTGTGCGGCGCGCTCCAGGCGGAGGCGGACCCGTCGGTGCCCCGCACCCGAACACGGACCGTCACGCGCTCGCGCGATTGCCGCGGCGCGAACGGCCAGGCCACCAGCACCGATTGGTCTCCGTGGACCAGGCCCGTCCAGTCCCGCAAGCGGCCATCGGGTGTAAACGCTTCGATCTCGTAACCCGCCTGCCACCAGTCGGGCCGCGCGGTGTCCACCACCCAGGAGAGCCGGGGTTCGGCGGTGCCCAGGCCGAGCGCCTCCCGGCGATGCTCAAAGCGGACGTCCGTGACGACGACGTCTGCCCCGGCGTGCGCTGGGCCTTGTGCAGCGCCTGGCCCTTTCGTTACCTCGGTCATTGGTATCCCCTTCCATGAACGATATTGCAGGCAGCCCTAGCCCTTGATCGCCCCAGCGGTCAGCCCCGCCACGAGCTGTCGCTGGAAGAACAAGAACATGATGAGGGCCGGGATCGTGATGATGACCACATCGGCGAAGAGCAGGTTCCATTGCGAGTTGAACTGGCTCATGAAGCTGTACAGAGTCAACTGCACCGTCACGTTCTGCTGCCCAGGGAGGAAGTAGAGGGGCGCGGCAAAGTCGTTATAGATGGCGACTGACTGTACGACGATGACCGTCACCATGGCCGGGCGCAACAAAGGCAGCACGACCGAAAAGAACACGCGCAACGGCGACGCGCCATCCATAATGGCCGCTTCGTCCAGTTCGCGGGGGATAGTGCCCATAAACGCGCGGAAGACCAGCGTCGCGAACGGCAGGCCGAACGCCACTTCGATCAAGATCAGGCCAATGATCGTCTTGTACAGACCAAGCGCTTGCAGCAGGAAAATCGTCGGCACCACGGCGGGCGGAATGATCAGCCCCCCGAGCAGCACCGCCCCGGCGAGGGCCGCCACCCGATCCTGGCGGCGTTGCATCACATAGGCGATGAAGGCCGCGAACAAGACGATCAACGTGACCGAGCCGACGGTCAGCAGCGTGCTGTTCCACATCGCCCGGACCATCCGCCCGTCGCCATAGGTCAGCACGTCCCGAATATTCTCGGTCAGTTGAAACGAGGTCGGCCAGGTGAACTGGAAGAGCGCGGCCTCCTGGCTCGTCTTGGCCGCCGTCAGGACGATGAACAGGAACGGCACGACAAACACGATGGCGACGACGACGAGCGCCACGGCGTCAATCCAGGCGGCGGAAATAAACCTACGCAGGGTCATAGCTCCAGCTCCCTTCGGTTGAAGAAGCGCATCAGCGGGTAGACGATCACGGTGACCAGGATGAAGAGCACGACGTTGCCCGCCGTGGACAGGCCGTAGAATCCCGCCTGGTACTCCTTGTAGATCACCGACGTGAGCACATCGGAAGCGAAGCCCGGCCCGCCGTGGGTCATCGTCCAGATCAGGTCGAACGAGCGCAGCCCGCCGATAAACGATAGCAGGATCACAGTGAAGGCCGCATTGCGGGAGAGGGGCAGGATGAGGTGCCGGAACCGCACCCACGCACCGCCCTCAAGGGTGACAGCATCGAAGTAATCCTGCGGGATCGTCACAATGCCTGCAATATACAGCACTGTTGCGATGCCGATGCCCTTCCAGATATCCACCAGCGCCACCGAGTAGAGCGCGAGGCTGGGGTTGCCCAGCCATTCCGGCATCGGTAGCCCGAAGGCCCCGAGGACCGTGTTGATCAGGCCGGTGGAGGGCTGCATGAGGGCACCGAAGGTGATCCCGACGGCCACGGTGCTGACCAACGTCGGGAAGAAGATGATGCCGCGCAGCAGCGACTTGAGCCGAATACTCGACGTGAGCAGCACCGCGAGGGGCAGGGAGATGAGCACTTTGAATCCGCTGGTGAGCACCGCATAGATGATCGTGTTACGCAGACCGGCGGTGAGCTGGGGATCGCCCAGGAAGGTCGCGAAGTTGTCGAGGCCGATGAACTCTGCGTCGAAGAGCGACCAACGGGTGAGGCTGAAGTAGAAGGAGAGCACGGTCGGCACGAGGAAGAAGACGCCGAACACCAGGGCGGCGGGGAGATAAAACCAGTAGGGATACGCGTGCAGGACGGTGTAGGCCCGCGCCTGCGTTTGCTTGTCTGTATTAGACAGCACTTGATCTGACAACCGCGAATCATCCGGCGACTCCGACGGCCAGGTCGGGCAAGGGTTGGGTGTCCGCCGGGTTGCGTGTCCACGGCCGTTCGTGTTGCTCATCGAGCATCTTCGCCTGCGCCAACCGCTTGCTCTCGTCCCACGTCTGCCGCGGTGTCCGCCCGTCACAGTAGCGTCCACTATGCGGGCGGTCCTCATTGTACTGCTGGACCCACTCGTCCACGTCCGCTTGGAGTTGCTCCAGCGTCGTATACAGCGTCGTGCGAAAGGCCACCTGGTAGAACTCCTCCAAGATGGTCCGATGGAACCGCTCACAGATGCCGTTGGTTTGCGGGTGGCGCACTTTCGTCTTGGTATGCTCTATCTCTTCCAACGCCAAGTACAACTCATATTCATGGTGTTGCACGGCGCCACAGTACTCGGTGCCCCGGTCGGTCAGGATCCGCAGCAGCCGCACCCCTTGCGCCTCAAACCAGGGTAACACCCGATCGTTGAGCAGCTCCGCCGCGACTAAGGCAGTCTTGCGATCATAGAGCTTGACGTGGACGACGCGCGTGTAGGTGTCAATGAAGGTCTGCTGGTAGATCCGCCCGACGCCTTTGAGCGTGCCGACATAGAAGGTATCTTGTGCGCCGAGGTAGCCGGGATGCGCCGTTTCGATTTCCCCGTACGCTTCTTTCTCCTCCCGTGCTTTCTCCAAGGCCCGCAGTTGGTCTTCGGTCAGGATCAGGTTTTCCTGGGCGGCTTTCATTTCGAGCGCTTTGAGCCGCTTCTTGAAGGATTCCAGGTTGTGGCGTTGCCAGACGGAACGGACCCCGCCCGGCGAGATGAACAGCCCGCGCTTCTTCAGCTCGTTGCTGACGCGCAACTGGCCGTAGGCCGGCTGGGCATAGGCGCTGGCGACGACCGCTTCTTCAATCGCCGTGTCAACGCGGTTGGCGGGGAGGGGCTTTTTGCGACTCACCTCTTGTAAGGCGGATTCGCCGCCTTGTTCGTACAATTGCTTGAAGCGATAGAAGCTGTCGCGAGAGTAGCCCATCACCCGGCAAGCCTGGCTGACACTGCCGAGGCGCTCCGCGAGACGCAGCAGGCCTAGTTTGTTCTTGATCAGTTTTTGTTGAGTCGTCATCGGGATCGGACATCCTTTCATCTGAAGGCTTACGCCCATTCTACCACAGATGTCAGATTAAGTCCTGACTAGTACAGCTTGTCACTAGCCCGTGGGACCGCGCTGGTCCGGCTCTGCGTCCTCATAACACCCCCTATCATCCATTCTAAGCACGCTCCGGGTTCTACGAGCCGGGGCTAACCCCGGCTCGCAGAACCCCCGAAGCATGAATGTCCGGGTCGCTTATTTCCATCCAGGCAGACCGAGTTGCTGCGCCTGCTTCTCCACGTCCTTGTCATAGTTGGCCGCGCCCTCGGCAGCCGTCATCTGGCCGGAGCCGACGGCGACGCAGATCTGCTCCAACGAGGGTCCTTTCAAAGGCGAGAAGAATTCCAGCGCGGGGGTTGACTTGCCGGAGTCAATGTAAGCAGCGAGGTCCTTCACGGCGGGCAGGACCGTATCAGGAAGCTTCGAGCCTTTGATCGCGTATGGACCTGCCGGCGCGACCTTAGCGGTCAGGGCGTCCACGCCCTCCAGGGAAGCGATGAAGCCCAGGAAGTCCTTGGCCTCGGCGATGTGCTTGCTCGTCTTGGGGATGTAACCTGCCGCTGGCATCCAGACGGTCGAACCGGCCTTAGCGGCATCCTGGCCGGGCAGGCCGAAGAAGCCGATGTCGTTCACCTCGTTGGGCGAGTTCGCCGCAATCGTGGAGAGGGTGAAGGTGAGCTGCGGGTATTGGGCGACCTTGCCGTCGGCGAGCAACTTCAGGCCCTGCTCGAATTTTGTCGTCGCGTAATCCTTCTGGTACCAGCCCTTCTGGTTGCCTTCGGCCAGGTAGCCGAACCCACCCATGGCCGCCGGGTTGGCGGCGACCTTGATCTTGCCAGCGGTGTAGTCGTCGGCGAAGGTCGGGCTGGCCTGCGCGACGTTGTAGTAGTCGGCGAGCACGAACAACTGCGAAGTCCAGGTGTCGCCATACGTTTGCAGGACCGGCGGCATACCGGCAGCTTTGAGCTTATCATTGTTGGCTTCAAACTCGGCCCAGGTCTTGGGCACGCTGATCCCGTTCGCGGCAAAGACCTTTTTATTGTACAGAACGCCGCCGCCCATGATCGTGCCGAACGGCACGCCGAACATCTGCCCATTCTGTGACACGGTCGGCAGGAACACGTCCTGGATGTTGGCGATGTACGGCTCCTTCGAGATGTCTACCAGGGTGTCGGTCGGGTGGAGCGCCTGCAACAGCGAGCCGGAGTTGTAGAAGAAGACGTCACTCATTTCGCCCGTCGCCAGGCGGGTCTTGACCAGATTATCGCCTTCAGAGCCGCCAGGACGCACTTCGATATTGAACGTCACGTTCGGGTGTTTGGCCGTGTAGGCGGCGGTGAGCGCGTTCGTCATGTCCTTCGCGGTCGTGTCGTCGCCGCCAAGGACCGTCAGGGTCACGGCGGCACCGGTAGCGGCCCCACCACTGGATGCGGTCGTCGCGGTAGGAGCCGCTGATGCGCCGGAAGCGGCGGTGGCAGTCGGCGCGGAACTGCCGCTGGAAGCGGGGGTGGGCGTGTCACCTGCGCCGCCGCACGCCGAGACTAACAGGGCGAGGGCTAAGGCCAGGGGCGCTAGCTGTAGCTGTAGGCGTTTAGGTACGTTCATCATCGTACATTTCCTCCTTGGAATCTAAACCGGTATTCCTCACCGGTGAGGAGAGCCGCGTCTGTGTTCCGGGACTTGCCAGCCGTTCAAGAGCCGATATCTATCACCTCCTCTTGAATTACTCCTATGCTAACACGCGTTACTAATGCGCGTTACTAACAGGCTGTCACCAGTTAGCATTTATATCGCTGCAAGGGTTCAAGCGTTGTAGTGGTTTGGCGGATTGCTAGGTCGGACGGTTCATGTCTGCGTGAGGGGAAGGACCCCACTCACCAAAGAGGTAAAGTCACAAATGCCTACTTGACGAATCGCGAACGATCAACTGACCATCCAACAAGATCTCACGCTTCGGCTCGTTCGGGTGTAACAAGATCTGGAGGAGCATTTTCCCGGCCTGCCGACCCATGTCTTCGAAGGGGAGGTACACGCTGGTCAATGGGGGATAGGCATACCGGCTGAGCGGATTATCGTCAAAGCCGACCACGGCGACATCGTCCGGGATTCTCAACCCGTGTTGGTGGATAGCCGTTAGCGTGGCGAAGGCGAGCACATCACTGGACACAAAAATGGCGGTTGGTGGCTCGGAAAGCTCAAGCAATCGCGTTGCCGAAGCATAGCTGGCTCCTGGGTCATTAAAGTCGCCAAAGCACACAATTTGCTCATCGAAGGCGATACCAGCGGCGGCCAGAGCCTCGCGATACCCACTGAGCCGCTCGTTGACGCCGGTGAAGGCCACCGGGGCATAACCGATAAAACCGATCCGTCGGTGCCCCTGGCTCACCAGATGATCCACCGCGGCCCGCACCCCCCCCCGATTATCGAATTCAACGGAAGAGATTTTGACCCCGGGTAGGCGACCCAGCAAGACGATAGGAAAATCATCGCTCAAGAGGTCATACAGAGCGTGGTCGTCAACGCGGGGATCGGACAGGATCAACCCATCGATGCGTTTGTTCCGCGACAGGCTCACATAGGTATCAGCGGGGTCATCCTCATTCACGATGTCGACCAGCAACCGGACCCCGGACTGACTGGCAACACTCATCAGGCCTTGCAGGATCTGCATATGCGGCAGGTCCGCCACCCCATGCGGGTGCGTACGAAAGACCATCCCCAGCGTGCGGGTACGCCCGCTAGCCAGGGCTTGTGCAGTGGCATCGGGCACATATTGCAGTTCTTCGGCAGCGGCGAGCACACGCTGGCGGGTCTCCTCGCTGATGTTGGCTTCCTTGACATCGTTGAGCACAAAGGAAACCGTCGTGCGCGAAACCCCGGCGCGCCGGGCGACATCCTGGGAAGTTATGCGGCGACCTGGCACCAATCACACCTGCCTGCAAGTTTACTGACGCGCGTCAGTAGTGGGGGCCAGTATAGCGCACCTTCTTCTTACTGTCAATAGCTGGTTCCGGCGAATCAGTCGACACCTTTCCTGACTCCCTTTGAGAGCCGCTTTAGGGATTGGGGAACCCTTGCACGTCGCACGACGAAACGTTGGCCACTGATGTTCAGATTCTCTTAGACGAAGATATAAGCCCTTCGAAGGCCACTCAGGCCGCGAGGTGAGCGCCTCAAGCCCAAACAGCACGCGAAGGATGCAAGGCTAGGGAGGCGGAGTGGCAGGATGCTCGCTGGGCTGCGCTCCGCGGAGACCGTCACCGAATGGTGTGCGCGTGGTTACACCACCGAACCCCCGTGCGACCCCCTCTATGATCTCTATTAGCGTCGAGCCCATGCCGTCGTATGGGCAGGTAACGCGATGCCACTCGTCTGACAAGAAGGAGGATGTTCATGAGACCAACAATACAACTCTGGAGCGAGGGGCTGCCGCGAACGGAGCACGGCCCGAGGCCGATCGCCTACCCTGGATCGACGAGCGCAACCGCCACAAGCTGATCGATGCCTTGCAGGCCGGGCAATTCCCCACGAATGCTGGATCGTTCAACGAGGGGATGAGCGGCCAGCGCTGGCGCGTCCCGTCCAGTCGCGATCCCAAGACCCACTATGGCGTGGAGCAGATCTACTACTGGGATGGGCACTACGAAACCCGCTGTCCCTGTCCCTGGGGCCAGGAGCACGGACCCTTCACCAGCGCGGGCCACCCGCGCCCCTGCCGCCATACCCTGATTGTCTGGTTCTACGCGCTCCCGCCCTATGTCCGCTTTCGTTTGCTCCAGCAGGACGTCGGCCTGCGCGTCGCCTGGCGCCGGGGGTTGGCCGTGTGCCCGCCGGACCAGCGGGACCCTCGCTGGTCGGCGCAACCGGAGGGCGCAGTTCACGCTCCCGCGCTCCCTTCGGCGGTGGGAGCGCAGCGCACTCAAGTGCTTGTATCCGACCGGCTAGTGATGCTAAAACAAAGGTAGCCCTGTGTGTTAGGAGCATGCGCCGATGCTGGCCCAACCGCCGCCCATTCTCCCCTCGCCACCCCACCGCTGGCGGGGGCTGCTGTGGTTGAATCTGCTCCTCGGGGGCTGGCTGTGGTTTGATTTCTGCACCGATTATTCGCTGGCGGGCGCCTGGGCCGATCTCCTCACCCCCCTCCTGGCCGGGCTGGTCGGCCTGGGCACCGTGCTCGCCTCCCGCCCGATGGCCCCCGCCTCGCCCCGCCGGCGGCTGCAACTGGCCGCCGTGCCGGGGTGTCTTGGATTCGGGCTCTGGCTGGGCACGGGCGTCTTGGTCCTCCTCAGCTCTCCCGCCGCGGTCCTGTTTGCCGCCACCGAACTCGCGAGCGAGCAGCAGGTCCAGCGCGTGATCTCGCCGGATGGCACGCAGGTCGCCACCGTCGCCGTGCGGGGGGTGGGCGTCTACAGTAGTGCCACCCTCCGGATCTTCGTGCGGGTGAGTCCGCGCTTTTTCCCCCTGATCGAGCGGGATCTCACAAGCAGCGCGGTGCCCGGGGTCGCGGGCGAGACGGCCACCTATCTCATCTGGCAGGATAACGCGACCCTGCGGATCCGCGACACGGGGGAGATCCTCGCGGTCGGGCGGATTCAGACCGAGCCACCGGCGGTCGTCACCCTCCCGATCGCGTTGTGGCAGACGCAGCAACGCTTGCAGGAACGACACGTCCAAGAACAACGCTTCACCGCCCCGCTCCGCACCCTGCCCCTGTACCCCGGCCCGATCACGACAGAGGCCAGCGGGGCCGACCTCGCCGTACAGACCGGCTACCGCGGGTTCAATATCGCCACCCCGGACGGGGATCGGGCCGCCGCCTGGTATAAAACGGCCCTGAGTCAGCCGCCCTGGACCGTGCTGCGGACGGATCGCCGGGAGGACGACGTGGTAACCGCGACAGGCCAACGGCAGCATCGCGTCTACAACTGCATTGACGCGCAACGGATCGAGGCGACGGGCGCGGCGCGGCGGTATTACTGGACGCTGTTCGAGTGGGATGGCGTCGCCCCGGTGCGGGTCTGGGTGGAAACGCCCCAGCAAGGTTATCGCAACTGCGACCCCTAGCCCGTCCGGCAGACCGAGCAGCAGCAGTATTCCCAGCAACACACTTAAACCGGCTAATTTTTGCACCAGGTGTTTTCCGCTTTCTAGTGATCACGCAGGGGTCGGCGGGCGTTGGACCAGCGGGGCCAGGCCCGGGTAATCCGGCGGCAGCGCCGCAGCGATCACCGGGACCGCTGCCCAGTCGCCGCGCTCGACCGCCGCGATCACCTGCTGGAATCGCGCCACATAATCCACTTCGGGCAGAATGGTCGTGCGAACCTCCTCTCGGATGGGCGCGAGGTGGGCGGCGACCGAAGGGGGCAGGATCTCGGCGGCATTCTCCAGCAGCACGGCCAGGGCGGGGGTGGTATCATCCAGCGCGCCCCAGGCAGCGACATGGGCGATGATCGCCGCCAGGTCGGCGCGAGGGTCGGCAGATCGTGGCACCGTGGCGACGACCGGCGGAGGCAGATCGAGCAGCAACAGGTCGCGGTAGGTTGCTTGGGCCAAGACCGGGCTGGCCGCCAGCAATACTTGATAGGTGGAGGGTTGGCTTTTGCGTTTATCGATCCGACAGCGCGCTACTGCTGCCACGGCTTCCGCCACCGCCGCGCTCCACGCCCCCCATGCCCAGGCGGCGGCTAAACTGTGCCCGCGCCGTTGCAGCGTCCGCACTCCCCGCCACAAACTGCGATCCGCGTTGGCCCAGCACCCGACCACTAACAACCAATGTTGCAGCACCAGAACCAGCAACTTGACATACACCTCACATAAGATCCGCCACGGTTGGGCACTGCGCCACTCATCCACTTGGCCCAGACTCTTCCAGCGTTTGAAGAGCAACTCCACCTGCCAGCGGGCTTGCTCCAACGCCAAGCCTTCGGCCAAACTTAACTGCTCCGGCGCACAATTGGTGACCAACACCGTCCAGGCGGCCAAGGTCCACTCCTCGGCACTCACTGCTTGCCCTTCCCGCTGGGCCGCGGCTTGCAGCTTGGCCCGCCGCGCGGCGGCCACCGTCGCCGGAACCCGCTCAGCCAGCAATCGGCAGCGCAGCCGGTGGTGCGCGCCCAGGCGGATGGGCACAGCAACCTGGCGCGGGCAGTGGGCGGCTAACCACACCGGGAGATCCCAGCGCGTCCCATCCGGACCCGCCACGACCGTCCCGCGTTTCAAGCGGCTCAACCAAAAGCGTCCGCTACGGTTCCAACTCGCCAATTGGTCCAGGGCGAAGAAGCCGAGGTCGCCAATATGCAAGCCGCCGACGGGGATGGGGGCCAGTTCCTGGGCTGCTGCGCGATCATGGGTGCGCCCGTCCGCCAGCACCGGCCCGCGTAACAGTCCCCGGCACAAGTCCATGCGTACGAGGAGCTTGAGCGCGGCGGCGGTCGGCACGGGAGCCGTGCCACAACCCGCCCACACCGGAGCCAACGCTGCCGGGAGCGTAATCACGCTCCCATCACAGACTTCGACGGCCCGGAAGCGGCGTAAGACGGGGACGGTCAGCGGGTCGGCGGCGACGGCGACGCGCACGGCTTCGGCCAATAAGGCCTGGAGGAACCGGGCGGCCTGGGGGTAAAGCGTTGGTCAATGGCCTGGGAGTTGAGCGGGCAGCGCAGCGTGGCGGCCATATCAGCGCGGGCCGTGCAGGTCGCGGCAGGGTCCGCCCACCAACTGAAGACGAGGATCTGGGCAAAGCGGGAGCCGGACAGCGGGGAGACCCGTTGGACAAAGCCGGTCGTGACGGCCAAGTGATCGGCGGTGGTGGTGAGCAAGGTTTTCATCGTCCGAGAGAGCTGTGGTATAGTATTTCCAGCACAGTGGGATCCGAAGCTTGGAATTCACGTGACTTGAAGTCGCGGC
>JADMIO010812922.1_pt1 | contig 19220 bp, 20 predicted proteins | sample 8958161 | NCBI WGS metagenome assembly JADMIO01 (sample SAMN16585339, study PRJNA669376) | soil metagenome | isolation source: Crop rotation soil | place: USA: Cullars Rotation, Alabama | collected 2011
CTTTCCCGAAATGGGGGAGGGTGAATGGGGAGGGGGAAGAGGGTATGCTTTGAGGCTCAGGTCTGGTTGATGATGATGCGATTGGCTCGGGGTTTTTTGCCTGAGGTTGGTTGGCGTGCAGACGAGTCAGGAAACTGAGCAGCGCGGGGGGGAAGTTGCGCCGGTGGCGGTGGCGGAGGAGCCGATGCTGGGGCGCGTGGGGCGATTCAAGAAATGGCTGGGGAGCAGCACGCCGGACATGAAGGTGGGGACGCTGCAGTACACCGGGGCAAGCCTGCTGGTCGTGTTCTTGTGGTTGTTCTGGGGGGACATCATTTACACGTTGTCGGAGGCGGTGTTTCCGAATTCGATTGCGCTGCAGCTGGACCGGCTGGCGGTGCCGAAGATGTGGGTGGGAATATTGAAGGGGACGGCCGGGGCGTCGGTGAGCTTTTTTTTTGTGCCGCTGATCGGGTTTAGATCGGACCGCACGCGGACGCGCTGGGGGCGGCGGATTCCGTACATTCTGTGGACGCTGATTCCGGTAACGGTCTCGATGGCGGCGCTGGGATTTACCGATGACATCGCGGTATGGATACGGGCCTCGGACTGGCCGGCGCGGCTGCACATGACGCCCAACACCATGATTCTGCTGGTGGTGGGGTCGATGGTGGTGATCTTTGACATCTCGAACGTGTTCATCACGACGGTGTGGTGGTTTCTGCTGCGCGACGTGGTGCCGACGCATTACATTATCCGGTTCATGGCGGCGTTCGGGGTGGTGGCGACGATCTTCAACATGACGTTCAACAAGTTTTTCGCGTGGCGCGTGGAGACCAACACGCGGGAGATTTATTGCGCGGGGGCGCTTTTGTACCTGGTGGGATTCTTGATCATCTGCCTGAAGGTGAAGGAGGGGCAGTATCCGCCGGTGGACAGGGAAAAGGCGGATTCGGTTTTCCTGCGGTTCGCGAAGGCCTTGCAGCTCTATTTTTCGCGCTGCTTCACGCACCCGCTCATCCTGATGATGTACCTTTGGGCGGCGGTGGGCGCGTTCCAGGCGGGGTGCAATCCGTACGGGGGGCAAGTGTACCTCACGCGGTACATGAATTTCTCGCTGAAGCAGCAGGCGACATACTGGGTCTGGCAGGGGTGGATCATCCTGGCGATCAAGTACCCGATGGGGGCGTCGCTGCACCGGTTCATCCACCCGATGCGCGGGTTGTTTTACGCGATGCTGCTGCTGCTGCCGTTGCCATGGCTGTACTTCATGATGGACGATTACCAGGTTGGCGCGTGGGCGATGTCGGCGTACACGATGTGGATCCTGATCAACCTGTGGCAATGCCCGCTGACGCAGATGCATTACCTTTCGCTCTATCCGCTGCAGACCAAGCTTTTTCCGCAGCAGGAATTCGGGCAGCTGCGGTCGGCGGAGATCATGGTGACCAGCGGCATCAGCATCGTGGCGGGGCTGGTCGGGTCGGCGTTCGTCGGCGAGCTGATGTTCAACAAGTTCGGGCGATATGGATACGGGGTGACGTTCCTGTGGCAGGGCGTGTTCTCGCTGGTCGGGTTTGCGTGCCTGTGCGTGATGTTCTGGTATTGGAAGTTGTATGGGGCGGAAAACTTCAACATGGATTTGAAGTCGACGGCGGGGGTGACGCGCGGGGCGCTGTGGCGGCCGGTGAAAGTGCTGGGGGCGGTGGTGCTGATGATCCTGGTGCTGGCCGGAGTGGGGACGCGGGTGCTGCTCAATCGCCCGGATTTTGGGTTTGAAACGGACACCGGCAAGGAACTGACATCCGCCAAGACGGTGGCGATCATGCAGGAGAAAGCCGCCGGGGAACGGGCAAGTTTTGAGGCGCGTCACGCGCGGAATCTGGAGACCCTGAAGCAGAAGCACCTGTTTTTTGAGCGCGACACGGTGCGGGAGAAGCGGAATTACGACAGCTCATCGACGGAACTGGGGGCGGTGGCGCGGGACGCGCAGGTGTTCCTGGCGGCGCGGACGCTGGAGAAGGCCAACGTCTCGTGGTGCGTGGCGGGGGATCGCGCGGCGGAATACTGGATCGATGACACGCAGCGGACCTGGGGGACGCCGGCGGTGCTGGTGGTGTCATCGATGGAGCAGGCGGCGAAGGAATTGGAGAAGGTGGGTTTCACGACGGAGCGGCTGGACGGGGCGATCCGGCTCAAGGGGATTTATGACGTGGACCTGCTGCTGCTGGCGGATCGAGGGGACGGATATATCTTCAGGAGCGACAAGAAGGCGAAGGTCGGCGGGATGACCATGCGCTTCGAGAGGCTGGAGGGCACGTACGATCGGAAGGTCACGGAGTGGCACGATCTGGGTCGGACGGAGAACCAGCGGGCGCACGATCTTGCGATGTTGAACCGGCTCGTGGAGGCGAATCCGGAGTTGGTGGGGCGCGCGGCGGAGAATGCGGGCGAGATGGCGGCGAAGGCGATACCTGTGGCGGGGCGGAAATAGGGTAGTGGCCGCGTGGGTACGGGGCGCAGAAGGGATCCGTTGCCCGCGGAATTATTGCGCACCCTCACACACGCTCGCCTGTCGGCTCGCGGCTAAACAATGTGGTCGGCCCCGGGCTTAGCGCTTGGGGTTGCGGCGTTCGTTTTTGCCCATCGCTTCCTGGACTTTGCCGACGCCTTTCTGGATTTTGCCTTTGATCTGTTGGCCGGTGTCGCCCTTGATGGCGCCGGCGACGTCGTTGAGCTTGCCTTTGAGCTGCTTGGCTTTTCCGGCGGCGATATCTTCTGACATTGTGTGCTCCTTTTGTTGACACGAGGGACGATGCAAAAGAAGTACCACGTCAGAAGCGATGGAAGAGGTGCAGCACGACAATTTTTAGCAACAGAGTGAAGGGGAAAACGAGGATGACGAAGGAGAAGATTTTCTGGGCGATCGAGCGGTTGGGGTTGAGAAGGTTGCGGACGAGGAGCCAGATCCAGCAGACCGAGCCCAGGAGAAGGAAGCCGAGTTCGAAGCGGAGTTCGCGGGCGTAGATTGCGCCGAAGAAGTTGGCGAAGCCGAGCAGGGGGAGCAGGAATCCGTAGCCGATGAGGCGTGCGGCCGCGAGGTAGGGCGCCGCCGGGAGAAATGGAAAGCGTTCGAGGAACGATTGACGGATGAGGTCGTAATTTTCAAAGGTATGGTCGATGGTCAGCGCGGACTTGCCGGCGCGGTTGAAGATGGCCAGGTGCCGCGGTGACTCTTCGACGCGGGCGATAGCGGCGTTGAGCAGGCAGATGTCGCTGTGTCCGGGGACGGTACGGAGGATGCCCTGGTCGCTGATGCACAGGCGCAGGGTGTTCCACTCGCGGCGGATCCTGCGCGCGGCGGTGAGAGAGCGGATAAGGGTCACGACGAGTTGCACGAGGCAGAAGGTGGCCACGATGAGAAAATTCAGGAGAGGCTCACGTCCGAAGTAGGCGTCGAAAAAGAAATACATTCCGACGGCGAAGGGGAGGCCGACAGCAAACGACGCGGCGACGCTGGTCGCGACCTGGCGTTGGACCGTCTGGTCGAGAAGATCGGGATTTCGAATGTAGACGCGGGCGTTTGTCCAGCCGGCGGGGATGCTGGAGGGGAGTTGCTGCTGGTAGGCGAGGAGAGGGGCGGGGTTTTGCGGGGGAATCTCCGCGAGCGGTTGGGGAATGTTGGACATGCGGGCATATTACCAGATGCGCGGACAGGGGCGGGAGAGGAGGAAGGATTTATGCGGGCAAAGGAGAATCAGGTGCGGTAGGATTCCGGGGGATTGGATTGAGAGGACAGGCACGATGGAACAGGTGCGGGTTTGCGAGCATCCGTTGATTCGGCAGGCGCTGGGGGAGTTGCGGAAGAAGGATACGCCGCCGCTGGAATTTCGGGCGCGGGTTGGCGAGTTGGCGCGTTATTTGACGTATGAAGCGGCGCGGGACTTGGCGGTGGTGGAAGCGGAGATTGAGACGCCGCTGGCGACGACGCGCGCGGAGCGAGTCGACGAGCGGAAGATTATTCTTGCGCCGATTTTGCGGGCGGGGCTGGCGATGATCGAGGGGGCGATGGCGACGTTCCCGCATGCGCAGGTGCGGCACATCGGGTTGTTCCGGGATGAAGCGACGCTGCAGCCGGTGGAGTATTACGTGAAGTTGCCGGAGGTGCTGGATGCGGAGTCGCTGGTGATCGTGCTGGATCCGATGCTGGCGACGGGTGGGAGCGCGATCGCGGCGCTGGATGTGTTCAAGCAGCGCGGGATTTCGCGGTTCAAGTTTATTTGTTTGATCGCGGCGCCGGAGGGGGTGAAGGCGGTGGGGTCGAGGCATCCGGAGGTGCCGATTTACACGGCGAAGGTGGACGAGCGGTTGAACGAGCGGGGGTACATTGTGCCGGGGCTGGGGGATGCGGGGGATCGGTGTTTTGGGACGGTGTGAGGGATTTTTGATTTTTGAGTTTCGATTTTCGATTGGGATGAGGGGCGCGGGATGGGGTATCATTCGAGCATGACGAAACGGCAATTTTATGACTGGCAGACGGCGGGCGGCGGCGGGGATGTAATGCTCCTGGTGGAGACGCTCGAGCAGGCGGAAATTGCGTGGTGCATGATCGAGGGGTTGGCGGTCAATCATTGGGCGGCGGAGCCGGTAACGACAGCGGATATGGATCTTGTGATTGCGACGGAGCGCGTTGAGGAGGCTGTGCGTGCGTTGGAGGCCGTGGGATTTCGTGCGACGAGGTTCGAGTGGTCGATCAACTTGAAGGGGCGATCGGACGTTAGCGTGCAGATCAGCACCGATGCGGCTTACCGGGATTTTCCCGCGCGAGCGGTCCCGGCCGACGTGCACGGGATATTGATGCGTGTGGCGAGCCTGCCTGATACGCTGGCAGGCAAGGTGCTTGCATGGCGTGATGCACAGCGTCGGGCGAGCAAGCGGCAAAAGGACCTGGCAGACATTCTGCGGCTGCTGGAGTCGCATCCTGAATTGAAATCGCAGTTGCCCGGGGACGTGCTCGCGAAGTTACAGGGATAATGCGTTCAGGGGCGGGTGGAGGTTGTTTGGGCGGCGGCGGGGTTGGGGGAGTGGGCGGAACTGAAGCGAACAGCGAGGGCGAGTGCCAGGAGGAGGAGAACGGTCAGGCCTAGTTTGGTCATACGCATGGCGATATTCCAAAAGGAGGCCGGGAAAACCTGGGCGGGGCGTCCGAGCGGGACGTGGTGTGGCGGTTCCGGGTGGAGGGGGCCAGATCGACGTGCCGCTCGGGCTTCCGATAGATACGCGATGGGAGGGGGTGAGGCCCGCAGGGGAATCGGGGCGGCGAATTGACGAATTCACGAGTTGACGAATTGACGAATGAGGGGGCGATTTAACGAGTTAAGGCGTCTCCGGTATACTCGGCGGGGATTTAGGTCTGAGGAACACCATGGCCAAAGAGGATCCGCTCAAGGGGTTGCGGGAAAAGATTGACGAGCTCGATCACAAGATCGTGGAGTTGCTCAATGCGCGGGCGCGGATCGTCGTGGACATCGGGAAGGTGAAGCAGCAGAGCGGCACGCCGGTGTATGCGCCGGATCGCGAGAAGATCGTGCTGGGGCGGATCCGCGAGGCGAACAAGGCGGTTGGGGGGCCGTTGCCGAATTCATGCCTGGAGGCGATTTATCGGGAGCTGATGTCGGGGAGTTTTGCGCTCGAGAAGCCGCTGCGGATTTCGTACCTTGGGCCGCAGGGGTCGTACAGCCACCTGGCGAGCGTGCGGAAATTTGGCAGCTCGGTGGAGCACGTTGCGGTCGTGGACATCAACAGCGTGTTCGACGAGGTCGCGCGGGGGCATGCGGATCTGGGGCTGGTGCCGATCGAGAATTCTACCAGCGGCGGCGTGATCGAGACGATGGACGCGTTCCTGGAGCATCGCGCGGTGACGATCGTTGCCGAGGTGATGCTGGCGATTCACCATCACCTGCTGGCGAACTGTGCGCCGGAGGAAGTGAAGATTATTTATTCGAAGCCCGAGGCGCTCGACCAGTGCCGGCGTTGGATGACCGCGACGATGCCGGGGGTTCAGAAGATGCCGGTGGCCAGCTCGAGCAAGGCGGCGGAGATGGCGACCAAGGAACAGGGGGCGGCGGCGATCGGCTCGGCGCTGGCGGCGGAGGTTTACGGCCTCAAGACGCTGTTTGCCAACATCGAGGACAACGCGACGAACGTGACGCGGTTTTTTGTGATCGGGCGGAGCGGGGATCTCGGCGGCGTGGGCGCCGATGGCGGGCGCGGCATCGGCGGCTGCAAGCGCACGGGCGACGACAAGACATCGATCATCTTCACCACGTCGCACAAGAGCGGGGCGCTGGTGGATGTGCTGGACGTGTTCCGCAAGCACGGGATTAATTTGACGAACATTGACACGCGTCCGAGCCAGAAGCGCAACTTTGAGTACTACTTCTTCACCGATTTGGTGGGGCACGTGGAGGATGCGAAGGTGCACGAGGCGCTGGAAGAGGCGAAGCAGCATTGTTTGCAGCTCGCGGTGCTGGGGAGTTTTCCGCGGGCGACGGAGACGCTGTAGAAAACACGAATCACGGATCACGTATCACGGATCACGAAGGTCAGGGGGCGTGAATTCATGGCAATCGGCCATTTGGCCGATATTGATTCTTATCGATCATCATCCGCAGAAAGGCATATATGGCCCGCAAGAAAACAATCCTGGGGGCGCCGGACGATCCCATCAAGACGGCGACGGAGATTCAGCGAGGATTCCCTGTTTCTCAACTGATCGCCTTTCAGAAACAATCCCGGCTATCGCTGGAGCTGCTTGCCTACGCGATCCAGGTTCCAGTTCGCACGCTTCGCAGGCGAATGTCGCAGAACAAGCTGCGGGCGGATGAATCGGACCGGTTGTATCGATTTGCAGCGGTGTTCATGAAGCTTGTGGAGCTCTTCGACGGAGACACGCGCGCGGCGGTGAGCTGGATGGAATCGCCCGCAAAGGCATTGGGGGGGCGGACACCGCTCTCCTTGACGCGAACATCACCCGGAAGCCGGGCGGTGGAGGATCTTATCGGCCAACTCGAGCACGGCGTCTTTCCGTGATCATCACCAGCTGGCGCATCTTCCTGCCTCGATTTCGATCGACCGCTTTCACGGGCCAGGGCGCGAAGATGCATGGGGGTCGCTGGAGCTCCAAGGGAACCCGATGGTTTACACGGCGCGATCAGCGGCGCTGGCACAGCTGGAATTGATCGTGCACTTGCAGTCGCAGGAAGTGCTGCGGCACTACCTTCTCCGTTCATGCAGCTTTAACGACACGCTGGTGAGCTTTGTTCGCCAGGCATCGCTGCCGCCAAACTGGAAGACAAATCCCCCTCCGCCGGCGGTTCGCCGTATCGGCGATCGTTGGGCTGCTTCCATGGAGTCTCCGGTTCTTGCCGTTCCGAGTGTCTTCATTCCAGGCAACGTCGTATCGCCGGAGGAGATGAATTTTCTGTTGAATCCGCTACACCCGGATTTCAGATTCATCAAGCTCGGCGATGAAATTCCCATCAGGCTGGACAGACGCTTGAGAAAACCATAATGGTTTTCCGGCCGGGGAAGTTGTAGAAAACACGAATTACGAATCACCAAACGAGGGAGGACGTGTCCACAGATTACGCAGATTTGCGCAGATTTTTTTTGAGGGTGGGTTAAAGTGATTCGGTGACGGGGGCGCCGGGGGTTTCGATGGGGGTTGGGGTTGGGGTGTGGAGTTGGATGGATTTCCAGTTGCCGCGGCGGAAGCGGGCTAAAAGGTAGATGCCCAAAATGCCGCCGAAGAGGGTGGCGAGGGTCCATGGGCCGCTGACGCCGTATTGCGGGGTAAAGATGGCGGCGAGGGTGCCGGCGCCCACGACGATCGACCACACGAGGGTAACTTGGACGATGGTGGGGACGAGCGTGTCGCCCGCGCCGCGGAGGGCGCTGGAGTAGATGACGAAGAGGGCGTCGAAGATCTGGTAGGCGGCCATGAAGATTAGGATGGTGGAGCCAATGCGCAGGACTTCCGGATCGCTGGAGAAGAGTCGCATCAGGCGGTGGCGGAAGAGGAAGAACCCCAGGCCGCAGAGGAGCATGTAGACGGCGACGACGGCGAAGCCGAGGTGCGCGCGGCGCTCGGCGAGATCGTGGCGTTGCATGCCGATGTACTTTCCGACCAGGGCGGTGACCGCGGAGCCGACGCCGACGGCTGGCATGAAGCCGATGGCCATGTAGGTAAAGGCGAAGGTATTGGCGGAGAGGGCGCGGGTTCCGAAGCTGCTGATGATCACGAGCAGGAAGACGGACCAGGCGATGATGTCGCAGGAGAGTTGGAGGCCGGTGGGGAGGCCGATGCGGAGGAGGGTTTTCATCTGGTTCCAGCGGAAGCGGAAGTCGAAGGTGTTGTAGGTGTGCCTGATTTTGGGGGTGGCGATGACGGCAAACATCACGATGGTTTCAACGACGACGGCGGCGTTGATCCCCCACGCGGAGCCGGCGACGCCCAGCGCGGGACAGCCCCAGTGGCCGAAGATCAGGAGCCAGTTGAAGAAGCAGTTGGCGATGACGCCGATGAGGGCGGCGACGAAGACGGCGCCGGGGCGATGGATGGCGAGGAGGAATTGTCCGAGGGCCATGGAGACGAGTTTTGCCCAGCCGGCGAGGAGGACAATTCGAAAATAGGTTGCCTCGAGGTCGGCAACCCGCGGTTCGTGTTTCATGAGCACAAAGAGCGGATGGGCGAGCGGGTAGAGGACGAGGGCTCCGAGTCCGAAGGCGAGGCCCCACCAGATTCCCTGCCACAGGAATTGGCCGGTGAGGCGGAAGTCCTTTCGGCCGTAGGCCTGACTGGCAAGGGTGTTGACGATGAACTGGACGCCGAAACCGAAGCCGAGGACGGAGAAGAAGGCCATGCCTGCGGATCCGGCGACGGTGGCTTCGACGTCGCCGACGAAGGAGAGCATCCACCGGTCGATGAATTGCATGAGGGTGTAGGAGACCATCTGGGCGATCGTCGGGCCGGCGAGGACGAGGAGTTCGACGATCGGGCGACGGGTCGTGAGGGAAGAGTCAGACATGGGACGTCTCGGCGGGCAAAAACGCGAATTGCAGACCGGTCATGGTAGCGGGAGAAAGCGCGGAGAGACAGAGAGCCGACGCAATCGCGGTTGGCTCGTGATCAATGCAGATGAAACGCCATCGCAATCAGGGCGATGAGGCCGAGGGCGGCGATGAGAACTACGATCGGGATCTGAATCCAGAGGGTCCACGATTGGAAGATCCTGCGGCCAACCAGTGCGGCCAGCGGCGAGAGGATCATCGCCAGTTCAAAGGCGTAGAGAAACGTGAAAAAAAGGCCGCGCGGAAGCAGGTCGCTGCGCGGATCGACGGGGATGGACCGCCTGGCATGCAGCGACAGCAGTGTGATCAGGAGCATGATCAGGCCGCAGCCGGCATTGAGGCACGCGGCGACGAGCCCGGTGAGCCACACCCAGCGCAGGGGCGGATTGGCGAGGATTACCTTCAAACGAAGCAGGTTGCCGCACTCGGTGCAACGCGGCTGGGTGAGGCGGTGCAGGTCGTATCCGCAGACGGGGCACGGAAGATGGTGCGCGTCGAGCAGGCGTTCGAGAAGATCGTGTTGGGATTCACTCATCGCCACAACACCAGCAAGAACAAGAGGGCAAGGGAAAGAGTCCAGAGACAAGCGAGGATGACGGTCCCCCGCTGAAAGCGAACCCGCGTGCGGAGAAAACGACGCCTCAGGACCAGAAGGATGATGGGGATGGGAATCGAGGTAATGTAAAGGATGAAGATGGGCACCACTTCTCGACGGGGTCCGCCCCGGACCTGACTCCAGGCAATGGCGAAAAAGATGCCGATGGCGGCGTCTATGGCAAAAAGGGCAAACGCCGTCCCCCAAGATACGCGGTAAGAACTCCGCGACGTCAGACCGATGGTGAGCGCGGCATGGCATTTCGGACAGGCGTTGCCGACAAGGTCGTGCAGGTCCGTCCCGCAGGCTGGGCACACTACGGGATTGTTGCGAATAAACTCCGCTAGAAAGGGAACCAGCGGGTCGGCGACGGATTCGGCGGTTGGATTCTGCGACATGGCGAACATTATAAAGCGATCGTCGCTTGGGGCGAATGCGGACGGATCGTATACTCTCGCCCATGATGCAAGGGGCTGATTCTATTCATGATGTTGATCCGGCAACGCTGACGCCGGCGATGCGGCAGTATCAGCAGTACAAGGGGCAGTATCCGGATGCGGTATTGTTTTTCCGGATGGGGGATTTTTACGAGTGTTTTTACGAGGATGCGCGGACGGTGGCGCGGGTGCTGGGCGTGGCGCTGACGAGTCGGAGCAAGGGGGAGAACCCGGTGCCGATGGCGGGGGTGCCGTTTCACGCGGTCGATTCCTATTTGCATCGCATGATTGCGGCAGGCTACAAGGTGGCGATCTGCGAGCAGATGGAAGATCCGAAGACGGCGAAGGGGTTGATCAAGCGGGAGGTGACGCGGCTGGTGACGCCGGGGACGCTGACCGAGGAGGCGATGCTGGATGGGCGGGAGGAGAATTTCCTGGCGGCCATTGTGATCGGCGAGGCAGGCGGGAAACACGAAACACAAAACACGAAACACGAAACAGAAGGGGGAGGAGCGGTTGCGGGGATTGCGTGGTGCGAGCTGTCGACCGGGAAGTTTTTGACGTACGTGGGTTCTCTGGCGGCGTGCGCGGATGAATTGGCGCGGGTGCGGCCGCGGGAGTTTTTGTTTGCGGAGGCGGCGGATCATCGGGTGCCGGAGTGGGCCAATGAGTTGAAGGGACAGCTGGGGGCGGCGCTTTCGGGGCGGCCGGCGTGGCAGATGGATGCGCATCACGCGGCGGCGATGCTCAAGCAGCATTATGGCGTAAGCACGTTTGCGGGTTTTGGCTACAAGAGCGAGAAGGATTTGGCAATCCGGGCCGCGGGCGCGGTGGTGGCGTATCTGCATGACACGCAGAAGTCGGCGCTGGAACATCTGCAGCCGCCGCGGAGCTTGGAGCGGCAAAAGCATCTCACGATCGACCAGACCAGCCTGCGGAGCCTGGAAGTGTTGCGAACGATTCGCGGTAACGCCGTCGAAGGTTCGCTTGTGGGCGCGATGGACCGCACCTGCACGCCGATGGGATCACGGCTTCTGCGGAACTGGCTGTGCTATCCGCTGCGCGACCTGGCGGAAATCCGCCGGCGGCAGGATGCGATCGAGCAGCTCGTGGGCGCGGAGGAAGTGCTGGCGAAGGTGCGCGCGTCGCTCGCAGACTGCTCGGACGTGGAGCGCATCACCGCGCGCATCTGCTGCCGGCGCGCCAGCCCGCGCGATTTGGTGGCGCTGTGCAAGAGTTTGCGGACGCTGGTCGAGGCAGCGGGGGTGCTGGCGGAAAATAGAGAATGGAAAATAGAAAATAGAAAAATGGGGGACGGGCCGTGGGGCGAATTGATTGCCATGGTGCCGGCGGCGAAGGAGATCGGGACGGAGATTTCGGGGGCGATCCTGGACGAGCCGGCGGCGCATCTGCGCGATGGCGGGGTGATTCGCGATGGGTTTCATGCGGAATTGGATCGTTTGCGGTCAATGTCGAAGGATTCCCGCGCATTTTTGGCGGAATATCAGGGAAAATTGGTGCAAAAAAGCGGAATTTCGTCGCTTAAAGTGGGATACAACAAGGTTTTTGGCTTTTATATCGAGGTTACAAACACCCATTCCGAGAAAATTCCCGCCGATTTCATTCGAAAACAGACCGTCAAAAATGCCGAACGCTACATCACCCCCGAACTCAAACAATACGAAAGCGATATTCTGACGGCGCAGGAACGGAGCCTGGCGCTGGAGCAGGAATTGTTTGAGCAGGTGCGGACGAAGCTGGCGGGGCGTGTGAACGAATTGCAGCGGCTTGCGGTGGCGGCGGCGGCGCTGGATGTGACCTGCGGGCTGGCGCAGTTGGCGCGGACACGGCGCTATTGCCGGCCGACGATCACGGCGGAGAAGGAGCTGGTGATCGAGGATGGACGGCATCCGGTGGTGGAACAGGGGCTGGGCGAGAAGTTTGTGCCGAATGACACGGCGTTTGGGGCGAGTGGTCAGTGGCCAGTGGGCAGTGTTCAGAATGCGGCAGAGGCTGCTTCGCCTCCCACTGACCACCGAGCACTGACCACAGGCAACTCGTCGGCGACGCTGCATTTGATCACCGGGCCGAATATGGCGGGGAAGTCGACGTATATCCGGCAGGTGGCGCTGCTGGTGCTGATGGCGCAGGCGGGGTCGTTTATCCCGGCGAAGGCGGCGCGGATCGGCGTGGTGGACCGGGTTTTTACGCGGGTCGGTGCGTCGGATGATTTAGCGCAGGGGCAGTCGACGTTCATGGTGGAGATGACGGAGACGGCGAATATTCTGCATCATGCGACGGAGTCGTCACTTGTGATCCTCGACGAAATCGGCCGGGGGACGAGCACGCTCGACGGCTTGGCGCTGGCGTGGGCGATTGCCGAATTTCTGGCGGGGACGACCAAGGCGCGGACGCTCTTTGCGACGCACTATCACGAGCTGACAGAGCTGGCGGAGACCAGCGGAGCGGTGGCGAATTACAACGTGCTGGTGCGCGAGTGGGAGGACCAGGTGGTGTTCATGCACCGCATTGTGCCGGGGCAGGCGGACAAGAGTTACGGCGTGCACGTGGCGCGGCTGGCGGGGGTTCCGCGGAGCGTGGTGACGCGGGCGCGGCAGCTGATGGGGCAGCTGGTGGTGCACGTGGCCAAGAGCGGCCGGCCGCGCGCGGCGAGCGCCGCGGTGGCGCCGCAGATCAACATGTTTGACGGGGTGGATCAGCAGGCGCTGGGGCAACTGCGGGCGCTGGACATGGACAGGATGAGTCCGATGCAGGCGTGGGAGGCGCTCAAGGCGCTCAAGGGGCTGCTGGAGGAGAAGCGGGGGAATCCTCCTAAATGAGCGAGCTGGTTCGTCTTAATGATGTCGTCGTCATTGAGCGGGAAAATGTTCCAGACGTACTCAAGGCTGCCGGCGCAGCGCTCGACGCCATCAGCGCCATCCATAACGTTCCGAAACGAAAGCTGTGCATAGTGAAGATAGGCGGCATGCCGGCGAGCAAGGCCGATATGACAGCTCGCCGCCCCACATTGACATTGACCCCAACGCAGAACATCCGGGTTTGACGCTCGCGCATGAAATAGGTGAACTCGATCCCGATTTTGAAGAACTCGCGATACGGTGGAGAGAATCCCGGCTTGTTCGACGGTTGCAGCGTTTGCAGATGACATCGGAAAGGAGGATAAAGAACCGGCGGGCCGATTTGCGGTATCTGCGGTCCTTGACCACGGTGCGGGAGCTTTGGGCATGCAGCTATGCCCAATGGGCCGCACTGAAATGCGACTATTTACCTTTGAAGATTGAACTTGAGCGCCAGATTCAACTCACGGGGCTGATTCTTGGCGAATCTTATAGCACCCAATGGGAGTTGGATGATTTCAAGGGTATAATGGATGCAGTCGATAATCTCTTCAGGAAAAGAGGTTGGATATGACTCTTCAAGCGACGCCCAGAAAATCACTCAAGAGGCGTCCGCGTTCCAATACCAAGACCGCGTCCAGGAAGACTGGGTTGGTGACGGGGACGGGACATGCGACCGATGTGTATCGCGCGGGGAAGCGATGCGCGGTCGGGAAGAGTGTCTTTGATTTTCGCGTGGGGCGAAAGTCGAAGTAACACCGACTGAAGATTCGCAGCAAATTTTGATATCCAAACATTGGCATTCGCTTATTTCCGCCTCGCAGCACTTTCGATGGAGCGTTGCGAAAAAAGCCCAAGGTGGGGATGATGGTGGGCTTTCCTATTGGTCAATTGGCTGGAGAAAACAATGTCGGTTACCCCCCCTACTGGTGTGAAGAAAATTGTGCTCGCTTATTCGGGCGGGCTGGATACGTCGGTGATTTTGCCGTGGCTGAAGGACAATTATCCGGGGTGCAAGGTGATTGCGTTTGCCGCGGAACTGGGGCAGGGCGATGAGTTGTCGGGGATTCAGAAGAAGGCGCTGGCGAGCGGGGCGGACAAGTGTATTGTGAAGGATCTGCGGCAGGAGTTTGCGGAGGAATATTGTTTTCCGATGCTCAAGAGCGGGGCGGTTTATGAGGGGCAGTATTTGCTGGGGACTTCAATTGCGCGGCCGCTGATTGCGAAGTACCAGGTGCAGGTGGCGCATGCGGAGGGGGCCGATGCGGTGGCGCACGGGGCGACGGGGAAGGGGAACGACCAGGTGCGTTTTGAGCTGACGTACATGGCGCTGGGGCCGGAGCTGAAGATTATTGCGCCGTGGAAGGATGATCGGTTTGAGCTGCGGAGCCGCGAGGCGGCGATCGACTATGCGAAGATGAAGGGGGTGCCGATTGAGCAGTCGAAGAAGAAGATTTACTCGCGGGACCGGAACCTGTGGCACATTTCGCACGAGGGGGCAGATCTGGAGGATCCAATCAATGAGCCGCAGGATAACTTGTGGGTAATGAGCGTTCCGGTGGCGAAGGCGCCGAACAAGGCGGAGTATGTGGAGGTGAAGTTTGAGGCCGGGGTGCCGGTGGCAATCAACGGGAAGCGGATGAAGGGGCACGAGCTGATCGCGTTTCTCAACGAGATCGGCGGGAAGCATGGCGTCGGGCAGACGGACTTGGTGGAGAATCGGCTTGTCGGGATGAAGAGCCGCGGGGCGTATGAGACGCCGGGCGGAACGATTTTGTACACGGCGATCCAGGCGCTGGAGCACCTGACGCTGGAGCGCGACACGCTGCACTTCAAGCAGATGATGGCGCTGAAATACGCGGACCTGGTGTACTACGGGCAGTGGTTCCACCCGCTGCGCGAGGCGATGGATGTGTTCTTCGACAAGGTGCAGGAGGCGACGACCGGCACGGTGAAGCTGAAGCTATTCAAGGGCCGGGCGTCGGTGGCGAGCACGAATTCAGCGAACTCGCTGTACCAGCACAAGCTGGCGAGCTTCACGATGGGCGCGGAGTATGACGGCAAGGATGCGATCGGGTTCATCAAGCTGTTTGGGCTGCCGATGAAGGTGCATGCGATGCGGAAGAAGCGTTGAGGGGGAGGAGCCAGAAGCCGGAAGCCAGGAGCCAGAAGCGCGGCAACTCGGAGAGTGGATTGTGACGGAACCGGCGTTTCAAGTGGTGGTGGATGAACCCGGGTTGCCGCGGGTTTTGTTGATTGGGGATTCCATTTCGATGGGATACACGTTGCCGGTGCGTGAGCTTTTGCGCGGGAAGGCAAATGTGCATCGGCCGGGGGAGAATTGTGAGCATACGTGGAAGGGTTTGGAACGGCTGGATGGGTGGCTGGGGACGGGACGGTGGAACGTGATTCATTTCAATTTTGGGCTGCACGACGTGAAGTACGTCGGGAAAGACGGGCAAAATACCAGTCCGGAGCGCGGCCGGCGGGTTTCGACAGTCGCACAGTATGAAGCAAAGCTGCAGAAGATCGTGACCCGATTGAAGCAGACCGAAGCGACGTTGCTGTGGTGTTCAACGACGCCCGTGCCGGCCGACGTTGAATGGCGGATCGCCGGATCGGAGCGCGAGTTCAACGATGCGGCGCTGCGTGTGATGCGGCAAAACGCGGTCGCGGTGAATGACCTGTGGAGCGTCGCGGCGGAGCGGTTGGTGGAGATTCAGCGGCCGGCGAACGTGCATTTCACGGAAGACGGCTACCGCGTGCTGGGGCAGCACGTGGCGGCGGCGATCGAGGCGGCGCTACAATCACGCAGAAGGTGAGCGATGAAAATTCACATGAACACGGGCGGGCTGGCGGAGACCAATGGGTACATGGTCGTCGACGAGGCCAGCAGGGAGGCGGCGATTATCGACGCGCCGGGGGACACGACGTCGACGCTGCTGGGGCTGGCTAAGAAGAACCACTGGACGGTGAAGTATCTGCTGCTCACGCACGGGCATTGGGATCACATCAGCGATCACAAGGTGGTCACCGACGCTTTTCCGCAGGTGAAGGTGATGATTCACAAGCTGGAGGAGAAGAAGCTGCTCAAGCCGGGGAGTCTGTTGTTTGAGCTGCCCTATGCGATCGAGCCGCGGAAGGCGGATGCGTACATTGAGGATGGGGACAAGGTGCACGTGGGGAAGCTGACGCTGGCGGCGATGCACACGCCGGGGCACGCGGAGGGGCACATCGTTTTTTATTCGAACGAGCTGAACGTTCTTTTCGCCGGCGACCTGCTGATGGCAGGCGCGGTGGGCCGGTATGACTTTGAGGATGGGGACATCGAGCTGCTGAAGAAGTCGCTGCACCGGGTGATGCAGTTGCCGGATGAGACGCGGGTGATGTCGGGCCATGGTCCGGCGACGACGATCGGGCAGGAGCGGAATGGGAATCCGTTTATCCGTGAGTGGGAGCTGGGGGAGCGGGCGTGAGGAAAAAGAGAAAAGAGTGAAGAGAGAAGAGTGAAAGGCCGGGAGCCAAGAAGCGCATCCTGGGCGTCGGGTCATAACACACGGAACATGGGCAGGATGCCCATTCCACGTCCGTGTTCGCTCGAAGGGGGGCGACAGGTGCGGTATACTTTTCTCTCTTGCGCGGGACCAAGGGCCTTGCGTTGCCACGCAAGGTTATTTTTGTTGAGGATTTTCGATGGCGGACAAGATGACGATTCAGTTGGGGCATTCTCCGGATCCGGATGATGCGTTTATGTTTTATGGTTTGGCGACGGGGGCGATGGATTCGGGGCCGTATAAGTTTGTGCACATTTTGCAGGACATCCAGACGCTCAATGAGCGGGCGATGAAGGGGGAGCTGGAGGTTTCGGCGATTTCGCTGCATGCGTATCCGTATGTTTCGAAGAATTATGCGTTGATGGCGTGCGGGTGTTCGATGGGGGACAACTATGGGCCGATGATCGTGGCGAAGAAGCCGATGACGATCGAGGAACTGAAGGGGAAGCGGATTGCGATTCCGGGGACGATGACGACGGCGTTTTTGGCGGCGTCGATTGCGCTGGGGAAGGGGTTTCGGAACGTGGTGAAGCCGTTCGACCAGATTTTGTCGTACGTGGAGGCGGGGCATGCGGACGCGGGGCTGATCATTCACGAGGGGCAGCTGACGTATCAGAACCAGGGGCTGGTGTGCTGTTTGGATTTGGGGAAGTGGTGGATGGAGAAGACGGGGTTGCCGCTGCCGTTGGGGGGGAACGTGATTCGGCGTGACCTGGGGATGGAGCACATGCTGGCGGTGACGCGGATTCTGAAGAAGTCGATCCAGTTTTCGCTGGATCATCGCGCGGAGGCGGTAAAGCACGCGCTGCAATATGCGCGGGACATGGATGTGAAGCTGGCGGACGAGTTTGTCGGCATGTACGTGAATGACTGGACGATTGATTACGGCGAGAAGGGGCGGGCGGCGGTGAATCGGCTGCTGGATGAAGGGGCGGCGATTGGGATGGTGCCCAAGTGCACGCCGGTGGAGTTTATTGCCTAGATTTCAAATCCGAAATCCGAAAATGGGGTTCCTTGGTCTCGAGGCGATGATGATGAATAGCTGGAGGTTGTTGCGGCGCGCGGTGGTGAAGGGCCTGGGCGTTTTGGCAGGGACGTTGCTGGCTGGGGCGGTGATGGGGACGCGGGCGGAAGGGGCGGAGGGGGCGGCGAAGCCGAATGTGGTGGTGATTCTGGCGGATGATATGGGATTTTCGGATATTGGACCGTATGGGTCGGAGATTGCGACGCCGAGTTTGGATCGGATGGCCAAGGGGGGGATGAAGTTCAAGCAGTTTTACAATTGTGCGCGGTGCTGTCCGACGCGGGCGTCGCTGATGACGGGTTTGTATTCGCACCAGGCGGGGATCGGGAATATGGTTGGGGCGAAGGCACAAAACGAGAAGCTGGGAGGGCCGGGATACACGGACCAGTTGAACGCGTCGTGCGTGACGATTCCCGAGGCGCTGGCGCCGGCGGGATACAAGACGCTGATGTCCGGGAAGTGGCACATTGGGACGGAGCGTCCGTATTGGCCGTGCGATCGCGGGTTCGAGGAATCGTTCGTGCTGATCAACGGAGCGATGAATTATTTCGGGCACAATTTCCAGGAGGCGCGTGGGGGATTGAAGATGAATTTGCTGCTGGCGAAGAACAACACGCTGTGGGAGGCGCCGCAGGAGGGTTTCTATTCGACGGACGCATTTGCCGACGAGGCGATTGGGATGATCAAGGGGAGCGTCGCGGAGAAAAAGCCGTTCTTTTTGTATTTGGCGTTTAATGCGCCGCATTTTCCGCTGCAGGCGAAGGCGGAGGATATTGCGAAGTACGAGGGGAAGTACGCGATGGGGTGGGAGAAGCTGCGCGAGCAGCGGCATCAGCGGCAAATGGAACTGGGGATCGTCGATGCGAAGTGGGGCAAGGCGCCGGCGGATTCGGATGCGGGGTCGTGGGATGCGCTGACGTCGGAGGAGCAAAAATCGTGGGGGCACCGGATGGCGGTGTATGCGGCGCAGGTGGAATGCCTGGATCGCAACATCGGCCGGGTGATGGACGGGATCAAGGCGGCGGGCGTGGAAGAGAACACGCTGGTGATGTTCATGTCGGACAACGGGGCGAGCGCGGAGAAGATCGATCGCGGGGCGAAGGGGGCGGAGGTGGGGGCGAAGGAGTCGTGGAGTTCGTATCACATGGGGTGGGCGCACGCGTCGGACACGCCATTCCGGATGTACAAGCACTGGGATCACGAGGGCGGGATTTCGTCGCCGTTTATCGCGTATTGGCCGGGGCACATCCAGGCGGGGACGACATCGAACCAGGTGGGGCACGTGATGGACATGATGCCGACGGCGCTTGAGGTTGCGGGGGCGGCGTATCCGAAGGAGTTCAAGGGGAAGGCGAGTTTGCCGGTGGAGGGGAAGAGTTTGTTGCCGATTTTTTTGGGGAAGGATGCGGCGGTGCATGACATGCTGTTCTGGGAGCATGAGGGGAACAAGGCGGTGCGGGATGGGGATTTGAAATTGGTGGCGAAGTTTGGCGGGGCGTGGGAGTTGTATGACATGGCGGCGGATCGGACGGAGCTGCATGATTTGGCGAAGGAGCGGGGGGAGGATGTGAAGCGGTTGGCGGCGGCGTGGCAGGGGTGGGCGGAGCGGTGCAATGTGCGGCCGTGGGTGAAGGGGGAAAG
>JADMIO010647539.1_pt1 | contig 19218 bp, 11 predicted proteins | sample 8958161 | NCBI WGS metagenome assembly JADMIO01 (sample SAMN16585339, study PRJNA669376) | soil metagenome | isolation source: Crop rotation soil | place: USA: Cullars Rotation, Alabama | collected 2011
CGTGCACCGCCGCGACACGCTGCGCGCCTCGAAGATCATGGCCGACCGCGCCACGTCGCACCCGAAGATCGAGATGGTATGGGACAGCATTCCCCTCGAGATCACTGGCGTGGCGAAAAACGCCGTCGACGGACTCCGCGTCCGGAACCTCAAGACCATCGTCGAGCGGACGCTCCCGGTTAAGGGCGTCTTCGTCGCCATCGGCCACATCCCGAACACCGCGGCGTTCGCTTCCGCACTCGACGTCGATTCCGAGGGTTATTTCAAGCCGGCGAACGGCTCGCAGATCCGGACCAGGGTCCCGGGCGTCTACGTTGCCGGCGACTGCGCCGACCACGTCTACCGCCAGGCCGTCACCGCCGCCGGCATGGGCTGCGCCGCCGCCATCGAGGCCGAGCGCTGGCTGGCCGAGCACGGCGGTTGAGGGGACGGTCACAGAGGGGACAGAGGTGGGCACAGAAGCCACCGGTGCCCTGCTATTGGGTCGAATGACCGAGCCCAAAACCAATCTCTGTGTGTTCTGTGCTCACCTCTGTCCCCTCTGTGACCGCACCCCTCCTGCCAGGCAGATTAGAATAGTTCCAATTGCGACTTGCTACTTGGAACCATTCCAATTTGGTTAGGCCTCCCTCGCCTATGTCGATCTCGGCCACTACATCCTCCGACCTACCCGCCTTGGCCGACAGGCTGGCGGACAGCGGACTGCGGGCGACCAAGCAACGGGAAGTTGTTTACAACGTGCTTCTTGCAAAACGCGACCACCCGACGGCGGACGAGGTTTTCGGGCGGGTGAAGGCGGCGATGCCGACCATCTCCCTCGCCACCGTTTATAACTGCCTCGAGGCCCTGGTTCAGTGCGGGGTCGTCCGCTCGGTGAACTTCGAGCGCGGCCCGACCCGCTACTGCCCGAACCTCCGCCCCCACGCCCATTTCCACGACGAGGCGACCGGCAAGACCCACGACATCGACCTGCCCCCGACCCTCCTGAAGAAGGTCGGCGCGATCCTCCCCCCCGGCTACGACGCGAGCTCGGTGGAGATCATCTTCCGCGGCAAGGCTTCGCCGTGAAGCTCCAAACGATCGGAGCCGCGCCAAACCGATTCAATCCGCGTCGAACCGAGCCCTTTCACACCCACTCCCACTCACACTCCCACCCATGGCTGTTTTAGAAATCAAGGATCTCCACGTATCGATCGGCGAAAAGGAAATCGTCAAGGGCGTCTCGCTCGTCATCAAGGGCGGCGAGGTGCACGCCATCATGGGACCGAATGGGACGGGCAAGTCGACGCTGGCCAAGGCGATCGCCGGCCAGCCCGACTACGAGATCACCTCGGGCGATGTGCTCCTCGACGGCCAGTCCATCCTGGAGATGGAGCCGGATGAACGGGCGCGCGCGGGGCTCTTCCTCGCCTTCCAGTACCCGAGCGAGATCCCGGGCGTCTCGATCGCCAATTTCCTGCGCGCCGCCGTCCAGGCCCGGATGGGGGAAGGCGAGGAGCTCGATGCCTCCGGCTACTACAAGCGGCTGTACCAGAAGATGGACATGCTGAAGATCGACCGGAAGTTCACCTCGCGCTCGGTGAACGAGGGGTTCTCCGGCGGCGAGAAGAAGCGCTGCGAGATCCTGCAGATGGCGATGCTCGAGCCGAAGTTCGCCCTGATGGACGAGACCGATTCCGGCCTCGACATCGACGCCCTCCGCATCGTCGCCGACGGCGTCAATCACCAGCGCGGCCCCGGTCTCGGCGTGTTGCTGATCACCCACTACCAGCGGCTCCTCGACTACATCGTCCCCGACTACGTGCACGTCATGCACGGCGGCCGGATCGTGAAGACCGGCGACAAGTCGCTCGCCCTCGAGCTCGAGGCCAAGGGCTACGACTGGCTGAAGCCGGAGGCGGCGCTGGCGAAATGACCAATGTCCAATTCCCAATGACCAATGACTAAACCGCCCACAGCAGATATAGACATCGAGAACCCGGTCTCGGGCATCGACCAGTCGTCGGGCAATTTTAGCTACGAGGTCGACTACAAGTTCGACGCGGGCACGGGGCTCAACGAGGATACGGTCCGCTACATCAGCTCGGTCAAGAAGGAGGCGCCGTGGATCCTCGAGTTCCGGCTCAAGGCGCTGAAGACGTTCCTCGAGAAGCCGATGCCGACGCACTGGGCGACGAAGGACCTCGAGAACATCAATTTCGACAAGATCCGGTACTACCTCTCGCAGGGACAGAAGCCGAAGCGGACGTGGGACGAGGTGCCGGACGACATCAAGCGGACGTTCGAGCGGCTCGGCATCCCGGAGCAGGAGCGCAAGTTCCTCGCCGGCGTCGAGGCACAGTTCGACTCCGAGGCGGCGTACTCGAACATCAAGGAGATCGTCTCCAAGCAGGGCGTCATCTTCGTCAACTCGACCGAGGGCCTGCGCGAGCACCCCGAGATCTTCCGGAAATACTTCGGCAAGGTCATCCCGACCGGCGACAACAAGTTCTCCGCCCTCAACAGCGCGGTCTTCTCCGGCGGCTCGTTCATCTACGTGCCGAAGGGCGTGAAGGTCGCCCAGCCCCTCCAGGCCTACTTCCGGATCAACGCGGAAAACTTCGGCCAGTTCGAGCGCACCCTGATCATCGCCGACGAGGGCAGCGAGGTGGTTTACATGGAGGGCTGCACCGCGCCGAAGTTCAGCACCTCGACCCTGCACAGCGCGGTCGTCGAGCTCGTCGCCCTCAAGGGCGCGAAGATCCAATATATCACCGTCCAGAACTGGGCCCCCAACGTGTTCAACCTCGTGACCAAGCGCGGCGTCGCGCACGAGGAGGCCGAGATCAAGTGGATCGACTGCAACATCGGCAGCCGGCTGACCATGAAGTACCCGGGCGTCGTGCTGAAGGGCCGCAAGGCCCGGGGCGAGGTCATCTCCATCGCCCTCGCCAACGACGGACAGCACCAGGACACCGGCGCCAAGATGGTCCACGCCGCCGACGATACGACCTCCAACGTCGTCTCGAAGTCGATCAGCGTCGGCCAGGGCCGCGCCACCTACCGCGGGCTCGTCCACATCCCGAAGCACCTCAAGGGCTGCAAGAACAACACCGAGTGCGACGCGCTGCTGATCAACACCAACAGCCGCACCGACACCTACCCGGCCATCTCCGTCCGCGGCGACAAGAACGCCACGCAGCACGAAGCCAGCGTCTCAAAGGTGAACGAGGACATGATCTTCTACATGCAGCAGCGCGGCCTCACCGAGGGCCAGGCCATGAGCCTCGCCGTCAACGGATTCATCAACGACCTCGCCCGCCAGTTCCCGATGGAATACTCCGTCGAGCTCAAGCGGCTCATCGACCTGGAGATGGAAGGAAGCGTCGGATAAGGCGGACGGCACGGAGGCCGTCCCTCCACGACCGGATCATTTGCAATGGATCGAAATGGAGGGACGGCCTCCGTGCCGTCCAACTACTGATCGAAAAATGCCATCAATCGAAAATCGAGAATCGAAAATCGAAAATGCCACCGGCGTCTTCACCCGCGAAGCGTTCGACGCCCATCTTGCCACCCTGAAGGGCACCCCCGCGTGGTGGCTCGAGCGCAAGCGCGCCGCCTACGATTATTTCGCCAGCCTGCCGCTCCCGCGCCGCACCGACGAAGGCTGGCGCTTCAGCAACATCGCCGGCGTAGTGCTTTCCGAGGTGGAGCGGCGCGGCTTGCCCGGCGTAGCCGCGGGCGAAGCCTGGGTCTCTGCGACGGTTCCCTCCGAGATCTCCGCCCCACCCCTCCCCCCCGGGGTGATTGTCTGCACCCTCGCCGAGGCTCTCGCGGAGCATTCCGAGCTCCTCCGCGCCCATTTCATGGCCCAGCCCCAGAAGCTCGGCTCGGCGAAGTTTGCCGCCCTCCACACCGCCTTCGTCGCCGGCGGCGCCTTCATCTACGTCCCCAAGGGCGTCGAGGTGAAGGCCCCGGTCAACGTCAACCACGCCATGGGCCGCGACGGCCTGGCCTTCCCTCACACCCTCGTCATCGCGGAGGAGAATGCGAAGGTCACCGTCGTCGACCGGTTCGGGTCTTCCGGCCAGGAACCCGGGACCCGGAACCAGGAACCGTGCCTGGCCTTCGGCGCCAACGACCTCTACGCCGGCCACGGCGCCCAGGTGACGTACGTCGGCACGCAGGACTGGTCCCGCCACACGCTTTCATTCCAGCTGAACTCGACCGTCGTCCGCCGCGATGGCCGCGTCCAGTCGCTGAACATCCACCTCGGCGGCCGGCAATCCCGCCACGAATCCCTTTCGCAGCTGGCGGCGCCGGGGGCGTTCTCCGAGATGCTCGCGCTGACCGTGGCGGACGACACCCAGGAGTTCGACCAGCGCACGCTCCAGATCCACCAGGCGCCGAACACCAAGTCGGACCTGCTCTACAAGAACGCGCTCCGCGACAAGTCGAAGACGATCTTCTCCGGCCTCATCGTCGTCGACCCCGATGCCCAGAAGACCGACGCCTACCAGAGCAACCGCAACCTGATGCTCAGCGACGACGCCGAGGCGAACTCCCTTCCGGGCCTCGAGATCCAGGCCAACGACGTCCGCTGCACGCACGGCGCGACGAGCTCGCGGATCGATCCCGACCAGGAATTCTACCTCCAGTCGCGCGGCATCGACAAGGCCACCGCCGACGAGCTCCTCACCTTCGGCTTCTTCGAGGAAGTCCTGAACCGCCTCGAGAACGAAGAACTGCACGAGTCGCTCCGGCACCAGATCAGCGGCAAGTTCCGGAAATAGAATTTGAACCACGAATGGACACCAATGAACACGAATGGCAGCCGTGTTTGTCGCGGTTGTTTGAGACCGGAAAATGCATTCGTGTGAATTCGTGTCCATTCGTGGTTGAACCCTCATGAACGATCGTAACCGCACGCTTTCCCGCGAGGTCCTCGCCACGCAGATTCCGTCGGGGGACAAGGTGCCGCTTTCCGTGGGCACCAAGGTGATGATCCACCAGACCCTCGGCGGCGCCTATACCGTCCAGACCGATTTCGGCCTCTTTCGCATCGACGCCAGGGACGCCGACACCCTCGGCGAAAAAGTCGACACGTCACTCGCCACAAGTCACACGTCACTGGCCGACGGCTCTCCTGACCCCGAGGCGATCTGGGAGCAGCTCCGCCAGGTCTTCGACCCGGAAATCCCGGTCAATATCGTCGACCTGGGTCTCGTCTATTCGATGGAGGTCGAGAAGAAGCCCGAGGGCGGCCACAAGGTGAACGTCCAGATGACGCTCACCGCCCCCGGCTGCGGCATGGGCCCCGCCATCGCCGAGGATGCCAAGAACAAGATTCTCCTCGTCCCCGGCGTCGCCGACGCCGACGTCCGGATCACCTGGGAACCACCCTGGAACCAGCAGATGATTTCCGAAGAGGGAAAGATGAAGCTCGGATTGGTGTGATTTTGCTGTAGCCGGGGTCGCCGACCCCGGACCGGCCTCAGCGAGGCCAGCTACTACAGCAGAGCCGCATGCGCGGCTTCCCATGGGGCGTGGTGCTCCGCGGCAACGCTTGTCGCGGTTAGTTGCCCCTGGGCGCGGCCGGAGCAGGGTTCCCGGGGGCCGCAGGGCCGCCGCCACCGCCACCGCCGCGACCTCCGCCGGCTCCGCCGCGTGCCATCGCCTGGATGACGGCAGCCTGGCGCTCGGCCGGGATCTTGAGTTCGGTGAGCAGATTCCGAGAGTTCGTGCCGCGCGCTTGCGCCAGCGCCAAGTCGGCCGCCGCCAGCTCGTTGACGCGCTGAGGGATGGTGGCCGGTGCGGTAAAGGATGCGGTCACCAACGCCTGGGCCGCGGCGGCTTGGGCGTTCACTTCCTTTTCAAACGCTTCGTTCAGGCGGGTGATCGCCGTCAGTTCCGTGTCATTGACCCCGACGATACCCCCTCGGCCGCCTGAACCGGGAGTGACATAGAGCGAGGCAACCGGCTGTCCGGGAATCTTCAGGCCCGGGGTCGTGCCACGACCACCAGCGCCGCCGGGCCCACCTCCGCCAGCTCGGCCACCTCCCGGGATACCTGTCGCTCCCGGCGCACCCGCGCCCGGGGCTCCGCCCGCCACCTGCCCGGGAGCGCCTCCTGCAGCCGGTCCGCCCGGCCCGGCTGCCCCCCCGCGGCCGCCCCCGCCGCCGCCGCCCGCCCTGCCGCGGCCGGCCGGCATCGGTGCATCTATGATCGATTGCAAAGGCGCCTTCTCGGCCTCCGGGATCATCGCGATCGCGTCGGCGCGAATGATCGTCAGGCCGTTGGTCGTTCCGTAATAATCGCGGGGCGCCGTCGTGAAGTATTCCATGTAGGTCTTGCGCAATTCCGGCGTCCATCCCGCGGTCTGGGTCCGGAGAAGCTGGGCGTAGAACAACTGTGCGTCCTGCCGCGCGATCTCGGCCTGCGAGATGCCGACGTTGGCGCCAGTCACGTCGCCGCGATCCTGGCGCTGCCGCTGCTGCGGATTGATCCACTCCTTGACGCCGAAGTACGGATTGTCGGGGGCCCTGTCGATCAGGGTGAGGAGCTTCCGTGGCATGCTCGGGGCCTGGAGATAAACGAGTATCTCGGCGACTTCGCGATTCAGCTCCTGGTACTGGGCCGGAATCATCGGGTCGAGCCGGGCGATCAGCCGCTGGCGGGCCGCCTCGCTTGGCTCGCCCAGACGGATCATGGTGAGCTGGTATGCGCGGAGAAGGTCGAGCTTGTCCTGGAAACCGATCTCCGCGAAATCGATGCGATCGAGGGCGGCGATCATGCGCTCCTCAAGCTGCTTGTCCTGGGGCTGGGTCGAATTCGGCGGCGTATGGTACTCGTCCCGATGACTGACGCGGGCGAGAGCGGCGATTGCCGCGATGCTCCGGCGGGGATCGGTCTCGCCCAACGCCTTCTCCCGCCACTGGGCGACGTCCTGGTGCTCGAGGGCGACGCGGGCGGCGTAGCGAATCGCCCGGTCCTGGTCACCGAGGTACGGCCAGGCGGCGTTCACGGCGGCCGGATTCTTCATCCCGTGGAATTTCTCGAGGTCGTAACGGGTCTGCCGCATCGCGGCGAAACGGGTGTCGGGCTTGGTCGGAGTGGTATCGGCGGTACCGACGTACGTCATCCGATAAATCTGCGACCCGGTGGTCAGGATAATGAGCGAGCCGTCGGCCGGGTTCGGGATGATGCCGGAGACGGGAAACGGGCGGCCGCTGATGAACGGCATCGGTTCGGCCGTGTACGACGAACCGGCCGGGTCGATCTTGACCGCCCACAGGTTGCCGAACGACCAATCGCCGGCGTAGAATGCATCCTGGTATACCGCCGGGAACTTGGTGCCGGTCCCAAACGAGGACCCGACGGGCGAACCGGATCCGACCACCCCGATCGGGCCGATGAAATCAAACTGGTAGTAGGGGTGCACTTTTGAGCCGGAGCGCCAGCCGGTGTCGGCGCCGCTGGTGAGGTGGATGATGTCGGTCGGGCGATAACCGACGGTGAAGCCCATGTTCGGCTCCTCGTCCGCATCGTAGATGAACATCTCCCCATCCTTGTTATAGGCCTGCGAGACCGGATTGCGCATCCCCATGCCCCACAGCTCGAACTCGCTGCCGTCCTCATTGAACAGGTAGACCGTCGCCTCCGGGGCCCGGTGGAATCCCGGCGGGCTGAGGTCCATGCGCATGACGAGGTTGTCCTCGCCCCAGACCGGGGGGACCCGGGTCTTGTTGTACTCGGTCGGACGGGTGGCATTGCCGCTGATCACGGAAATCTGCCGTCCACCGGGATGGAGCTGGAGGGTGTGCGTGCCATGATCGGAGCCGTCGCCGACGCGGTTGCGGATGACGCGGGCCTGGTCGAACTGGTCGTCGTTGTTCGTATCCTTGAAGCGATACGTGCCAGCGGTCATCGTGCCGCTGCGGTTGGCGTTCAGGTAAAGGCTGTTGAACGCGTAGAGCGCGCCTTCGGACGCGGGAAATCTCGCGCCGGAGAGCATCTCGACCCTGACCGGGTCGGCGCTGCCGACGTTCGGTATCGTGATCCGGGCGAGCCGGTCGGAATTATACGCCGGCACGAGAAGCCGATGCTTGTTGTCCCACGTCAGGGCGACCCATTGTCCCTCGGTCGCCGGGTTGCTGACATAAAGAAGCTCGAGCTTGAACCCGTCGGGAATGCTGAAATCCCGTCCGATAAAGCTGCCATCCGGCGCCGAGATCGTGCGTTCGGCGGCATTATATTCCGCGAGGGCGGCGCGAACGCCCGTCGCAGCCGCGACCGTGGCAACGAGAAACATGAGTTTTTTCATTGGAGTAAATCCTGGTGCGGGAATCGCAGGGATCGTGGAGTTATCCCCCTCCACGATCCCTGCTTGCTCGCTGACCCCCATACGTCACTGTCGTTTTTCCCGTCAATCCTGCTTCAGGGAAAGGTTTCGGTACCAAATCTGGCCGCCGCCCTCGATCTGGAGGGCAATGTGCCCCTGCGCTGCAAAATAGTTCGGGTCATTGTCGTAGCTCTGGGTGAGGAGGCGGCCGTTGACGATATGCGTCAGCGAGTGGCCACGGGCGATGAGGTGGAACGTGTTCCACTCCCCGGGTTTCTCGACGCCGGAAACGTCCCCCAGCGAGCCCAGCTGGCGCACAAGCGGACCGGTGAGGCCGGGTACCAGCTCGCCGATCGTGCCGGCGTTAATCACCGTCCCTCGTCCGTCCTGCTCGTAGAGATTGCCGGTGTTAGCGCCTCCCAAGTCAAACTGGTACCCGCCAATGTCCCATTTCGCCATCGCGTTGGCCGCAAGGTTTCCCCGCCCAAACGGCGGCGTCGGCTGCGCGCCCGGACGCCCACGCGCCGCCTCCGGCGTGATGTCGGGCAGGTGCCCGCCGTGCCCTTCGACGATCCCGCCATTGAGCCGCGAACGATACTGGAGCCCGGTGTTCGCTCCCATGATCTTGTACTCCCCTTTCAACTCGAAATCCTTTACCAGCGCCCTCGCATAGACGATGTAAGTGGTGCCGGCCGGTCCGCCTCCGCGGGACGAAATCGCCCCATCGTCGACAAACCAGATGTCCGGTGCGCCGTCCCAGCCATCGAGCGTCTTGCCGTCAAAGATGGGGCTGAATCCGGTGCGGTCCTCGATGTTGAGGGCGATCCGCGTGGCGCCGCCTCGGCCACCGGTTCCCGCAGACTGCGCGCGTACCGCCGCATATTGCTCGGGGCTGAGCTTATTGGATGACGCCTGGATCCGGGCGATTCCAACTGCGCGCGCAAGCGCGAGCTTCGTCTCCGCATCGGCGAGCTCCTGGGCCTTTGCCGCGATCTGCGCGGATGTCATCGGCACGGCGCCGCCAATGAGGGCGGCCGGGGCGAGGCCGTTCCTGGCATTCGTCACGGCGAGGGTCAGGGGGGCAAGCGTCGAGTTCAGGTCGGCCACCGCCTGGATTTGCGCGGGGGTGGCGACAACGTTGGTAACAGGTCCCGCCGGCGCGGCGGCGCCGCCCCGACCGGCCGGCGCCTGGGCGAACGCGACGCCGGCTGGCGCGACTGCAACCAGCAGCGCAAAGACGGAAGCATTGAAGTTCATGATATCGGGATGCAGCGACGCATCGCTGCGACGCCGGCGCTGGTTGGATGCGAAACTATTTTGTGAACACTTCGGGCGAGGCCTCGATCGGCGCCTCCTTGAGCCAGATATTGCGGAATTCCCAGCGTCCACCCTCGATCTGCAGCGCGATGATCCCCTTGGTGCGGCGCATCACGGGGTTCTGGTCGATCGTCATGCTCATCATGTGCCCGTTGATGAAAAGTATCATCGTGTTGCCGCGGGCCATGATGTGGTACTGGTTCCAGTCGTCCGGCTTGTAGAAGGGCCCCGCCGCGTCCGCCGTCGGCAGCGTAGCGAGAACCTTTGGGCTACGGCCCGCGGGATCGGCCTCCGTGATCGTGATGTTCCCAGCCGTCGTCAGGTTGCCCCGCTCATTCAACCGCTGGCCATTGTACATGGCACCGAAGCGCCCGCCCTCCCAGATATTCGCTGTGTTTGCGCCGCCGAAATCCGCCTGGTAGCCGGCGACATTCCAAATCGGGTTGCCCACGATTGGGGAGGTTGGGGAGACCCGCGGGGCGAAGGTTGCCACCTGGTCGCGGGTGAGCTTGTTCGATGAGGACTGGATCTTCGCGAACGCCTCCGCCCGCGCCTGCGACAGGTCCAGCAGCGCGGCAGACAGCGCCTGTGACTTCGCCTGGATATCGGCGCGATCGGCGCCTTCCTTGAACGCCGCGGCGGCCAGCGCAGCCTGCGCGTCCGCCACGGCATCCATCTTTGGCACCGTGTCGCCGTCGATCTTTGCGAGCTCACGCAGCTGGGCCTTGTTCGGGCCGGCGTCCGTGCTGGTGATGTCGTTCTGGAAACTGCGGAACTGGACGCCCGTGTTCCCCGAGCCCTTGATATCGACCAGCAAGTCGAAATCGCCCGGTGTCGCACGGGTGTAGGTCGCAAACGTGGTGCCCGTCGACATATGCGGGTCGTAACCCGCGACGATCGAGCCATCGATCACCTTGTAGACCGTTGGAGGATAGTCCCAGCCGTCCATGTCCTTGCCGTTGAATATCTGGGTATACCCGGTGTGGTCGGTGTGATCGTACGGGGTCATCCCCCCGCCGCGACCGCCGGGCGCCCCGGGACCGACCGGGGCGGCCCCCCGGCCGCCGCCACCTTGGGGAGGAGCGCCGGCAGGTTGCTGGGCAATTGCGGCAAACGTAACAAGGATTCCCGCCGCGACTGCGGCGTAAATCGGGAGTCTTTGGCCCATCGAATTCATTGGGGAAGTTACCGGCGGCCGACGCCGAACGTGAACGTGCTGCTCAACCGGAAGTTGATCGGTTCGTTAAAGCGGCCAATGACGTCAGGCATCGGTGAGCGGTTCGGTTTTGTCAGGTCGCCTTCCCGATTGCGGTTGACGGTACCGAAGGCCATGTTCGCCTCCCCGTATACGACATCGCGGTTGTCGGTGAGGTTATCGATGACGAGGTTGAGCGCGACCACCGTGCCATTCTTCAGGTTGAAGTTATAGCCGATGCTCCCCGTCGTCCGGTACGAGCCCTTCAGCCGGAGGAAGTTGTTCGCGTTGACTGTTGGATCGTCGATCGCCGTCAATGGATTCGTTGGGTCGACGATCGTCTGGCTGCCGAGGTTGGCCTCCGTCATCCGGCCCTGCCATTGCCAGCCGGCCCCGAAGCGGAGCCCCCGGAGCTTGCCGCTTTGGATCGTATAGTCGGTGAAGAAGTTGATCGTCGGGGTATCGCGGGTCAGCGTGCCGTCGCCCTGGTCGAGGAGCTGCTGGTATTGAATCCAGATGTTGTTGTAGGCATCCACCGCCTGCTGCTGGTCAATCTGGGAGCTGCCGGCTGGCACGGTCCCGAGGACAGCGAGGCCGGGCGAGTTTGGCGCACCGGTCGGGTGGGCGGACGTGTCTAGCCGGCCGCCGGCGTCCTCGAGGATCTGCTTGAAGACGTCCGCGGTCTGCGGGACGTACGCCTTGATCACCTCTCCGCGCTCGGTTTGCTTCCTCGCGCCATCGCTGGCGTTCAGGGTCATGCGCCAGCCGGGGGTGATGTTGTTGGCGGCGATCTCCGCCTCATAGCCATAGGTGTAGAGGTTCTGGTAGTCGCCGTTGGCGGGCAAATCAGCGACTCCGCGCGAATTGCGGCCCTGGTCGACGTCCGTCTCGAGATTGTTCACCGCGTTCGACTGGTACAGCGTGTTGACCGGCGCGCGCACCGTGCTGTCGAAGTTCGAGTGCTCCCGGACGTTGATGTATTTTGTCAGCTTCGCGGAGAAGTTGTTGTTGAAGAAGCTAAAGGTCGGGCCGAAGTCCCAGCCGTATGCTGTCACCGGCGATTTTTGATTCCCGAAGTAGTCGAAGCTTATCGCGGTGGGCGGGGTGTAGGTGTCGCTCCAGTTGACGCCAAGCGAGGCCCAGCGCAGCGCGTGGTAGGTCAAACCGGAGGTGTAGGTATTGCCATATTGCTTTACGACGGGCGCATTATAGTCGTCGCGGAACCGGTCATTCGCAAAAAGCGGATTCCGGACGCTGATGCCGCCAATCGTCGTGCGGGGACGAGTGAGGGCGGGGACCGGGAGTCCCGTGCCGATCACGGCCCCTGTCGTGGCATTCCGCTTGATATAAGTCAGCTGGAAGTAGTCCGCCGGGGCATCCGGGCGGTAAATCTCCGAATTTCCATCCCACCCAACCGGGAGTTCGCCCGTGGCGAGGGCGTTGCCATTGAGCGGGTTGTTGTGCGTCACGGCCTTCGAATAATCCCGGCGCGCTGCACCGATGAAGATGACCCTGTTGTCCCAATACCGGCCGGTGACCTGGAAAAGGCCGTATCGATTCTGGATCAGGCTCTTGTTCCAGGTGGTGGCGACGTAGGCCGGCTTGACATGGACGGGAGCAACAAGCACCGGGTTGTTCGCGCTCGTCCAATCGGTGTTGATGAAGGTGGCGCCAACTTCGCTTGGGTCCGTGTACGCTTTCACGGGGTCGCTCCACCAGGAGTTGATTTTAACGGATTCGCCGGACCAGAGCCGCGAGTCCGCATTGAGCTTCATGCTCATAGTGTAGTTCTTGTTGTACTGCGAGCGCTGCGAGGCGTTGCCGTTCAGGTTGAACACGTAGTTGCCCCAGCGGCCGAGATCCTTGTTGTAACCGAAGTTGAGGCGAAGGGTGGAATCCTTGGTCTCGCGGTCGTTGTGGCTGAGCGTTGCCTGGTTGATAACGTCGAGAAAATGCGGGTTCGGGGCCCCGTTGGGGAGCAGGGCGTTGAGGTCGATTTCGCCCGTGCGATGGCCGAGGCCGGCATCCGCCCCATTCGCTTGGTTGCCCTGGCTGTCCTCGTTCCAGTTCCAGTTCTTGTTCTTGTTCGTGTCGGCCCCGAGCTCGGCGTACAGCGAAGGCGTTATCCGCTGCGTGATCGTCAGGGTGAGCGACTTCGAGTGTTGCTCGAAGACCGGCTTGTCCAGCGTCGAGGTGAAACTGAAATCGGGAATCCGGAATCTCGAGTTTGCAATCGCGCGGTCGAACATGTCCTGCGGCACGGCCTGCTTCGCGTGGAAGGAGCGTCCGAGCCCGAAGGACGGCCACGGCGACCCGTTCGCCATGTTCCCATTGATCCCCATGTTGGCGCGGACGAAAGACACCCCGTCCGGCGCCGTCTTGGTCCAGACCGGCACCCGGCTCGTGCGGTCGGCGCCGCGCGAATAGAGCATGTTCTGGTAGTTCATGATCGTCCCCGTGTACGGGTCGAAAGTGTACTGGGCGCCGGGCAGGCGGCCGACGCCGTTAGGCTGGCCGCTGAAGGTGAGTCCGGTCGACGTGCCGAGCACGGCGAGCCCGCCATAACTTGCGTTCGCAACCGTGAGCTGGCCGGGCGTCGCAGTCGTGCTCAGCATCGAATCTGTGATCGCTCCGCGCGCGTAGGTCTTCCCGTCCCATCCGGAGACTCCGTCGTCCCACCCCGTGCCCACGTTGTGGCTGAAGCTGTGCTCCTGGGTGCCCTCGAGCCGGATCTCCGTCGTGGCGGTCGGCTTGAAGGTGTTGGTGATGTCGATGTTCTTGCGCTGCTGCATCTCGCGCTCGCGATAAGCATCCTGGTCGTGGTAGACCGTGTTGAGCCTGATGCTCCACTTGTCGTTCACCGGGCGGTTGATATCGAGGGAGCCGCGCTTGTAATGGTACATGCCCCACTCGAGCCCGAGGGAGACGATCGTGCGGTCGAAGCGGGCCTTCTTGGTTTGCGCGCTGCTCACGCCGCCGAGCCCACCGGTGCCGCCGTTGGGCGTGCCGAACAGGGAGGCGTTTGGCCCGCGGCCGAAGTCAAAGCTCTCAACCGAGTAGCTGTCGCTGGAGAGATTCGCGTTCTGGTAGAAATTGCGCTGGTTGCCCATGCTCGCGATGTCGGCGGAAGTGTTCTCCTTGTTGCCGCGCGCAATGTATTGCTGGGGCGTTCCGCCGGCGTCCTGGCCGTTGTCGGTGCTGATCCAGGTCTGGCCGGTGGCCCAGGACGCGGCTTGGAGCAGATTGTTGATGCCAAGCGCGTCGATCATTTCGCGATTGATCACGGAGTACGGAACGGGCGCGTCGCGGAGGTCGATCGCGAGTCGGCTGCCCATGGACGCATTCGCGCTCTGGAATCCGTTGTTCTTCTCCGTCGTCACTTCGAACGGATTCATCTTGATCGCGGGATCGTTCGCTCCCGACGTCGTCGCGGTGCCGGTTGACTGGGCATTTAGGCAGCACGGGGCAGCGACGAGGGCCGCAACCGGCAACCAGCGCAATAGCTTGAATGTGGTCATCATGGGGTGGGTTTTCAGTGGGAAGACGCGGCTGCCTCGGGTTTCCGTGATTCCCTTCTTGTAATCGCAGTGGGAACGTCGTTTCCCTGTATCCGGTCCCCCTCCCCCACGGCCTCCGCAGATAACAGCCCCCTCCGCGACGAAACGGTTCGCTGGTTTCATGATGAGATATATCCTCATGAGCCGGCCCTGCGCGGCTATGTCCGCCGCAACGTGCCCTCGGCGACGGACGCCGACGATGTCGTCCAGGACATTTACGTGCGGATGCTTCACGCGCAGAAGACCAGATCCATCCGCTCCGGCAAGGCTCTCCTTTTCGCGGTGGCACGCAACGTCGTCACCGACTTCTTCCGCCGGCGGAAACGGGTGCATTTTGAGGAGATCACGGAAACCTCCTCCCTCGCCGTCTTAGAGAGCGAGGCAGGGCTCACCGAAAAGCTTTGCCAGCTTGATGAACTCGCTCTCCTCACGGCCGCCGTCAACGCGCTGCCACCCCGCTGCCGGCAGGTGATCCTCTTGCGCAAGATCAATGGCATGTCCCAGCGCGATATAGCGGCAAAGCTCGGCATCTCCGAGAACACCGTGGAATCCCTCGCGTCAAAGGGCGTGCGCCGCGTCACGGAATTCATGCGGGCACATGGCGCGATCCCGACGGAGCCACCGCATGTCCGAAAATAGGGCGAAAGAAGCGGGAGACTGGATCGCCCGCCGCGATCGAGGGTTAAGCCAGGCAGAGTCCGCCGAACTGCAGGCTTGGCTCGACGCGGATCCGCGCAATGCCTCGGAGTTCCAGCAAATGTCCGGCGCGTGGGGTAAGCTCGATGGCCTGCTTGCGCAGGCCAAAGCGGAGCGAATCGCCCTGGTTGAGGAAGTTCCAATCCGCAACGGGTTGGTCAGGATCGGCGCTCCGCTGCTAGCAGCTGCTGCGATCGCCGTTGCCTTTGTCCTGCTCCGTGAGCCGAAGTTGCCTCCTTCTCCTCCCGTCGCGGGGATCGCAGCGCCGGCTCAGATTGGCTCGCGGCAATCCTATAAGGTTGAACGCACGGCAGGCCTTGAGGTGCTGCCCGACGGCACCGTGGTCGACCTGCGCGGCGACAGCCGCGTTGAAACCGATTTCAGCAACGGGATCCGCCGCGTAAACCTTACCGGTGAAGCCTTTTTCTCGGTCGCCAAGGACCCGTCCCGCCCGTTTCTCGTCTCGGCCGGCGGCTTCACCGTCCGCGCTGTCGGCACCGCATTCGACGTCCGGGTCGGGCCCGACCAATCCCAGGTCATCCTCACCGAAGGCAAGGTGCGCATCGAATCATCGACTCCCGGCGCAACTGCGGCCGAGGGTACAGGCAGTCTTCTCGCCCCCGGTCAACGCGCCACCTTTGATCGTGGCCACGCCGGTGCAGCCGTCGACACGCCGACATCCGCCGAAATCGCCCAGGCGCTCGCCTGGCGAGCGACCATGCTGACCTTCGACGATACGCCTTGGAATGAGGTCGTCGCCGCCTTCAACCGATTCAATTCGCGCAAGCTGAAGCTCGCTGACGACTCGCTTAAAGGGCAGTCATTCGGCGGCCCGGTGCGCGCCGACAATCTCGATGGTTTCCTCCGCCTCCTGCGCCAAGGCAAAGATATCGACTACGAAGACAACGGCACCGATCTGATCCTGATCAAGTCGGCGCGTTGACCCGCCGCCGTTTCCAAGCCAAGGAGCAGCTCCTGCCCGCGCAGGATGCCTCCCCACCCCCAATCCCGATGCGCCCACTAGCCCTGGCTCTCGCCGCCGTGCTTTGGGCTGCTTCATTGGAGAGCGCCTTCGCGGCGGCATCGGGGGTGGCGCGGCATTTCGACATTCCCGCGGGAAGCGCGCGCACGACGCTGAATGAATTCGCGCGCCAGTCCGGCGAGCAGCTCATCTTCGTCTCGCGGAAGGTGAGCGGCATCAGTACGCGCGCCATCCGGGGCGAGTACACGCCGATGGATGCCCTTTCCCGGATGCTCGAGGGCACGATGCTCGAGCCGGCGCTGGACGAAGAAAGCGGACTTTTCTCGGTCAATCGCGTCGCGGCCGCGCCCGGGTCGAAATCTTCGCCGTCAAGGGAGCTGGAGACCACGGTCCTCGATCCGTTCTCGGTGTCGGCCGCGAAAATGAACCCGTTCGAGACCACCATTGAGCGGAACAATGGCTTCCAATCGGCCAATGCCGGCATGGGCAGCCGGCTTTCGTTGGATTTGCGCGAAACCCCGGTCCCCTATTCCATCATCAATCGGGACCTGATCGACGCCCTCCAGATAACCGACCTTCGAGAGGCGGCCGGCTGGGCCACGGGTCAGACGTTCGTGAGCACCGACAACGGCCAGGATTCGTTCGGGACGCCGCAGCAGTACATCGCGCGCGGGATAAAGATAAATAACCAGGACAACGCCGCGAATTTTGGGAATCAGCGTAATTTCTATCAGGACGCGAACTTCTCCAGCGATTCCTACGCGGTGGAAAGCTTCGATTTCGGCCGCGGGCCCAACGCCGCGCTCTTTGGCAGTCCCAACAGCAATACCGGGGGGCTGGGCGGCGTATCGAGCAGCCAGACCAAGCGCGTGCGGTTTGACCGCTCCCAGGTCGCGCTCGGCCTCGAGCTCGGCCAATGGGGATACCGGCGCGCAACGGTCGATATCAACGAGCCTGTCACCGAGCGTTTCGGAATTCGGGCGAACGCCGTGATCCATGACCAGGCGGGCTGGCGATATTCCGAGCTTTCGAGGCGAAAGGGCCTCACGGTGACGTCGACCTACCGGATTACGCCGACGATCGATGTCCGGATCGAGGCATCCAGCGAGACGAGCGCCAGCCACAACGTCGGCTCGGGGTTCGACGAACTCGTCTCGGGGTGGGACGGAATGACCGTCTTCCGCGGCCCCGTCACAAACGCGATGCTGTCGAGCACGGGAACGCCCGGGCTGTCGTCGCTTTCAAACCCAAGTTTTGGGACAATCCAGGTCGTCGGGCCCGGCGGCCTTACCTTTAATGGCGAGCCCCAGGGCGTGGTCCGCGTGCCCGGGGCGATGCTGGTCTTCGATCAATACTCGGGACAGGTGATGAACTACCAGAATACCGCGTACACCCGGCGGGCGAACGCGACCAGCCGTGTCCCGCTGTGGTCGCGAAGCGCCCCAAACGGACAGTTTTTTCTGCAGGGCACGAACATCAGCCCCCTTGGCTCGCGCTTCGGCACTGACGTGCCCTTTGGCGTCGGGCGCTCCGTCTACAGCAAGCAGGCGATGCCCGCCGACATGTTCGATCGCGCGATCGGGAACTCACGATTCCGGATTCCCGACCGGCGGTTTGAGGCTACGATCGACACCCCGGCGTTTGTGCAGAACTCAAAGGACCTCCAGGTCACGCTCGGTCATCAACTCCGTCCCGACCTGTACTTCGAGATCGGGGGCGACGCCAACCGGAACCACAACGTCACGCGTGGATTCGACAATTTCAACAACCAGGGCGCGCTCGGATTTCGCAACGCCACCATCGACCTGAACCTGCTCAAACCCGACGGCTCGCCGAACCCGCACTTTCTCGACGTCGTCAACCAGGCCCCGTTTGTCATCTCCCCCGATCGGCGCACCAGCGACCAGACGCTTCGGGTCAATCTTGGCTACATCCATGACGCCGGGGACTGGGGAGATTATGATTTCAACCTCAACATCGGGATATCGCAGCGCGAATCGACCAGTCGCAGCTGGCTGATGAGCGCCCGCCAGAACGCCGACCCGCGCGCCTGGGGTCTTGGGCCGGAATCGATCAGCCTTCGCGCCTACTGGTCGGACCCGGTCCGCGCCTTCACGCTGCCGCCAAAAAGCACGACGCTCACAAACACCAATTGGGACAACCCCGAGAACCCGGTCATCGAGGGGCCGCGCTCCATCTCCCCTGCGTATGTCCTGACCAGCTGGGATACGAGCTTCGTCCGGAACCGATACGCCCTCCTGCAGACCACCGCCCGCTATTTCAAGGGTTTCGTTGTGTTCACCGGCGCCTTCCGGCGCGATTTCTCCACCGGCACATCCGTCGCGTCCGTGCCCGCCGGCGACCTGCCAACGAATTGGGACGGGCAGACAATCGTTTACCGGCCGGATGCACCGGCCGACTATTGGCAGCTCACCTATGTAAGCCGGAACCCCACCACCGGGGCGGTTACCAGCCCTTCCCCGGTTCCGGCCGTCAACCGGCCTCGCACCACGGTCGCGGGCCTGGGCGTTCGCAACCCGATCTTCGCCGCCGACCGGTTCCGAACCGACTTCAACCCTCCTTCCGCTCGTGAATATGGCAGCACCTACACCGCGGGAATCGTCCTGAACGCCGGCGCGAAATTCGCGCCGTTTTTCAACTACAGCAATACCTACACCCCAGGTGTCGCGGAATCCGTCGACCTGCTCGGCAGTCTCCGCAAGCCCGTCACGGCTTTCGGCATGGATTTCGGTGGGACGCTCAATTTCTTCAACGGACGGTTCTCGGCCAAGATCGGTCAGTTTATCAATGTGCGCCAGCGCGAGGCGTTCACTCCCGCGACGACCGCGCCGATAAACGCGCTGTTCGCCGCCAACACCGCCGCAGATCCCGACCTCACCGGCCGAAATGCGCGCGGCGCCCTCGATCTCGCCAGCAACAATGATTATCAGTCCACCTACTCGCGCGGGTTCGAGACGGAAATCTCCGCCAACAACATTGTCCCCGGGTGGCGTCTCACCCTCAATGGCGGCGATGGCTGGCGGAACACGACGAACCGCGCCCCGCTTTCCCGCGCCTTTATCCAGGCCAACGCCGAGCTGTTCCGACAAATCCTGGAGGATGCCGGCGGCAGCCTCGACACCTCGAC
>JADMIO011057174.1_pt1 | contig 19218 bp, 40 predicted proteins | sample 8958161 | NCBI WGS metagenome assembly JADMIO01 (sample SAMN16585339, study PRJNA669376) | soil metagenome | isolation source: Crop rotation soil | place: USA: Cullars Rotation, Alabama | collected 2011
TGCCGTTGGATACGTTGATCCACGGAGTCACGGTAGTAGCACTCGCAGTGCAGGAGCCGCTGGGGTCATACGAGAAGAACTGATTCGCATTCCCGATGATCACTAGCGCGCCCGAAGCGTGGGCAACTTGCTGGGTTCCGTTGTTGCCGCGACGAACACCGATCGTTGTGCCGGATACGGAGTTGACGCGGAGCACTTCGCCGGCAGCTTGCCCGAGATCCATCACGTAGAGCATGGTGCCGCCAGCCGTAGCAGAGGGAGCGCTGATGCCGGTCGCCGAGGCAACCACAATGCTTGTGGCTCCCTGAGTGACGGCACTGGAAAGAGTGGTCGATGTCAGTGCGGTCTGAGCATGCGCGCAGCACACAACCAACAGAGCAATGAAGAGAACGCGATTGAAGGTTTTCATGGTAGTTGTTTTCTCCTGTTCCTTCATGAATTAGGCCGCGATGCGGCAAGCCATCTCTGCATACAGCCGCCCGAAACCGTACAGCGTGTCAAAGCGGTTGATATGCAAACGCGATCTGCTGTCGAACGCCCGGATGAACGAGAGCGTCAATCCCGTGTCGGGATCGGTCTCGGTTGCGACTTCCTCGACGCCCTTGGGGTCCGGATTTTCGAGCGGGACGCTCAGAAACGCGAAGGCATTCTTGTGGAGCAGAAGGCCCTGCGGTGTCTGTACGTTGGCCGCGCCGAGCACGTTGATAGCAGCCCCGTCTGCCGGAGCCGTGTCCACGTTCTGGTATTGACCGGTAGGCGTGATCGCGGGGAAGATGAGGGGCGAACCATTGCCGCTGGAATCGCTGGAGAAATCGGCGAGTACGACAAACTGCTGCAGATCGCCAGTCGAAACGCGGGTCTGCGGATGCGACGAATGCACGGCCGTACCGGCAGCATCGGAGCCAATGGTGAAGATGTCGCCAGCCTTCAGGCGAGTAGCAGCAGCGGAGGTCCATCCCTTCGTGGGAAGGGTCATCGTGCCGTTGTTGCCGCCATCAGCGACAAGCAGAGAGGCGGTGGCTCCATCGACCAGCGGGGTTCCACCCAGCGGGCCAACGGTATGTGTGTAGAGGGTCTGGTCCTTGTACCAGTCGTAGCCGAGAGCGGACGGAGCGACCCAACCTTCCTTATACTGGCCGCTAATCGTGGCGGCAGGATTGAAGATTGTCGAGACGGCGCTTACATAGGTGCTCGACATCTTGCGGTTGATGATCGCCGCAAGAGGCTCGCCCTCTGGAAGGCCAAGCTGGACCAGCTTATCGCCAGCGCTGAGATAGGTGGCGATGGAGTTCGGCGTGGTGCCCGGAGTGCCGACCGCGTTGAAGGTGTTCTTCGCGATGAAAGCGGCGGCTTCGGAATTAATGATGTGCGCAAGGGCCAGGGCGGCAGGCTTCGCATACCGTTCGTTCACGTCCTGCAGGGACAAAGTGCGCTCTACGCTGTCCCATTCAAAGTGAACACCGGCTACCTGATCGACCTTGATCGGCACCTGTGTGTTGGTGATGGGCTGCGGCTGATATCCCAGCCCTTTGGTCACCAGGAAACGCTGGGGCCGGCGCACCGAAAGGGTGTCGCCGATCTTGGCGGTCTTTTTGCCGAACTCGCCCGTATAATCCTTGGACATGTTGCGGCATACGTTGAGGTATCCGCCCAGATTCATGAGGGTCATCCTCGTGAAAATGCTGGGCGTCATTAAGACGTTAGGCATTTAGTTTCTCCTCCGCTTCGCAGCGGTGGTTCAGCCGTGGTCCATCTCACGACGGTCCACGGCCCGCGTCCATCTCACGACGGTCGCGTATGGTTCAAGTCCCTATCGACCTGGTACGCGAATGCCGATATTCTGCATCTCGCGGGCAAAGGTACGCATGTCGCACTTCTCCAGATCTACCGGCGCGGGTTGGTTTCCGCCGCCAAGTTCTCGCGGAGGTTTCAACGCGGCTTTCGGGACTTCCTGTTTAGGAGCAGCTTTTGCCGGCGCAGGGGGAGTTTGCAGTTTGGCTTCGATCTTGCCGAGCGCACTGGCTATCAAAAGCGGGCTGCCCAGTGCCGCAATCTTGGTTGCCTCTTCCTGATTCTCGTAGAGATACTTGAGCATCTGCGGGCCAACTTCGGACTGCATGACAAGATCCGATACGCCAGCCTTTGTAAGCGCTGGCCCAATCACTTCCACAGCCTCTTCAAAATCAGGATCATTCGCAAATTGCTTTGCGCGCTGTTCCCACGTTTTGGCTGCTTCCTGCCGCTTCTCCTGCTGCCTACGCTTAGCCTCTTCGGCATCGCGCGTTTTGAGCGCCTGCGCGACTTCCCACTGCGTCAGTTCGCGGTGGTACTTCGTCTCAGCCTTCCGGAAATCCTCGTAGGTATCGAACTTGGATTGATCCGGCGGCTCCGGCATACCTTCGGCGGTCTTCGCTTCTGCTGGCACATCCGGTTTTTTAGCAGGGTCCGTGCCCTGTTTGGCCGCTGCATGAAGCTGCTTGACCTCTTCGAGTAGCTTTTCCGCCTCTCGCCGTGCTTCTCTGGCGCGGGCGGTTTCTCGATTTAATGCCTTCTGTACACCTTCAGGAAGGTCTTCGCGCTTGGCAAATTTTCCTTCCTTATCGCGTGGCTGCTCTTTCTGCTCCTGCTTCTCTTCAGTTTCCGTAGACTGATCGGTTTGAGCCTCTACCGGTTTATCGGTAGATTCTCCGGATTTCGGCTCTGCTTCAGCGGGTTTATCCGCTTCCGCGCCTGCCGTGGGTTTTGCTTCCGACGCCTCCGGAGCGGCTTTCACCGGTTCCGGCGCGGGCGTCTTCTCTGGCATCAGATGTGCCCTTAGATCCGCGATTGACGGATTCTCAGGCAGCGCTGGCGCAGAGGTGATTACATCTGCCATGCATTTTCTCCTTGCGCGGCGTACAAGCCCACCGCTGGGCTTTGGTGCTAAACCTTGTCTACTTCAGGAATTCCCTGAACAACAGCACAATCACGCGGTCACCGGCCTGATTGACGGCCACTCCCGAACCGTCAACACTCGCAATAGCGAGGAATGGGACGTAGAGCGCATCGACTGAGGGAAAGGCAATGTGCCTGTCGGCAGTGCCGGGATCGCATAACTCCGGCGCATTCGCGTTGCCGTAGATCAGCTTGAGGTTCGCCGGATTGCCGTCCATGCATGTCTTGAAGCCGATGTTCGCGGAAGTCCACGAGGCTGGCATGAGCATTCCGACCAACGCTTTACCCTGTGTGGCGACGACCTCCGACACAGATGCGCCGTTGAGGATGGTTACCTGCTGCGCATACAGATTGTCCGGACTGCCCTGTAGTTTGAATTCAGACATCGTTACTCCTTCGTGGCCGGTTGTTCCTTCTGTGCCATTTCGGCCTGCTGCTGCTCGTGGGCTTGCTCGGAAGCCTGCTGCATAGCGGCAACTTCCGCAGCCTGATCGGCCTGATCGGCTTCGTGGCTATGCTGCGCCGTTTGCATCTGCCGCTCGTGCTCCTGCGCGCCCTGCTGCATCTCCAACTCGTGGGCCTGCTCATCGCGCTGCTCGACCGCAGCCCGCTGGAGGTCCAAAGAGTGCTTGATGGAATCTATCTCCAACTGCAAAGACCTCAATGCTTCCACGCTGCCGAACTTCGCCGCGCCCAATTCCCGCTCAACCTGCAATTGCTCGCGCTGCAATTCCAACTGCGCTGCGGCGATGCGCTCGCGGCTTTGGACGTTCATGGCCTCAATCCGCTCCCGGCTCTCGACATCCAGCGTCTTAGCCTTCTGCTCCTCGAATAGCTTCTGCGCAAAGCCATGCGCCGCCTGCAACTCCTGCTGCATCGATTGAATCTGCGCCTGAATTTGCGGAGGTACCTGTTGGCCGCCGTTTTCGATCAATCCCGGCGTCTTCATCGCGATTGCGCGCTTCATACGCTGCGCTCTCTCCTCCGCGCCAGGTGCATCCTGGTTGGCGAAGTACAGATCGCCCATGATCCACATCAATTCCGGAAACGATTCGATCAGCCGCGAGTCTTTTTCGGCCTGTTCCTGCCGCCCGGACGTATAGCTTGGCCCAGTCGATACCGCAACGCTGTAGCTCCCCTCATCCAGACGGTAGTGAACTGCTTCGCCCGTCTCCTCATCGCGGTAAGGTGTGGCCGTATTGATGCGAACCAGCTTGGTTTTCCCGGTTTCAGACCGGATTGGGACCGTTTTTTCCTCATTCCCATCGAGTTTCTGAATCAGTTCCAACAATTGGCGTCCGCAGTACCGCCGCGAGCGCGCTTCGTTGTCATGAAAGTGAAAATTCGCGTTGTCTGCCTCGTGCTGCCGCCTCTCAATCGCAATTCCAGACGTTTCATTGCCCTTTGCGCCAATACTGGCGTCGAAAATCCCCATGCTCGCCTTGATCGCTTCGACGGCTTGGTTCAAGCCGATCGTCAAAGCCTGAATTGGCGGCTCATTCACTACCCGCTGCGGACCTCCGAGCGACTTCGAGGTTCCATCATTGATATTGTTGTACTCGACATATGCCTTCGGAGTAATGTTGATCGACTCCCAATCGCCTTCAAAGTTCGTAAACATGCCCTTTGGCCCCATAAACGGGGTCTTGGGCATCATTGCGATCTGTTCGGCGATATTCGACACGTAGAGATTCACCAGCCGCTGCGGATCTTTGGCATTACGGATGAGGCTGTAGGTGCGCCGCCGACCCTCCAGATACATTTCGCGGCCCCACACCGGGATAATCGGTATCCAAGATCCAAGCCATGGGCGCTCATCAAGAATTTCCGCCCCGTTGATCGTGTACTGCATTACCGGCTCGCCCTCTTCGCGCAGCCAGTACTCTGCGTGCTGGACTTCCTGTCCGGCTTTGCCGATATTGATCCATGATGGAGCCGGATTCATCGACCAAAGGCGGTCGTACCAGCCTTTTTCCGATACCAGCGTATTCTTGCCGTACAATTCCTCGTGGCGTTCGCGGCTGATAGTTTCAACTACGAACCACCACCTCGCATCGGAACAGTCGTATTCCTTTGAACTCGGGTCCCAAAGCACCGTGAACTGGTTTGCAATGCGCCGTATGCATGGCTGCGGCCTGTCGCCACCAGTGATTGTGATCCTGTAGAACCCGCGCCCTGAGATTGTCTGCTGCTCGCGGCTGGTGTCATAGGCAATGTCGGCATCGCAGTCATATTCAATGTGCCGAATGCGCGACTGCAGCATCTCCGCAGTCTTTGGCTCGCCGTCATCCATTGGCGTAATGCGAATGGAAGGTTTCGATTGCCGCCCATCATTGACAACTTGCGCCACGAACGTCGGCAGGCGGTTCTCGACCAACACGGGCCGGTGCAGTTTCCGCCGCGCTTCCAGTGCGCGCTTGTCCCATTGGTTGATGCCGCCGGCCTGAAACTTGACATCCTCGATGGCCTCCTCGCGGTCTTCCTTGTCGCATGCCATCGCATAATCGAAACGATTGCGGGCAGTCTCAAGAAATTCATCGATATTACGGACGCTGGATTGAAATGGCATTTGCCTGTCGTCGCGACAGTCAGGTGGGAAAGACTACTTGCCCTTCAGGACTTTATTCGCCTTGGCGTCGATCTTGGATTTGGTGCTGGCAGAGATGTTACCTGCGGCTTCCTGCTGCGATGCGCGGGCTTTGGCATTGGCAGCGTGGCTGGCGTCAGGCATCGGATACTTCCGGCTTGCCGGGAGCGCGAAGGAATTCGCTGGCAGGTTATTGCGCGATCGAGTGGATAGCTTCGCCATGTTATTTCTTGTTGCTCTTTCCGGCCTTGGCAAGTGCGATTGCAACGGCCTGTTTCTGCGGCTTATTCCCCTCTTTCATCTCAGTGGCTATGTTAGCTGAGATAGTTTTCTTCGATGATCCCGCCTTAAGTGGCATGCATACTCCTTATTCGGTTACTTCTTTCGGCTCAAACTTCAGATATGGTCTCAGGCGCTCAAGAATGGTGCGCTTGGATTCCAATGTGGCGTACGTGCTCAAGAAGGCATCGAGCGCAGCCTGACTTGCGAGAAGGCTTGCTGCCCTCGCGGCTTTCGGGTCAGTCGCCATCAAGCCATCAAATGCGGAACTGCGCCAGCGATCAAATATAGGAGAGCCCAGATCGCCATCCAGCCGTATTCACCGAGGAACCGCGACTGCTCTCTCTGCCGCTGCGACTCCAACCTGCCCACGCTCACGGGGGCTACAGACTGCGCGAAGGTCAGGCAAAATGCATCGGCGTCGTCGGGCGAAGCCTCGCCACGCGCCTGAATATCCGCCTTGCTCTCGATCACGAGCTTGCCGCCGGTATTCATGTGATATCCCGGCAGGCACAGTTGCTCGCAGATGCTATTCTCGCCCTCTTCGTCCGGCACGCTGCCGAGCAGACAGTGCTCCTTTGCCTTCATCCACATATATGCCCGCATATTGAGGCAGTGCGGATCTGGACTCGCGCCCCCGAAATTCACCTCATACACATTCGTGAATCCAAGCCCCTTTAACCGCTCCACAATCGGAGCACCAAAAGCTGAATCCACGAACAGCGCCGACAGTTCCTTACCCTGCCTGCGGTCTCTCAACAATTCCGCGCAAATACCCACGCGCTGAGACCGATCCGGATCTTTTTCGCCGGCTATGCGGATAGGCTCCATGCCTGCGGGCTTACCATCTAGCCCCCTGCGGAATCGGATCACATTCCACGCCTTACCGCCGCCGCTTACGTCGAAACCCGCTATAAGCGGATCGTCTGCCATGGCCATCACTGAGCGCTTCCGCGCTGCGTCCACACGCACCTTATCGATATACTGCAACTCCGAAGCACTGGGAGGATATCCCAACACGCGGACCCGATAATAATCGGAATCTTCGCCATAATCCCTTGCCCATTGCGCAATGAGTTCCTTGTTCGTGAACCTGCTGGTGCGCGAGTCCACACGCCTGTGATTCCACCGCGCTGATTGATTCCCGAAGCACACGCGGTAGAACATGCCCGTATTGCGCACGCTCTGCCCCCAGGCAAACATCATGGGCTCTCCATCCGTCAATCCGCCGGCTGCGGTGTCCCATACCTTGTCAGGCACCTCGCTCGCTTCGTCGAGCAGGTACCACGAGGTACTGGTTCTGGCGTGCTGCCCAGCGAACGCCTGCGCGTTCTCTTCCTTGCATGTCTGGATCACCACCTTCCAGTCCGCTGGGCTGATCTTGGCGTAAATCCCGCCCGCTCGCACGTCAAACCAGTGCGCCGTGATGCAAAGTTTCATCCAGTGGCGGATGGCCGCCCATGTCCTGCTCTCCAACTGCTGGTAGGTGCCCGCCGTGACCGTGCCGATCGATTTCGGGCGCGTACTCATGATCCATCCGGTAATCCATGCGCCCAAAGCCGTCTTGCCGGTACCGTGGCCGGATGTTTCTGCCATGAGAATCGGCAACACCGGGTTTATTCCATCGAACCGACGTCGCTTCACCTCTTCGCCGAGCGATCGCAGAAATTCACGCTGGTTGTCATCTGGGCCAGCCTCGTGCTCAAGCTCCCCTCTTTCTTTCCAGGGATAGGCGGCGAGCACGAAGCCGAGCGGATCAGCGTAGAAGGTGCTGATGAAATCCGCGAGTTCCAGGTCTATGTTTTTAGCGGAGGCTGGCACGGTGCTTATGCTGCGGAGGTGGCTGTGTTATGGCCATGCTTATTGGCAACACGAACGCAGACATTCAGGAAGTCTTCAATTGTTAATCTGCCCTTTGCATAGTTGCATTTTGAGCAGCAGCTTACGCAGTTATCCGTGGTGTATCCACCAGAATTGTCAACTCTGTCTATGCCGTTGTACATCAGGGTGCCGTTCATTTTGCAACCGGCTGGAAGGTATGGCTTCTTTGCCTCTACCACGCAGTAATAACAGCTACTGCTAAATAGTTTTATGCATTCATCGCGTGTCAGGGAAAATTCTAAGCCTCGTTTTATGGCGGCGCTTGCGTAGCGATGGACTAAGTGATTTATCGCGGCTGCGAATTGCGGCAGGCGAATTGCGCATCCGCAACTTCTAGCCTTGCCTCTACGTAATTTTATTCCCAACACGCGCAAGCTTACGCCGCAATCACAAGTACAGTTCCAATATGCCGCCGATGATCCAGAGACATTTGCCGCGCGATTAGTGACCAGAAGTTTGCCATACCGTTTCCCAGCCTCATCCTTTACCGGCTTTGGCATCCTAATTGGCCTACCTGTTAGTTCACTCCTGTACTGGTGGCTCTTAGAACACATCGCGCAGGCGCTGCTGCGACCATTCTTTAAACAACTGGCCCGTACGCTATTTGTATTTCCACAGTCGCACACGCATCTGATATAGGTAACTCCGGTATCATCAGAACGTTTTTCGTCCCTAGATAGCACGGTCCACAATCCATACTTAGTACCGCTTTCGATTACGATTCGCGAATTAGTCATGAGGTACACGGGTGCAGACATTTGCACGCTTCAGGGCGGCAATATGTTTTACATTTGCGATCTTCCTCGCGGTGCTCGCCAGTAGGGCATTCCGTAGCCCGGTTGCAAGTGCAGCGATGTGACGGCACTGTCCCGCGAAAGTTATCGCACGACGCGGGCTGTCCTTCGTGCGGGTCTTCCGCCTGACTGAGCAGCAGGAGCGGCGTGGCTACGATAGCCACCGCAAGAATGGCGTGGAGTTTTGCCATTACTGCAGTCTCATCTTCCGCTGGTGCTCTGCTTTCATCGCTTGAAATTCCGCCCAGTCCCGGTCGAAGTCATCGCGCGTGGCGTTGGGCATGAAGACGCGGTATACGTCCCACCATTCGTCGCGGTCTAGGTCGGAGAGCATGGTCATTGCAGTCTCGCCGCCATCCACCAGCCGTAGACCAGCCCCGCTAGGCCCGCACCGCCGATGATGAGCGCCGTGCGCCAGATGGCGCTCATTTCAAACATTCCTTCCATTCCGGCTTGGGGTAGACAATCTTCTTTGTTCCGTCCAGATAGTAGATCGACAAGCTCATGCAGGTTCCATGGGCGTATTCTTCCTCTGTGATCGGCTTGCCGTCCTTCCGCCATTCCTCGGTGACTTTGCATTCCGTGCCGGTCCAGCGTGGAGATCGGGTGTGCTCGTAACGCCCACCCCACGATGCGAGCCCGCCTTCCAGGCACATGTTCTCCGCGAATTTCTCATCCAGCCGCGCTTTGTCCTCGGGAGATAAACAGGCGTACGTATAGATGAAGCTCGTTGTCGCCATTCCTCCGGCCGGGACCTTTCCCGGCGGGCACATGCCGTACAACATCATCGAGGCGATGATCATGGAGGCGATGGCGTTCACTTCACTGCATCCTGCCAGAAAGCGGCATTGCAGCGCTTGCAGCGAACAATATTCAGGCGACCCTCGCACCCGTATGTGCCGCTTATTCCAAGGGACTGTCCGCCGACAATATCGCCACAGAAATGCGTATCCGGCCGGTACGGTGCCGCCATCTCCCCGCACACCGGGCACTGGTTATTGCGGATATCGCAGAAGTGCGGGCCGTCCTTGTCCCGGCAGATGACCTGAAACTTCTCCGCAGAAGCTGCCGCGCCTCCGAACAGCCACGCGAAGATCGAGCGCCTTGTCATGCATTACCCTCCGAGCGCCTTCGTCTTGATATCACCTTCAAGCCAATCTATTTTTTGGTTGATGCGATCATAGTCCAATTTTGCTTGAGGCGCGTCCTCGCAATAATCGACCAAATCACAGAAACATTCCACCTTGTCGAGCGCATCCCAAAACTGCGCCTGATCATAAATGCTAACGCCGCCATGATGCAACACATTCAGCTTGGCCTGAAGGGACTCTCGAATTAATCGATAACAAGCGGCTAGTTCCAGCTTTTCTCGTCTATTCATGCCGTCACTTTAATCCACTACGCTCCGGGCGGCAAGATCAGTTCTTGGAAAATCGCGTCCGCCAAATCACAGTCCATCGGCTTGTGGCTGTTCTTCGGATGACACCAACCACGTGCGATCGCGCCGCGCAACTCGGATTCGCAGGTAGTATTCCCGGCGGCCATCTTACGCGGATACTCATCATATCCACGCATAAGAGCGCCTGCGAACCATGTCGTCAGCGTCTCTGGATCTGTGGCTATAGATGGATTGGCTTTCACGCTCTGGATAAAACCGAGAGCCCAATCTCGGGCGTCGAATGATTGGTATATTGCGGATTCGCTTGGAACCGACGCCGCTTTGGCCTTTCTTCCAAATATGCCAGCAAGCGTTCCTGCTATGCCAGCGAATATGTCCCTTCTCTTCATCGACTCTCCTTTGTGTGCGGCAAGATCAGCCCTGCGCGCACATCTCCGGGTGATTCACGGCCATTATGGCGAGCAGAGTGCGATTGCCTGCGCCCGGTTTGAGTCCGACTTTTTTATAGATCGTACTCATATACTCTTTCACGGTTCCCTCGGACAGATGCAGCTGGTAGGCAATTTCCTTGTTCGCGTGCGCTTCGGCCGTCAGCATCCTGATAATCTGCCTCTCGCGCGGTGTTAGAGGCTTGCCGAGCAGAGCCGCCCGTGGATTTGGTTTGGGCTTGCGGCAAGCGTCACAAATCCGCCCGCCCGGATTCGTGGTGAATTCGTGGCCGCAGCGGCTGCACGTCCTAGTCATCGCTTTTCAACTCCGGGTGGATCGCCAAGAACATCCCCATGCAGGCGTGGCAGAGAACGCTCAGCGCCACCTCTTCAGGCTTTGCCGCCAGCCGCTGCACTTCCTCCGCTCCCGCCGCATCCGATTCCATCGGCAATCCACAGCCCGCGCAGATTATCAGAAACGTGGACACGGGAGGAGGCTCCCAGGCTTTACGCCGACCTCGGCGCACTCACCCTGAGCGGTTCTGTAGTGAGAGGAAAGGAATATATCATTTATCGGTGATCTGAATGCCCCTAGAAGCCTCGTCGATGGCAAATTGCTCGCGTGCCCTTTCGGCACCCGTTAGTGCGGCTAGGGCAATGGAGCGAGCCTCCGTGGGACTTAGGATTCGCCGACTGTCGATGACTGATACAGTATTGGCAGAGACGCTGAATTCCATCAGGCTGCTTTCAGAGGTTTCCTATCGTTGGGGAGTGTGGCGAGCGTGTCCAGTCATGCAGCCTCATCTCCGTACCACTCCCGCTCGGTCCCCTCAAACAGCCACTCCTCGCACGGTCGGCACAACACCGGATCGAGGCTGTCCGCGAAAGCCCTCTTACAGCACGTACAGAACGCCGCTTCCCGCATCGCCTGACGAATCTCGCCCACAGACCGCCGCGTGCTAATTGCCAGCAACATTCGCTACCCTCTTCGCACAGACCGGTTTGTGCTTCCTAAGCTCACGAGCCGTAAAGGGTTCCGCGCACATCCTGCATTTGTGATAACGGGGCGGCCGCCCAATCGCTTTGTGCTTTGCAAGTTGCTGATTCTCCATGCGTGCCCTCCACCGCGCCAAGTCCCTTGCACACCCCGGACACGAACCCTTGTATTTCTCCCAACATACCCAGCACAAAATACAAACACAGTTGTAGCAGCGGCTCGGCTCCAGCGATTCCACAACCTCTCCGCACTCCGCGCACGTCGTAATCGTGACGCCTTCAGGAGTTTGCACAAAAGGTCGGATTGTGTATGCACAAATTATTTCTGAGTCTGCGCTAACCATATTTGTTTCCAACGACTGGCGAATCACTTGCATTTTAGGGGGAGACTACAGAGGGGGTTGCTTCAGCCTTTTGCGCCCGCAGGGCAGAACAGTCGGCTCCGTGCTACAATCTTCCCCATGACTGTCCGCAACCTCGACTCCACCTGCCGCCGCATCTACGAAGACGCCTTTGCCAATGCCCAAAACCTCTCCGATGAGCAACTCGCCGAAGTCTTCAAACTAGCCAACGATGCAGTCAAAGCTACCTGCCGTGCCTGGCTCTCCGAAATCAAATCTGACCCCTCTCCCACGCAGCATTAGTACTCCAACCATATTCCGCCCGCAGCCCCTTGTGCTCTCGCCCTGAATTTTCAGGTCCCCAAATTTCACTCGCTATAAAATTTGCGAACCCAAAATTTGCGCTCCCCAAAATGCTCATAAAAGTTTCGGGCCACCCCCCCGCCTGCACCTTAGCAGTCGAGTTCATGGGGTACCCCCTCGCATTCGAGGCAATCGGTGCGCTGCCTGGCAAAAGGGGTCCCATAGCTTTATTTGCAATCACTTGCGAGAATTGCTCCCAATTGCTCCCACAGCTACCTGCGTGCGTGGCGATATGGCACGGTTGCGTCATAAGCCTGCAGTCTAGCTTGTCATAATGTCGATTATGGTTCGCTAGCATCATCTGGTTCACTGCTCGCTGGCTCACTGATCGGCTCCACCTCTACCTCTATCGGTGCGGGCAGTGCTGGCTGGCTATCAGGCGACAAGCGCCGGCGGGCCGAGATCAGCCGCTCCATCATGTCGCCAGATGCAGAATGCTCGATCCGGTCGGTGAACATCCCAAGCTCCTTGCCGATCAGCTCCAGTGCGCGGTTCGCAGCCATCGCTTGAAAAACGTAAGTTCCGGTAGGATTGCCCTTGCGATCCAAAACTGGCGTATCCTGCTTGCATTTGCGTAAGTTATCCACCAATTCATCGATTACCCAAGCCTTCGTAATGCCGGTTGACCTTACGCATTGATCCGCTACCCTTACGCGTAATTCCTTAATTCTCGCAGCGACCTTACTCCTTCGAACGAGGTTGCTTCCGGTGACATGAGCCCTACCCTCACTGAATCCAACGCGTTTGGCTGCTTCACTTTGGTTTACGCCTTGTGCAATAAGAGTCGCGAAATGCTCGTGTTTAGGGTTTTTCAGAGTCGGCATTACTGAAGGTAGAGAAGAATTGCCTTGAAAGCGTTGATTCTGCTCGAAATATAGTTCGCAGATTTCTCTTGCATTAATCCAAGACTTGATTTAGTATCAGAAGTGTAAGGAGAAGCGGAAATGAGCAAAGAGCGATACATGACGGTGTTGGGCGGATATCAGCTCGATATGCACAATCACGGGAGGCTTGTGCGCCACGAGATACCAGAGCGCATTCCCGGTAAAGACTTCGGAGCTGATCCGATTGGCGATGGAACATTCCGTATGGTTCCGTCAGGTGACATCGTGGATTTAGCCGAGAGAAACCGTCGGCTGGACAATTAGCTAAGGAAGATGGTAGCAGCCATCAGAAAGTGAGACGGAAAAATGAAGACAATCACGCTGAAATACGCCGGCAAGTGCAGCAGCTGCGGTAAAGCTCTACGCAAGGGAACAGCGGCGCAATGGAGCAAGACTAATGGCGTCCAGTGCATCGAGCATGCGGACAATGAAGACCACGGTCTTCGGTCTATGACCGACGTGGATACGCAGCAACAGGACATTTGGGCTGATATCTGTGGCCGTTAGCTTAGGTTTTCACGCCTGCTTCTCACGCGGGGAGCAGTCGCGAGCATCTAAGCTCTGGAGGAAATATGACAAAGACATTGGCAGACGGACGAACGTTTCCCGCATATGGCGATGAAACGCTATCGTGGAGCATCGGCTTATACCACACTTTCGCTGAAGAGCAGGCAGGCTTCCCTAGAATGCGCGCTGTTATCCGCGCAATGCTTGCACACAGGCCCGAACAAGTAGAAAGAGAGCGGCGCGAAATGCTCAAGGCGTCCTTTGATCGAATATTCGGCCATAACGCGCGCAAATGCCTGAATGTCATTGAAGAGGAAATGCAGAAAGCCTGATAGCTTCGGTGTTGACCTTGCGGCCCCACGGGGCCAATAGGCGAGCATCTAAGCTCGAAGCGCTTAGCAGAGCGCGGAAATGAGACGACAACAATGAAACTCCTCAGCGTCGAGCAAGACGCGAAAACGAAGAAAGGATCGAAGCGCGGCTATCTGACGGGCGTAATGTACCTCGCGCCGGCCACGGAAGCATCGAACGTTAACCTTTGTCCGATGGCATCGGATGAATGCAGGCAAGCTTGTTTGTACGGTGCTGGAATGGCAGGCGTTTTCCCCAGCATCAAAGCTGCGCGCATTCAGAAGACCCGTTGGATGCTGCGCGATCCGGAAAGCTTTCTCGACCAATTGCGCGCTGATATCCGCGAATTGGTCCGATCGGCAGCCGCCCGCGATATGGTGCCTGCAGTTCGTATCAATGGGACGTCGGACCTGCCCAAACTGGCCTTGAAGATGGCGCGCGAGTTTCCGGAAGTGCAGTTCTACGACTACACGAAGATCCCGGGCTCTTGGAAGCGGACGCTGGCAAACTATCACTTGACGTTCAGCCATTCTGGGACGAATCTTGAGTCTTGCCTCATCGCGCTAGAGCATGGAATCAACGTTGCCGTGGTATTCAACGGCGAATTGCCCGCAACCTGGAACGGCCGCCCCGTGGTTAACGGTGACGAATCGGATCTGAGGTTTCTCGATCCCCAAGGTGTCATTGTAGGGCTGAAAGCAAAAGGAACTGCGCGCAAGATGGATACCGGCGGATTCATTCAGATTGGAGGTGTCGCATGAAATGGACTGAAGAATATTGGGGCTCTGAAGAGCAAGAATTTTGGGAGGGCCCCGCATGCCCTATCTGTGGATCGGGCCCGTTTTATTTGGGACCACTGGGAAATCTGCATTGGTGGCGTTGTCGCGCATGTGGGCTTGAGCATTCCACAGCATCGGAGGAATCATGCGCAAGATCTTAGCTTCTCTGCTGGAGCTGATCTCCAAGCTCGAAGACTTCGAACCGGCAACAGATTCGCAAGCCTACCTTAAGCGCGAATTGCTCGAGACTCTGGATAAAGCGCGCGAAATACTGAAATGCATCGTGGCAGACGAGAAAGGGAACCAATGAGATACCTTATCGCCACGCTATCCTGGCTCCTTTGCCTGCTGCGCGAACGTGAGCAGGCGCGGCAGTTGAGACGATACGTGAGGAGGACGATATGATTATCTTCACCAACAACACCGATTTTGCGAAGGGCTTGAGGTTTGATTCTAAGCGGTCATTCTTGGCCTTCGCCAACCGATACCTCGCCGACCCAAAGACGTGGGGCGATAAATACGCACAGGATATTGACGGCATCGATATCAGCTGGTCACCTAGCGCACGTCGGGGAAAGGGCGGATGGGTCGAGAACAAAAACCCGAGGCCTCGGTTCAGCGTAGATACGCAGTCACGATACCGCTAAGCCCTAATCGGCTGAATAGGCCGCATTCCCGTGCGGCCCGTTGAACCGATCAGGTTCTAAGCGCCCGCGCCAAGTAGCAGCCTGACGCGCGGTAGCAGTCAGACACTTTGTATGCTAAGATATGACGGGAATCGGGAAGGTAGCAGCCCTCCTGATTCCCTAAACCAAACATTGGAGACTCAATGTCTGATCTCGTCACATTATACGCCCATCGGCATGTGGCTACCGGGAAGGTGGCTTGATATGCCGAAACTAAAAAACAGAAACCTAATAGGCCAGACCTTTGGAAAGCTCACGGTAATAGAGAGCCTTGGAAGGCTACCAATTCCCAATAGCCAGAAAAGGCCATTCTGGCTCTGTAACTGCTCTTGCGGCCAAACCTGCGAAGCCCGAGAAGATGCCTTAGTATCTGGACGGCGCACGTCGTGCGGTGAGTGCCTCGGCTATTTCCATAAAAAGCATGGGGCAACAGGGACACCGGAATACACGGCATGGAGAGGGATGTACAGTAGATGCCACGCACCGGCGGACAAGTCATATCACAATTACGGGGGAAGAGGGATAACCGTTTGTCAAGAATGGCAGGATTCTTTCCAAGCATTTTTTGACCATATCGGCCCAAAACCAGGTAAGGAATATTCCGTTGATCGGATCGACAATAACCGAGGATACGAGCCCGGCAACGTGCGATGGGCGACTTCCTCTCAACAGAATCTAAACAAAAGGAATATCAAGGTGAAGCCCATGGAATGGACAAAAGCAGATATCGGATGTTACTGGAATTCTGGCGAATTCCATATTAGCAGTCAGACCGTTATCAAAAACGGCAGGCGCATGCTGGGCAAGTCTGGCTATATGCTTACCAAGAATCGGCATCAGATCGGCATTTTTAAAACGCTACAAGCTGCGCAGCTTGCAGCCAGATACGGCATATGCGTTGTATGCGGCAGATCGACGCATCGCATTCCTAATCAGCAGCGTCCGTGCTGCGACCGTTGCGAGAAGACCGCGCCAACGGCAATCTCGTGTCCCGGTGCCTTTACCACTGGCATAGCCCGGTAAAGTGGCAAGAGAGAGGCCGAAAAAGCCGCACTGGAAGGACCCACGCTAGGCCCCTGCGCTGAGACGATGCGCAGGGCTTGAGGAGAGGATAACATGCAAAGACCACCAGATAATGTAGTGCGCGGACTCAAGACCATCTCTGGCTTCATCGGCGCAGGCTCATCTGCCGATATCCTCGGTTATGACGAAGACGTGCTTAACAACGAGCAAAAGCGCGATTGGCAAGACATTTTGGACGCTTGCGAATGGATCTTAAACTTATGACCCGCAAGCCTAACCCACCCTATAGCGACCACGAGCAGCGCTGGGCCGAGAAGCTCCTCGCTGCTCCCGACCGGCCGCTCATCGCAGAGGCCGGCAGACGCCGCAATACCTTGCGCCGCAGCGCATCTGGCGGGCGCAATGGCGGCAGACCGAAATCCAACGCGCCGCGCTGTGCGTGCGGCAAGTTTACGGCTGCGTATGCGGCCAAACGTGGGCATAAGTGCTGAAAGGAGAATGAGATAAATGGACCGGAAGCCGAAACCAGCCCCTTTCCCTGTGGGCGCTCGCCTTCGCTGCGTGGACGAAAAGCACAATACATTTGTCGTTGACAACCTAACCGGCTCGAAGGCACTAATTTATGGACCAGGGCTGGAGGTTGTGATCGAAGAAGTCAAATACGGAAGGCAAGGTACGTTGCGGCATCTGTGCGACGAGGATGGCCCAATGTATTACGATGACACAGGAGAGCCGATTCTGGACCACACAGAAGACTGGTGCTCTGTGTACTACGTCTTAGGTAACGACGGCCAGAAGCATGGGCGGCTTATCCGCCCTGAAAACAAGGGAAACTGGCAGGTAATCGCCTGATTCGCTACCGCCCAGCGAGTTTATCTAAGATAAACAGCCAAGCTGCCACTAAGCATAGATTAATCGAGTATTGCCAGAGCGACCAGTAGGCCACGTTCAGGACGGTATACGCCTCGACGCGTTCCTTTATGGCTTCCCGCAATGTCACAGGCTTGAGCCGCAGTGGGCGTAGCAGAAGCCTGCTACCTCGCCCTCGCTTGCCACATACCGGTGGCCGACGTAATCGAGTACGGCCACCTCGCGCAGGCGCTGCTTGTAGACGCCGATCGCGCAAGCGGCAATTGCGCTGGAGTTCGACTTGTAGGACTCTTCCCCAAGCGCTGCAGGAGCGGCCACGGGCATTGCGGCGGCGCGGAGCCTCCGCACATACCGGATCGTGCCCGAAGATGGCCCTACGCCCTCAATTTGGCCGCCTTTAGCCATCGTACGGGCGCGTTCAATCGTAATTTCGTCCTCGAAGTCGCCTCTCTCTGTACGCAGGCAGATGAGCTGGTCGCAAGGCAGACACGCGAGGCGCGTTAGTAATTTCTCGGGAGGTGTAGACACGGGACTGAAAGGTGGGTACCGCAGTTATGTGCAGGACGTGACTTACCGGCCCGCCCAGCGGCCATCACTGCGGATTATAGCCCCAAGATGTGGTGCTGTCAATATTTTGGCTACATTACGTCATGGGACGGTAGGAACGCCGCGCTTTTTCAGCCAGCCATTCCCATCCCACCGACACCACCGCCACGGGCACGCACAGCACGAGGAAGCACCACGCCGCCGGGCGCAGGAGGTGGAATTTCAGCTGGCTCATCTCCGCAATCCGGCTATCCTGCGCAATTCCGCAAGCTCTTTGTCTGATGATTGACTTTCCTCATCAAGTCGCAAGGTCCAACCGTATTGAGCAAGGCCAGTGAGCAAGTACGCTATAGCGATTCCAGCCGGGCCAAGCACACCGTAAAGGATTCCGATGAAGATTGAGAAGCCCAGTTCTTCCCGCCTCTCAGATCGGCTCATTGTGAATTTCCGCTGCATTTCGGCATTAAACCAGCCGGCTGTCAAGACAGCGCAGGCGATCCACACCGCCACGCCGCCGATAACCCACCACGCGATGCTCATTTACCCTCACACAATCCTCGCACTATCGTTCAAAACCGCCGTCTCTCGCACAGATACCGCACAATCACCAGCCAGTTCCGAACACTTGGCCAAGTGCGACCATCAGGCACCAGACCGCAGCCACCGCAACGATACCGACGGCGAGATTAAATACGCACCTTTTGCTCATTGACCGACACCTACCGGCTTTCTCTTGAGCATACTCTTGACCTGCTTGCGCTGCTCAGCTGATCCCTCGCGCAATAGCATATCGACATATCGGCGACCGTGGATAGCGGCATATCCTGTGGTTTCAAATGCTTCAGCACAAAGCGTTCTGACAGGCAATTCAGAGTTCGTGTATGCGCTTTCATCGCTTGGCACGATGTAGTAAGGCCCGCATGTCCGCTCAATAAGTCTTGTGTCGAGCCATCTTGTTATAGCAACGAACCGTTGGATGCGCTTGGAAAAGTGAAACCATTCTCCAGAGATGTGTTCTTGGCTAAAGGCGCTGTGGAGTTCCTTCTCGTTGCCGCCGTGCCCATAAATCGAGCGCACTATAACGAGTCGCGCCGGACATCCGGTCTGCATACCGCCTGCACGCCTACGCTCAGGGCTGCGCCACGATCTGCCTATCTTGATTCTTTTCAGTCCTTCAGCCTCTACGAAATAGACATATCCCCAACAGGCCGGCTGACTAGTAATTGCGTCAAGAGCCTCTATCGCCGATCTGGGGAGTATCGGATCAAAAGGCAGCGGGCATGACACAAGATGCTCATTTGGAGGAAATCCACGACCGACACAAGCCCGCTCGACGCCACGTGGCACAGGCACAGTTTCATGCGTGTAGTAGATAGAGGCGACGGGCTGTTCCTCCAGAACAGCACACGAGAGCGGAAGCATCTCTTGAATGTAACCATAATTGCAACCATCGCCCGCTTTCTCCGCCGGGATTCCAACGTCCGAAACCCTCTGCCTTGCAACGCCTGCCGTCTTCTGCTGCCTACAGACATGCGCTAAACCAGTTTCAGCGTCTGGTTCGTTAGACACA
>JADMIO011409337.1_pt1 | contig 19218 bp, 18 predicted proteins | sample 8958161 | NCBI WGS metagenome assembly JADMIO01 (sample SAMN16585339, study PRJNA669376) | soil metagenome | isolation source: Crop rotation soil | place: USA: Cullars Rotation, Alabama | collected 2011
GCCGCGACTTCAAGTCACGTGAATTCCAAGCTTCGGATCCCACTGTGCTGGAAAGGGTGATGGAAGGCAAGGCGGTGCTGTTCAAGCGCTTCGCCGATGTCGATTCCATCGACCTTGAAGTGGCGACCGAGGATGCCGACGAGTTCATCAACTGCGTGCGCTTCCTCGGGCCTTCCTTCGGCGGCATCAATCTCGAGGACATCAAGGCGCCGGAATGCTTCATCATCGAGCAGCGGCTGCGCGAGCTGATGGACATCCCCGTCTTCCATGACGACCAGCACGGGACGGCGATCATCTCGGCCGCCGGCCTGATCAACGCGCTGGAGATCACCGGCCGCGACATGAAGACCACGAAGATGGTCTGCAACGGCGCCGGCGCCGCCGGCATCGCCTGCATCGAGTTGATGAAGGCGATGGGTTTTTCGCCGGAAAACATCATCCTGTGCGACACCAAGGGCGTCGTCTTCCAGGGCCGCACCGAAGGCATGAACCAGTGGAAATCGGCGCATGCGGTCAAGACCGAGGCGCGCAGCCTGGCCGAGGCGCTGGACGGCGCCGATGTCTTCCTCGGCCTGTCCGCCAAGGGGGCGCTCACCACCGCCATGGTGCAGTCTATGGCCAAGAACCCTATCATCTTCGCCATGGCCAATCCCGATCCGGAAATCACCCCGGAGGAAGTGGCCGAGATCCGCACCGACGCCATCATGGCCACCGGCCGTTCGGACTACCCCAATCAGGTCAACAATGTGCTCGGCTTCCCCTATATCTTCCGGGGAGCGCTCGATGTGCGCGCCACCACCATCAATGACGAGATGAAGATCGCCGCCGCCAGGGCGCTGGCCGAGCTGGCGCGCCAGGACGTGCCGGACGACGTCGCCGCGGCCTATCAGGGCAACCGGCCGAAATTCGGCCCCAACTACATCATCCCAGTGCCGTTCGATCCGCGCCTGATCTCGGCGATCCCGCTGGCGGTGGCGAAAGCTGCGATGGAATCCGGCGTCGCCCGCAAGCCGATCCTCGACCTCGACCGCTACGCGCAGGAACTCTCCGCTCGACGCGACCCGATCGCCTCCACCTTGCAGCGCATCTACGACCGCGTGCGCCGCCAGCCCAAGCGCATCGTCTTCGCCGAGGGCGAGGAGGAGCAGGTGATGCGCGCCGCCGTCTCCTATGTGAACCAGAGGCTCGGCACGGCGATCCTGCTCGGCCGCGACGACGTCATCAAGGACAATGCCCGCAATGCCGGCATCGATTTGAACAAGCCGGGCCTCGAGATCATCAATGCCAGGCTGTCGCGCCGCAACGGCATCTACACCGACTATCTCTATGAGCGCATGCAGCGGAAGGGTTTCCTGTTCCGCGACTGCCAGCGCCTGATCAACAACGACCGCAACCACTTCGCCGCCTGCATGGTGGCGCTGGGCGATGCCGACGGCATCGTCACCGGCGTGACCCGCAACTATTCGACGGCGCTCGACGACGTGCGCCGCATCATCGACGCCAAGCCCGGCCACCGCGTCATCGGCGTGTCGATCGTGCTCGCGCGGGGCAGGACTGTCCTTGTCGCCGACACCGCCGTGCACGACATGCCGAACGCCGAACAGATCGCCGACATCGCCGAGGAGGCGGCCGGCTTCGCCCGCCGCATGGGTTATGAGCCGAGGCTCGCCATGCTTGCCTACTCCACCTTCGGCCATCCGCAGGGCGAGCGTTCCGAGCGCGTGCAGGAGGCGGTGCGCATCCTCGACAAGCGCCGCGTCGATTTCGAGTATGACGGCGAGATGGCCGCCGACGTGGCGCTGAACCCGCGCGCCATGGCGCAGTATCCGTTCATCCGGCTGACCGGCCCGGCCAACGTGCTCGTCATGCCGGCGTTCCACTCGGCCTCGATCTCGACCAAGATGCTGCAGGAGCTCGGCGGCTCGACTGTCATCGGCCCGCTGCTGGTCGGCTTGAACAAGCCGGTCCAGATCGTCTCGCTCAACGCCAAGGACTCGGACATCGTCAACATGGCGGCGATCGCGGCCTATACAGCGGGGAATTGAGGAGCGACCGGCGCGGCGGGCGGAAAGGCGTCAACTCAGCCCGACCACTTGTTTGTGGCTGGCGATCTCGGATAGCAGCCATGCGCGGAACAGCTTGATGCTGGCCGCGTTTCGGCTGCCGGGCTTGCCGAGCAGGCAGTAGCTCTGCGGAATCCGGTGCCTGATCGCAAACGGCATCACCAGACGGCCGCTGGCCAGCAGGTCCTGTGCCATGATGTTGTCGGCCAGTGCCACGCCGCCGCCATTGACGGCCTCGCGGACGGCGAGTGTCGGGTCATGGAAGATTGGTCCGGACTTCGCGTCCAGCCCGGTCAGCCCTTCCTCCTCGAACCATTCCTCCCACCAAGCAGTGGTGTTCTCGTGCAGCAGTCGGCATTTTGCCAGATCGGCCGGCTTCCTTGGCGCTTTCGGCCCCGCGAGAAATGCCGGCGAACAGACGGGAAAGACGACCAGCGAGACGAGCGGTACCGCGGAGGGGACGGTTGCGGCTGTGAACAGCACCCGCAAGTCCGCGTTCGGATTGCCGCCGCGGCTCTCATCGTCATGGATCGCCACATCGAGCTCGCAGTCGGGTTGCTGTGCGCGAAAGCGCGGTAGGCGGTCGGCAAGCCAAAGATTCATGAAGGTAGCGTTGATCGACAGCGAGGCGCGCTTGCCCTCACGCCCCCCCGGATAGGTGCCGGCCTCGTCGGTCGCGTCCTCGATCTCTCGGAAGGCCGCCGAAAGCCGGCGAGCATAGTGCGTTGCCTTGCGTGTTGGCGTCACCCGTCGGAAGTCGCGCTCGAAGAGCTCGATGCCCAGCGCCTGTTCCAGCGAGCGGATATGCCGGCTCACCGCTGACGGCGTCAGCCGCAACTCGTCGGCGGCGTCCTTGAAGCTGCGCAGCCGCGCCGCCGCTTCGAAAGCCCTGATAGCGTTGAGGGAAGGAAGCTTCATGGACGGATGACACGGTATCAGATGAGTTTTTGTCAAGTGAAAACGGCTAAAATGCCGTTTGTCGGCGTTTGTCGCGTCGAGCAGTCTTGCCGCCATCCTGACACGCAAAAGAGGTGTCTGCCATGCGCCGTCTAGCTTTGCTTGCCGCTTCGATACTCGGCCTTTCAGCGTTGTGCGGCGTCGCGTCCGCGGCCGGGGACAAGATCGTCAACATCTATTTCTGGTACGACTACGTGCCGGCGGACACCATCGCTGAATTCGAACGGCAAACCGGCATCAAGGTCGTTTACGACACCTTCGATTCTGTCGACATGCTGACGACCAAGGCGCTGACCGGCGGCTCTGGCTATGACGTGATCATGCCTGGCGCCGCGCTGGTCGGCCAGTATGCCAAGGCCGGTGCCATCCAGAAGCTCGATAAGGCCGCCATTCCGAATGCCGCCGGCCTCAACCCGGACATCATGGCTTTCCTCGCCCGCCAGGACGCCGGCAACGCCTATGCCATCCCCTATGCCTATGGCACCACCGGCATCATGTACAATCCTGCCATGATCGCGCAACGCATGAAGGATGCGCCGGTCGATAGCCTGGATATGATCTTCAAGCCGGAGCTTGCCGCCAAATTCAAGGATTGCGGCATAGCCATGGTCGACTCGCCGGAAGGCGTGATGTCGGTGGCGCTGAATTATCTTGGCTTCGACCCGTTTTCGACCAACGAGACCGAGCTTCGCAAGGCCGGCGACTTGCTGGCCGCCATCAAGCCTTACATCAGGCATTTCAAGTCTGGCTCGATCATGAGCGAACTGGCGGCGGGCGACCTGTGCCTTGCGCTGGGCTGGAGCGGCGATGCGATCGGCGCCAATGCCAGGGCGGCCGAATCCAAGAACGGCATAGAGGTGCGCTATTCGGTGCCGAAGGAGGGTACGGAGATATTCTTTGACGTCATGACCATCCCGGTCGATGCGCCACACCCCGAAAACGCGCATGCGCTTATGAATTTCCTGCTGTCGCCGCAGGCGAGCGCACGCTTCACCAACGCCACCCTCTACCCCAATGCCGTCCAGGCGGCTACGCCTCTGATCGACGAGACTGTGCGCGACAACCCCAACATCTACTTCTCGGAAGCGGTGCTGAAGCGGCTGTTCGCCGCCCAGCCGCGCGACCCGAAATCACTGCGCATGGTTACGCGCCTGTGGACGAGTTTCGTCACCGGCACGGACTGAACTCCCTCCAAAATGGATAAATGAAATGCTGCAGTCTCTACCGCGGGCCCGCGAAACCGACGATGCCGTCTTCGGCAAGGACATTCGCGGCGGCTCGCATGAACCAGTCTATGGCGGCGTCCTGTCTTTCATGCGCCGAAGGCTGAGCCGCGACCTTGACGGCGTCGATGTCGCCGTCTGGGGCATTCCTTTCGACGCCGCCGTTTCCAATCGTCCGGGCGCCCGCTTTGGCCCCCAGGGCGTGCGGCGGGCTTCCGCAATCCTCGAAGGCGATCCGCAATATCCCTTTCACGTCGATCCGTTCGAGCGGTTGACTGTTGTCGACTACGGCGATTGTGGTCTCGACTTCGGCAGGCATGATGAGACGCCAAGGCAGATCGAAACGCAGGCGAGTGAGGTCGTTGATGCCGGCGTCACGCTATTGTCCATCGGCGGCGATCACTATGTGACGTGGCCATTGCTCAGGGCGCACGCGAAAAAATACGGACCGCTGGCGCTGGTGCAGTTCGACGCGCACCAGGATACCTGGTTCGACGAGGATCACCGCATCGACCACGGTTCCTTCGTTGCCCGCGCGGCACGTGAAGGCATCATCAGGCCGGATTGCTCCATCCAGATCGGCATCAGGACCCACGCGCCCGAGACCTGCGGTCTGGAAATCCTCTACGGAGAGGATGTCGCCGGGCTGGGCGTCGCCGGCGTCGTCGAACGCATCAAGGCCCGTGTCGGCGACGCCAGGGCCTACGTGACCTTCGATATCGATTGCCTCGACCCGGCTTACGCTCCTGGCACCGGCACACCGGTCGCCGGCGGTCTATCCTCACGCGAGGCGCTGATGATCCTGCGTCGACTCGACTCGCTCGACATTGTTGGCGCCGATGTCGTCGAGGTGGCGCCCGCCTATGACCACGCCGATGTCACGTCGATCGCGGGAGCGGCAGTTCTGCAGCATTATCTCGGGCTGCTTGCCGAAAGGAGACGATAGCGCAGGACAGACGGGTTGCCTCTTAGTTCCACCTTTGGGGCACCTGACTGGCGAAGAAACTTGCGACACCGCAAAGCAAAAGGCCCGCGGCGACGCCGCGGGCCTTTCCTTTATGATCTTCGATCTCGATCAGAAGTTGCGCTGGAAGCGAACGATACCGCCGATGGCATCGGAATTGTCTTTATCAAAGTTGTCGTAGTAGTCGACTTCTGCGGTGATCGTATACCCAGGTACGATTGTATAGGCGATATTTGCCGCGACCGCGAAATCTTCTGCGTCTGTGTAAGAAATCTGGGTGTTGAACGCGGTCTTGGCGTTGAATTTATAAGTGCCTCCGCCCCAAACTGCAAAGTTGCCACTCCACGGCTTATAGAAGTTCTTGGCAACATTGTCGTCACTGCCATAACCCAACATCACGAACAGAGTCAGGTCTTTAGTAGCATTGATGTCGAGACGGGCCTTGCCGGACCACTCCTCCCAATTGCTGTTATAGGCGACGACCCCGGTGATCGCGCCCCAGTCCCCCTTGTACTTAGCGCCGCCGACGACGTGCGGTACGTAGCTGTCAATCGTATCAGTCGTGCCGGAACCCTCTTCCAGAGAGACAAAGCCTGAAACGCCGTTTCCTGCATCAAAGTAGTAACTGATCAGATTGGTATCTTTGATACCATACTTGATAATAGTATCTTGGATAACATTTCCAGCGTATCCGATGAATTGATCATAAGGAGTTTCATCCTTACCGATACGGAGGCCGCCGAGCTGAATCCAGGCGAAATTAAGGGTAACACCCTTGTTAAAAGCGCCTGTATTATAGGTTTCGGTGTAGGGGTTGTAGCTGGCGATACCGCTGTTCTTGGTATTTCCAAAATTAAAACGTGTCTCGGTGTAGGTTTTCAAAGTGCCAAGCTCGGTCTCCTGGCCAGTCCAGGTCTTGAGCGTGAAACGCGTATTTTTCAGCCAGGTGCTTTGTTCTGTTCCATCGCGGACGTCGGTCGCCCTGGCGCCGTCCAACGAGCCGACATCGCCGAAGCCGGCGTCATAGCGGATGTAGCCGCCGACGCGCAGGCAGGTCTCGGTACCGGGGATGTAGAAGTAGCCGGCGCCATAGACGTCGCAGATCTTGACGTATTCGGCCGGTTCCGGCTCGGCGACGGTCACCGCGTCGGCGGCGCGCGCGCCCGAAACTGCGATCAGGGCCGCAGCGGAGCCGAGAAGAAGGCTCTTGATGTTCATTTTCTTGAATCTCCAGTCAAAGGTTCAAGACAGGCCTGACATGCCGTTCGGCTTTTGCCACCCCCGTCCCCATCGTTGAAAAAGTCGCGCACCGGCGCCGCTTCTTCGCCTTGGACATGGCTTAATCGGCCGTCACGTACAACAGAGATTGTGTCTGAAAGGCGGCTTTTTGAATCTTATGAAGGTCTTGTTGCCCAAATATCACGTCATATATTTGTAAAAATGGGACATATTGCACAATATATACAATCGAAACGCGCAGAAAGACATACTAACGTACCAAATGTGCCATTGTTACATTTTTATGACGAAAGGTTTGTCGGATAAATTCCCAAGGGAACGGGCGAACGTGGAAAAAGGACTCTCGCTCAGGACAGGCCGCGAGCGGCGCGGGCCACGTCCTCGACCATGTCATCCCTCAACATCTCGATGGGGATGCGGCCATCCAGCTCGGGCGCGGGCCGGCTCAGCCAGAACCAAGCAAGCCTCGGATTGGCGATCGCCGAGAGCACCTCGCCGATCCCCGGAACCGGCCTGCCGTCGACGAACTGGGCCAAGGGAAACACATGCTTGCGGCCGCCCTTGCGCAGGGCAACGACCTCGCCGCGCCTTTGCCAGCGATGCAGCGTGGAGCGCGGGATGCGGAGCTTCTCTTCCAGATAGGTCGAGCCGGCGACCGAGCCGGCCCAATCCTCGATCAGCATCGCTTGGAGTTCCGCGGCTCGCTCGGCGATCGGCTGGACGCCTGGCCCCGCTGTCTCCGATCTCGGCGCAGAGTGCTCGAGGCTGCGCTCGGACATGGCCGAACCGTCGCGCGCGAGCCTGTTCGTCATCACACGAAGAAAGTCGGAGGCAAGGTCGGCCCACTCGCCCTTGTAGGACCCGATGGTAAGGCGCTGCGCCGGCGGCAGGGAGGGAAGGGCGGCAGCCACGTGGCCGGCGATCTTGCTTGCCGACGCCAGCGCCTCGGCGTCCAGCATGACGCCCTGCTGCATCAGCGCCTGTTGCACGGCTTCGGCCACAAGGCCTGCCAACGCTTCTTGTGTAATCCCGTCGGACGGGTTCTGGAATCTGGTCATGAATCTGTCTTGCAGCCCCGCGCTCCTCCCCTGGCGCCGGCGATTGCTGAAACTCTATAGCGGAAAGTAAAATACGCGACGGCAACGGGCGCCGCGGCCCGGCAGCTTGCTGGTTTGCATCTTCACACCCCTGGTTTGGCGTGCCGAAGTGTCAGTCGCGGAACGCCCACACTTGCCTGTATGAGCGCTCTGTGACAGCCGTGCGACAGGCGGGCTGCGGCGCCGAGCCGTCGCTACAGCAGTCCGGCCTGCTCGGCCTCGCGGCGCAGATTCTGGCGCGGACGCGGGCCGATCTGCTGGATCACCAGCCCGGCCGCCAGCGAGCCGAGGTCGCCGCAATCCTTGAGGCTGCGCCCGGTCGTGTAGCCGTAGAGGAAGCCGGCGGCATAGAGGTCGCCGGCGCCGGTCGTGTCGACCAGTTCCTTGATCTTCGTCGCCTCGATGGTGACCGTCTCGTCGCCGCGCACGATGACCGAGCCTTTTTCCGAACGGGTGACGGCGGCTATCCTGCAATCCTTGCGGATGGCCGCGAGCGCCTCCTCGAAGGAAGCGGTCTGGTAGAGCGACTTGATCTCGTGGCTGTTGGCAAAGACGATGTCGACGGTGCCCGAACGCATCAGCTCGAGGAACTCGTCGCGGTAGCGGTCGACGCAAAAGGAATCCGACAGCGTCATCGACACTTCGCGGCCCGCCGCATGCGCCAGCTTTGCCGTCTGGCGGATGGCCTCCTTGGCGCGCGGCGGATCCCACAGATAGCCTTCGAAATAGGTCACCTTGGCGCCGGCGGCCTTGTCGGCCTCGACGTCCTCGGGGCCAAGCTCGACGCAGGCGCCGAGATAGGTGTTCATCGAACGCTCGCCGTCGGGCGTGACGAAGATCATCGAGCGTGCCGTCGGCGGTTCGCCCTCGAGCGGCCCGGTGTCGAAGGCCACGCCCTGGGCGTGGATGTCGTGGGTATAGATGTCGCCTAGCGCATCGTTCGACACCTTGCCGAAGAAGGCCGCCCGTCCGCCGAGGCTGGCGACGCCGGCCGCCGTGTTGCCGGCGCTGCCGCCGGAAGCCTCGATCGCCGGTCCCATGCGGCTGTAAAGCAACTCGGCGCGCTTGGCGTCGATGAGGTTCATCGCGCCCTTGATGATGCCGTTGGTCTCGAGAAAAGCCTCGTCGCATTGCGCGATGATGTCGACAATGGCATTGCCGATGCAAAGCACGTCATATTCCGGCATCAAAATCTCCGCCAAGGACTGCCCGGCTATCTGGCATGCCGGCCGGGCGCGGGTCTAGCGACTTGGCGCCGCTTTGCCTACCCCGAAAATCGCCATCGTCTTCCGTGACGCCGACCTCGGCAGCGATTGTTCGCCGGCTGCGGCAGCGTTCGCATCGAACTGGCCCATATCGACCACCACCTTCGCCGCTATGGTTTCATGGCGATCGAAACATTCCGCTCCGCCATCGGTTAGAGCAATTCCAGGAAAAGTGCGTAGCGGTTAGGCTCGGCGGCCTCGCCGTAGCCTTCCGTCCGGAATTGCGCACGAACAAAGCGGATCGTCCCGAACAGAAGGCGCAGGCATGTCCGAGAAGACCGAAATGTCCACCGACCTAGCGCTGCTCGGCGTCCTGGCGGTGCTGTGGGGCGCTTCCTACACCTTCATCAAGATCGGCGTCGAGACGATCCCGCCGGTGACCTTCATCGCCGCCCGGACGCTGATCGCCGGAGCCGTTCTCCTCGCCATCATCCGCTGGCGCGGCCTTGCCATGCCCGCTGACGCGGCGACATGGCGCCGGTTCGCCTTCCAGGCCTGCCTCAACAGCGTCGTGCCGTTCACGCTGATCGCCGCCGCCGAGCGCTCGGTCGACGCCGGTCTTGCCACCATCCTCAACTCGACGTCGCCGATCTTCACCTTCCTGCTGACGGCCTTGATCACGCGCCATGAGCCCGTCACGGCGCGCAAGCTGGTCGGCGTCGGCGCCGGCATCGTCGGCATCTGTCTCATCATCGGCACGCAGGCGCTTGGCGGGCTTGGCCATGAGCTGTGGGCGCAGCTTGCGATCGTCATCGCGACGGTCTCCTATGCCGGAGCGGCGATCTTCGGCCGAGGCTTCAAGGGCCTCGATCCGATGGTCCCCGCCGCGGGTTCGATGCTTTGCGGCGCGGTGATGCTCGTGCCGCTCAGCCTGGTCGTCGACCGGCCCTGGACGCTTGCGCCGTCGGCGGCGTCGATCCTGGCCCTGCTCGGCCTGTCGATCTTCTCGACGGCGCTGGCCTTCGTCATCTATTTCCGCCTGATCCACACGCTGGGCTCGGTCGGCACCACTTCCCAGGCCTATCTGCGCGTGCCGATCGGCGTCGGCATCGGTGCCGTCTTCCTCGGCGAAAGCCTGGAGTCCGCGGCCTGGCTCGGCATGGCTTTCGTCGTCGCCGGCGTCGCGGCCATGACCATTCCGGCCCGGCAGGCCAGGCTTGCGCGATAATGCATGTCGCCCAAAAGTGTGACGCGTTTGGGATAACCGACATGCATTGAAACGAAACCAAAGCGCGTTGATACGACGCCCTTTGGTTGCGTCTGGGAAGAAGCCCGCCTATCTCGGAGACGTCGTTTCTCGATGAGGGCCTGGACCAGCCGTGATCCTAGACGCCGCCCGCGCTGCCGCCAGCCGGCTGTTCTCGCCTGAATTCCGCTCCGTCTTCCTGAAGACGCTGGGGCTGACGCTGCTTGCCCTGGTGGCGCTCTGGCTGGGCCTGGAGAGCCTGCTCGAATGGCTGGCCTGGCCTTGGCTGCAGACACTGCTGCCGGGCCTGCCGTCCTGGGCCGGATGGCTGGGCGGCATCATCGCCGGCATCGTTCTGGCTATGGGCTTGGCCTTGCTCATCGCGCCGGTGACGGCGATCGTCGCCGGTCTCTTCCTCGACGACGTCGCCGAAGTGGTCGAACGCACCGACTATCCCAACGATCCGCCCGGCCGCCCCGTGCCGGCGCTGCATTCGCTGGTTCTGGCGATCAAATTCTTCGGCGTGGTCGTCCTCGGCAACATCGTCGCGCTGCTGTTGCTTCTGGTGCCGGGCATCAACATCGCCGCCTTCTTCATCGTCAACGGCTATCTGCTCGGCCGCGAATTCTTCGAGTTCGCCGCCATGCGTTTTCGCCCCGAGCCCGAGGCCAAGGCGCTACGCCGCAAATATGCCGGCACTGTGTTCCTGGCCGGGCTGGTCATCGCCCTGTTCCTCGCCGTGCCGCTGCTCAACCTGCTGACGCCGCTTTTCGCGGCCGCCATGATGGTGCATCTGCACAAGGCGGTTTCGGCGCGGGAGCTGGTTTAGCCCTATTCCGTGCTGCCGCCTTGGCGAAACAGTGCCTGCAGCTTGCCGAACGGCATCGCCGCCCGGCTGAAGCCGAAGGTGCCGTCCTGTTGGATTTCGCGCGCCGCCGTCTCCAGCATGCCATAAGCGAAATTTGTAAGCCCCGAGCCAAGCGAGATGCGCTTGGCGCCGGCCAGGGTCAGGTCGGCGATGGTGAAACCAGGCCGCGCCAGCACATTGACCGGTTTCGTCAGCGACGAGCAGACCGTGCGCACCATGTCGACGTCGCCGATGCCCGGCGCGTAAAGCACGTCGGCGCCGGCCTTCTCGAAGGCCTGCAACCGCTTGATGGTGTCGTCGAGGTCGGTGTTGCCCCACAGGAAATTCTCGGCCCGCGCGGTGAAGACGAAATCATGCTTGAGCGCCCGGGCCGCCTCGACGGCGGCGGCGACGCGCTCCACGGCATGCGAGAAATCATAGATCGGATTGGTGGGGTCGCCGGTGTGGTCCTCGATCGAGCAGCCGGCGAGGCCGGCTGCTTCGGCCGCGAAGATGGTTTCGGCCGCTTGTTCGGGGCTGTCGCCCTTGCCGCGTTCGAGATCGGCCGAAACCGGCAGGTCGGTCGCGGCCGTCACCTCCCGGCAATGATGGATCATGGCGTCGAAGGTCACGCCGCCGTCCGGCAGGCCGCGCGAGAAGGCGAAGCCGGCGCTGGTCGTCGCCAGCGCCTTGAAGCCGAACGAAGCGAGAAGCTTGGTCGTGCCTATGTCCCAGGGGTTGGGAATGACGAAGGTGGAGGCATGCAGATCGCGAAAAATCTTGCCCTTGTCCATTGCGGTCCTCAATCATGATCGGAACTGTGAGGGGAAATCTATCGCGCGGGCCGGGGCCGGGCAAATGAATGCGTTTCGTTCAGAAGCGTTTCTCGTTCTCTGCTGACAATTTCTCGAAGGCGTCGGAATCCTTGACGTAGCGCGACGCCTTCGCGTCCCAGCGATAGGTGACGGAAATATCGTGCGAGGCCGCCTTGGGCGCCGGCTCCTCGCAGCTTTCGCCGCTCGGCTTGGTGGCGTCGGTCACCGTCACATTGATCGCCGCATATGGCTTCTCGCCGCCGTTCGTCTGGAAGGACATGTCCTGCGTGCGTTTGTAGGCGCAGACATTCTCGTCGAACGTATCGATCCGGTCGATCGGCTCGAAACGGTCGTCGCGGACCAGGATAAGGATCGTGCTGACATAGCCCTGGTTTGAATTGAAATGCATGCTCATGGTGATGAGCGCGTCGTCGTCGGGCCCGAGCGCGAGCTTGCCGGGTTGGCGAAAATAGCTGTTCTGGTCGGTTCCGACATTGACGGCGTCGAGCAGCTTCGGCTTGCCGGCGAGGTCGTAGAGCGCGAGCACCGCAAACCCCTCGGCGCTGTCTTGCGCCTGCCCAAGGTCGAAAAGCATCGTCAGCCGGTCCTTGCCGCCGGCCTTGATGGCCAGCACCGCCGCATTCGGCAGGTTGATCGTCTCGGGCGGCGATCCGCCGTCATTGCCGCCGAGGACATCGCGCATCTCGATCGGCGCGCTGCCCTTGTAGAAACCGTCATCGCCGGGCTTGAGATCGGGCACGATCATTTTTGCGAGGTCGAAATAGGTGACATCCTGGTGTCCGGGAACGGCGCTGTTCAGCTCCGGAAAGCTGACGGCCTGGGCCAGCGCGGCCGCCCACATAAAGGGCAGCAGCATGCATGCGAGCATGAGACGGGACAAAATGGAAATCATCGAAAGCGCCCCCCCGGAAGCCGCACGTTAGCACGGAGTCCTGAAGCGTGCAGCCGGGTGCGATCAGCCGATCGGCACCATTCCGGCGAGTTCCCGCATGTCGTCGAACAATATGCCGCCGGCCGCCGCCAGGCCGTCGCGATCGGAGAACGGATCGGCGTGGTAGGAGAACACCCGCATGCCAGCGGCAATGCCGGCCTGGGTGCCGGCGACGCTGTCCTCGATGACGATGCAGTCGGCCGGCGCGACGCCTATCGTCCTTGCCGCGTGCAGGAAGAGGTCCGGGAACGGCTTGCCGCGGCTGACCATGGTGGCGGAAAACATGGCGTGCTCGAACAGCGGCAAAAGCCCGGTCTGGCCAAGCGTGATGTGCATCTTCGAGACCCGCGCCGAAGTGGCGACGCAATAGGCGATGCCGGCGTCGCGCACTGTCTCGATGAACTCACGCACATACGGGATAGCCTCGACGCCATGCGAAAAAAGGCCCGGCAGGCCGGCATTCCAACGATCGACGAAGTCGGCGCCGAGCCTGACCTCGGTCGTCTCTTCGATCTCCTTCTGCACCGAAGCCATGCTGCGGCCGGAGAAGTTCTTGCGGCAATATTCGAACGTGGTCGCAAAACCGGCGGCCGTCAGCCATTCGGCAAGGCGCCTGTTGGCAAGGTTCTCGGTATCGACCAGAATCCCGTCGCAGTCGAAGATAACCAGCTTAGGAACTTGCATTACGCCGTGCCGGTCGACCCGAACCCGCCGGCGCCCCGCGTCGTGCCGCCGGCCAGCGCGCGCTCCTCGACCGCAACCTGGGTCACGGCGGCGAAGACGATTTGGGCGATGCGCAGGCCGCGCGTCACCGCGAAATCCTCGTCGCCGAGATTGACCAGCAGCACCTTCACCTCGCCGCGATAATCGCTGTCGATGGTGCCGGGCGAATTGAGCACGGTGAGCCCATGCTTGAAGGCAAGGCCGGAGCGTGGCCGCACCTGGCCTTCCATGCCTTCCGGGATTTCCAGGACGAGCCCGGTCGGCACCAAAGCGCGTTTTCCGGGCAGTATGAGCAGCGGCCGGTCTTCCGGCACCGCTGCGCGCAGATCCATGCCGGCGGCACCCGTGCTCTCATAGGCCGGCAGAGGCAGGCCTTCGCCGTGCGGAAGCCTGACGAAACCGACGGTGGGGCCGATGACGGAGGAAGAATGGACAGCGGTGCGCATGAGCCCATTCCTATCGGCGCGAATGCCGATTCGGTCAACTCGGGATCAGGCCTATCAACGCCTTTCTTTCAAGGCGGTTCCGCGTCAGCGTAACTCCACCGGCACCACGGTCGTCTCCTTGATTTCCTCCATGACGAAGGAGGCCGAGACATCCGACAGCGCCACCTTGGCGATCAGCCGCTGGTAAAGCCGGTCATAGGCTTTGACGTCGGCGACGCGGGCCCTCAGCACATAATCGAGATCGCCCGACATGCGGTAGACGCCGGTGATCTCGGCAAAGCCAGTGACCGCGGCACGGAATTTCTGCAGCCAATCCGGGTCGTGGTTGGAGGTGCGGACCAGGATGAACACGGAGAGCCCGAGACCGAGCTTGTCGGCATCGACCAGCGCCACGCGGCCGGTGATGACGCCATCCTCTTCCAGGCGCTTGACGCGCCGCCAGCAGGCATTGCGCGACAGCGCCACCCGCTCCGACAGCTGGTCGACCGACAGCGTGCCGTCGCGTTGCAGCTCGGCCAGCAATCTTCGATCGATCTCATCGATTTCAGTCGTCATATTGGGATGAATGTCCACAAAATAGCAAAAAAGCAAGGACGATTTGGGACCGATGAACCAAAGCCATGTGGCACGATACTCACCATCGGGGCTCATCCCGGCAGGAGGGACCACCATGACGACACGGCTTACGGCGCTCTTCACCTCTCATCCGGAGAAGGTCGGCGAGACCTATTTCGGCCACATGGCTTTCGCCGCCTGGTTCTGTTCGCGCCTGTCGATGGCCGCAGGCGCCGCGCTCGTTCACGCTTTCTTGCCATTTCTGTTCGAAACTACGGCGAGCCGAATCGTTCGCGAGCTTTATGAGCGCACGCACAACAGAGGCTCACATGCGGTCAAGGAGCCTGCGGCTCTGATGGATCGCGCCTGATAGATGGTGGAATGCGATGTGCCGGTGGGCGGCCTATCTGGGTGAAGCGGTCTTCCTCGAAGACATCATCACCGCGCCCTGCCACTCGCTGATCGCCCAAAGCCACTGCGCCCAGGAAGCCAAGTCGCCGACCAATGGCGACGGCTTCGGCCTTGCCTGGTATGGCGACCGGCCCGAGCCTGGCCTTTATCGCGACATCCTGCCGGCCTGGTCAGACCCCAATCTGAAGAGCCTCTGCCGGCAGATAAAATCCGGCGTGTTCCTCGCCCATGTCCGCGCCTCGACCGGCGGCGCCACCAGCCGCATGAACTGCCACCCCTTCATCTCCGGCCGCTGGTCGTTCATGCATAACGGCCAGATCGGCGGTTTCGAAAAGATCCGCCGCGCGCTGGAAAATTCGCTTTCCGACGCGGTCTTCGACCAGCGCGAAGGCACCACCGATTCCGAGCTCTTTTTCCTGCTGATGATCGACGAAGGATTGTCCGGCGATCCGCAGGGTGCGGTGTCGCGGGCGACCAGCCGCGTGCTCGAGACGTCGCGCCGGGCCGGTATCGAACCTTCTTTGAAGCTGACGGCGGCCTTGTCCGATGGCGAGGCGTTGTACGCCGTTCGCTATGCCACCGACGACCATGCGCCCACGCTCTACACCTCCGTTTTCCGCAACGGCGGCCGCTGCATCGTGTCCGAGCCGTTCGACCGCGACGGCGGCGAGTGGCAGGCGATACCGCCTTCGAGCTTCGTCACAATGACCAGGGACGGCACCGGCATACGTCCCTTTGCGCCGGCGGCGAACAAGCTGGCGCTGGTCGGCTGACGCAAAATCCCGGCCTGCCGCGTTCAGGCAGAGATCAGCAAAACGTAAGCACGGCGTAAGGACGCCAACGCTCCCTCCTGTCATCTGTGGCGCATGACGAGCGGCGAATTCATTTCGCTCGCTCAAGAACGCATCGACAAAGGATCACAGGACAATGTGCAGGTGGGCAGCCTATCTCGGCGACGCGATCTTCCTGGAGGACGTCATCGCCGCACCCTCCCATTCCCTCATCGTTCAGAGCCGTCAGGCGCGGGAGGCCAAATCGCCGACCAATGCCGATGGTTTCGGCGTGGCCTGGTATGGCGACCGGCCGGAACCCGGCCTCTACCGCGATGTCCTACCGGCCTGGTCCGATACCAATCTCAGCAGTCTTGGACGCCAGATAAGATCCGGCCTGTTCCTGGCCCATGTGCGCGCCTCGACGGGCGGCGCCACCAGCCGCGCGAACTGCCATCCCTTCGTCTCAGGCCGCTGGTCGTTCATGCACAACGGCCAGATTGGCGGCTTCGAAAAGATCCGCCGGCTGCTGGAGAATTCGCTCTCCGATGCGCTTTTCGACCAACTCGAAGGCGCCACGGATTCCGAACTCTTTTTCCGGCTGATGTTGGGCGAAGGCCTGGCGCGGGATCCGCAAGGTGCGGTGTCGCGCGCCACCAGCCGCGTGCTCGAGGCTGCGCGTCGCGCCGGCATCGAGCCGTCCCTGAAGCTGACCGCCGCCTTCAGTGACGGAAAGGCGCTTCACGCCGTTCGCTACGCCACCGACGACCAGGCTCCGACGCTCTACACCGCCGCCTTCGCCAAGGGCGTCGGCCGTTGCATCGTCTCCGAGCCGTTCGATCGCGACGGCCGAACCTGGCATGAGATTCCGCAATCGAGCTTCGTGACGATGACCCGGGATCGCACCAGCATCCGGCCGTTCGCGCCAGCGGCCGCCGAGTTGGCGCTGGCAAGTTGAGGGAACAAGTACGCGTAGAGGGCAGGCAAATTTCGGCCTCCACGTGATTTCAATCAAGCGCGCCTAGTTCGTGATCTCGAAGGTCACATTGCGGAAGTTTCCGCGCGCCAAGTCGTTGCGGCCGATGAACAGGACGATGGAATAGGTGTCGCCCCACATCCATCCAACCATATCGCTCGTCCGAAGCTCCAATAAGACCACATTCTTTGTCGTTGGCCCATGAGGCGTGTAAACATGGCCAACCGGGGCATGGCCCATCGCGCCCCGCTCGTGCAGGGCATCAAATTGCCAGACCATCTCCATGCGGGCGCGCAATTCGGGATGAAGCATCTCGGGAGAACGCGTGTAGGCACAGACGGCATGCCGATAGAGCTGGTCAGCATACATGTGCCACCATTGCCCGACTGGTTTGTCGCATAATCTCAAGGTCGACGAATTGAAAACGGCGTAGCCATCTTCGTCGTCCTTCAAATAGTGTGCATAGCAGAAAGGTATGTCTGCGAGCTGCGTCACCAAGTCTTGGACCGGTCCGCGCTGAAAATCCTTGGTGAAAGGTGTGAGCAAATCCCTGATACGGGAAAACTGTCCGATCGATGTGGAGGCTTGCAGCAACATGCCATCCAGCTCCGTTCTGCCTCCGTCACGGTGTTTCCTCGTGAGCAAGACGTCGATGTGCTTCCTCCCTAAGCTGAGCTGGCCCTCAATGGCATTAAGCAGCGCCGCGAGCGTCGCTTCGCTGAACGGATGAAAGGCCGCGTCGGACAGGTCGGGCGTCTGCGCTTTGCGGGGATCGGGCAAGCCGGGCGCCTTGCCCTTGCGCCATCCCGTGGGTGGAGGAGGTTGGCCAACGTGTTCGGTGATCATGATCGGCCACCTCGGCGAATGGGCTTGCACAGGCGATCTGCGTGGCCGGAACCAGACCGCATCCGCCTGCCCAGGTCCCTCACGCCATTTCAGTTGCCCGTCGACGTGGAGCACCGTGGGGGCCGTTTCCTTGGCATGAGCCGTTTCGTCGGCATGAAGGAAGATCGCAAGCCAGCCTTTCCTTGGCCCGAGGCCAGACCAGATATTCCGGGGCAATGCGGACAAGTCTACCTGACATACGAAGCGAAGAGGTTCGCCTTCGATCTCCGGCCATGCAACGTCGTCGGGCAAGCAAGGGGCGCCGCCAAACCAGCCGGCGCTTTGGTGTGCCGGAAGCGGTACGACGGGAGTGAGTAACACATAGGGTTCGCTGCTGTTTCTTGCGTCAGTCAGCATCGCATCAGTGGCGGCTTCGTTTTCCCGGATGCCATGCAGCATCTTGACGGCAAGTTCGCGCGACGTCCGATCCGGTTTTCTCTTGCCGAAGATTTTTTCAAGTATGCGGCCGATCATATGTCACCTGGGGTCGAAATCCGCGTGCTGAAAAAATGCGTATAGAAAGTAAAAATGTCAACAATACAGAAGGATCAGAAATTCTGCTTTTGATGTAGGCCGTTCACGGGCGCGTTCGATCACTGGATTGGGCCGATTGACGCGTCCCCCTTAAGGCCGAGGCTCGGGCGCCGCATGCCTCGCTATGCAACTGTCGGCTGAGCAAAGGGAGGCTAGGGGAGCGCTTCCAGACGCGATCGTTAGGGATTGCTTAGAAATCGATCCGCCCCGTAAGGCGCGAGCAACGCATCGCGCTCGCCGTCGAGGATCTCGCGGGCGGCGAACAGCCCTACGGCCGGCGCCAGCGTGATGCCGGAATGGGTGACGGCGATGTAGAGGCCGCCGACACCGCCGGCGCGGCTGACGATCGGGAAACCGTCCGCCGGCGTCGGACGGTAGCCGATCGTGTGGAAGTCGAGTTCCAGTCCGTCAGCGCCGTGCAGCATCGCTTTCATCGTCTCGAAAAGCGCGTGCGCGTCGGCCTGTGGGTTCTCGCCCGGCTCGCCGCCGCCGAAGTCCGAGCCGGCGATGATGCGTCCCTCCGCCGTCTGGCGCATATGCAGCCTGTCGGCCAGCACCAGGCCGTTGAGCAGCTTCTTGTAGGGGCGCGAATGCACGATCAGGCCGGGCGGTGTCTCGACCAGCAGCTTGACGCCTGCCGTCGCGGCGATCGCCGCAGCACCGGCGCCCGCTGCAATCACCACCTCGTCGGCGGCGATGCTCTCGCCCGAAACAACGACGCCGGTGACCTTGCCGTTGGACAGCGCCAGCGTGTCGACGGTCCCCGTGACGATCCGCGCGCCGCGCCGTTCGGCGTTCGCCAGCAGCGCCTTCGTGGTCGCTACAGGCTCAGCCACGCCTTCCTCCGCGACGTAGAGCGCAAACTCGGGAAGCTCCGCAAGATTGGGCTCGATGCGCCCCGCTTGTTCGCGTCCGATCCGCTCGATGCCATAGCCCCAGGACGAATGCTCGGCCGCGTAGGCTTCAAGCTTGTCCGCTGGCAGGTCAAAGCACAGGCCGCCGCATTTGGCGAACGGCAGGCCCGGCAGCTCGTTTGCCAGCCGCTTCCATTCGGCCATGGCGCGGATGCGCAGCCGGAAATAAGTTTCCGGATTGCCCCAGCTTGCATTGATCCAGGCAAAGGAATTCGGCGTGGCGACGCCGCCGGCGCCGCTTGTCGAGACGACGGTCACGCGCGCGCCGGCTTTCGTCAGATGCCAGGCAATCGAGGCGCCGATGATGCCGGCTCCGATGACTATGACTTGTTTTTCGCTGCCTTTCCAGCACATTGGGATCCTAAGCTTAGAATTCCACGTGGACAAGTTGTCGCG
>JADMIO010955837.1_pt1 | contig 19217 bp, 22 predicted proteins | sample 8958161 | NCBI WGS metagenome assembly JADMIO01 (sample SAMN16585339, study PRJNA669376) | soil metagenome | isolation source: Crop rotation soil | place: USA: Cullars Rotation, Alabama | collected 2011
GGGCGCTGGCGGCTACTTCCATCAGGCGGTCTTCGAAGCTGTAGTCGATTCTGGTTTTTTTCGTGTTGCGGGTGTACCAGCGGTAGGTCTCTTTCAGGCCGGCGTCGAATGGGGTCGGCTGAAATCCGAGTATACGCTTGGCTTTTACTACTACCGACGTGATGGGCGGCACATCCAGGTAGACGCCGAAGTAGGCCGGCTGGCCCATGGGGTCGCCACCCGCCTCGGCGATGCGCTCGCGCGGCACTCGTACGATGTTGGGCTTCTTCCCCGCCGCGGCCGACACAGCCTGGAGGAATTCGGCTTGCGTGATCGGACGGTCATTCGCCACGTTGAACGCCTCGCCCACAGCGGCCGGCTCCTCCATGGCGCGTATGCAGGCGCGCACAAGGTCCTTGATGAAGACGAACTGCATGAGGCGATGGCCGTCGCCGGGGAGGATGAGCGGCCGGCCGTCGCGCAGGCGATCCCAGAAGAATGCTTCGCGGTAGAACGGATTTCCCGGCCCGTAAATAAAGGGCGGCCGCAGCGTCACCACCGGCAGCCCGGTATTCTGCCGCATGCGGAACAGCCGGCGCTCGCTCATCGCCTTGTTGCGGACATAAGCTTCAGCATGATCGTCCGGCGCCAGCGGATCGCCGTCGTGGTGATTCAGTCCATCGCCGTACGCGGCGATGCTCGACATGAATATGTAGCTTGCCAGGCGGTCTCCGGACGCCGCCATCACGGCCTGCGCAGTGGCTTCCACCTGCGAGGCCGTCGTGCCGCGCTCCCAGTCGTACACGTTGTCGAAGACGACCTGGAAGCTCGAGAAGCGCAGCGCCTCACGCACCGACGCGGCGTCGTTGCGGTCCGCCACCAGGTTCTGCACGCGCTTGCCGAACTCGTGCTTGGGCTTGCGGTGCATCACCGTGATCTCATGGCCGGCTTTGAGTAGTTCGGCGATCAGCAACCGGCCGATAAACATCGTGCCGCCGATAACTAAGACTTTCATAATGAAAGTGGATTTTGGATGTTAGATGTTAGATGTTGGTTGCGCTTCGCGCACGGCGGGATGAACCAACTTCCAGCATCCGGCTTCCAACATCTAGTCATAATATTCCTGGCCCAGGTGCGTTATCAGATCTTCTCCCTGCATCCAGCGCAGCGTGTTCTTCAGCTTCATCAGCTGGATAAAAATATCGTGCTCGGGATAAAGGCCCGGCGCCGTCATTGGACCCTTGAAATAGAACGACAGCCACTCCTGCACGCCGCGCATGCCCGCGCGCTGCGCGAGGTCCATGAACAGCACCAGGTCCAGAACCAGCGGCGCCGCCAGAATCGAATCACGGCACAGGAAATCGACCTTGATCTGCATCGGATAACCCAGCCATCCGAAGATGTCAATGTTATCCCAACCTTCCTTGGCATCGCCGCGGGGCGGATAGTAGTTGATGCGCACCTTGTGGTAGATGTTCTTGTACAGATCGGGATAAAGGTCCGGCTGCAGGATCTGCTCCAGGGCGGAGAGCTTGGTCTCCTCCTTAGATTTGAATGAGCCCGGATCGTCCAGCACCTCGCCGTCGCGGTTCCCGAGGATGTTAGTCGAGAACCAGCCCGAAAGGCCCAGCATGCGCGACTTCAGGCCCGGCGCGATCAGCGTCTTCATGAAAGTCTGGCCGGTCTTGAAATCCTTCCCGCAGATGGGCAGCTCGCGGTCGCGCGCCAGCTCCATCATTGCCGGCGTGTCTACGGTAAGGTGCGGCGCCCCGTTGGCGTAGGGCACTCCCGATTTCAACGCGGCGTAAGCGTAAATCTGGCTGGGCGAAATCTCAGGATCGTCTTTCATCAGCCCGCATTCGAAATCCTTGAGCGTCCGGTGAACGGCGGCCGCTTTGTGGAACACTTCCGTCGATCCGCACCAGATCATTGCCAGGCGCGCGGCGCCCGTGCTTTCGCGGAACTGGCGGATGTCTTCCATCAGCATTTCCGCCTTGTCCATCTTGGTGCCCTTGTCTTTGATGTTCGGGCCGATGATTCGTTTGACGTACTCCTGATCGAAGACCGCCTTCATGGGGCGTATCACCGACAGGGGTTCGCGCAGCTTATCGAGCAGCGGCGCCTCCAGCACTCCGGCGCGCTGCGCTGCTTCCAGGCAGGTGTCTTCGAAGATGTCCCAGGTACCGAAGACCAGGTCGTTCAAACCGGCGAGCGGAACGAAATCCTTAATCAGCGGGCTGCGGCCGTCGGTGCGCTTGCCCAGCCGGATGGTGGCTAGCTGCGTCACCGATCCGATCGGTTTTGCCAGCCCGCGGCGAATGGCTTCCACTCCGGCGATAAACGTCGTGGTGACAGCGCCCATGCCGGGTATGAGGATTCCCAGCTTCCCCTCGGCGGGCGCTATTTTGGTGATCTCTTTCATTCTATTACTCTTATCTCCTGTGGAGTCGACTCAACAGCTGGACCTGTTGGCGAATTTGTTATGATAGCAAGTTTATGCAGGAGCGCGCGACGGCCACCATCACGACCATGATTGTCGATGACGAACAGTTGGCTCAGGACGAGCTGGTGTACCTGCTCAGAGACTTCCCGGACATTGAGGTAGTGGGCATAGCACGGCATGGGTTGGATGCCGTTGACCTGATCCAGAAACTGGAGCCCGACCTGGTGTTCATGGACGTCCAGATGCCGGGCCTGGACGGGCTCGGCGTGGTGCGCAAGCTGCGCGAGCTGAATATCGATCTGCCGCATATTATTTTTGCCACAGCCTTCGATCAGTACGCCGTGGAAGCCTTCCGCCTGGAAGCGATGGATTACCTCCTCAAGCCGATCGAGCGCTCGCGCCTCGAGCAGAGCATCGAGCGCGCGCGGCGGGCCATTCACGAGCGCCAAAGGGTCGTTACTCCCGAGACTTCGCCTCGCCTCAACCCGCAGCGCACCAAACTGCTGGTCCGCAATGCCAACCGCAATTTTATCGTCGACGCGCAGGACATGGTGTATGCCACCATCGAGGACGGCCTCATCACGCTGGTAACAACCAACATGGAAGGTCATTCCAATTACAAGACCATCGAAGAGCTGCAGGCCAATCTGGACCATGACACCTTCTGGCGCGTGCACCGCTCCTACCTGGTGAACATCAATCGCATCAAGGAAGTTGTGCCGTGGTTCAAATCCAGCTTCCAGTTGCGGATGGACGATAAGAAGCAGACCGAAATTCCGGTCAGCCGGGTCCAGACCAAGCGGCTGCGGGAATTGCTGAAGTTATAAAACCGCTCCGATCTGAGCGGAATTTGTGCTGATTCTAAAGGATCCGAGCCTGTTTTTCCGCTCCAGTTGAGCGGTTTCTGAAGCGCCCTTCCTCTCTCCCGACTCCATCATGGCAGATGACTGCGCCAAAACGAACGCCGCTCCGCTGGAATCGCACGTAAACGGCTGAGAGACGGGCAGATATTTTTTGGCGAATGGACGTCACGCCCCGAAGAGCAGTCCATAGAGCAGCAACGCGAGGACTGTGAGGCTGATCAGCGCATAAAGCCAATCCCGCTCGCGGACAAACGCGTAGACGGCGAAGATCACGCGGGCGACCGGAGTTGCGATCATCAGCAGGACGGCTAGCTGGATCAGGCCGCGGCCGTTGCCGTGGAGGGCCAGCGCGAGAATGCCGCTAACAGTGCGAACAGGCGTTTGGGCGCCGCGAAACGTGCGGTAGTTGGCTGGTGTGCCGCCGTTGCGGATCAGGAATATGATTCCACCGAGCGCCATGACCGATGCCGCGAGGATGACTCCCGCGCGCAGGAGCATCCCCATGCGGATATCGACCTCTTCTTCGTCGTTGAGGTTTTTCGTTAGAGCCGTCCTTTCAGGCCGTTGAATATCAGCTCAATCGCCAGCGCTCCAAGAACAAACCGGAACAGCGTGCGCAAGCGCCCCGAAGGCTGGCTCACCAGGATCTTCGCTCCAAGCATCGAGCCGGCCAACACTCCCAGCATGACAGGCATGGCCAATCCCGGTTCGATATAACCGTGGCGCAGATAGATTCCGGCGCTGGCCGCGGCGGTCACGCCGATCATGAAATTGCTGGTGGTGGTGGAAACCTTGAACGGCAGCCCCATGGCCCAATCCATGGCCAGCACCTTGACTGCTCCGGAACCGATGCCCAGAAGGCCGGAAAGCGCGCCCGCCGCAGCCATCAGGCCGAAGCCGAGCGGGACGCGTTTAGCCCGGTAGAGCACCGCGCCATGAGGCGTCGGCATGGCGCCGTTCAATCGCAGAAAGCCTCCGTCTCCCGCGTCAGGATGCGCGGGCTCGTCTTCCTTCCGGGCTCCGGCGAGCGCCGAGTACATGAGCACCAGTCCGAGCAGGATTGCCAGTGTGGAAGTCTGGAGATGGGTTGCCAGGATTGCGCCGATCAACGCTCCCGTGGTGGTGGCGATCTCGAGAAAAAGGCCGATGCGAATGTTGGAGAAGCCTTCCCGTACAAAAGCGGAGGCGGCGCCGGAGGAGGTGGCGATCACCGATACAAGGGAAGCGCCCATCGCGTACCGCATGTCCACTTTGAACAGCAGCGTCAGCATTGGGACGATGACAACGCCTCCGCCTAAACCCGTTAAAGACCCCAGGAAACCGGCCAGAAACGATCCCAGCGCGATGAGGCAGGCAAGCGTGTCGAGGTTCATGCGGCAAGTGTTTGTGGGGCGTCCCGGACCGCCCCACAAACTCTGCGATGCTGCTTCTTAAGCGCCGGCCTTCATGGCCTTCATCGCCTTCGCCATCTCTTGAGGCGTGGGGCTGGCCATATGCGTGGCGAGCATCCAGGAGTATCCGTCCGGATCGATCACGACGCCGCAGCGATCGCCCCAGAACATGTCCGCGACGGGACCCATCGGAGTGGCGCCGGCCTTGAGGGCCTTGGCAACGGCTTTATCGGCGTTTTCCGTCATCAGGTAGATGGTGAGCGGACACCCGCCCAGCGTTTTGGGGCTCTTTGACCCGCGCTCCGGAACCTCCGGTCCCAGCATCAACACGGTGTCCCGCAGCCTCAACTCGGCGTGGACAGGTTTGCCGTCCGGCCCCTTCATCATGGTGCCTTTGGTAAAGCCGAAGGCTTTCTGATAAAAGCTGCTGGCGGCTTTTACATCGCCTACCGAAAGCATCATGGAAGCGGCGCCGTAGCTCTTCTTGTTAAGTGGATCAACCTTTTTTGCCATTAGAAAGCATCCCTCCTGGACGAAAATTATTCTAGCAGAGGGAGTGCTCTCCGGGCGACTAAATTGCCTCGTTTTGGAAGATTCGGTGAGCTTTCGAATCGGGGCGGAAGGTCGACCGCGCACGGGTGCGACGATGATGCAGAAGAGTGGGGCCTCGGGTTTGTCTTTTCTTATAGCCTTTTTTTCTGACGGCAGCCCCAAGGGGCTGACCCCACTTTGCTCTTCTGTTGTTTGTTTCCAACTTCGAGATGTCGCCAATCGATTTAGTCAGGGCGCCAAGCGTTCCGACTCTTGTTACGCGGGCTAAGCAGACGCTCGGCTCGTATCCGTGTTAAGCGCCCGATCAACCCGGGTCGATATCAGTCGGAATGTCACGCAGCTTCTCGATGGCCCGCTGCAGCTCGGGCGTCAGCTTGCCCAGCCGGTCGAGCATCGCTTTGGCGCCGGCGTAATCGCCCTGCGCTTCCAGCGTCAGCAAATCGTGATCCAGATCGCGCACAGCCTGCTTGATCTTCAAAAAATCTACGGCAAATGTTCCGTCGCTATTGGCGATGAAGGCCCCCTTCTCGCGCAGGTAGTTGAACTGCAGCGCCATGCCCTTCCCATGCGCCTCATGCAGCCCGAAGCGCAGGGTGCGAAAGCTGGACGCCAGAAAGCTGGTGTAGAGCTTGCGTTCCGCGTCGGCCCCGCCGGGCAGCAGCTTGTGGTCGAACATGTGCTGCAACATGAACAGTCCGGTCACGTCGGCCTTGGCTTCCTCGATTGCGCCGTAGAGCTCCTTCATCTGCTGCCGGCCGCCGGGCTGGTGCGGGCCGATCCCGTGCGTCAGCTCGTGCGCCAGAATATGGGTGAAGAACGAGTCGAAGCTCAGATCCTTCTGCGCCGCCGCGGGCAGGACGCGGCCGGCGATCGGAACCAGCGTGGCGCGGAACTTGGCCTCCTGTACATTCTTCAGCATCACGCGCTTGCTGCCCTTCTTGGCCACCACGCGCTCGTCGTTGGGAAGATTGTAAGCCGCGGTCTTCACGCCATGATTGCCGTCCCCGGCTGCCACGATCTGATTCACCACACGGATCGGTGAGCTGGCGCCGATTTTGGGATTGCGGTACTTGGCGTCGAGCGGGAGGTTATCCTCGATCTCCTGCATGTGGTTGGCGAAGAACTGCAGCTTGCCGGTCTCCGCATCGTCGCGGATGGTGATGTAGGCTTCGTACGAAGCTTTGAATCCAAACAACTCGTCGTTGTAGGTTTCGTACGGCCCGATGGTGATGTCCAACGGCGCGTCGAGATCCATCCAGGCGACGTCGCTCGCATAGTAGTCGTTCGACAGAAACGCGTCGGCGCGCAGATTGAGAAAGTTTTTGAGCGACGCATTCGGCGTCAACGCCGCCGCCTCGCGCAGCAGGCCCGCCAGCTTCTGCAGATCAGCGGCATAGGCTTTGTTGAAGGGGATCGCGTGCAACGATTTGCCATCCCGCCGGATTACGGTGAAGAATCCTTCGGCTTCATGCTTCTGTTCTTTGGGTAGCGTCTTCTCCCAGGCTTCGAATTCCGCCTTCGTGATGTCCTCGGGATAGAAATTGGCGCCGAGGGGTTTGCGCGAGGGCACGTCGGGAACAAATGCCTGCTGATCGTCCAGCGCCGACCACGGGCTCTTGTTGATCCGGAAATAGTGCAGGCGCGCCTTGCCCAGCGGCGTCGTATCTTTTTGCAGCTTGCTGTAAAGCGCGCGATCGCCGCTCCAGTATTGATCCAGGAACAGGTCATCGATGAGCTTCGCCGCAGCCGTCAGCTTGGCCAGCGCCTGGCTGTCCTGCGGTGATAATTTCGAAGTATCGACTCGCAGGTCGACCGGCGCATAGCGTGCGATCATGCGCTGAAGTTCAGGGAGATCGGGTGTCTTGGCAAGAGTGGATGTCATCAGAAGAATTGGAAGAATCGCTGGCAGCGTTCTCATCTACTAACAGTAGATCACTTTGCGGGAAGTGCGACGGCTTCATCTTATCTATTGGGATCTATTATTATAGCTATATGACGACTGTCACCATATCGCTGCCTGAAACGTTGAAGATGTTTATCGATGAGCAACTCGCCACGAAGGGTTACGGTAACGTCAGCGAGTACTTCCGCTCACTTCTGCGCGAGGCACAGGAGCGCGAAGAGGAAGCTCGGCTTGAGGCGCTACTCCTCGAAGGTTTGGTTTCAGGAGGCAATGACATTCGCTTAACGCGAGGATTCTGGAAGGACCTGAAGTCTGAGGCGATGGATCTGGCCAGGAAGCATACCCCCCGGAAGAAGAGAGCGTGAGGAGTGTCATCAGGCCGGCGGCTAAAGATGACATAATCCGGCAGTTCCGGCATTATCTTCTGGTGGGCGTCCCCGATGCTGCGGTCAGGTTCCTCGATGCGGTTCATGACTCCATCGAACGGCTTTGCCAGATGCCGGGAGCCGGAACGCCAACACACCTAGGAAACCCGGCTCTAGCCCAACTGCGCTCCTGGGCAGTGAGCGATTTCGAGGATATGCGAATCTACTATGTCGTTCAGGAGGACGTCGTCCGTATTGTTCGTGTCCTGCACTTCGGAGGCGAAGCATTCGCCGCACCTGTCCTCCGCTCAACTTGCCTGAACGGTAGCCGTCAACCGCCAGCGTTTTCACACTTCGCCTGAACAGATCGCCCCACTTCTTCTGCATCTCGATCTCATCGCTTCCACCCAGCCAGATAGAGTTCGGACGCGAGGTCTTCCTGCTCCCGGTCGGCCGCCGCTTGCCACTCCTTGCGTTTTCGTTCTTCCAGCTTCTCCAGCAACCGCACGCGCCGGCGCGCTTCTACAACGGCTTGCTGTTGCTTGTCTGCCCGGACCCGCCAGTCCGCCAACCTGGCGGCATGCCGCTTCTTCGACGTTTCCAGATGCCGCAGGTACAAGTCCGAAGCCGCCAGATCCTGGGCCTCGGCCACGCCCGTTACCATCAGCGAGTTTCTCGTGTCGGCGGTTTCTGCTTCGAGCCGCGTCCGCTCGTCCTCCAGTGCGCGCCGCTCGGTGTGCAGCGCTTCCAACTTCGCCTCTTCCATCTCCAGTTGCCGCGCGCGGAAATCACGGACGTGTTCCAGCGCAAAGTGAAATCGTTGCACCTATACCTTCCCTGCCAGGTCCGCCATGCGCAGCAGCGTTTCCTGCAGTGTGACTTTCATGTCCGGCGGCTGCTTCAGAAAATCCTCCAGGCCGTCGCGTACGCGCACGGCGGCGTCCACCTTCGGACTCGCCCCCGACACATAGGCCCCCAGGTTGATCAGATCCTCGGTGCGGCGATAGGTGGCCATCGCGTCGCGAAGCTTGGACGCCGCGGCCTTTTGCTCCGGGGTAGCGATGTCCGACGTGAGACGGCTCACCGAGCTCAGAATATCGATGGCGGGATAATGGCCCGCGGCGCCCAGATCGCGCGAAAGAATGATGTGCCCGTCCAGAATCGACCGCACAGCGTCGGCGATGGGCTCGTTGAAATCGTCGCCTTCCACCAGCACCGTGAAGAATCCCGTGATCGACCCTGTGCGGAAGTTGCCCGCGCGCTCGAACACACGCGGCAGCATATTGAACACTGACGGCGTGTAGCCTTTCTGACTCGGAGGCTCGCCCGCCGCCAGCCCGATCTCGCGCTGCGCCATAGCCAGGCGCGTCACTGAATCCATGACCAGCAGTACGTTCTTGCCCTGGTCGCGAAAATATTCCGCCACCGCCAGCGCCACGAAGCAGGCGCGGATGCGCAGCAGTGCGGGCCGGTCGGATGTCGCCACCACCACCACCGAGCGGGCCATTCCTTCCGGCCCCAGGTCATGTTCGAGGAAAGCGCGGACTTCGCGATTGCGCTCGCCGATCAGCGCGATGACGCAGACCTCGGCCTCCGTGTTACGGCACATCGATCCGAGTAGCGTGCTCTTTCCCACGCCGCTGCCGCCGAACAGGCCGACACGCTGGCCCTTGCCGCAGGGCAGCAGTCCGTCAATAGCGCGGATTCCCGTGATCAGCGGCTCCACGATATGCTCGCGGTCGAGAGGTCCGGGAGCCACAGCAAACAAGTCGTACAACGCCTTGGCATCGATGGCGGGCCCGCCATCCATGGGGTCGCCGAATCCGTCGAGCACACGGCCCAGCAGGCCGGGGCCCGCCTTGATCAGCGCCGCGACGGGACGAGCCACAATCCTGTCACCCAACTGGATACCCGCGGTTTCCTCCAGCGCCATCGACAGAACGCGCCCGTTGCGGAAGCCAATCACCTGAACCCGAATGGTACGCCCTTGCGAGATCTGAATCTCGCAGAAGTCGCCCAGGGCCGCGGCGGGTCCGCTGGACTCGATGAGCAGGCCGACCATCTCGGTCACCGCGCCCACTGCAAGGAACGGGTCGCTGGCGGTCACCAGGCGGAAGTAGGGGCTGAAGTCGATCGCGTTGTTCATGCTGTTCGTGGGGATGTCAGTTTGGATAGATATCGGCGAAGCCGCGCTCAATCTCCGTGAGCTGGGTTTCCAGACCCATATCAAGGGAGCCGCGGGTGGTTTCGAAAATGACTGCGCCGGGGGCCAGGCCAGGATCCGCTGCGATCTCCACACGGCGTGCCGCGCCTTCCAGCAGGCCGGCCAGAACCGAAGCGTACTCCGGGTGGACGCGCACGCGGTGGACCTCCGACGATTCCACTTTTTCCAGACCCGCCTTGATAATGCCCCGCAGGGAATCGGGGTCCACGGTGAGCTCCCGCCTCAGAATGCGCCGCGCCACAGCCAGGGAGAGGCGCACCAGCTCCGGCTCGGCCTCGCGATGGATCTTGCCTCGATGCAGCGCCAACTGCTCGATGGAGCGGCCGAGCAGTTCTATTTTGGCTGCCATCTGCTGAGCCATTCTCTGCGAGGCGGCGTTGTCGCCTTCGCGGAGTCCGCGCTGGTAGGCGTCGGAGACGCGCTGTTCCATATCGGCGGACGGCGCATCCGGTTGCGGCGCTGTGTCGGCGTACAGGCTCACCGGCGGCGAGTCGGGCGCCAGCCGGGGTAGGGCCGGTCCGTTCGTGTTCCACAGGAGGACCTGGGCTTCCAGGGCTTTTTCGCCGTTGACGAGTCTACACGACATATTGCTCGCCCACCGTACCCTTCAGGCTCAAAGTCCCTTCGCTCTCCAGCTGGCGCACGATGGCGATAATCTGCTGCTGCGCCGCTTCCACTTCCTTGATCTTCACCGCGCCCATCACTTCCATGTCCTCGCGCAGCATTTCCGCGCCGCGCTGTGACATCGCTTTCAGGAAGTGACCTCTAAGCTGCTCGCTGGTGCCCTTGAGAGCCACCGTCAGCACTTTACGGTCGACCCGGCCGAGTACCTCCTTGATTCCTACCTCATCGATCAACATGAGGTCTTCGAAGACAAACATCAGGTGCCGGATGGTCTCCACCAGGCCGCCATCCACCTGCTCGATCTTCTCCAGAATCTCCTTGCTGGAATTGGAATCCAGACGGTTGAACATTTCCGAGACGGCGCGCACGCCGCCATACGATTCGCGGCTGAATTCGCCCAGCGCCTTCAGCTTTTGATCGATTACCGTGGCGATCTTGGCGATCACCTCGGGCGAGATCTGATCGAGGTTGGCCATACGTAGCGCGATGTCGGAGCGCATCTCGGCCGGCAGCGAGATCAACAGCGCCGCGGCCTGCGTGGGATTGAGGTGCGAAAGCACCAGCGCGATGGTCTGCGGGTGCTCGTTGTGGATAAACTTAGCGAGCTGCTGGGGGTCGGCTTTATGCAGCGCGTCGAAATTGACTACCTCGGCGCCCAGCGCAGTCATCAGCCGGTCCATTAATTTTTTCGCCGCTTCCGGTCCGTAGGTCGTGTTGAGGAGCTTGCGTGCGTACTCGATGCCGCCCTTGAGCACGTAGTCGTGGGCGAGGCTCATCTGGTGAAACTCTTCGAGCACGGTTTCGGCCTGCTCAGCGGTAACCGAATTGAGCCGGGCCACCTCGCGCCCGATGTCCTGGACTTCCTGATCTTCCAGCTTACGAAGCAGTTCCGCGCTCACTTCGTCTCCCAGGCTGACCAGCAGAATCGCAGCCTTGCGGATGCCCGGCATAGCTTCCGGTCGAGGCAGATTAACGCTCATACCCTTTGCTCGTCCTCATTGATCCAGGTGCGCAACAGTTGAGCCGAACCCGTTGGATCTCCCCTCACGGACTTCTTCAAGTGCTTGGTAAGGATCTCCGATTTCTTGGTCCCCGGCGGAGGCAGTTGCAGAGCGAGCATGGCTTCGGCGTCCAGCCGCTCCTGGTTTGCGGCGCGGTAGGCGAGTTGACCTTCAAAGTTGGCGGCCGCGTCCTGAGCGCCTTCGATCGATCTTTCCCTGGTCACCGAAGCCGTGATTGACGTGCGCTTCCTCAGCAACAGCAGCAGGATCGGGCCGACCACGATCAGCACGATCGCCACACCGGCGCCGATGCGCATTCCCGGTGACATTTTCATCACGTACTTTTCCAGCCATGGCGGCAGGCCGCTGCCTGGCGGCGGTGGCGGCGGCAATGCGTCAGCCGGAGCTTCCACTCCGAGCGTGGATTCAAACGGAAGCGTCTCCACGGTGAGTTGGTCGCCTCGAGTTTCGGTGAATCCGGTGGCGGCCGCGACCAGATCGTGAATGGTTTTGATCTTTTCCGGCGTGGGCGGCTCCAGGATGCGCCTCGCCTTCGCCCCCGTGCCCTCCCAGCGGACTTTCTGGTCGAGCAGCACGGCCAGGGACATGCGCTTCACGCTCCCCTGCGGGATGCGTGTGCGTTTGACGGTGCGGCTGGTCTGGTAGGAAGTATTCTCGGTGCGGCGCGTGGTTCCCGATCCCGATCCGCTCGGCCGGGCCGGCGGCCGCGGCAGGTTGGAAGCCGTTCCCGGGGCGCCCGCGGACTGGGACGAGCTGGTGACGTCTTCCGTCTTCTGCGCCGTCGTCATCACCGACTTGGTGGGATCGAACGTTTCCTCGCTCTGGTCGGCGCTGGTGAAATCCACGTCCACCGACGCTCCGGCGCGGAACTTGTCGGCGCCCAGCAGCGGCTCGAGTGTCGAGCTGATTTTGAGCACCAGCTCGCGCTCCATTTTCTGCCGATATTCCAGGTCCACTTCCGGCTGATCGGCGCCGGCTTCGGCGGACGCCTTGCGCGGGCGCACCAGCAGACTGCCGCGTGAGTCGATGACGGTCACCGCTTCCGGAGAGAGCCGGTCCACGGCGCTGGCGACCAGGTAGGTGATGGCCGCGCCATTCTGCGCGGAAAGTTTTGCCCTCGGCCGTAGCGTGACCACAACGCTGGCCTTGGCTTCCTGTTTCGATTCGAGAAATACCGAGTCTTTGGGCAGGCTGATGTGGACCCTCGCCCGCTCAATCTCGGCCAGCGCGCTGATCGACCGCTCCAGCTCCCCTTCGATCGCACGCCGGTAGTTCAGAGGCCGAAATTGCTTTTGTCGAACAGCTCGAAGCCGATGCGGCCGGTCTTGGGAAGCCCTTCGGCGGCCATATGGAGCCGCAGTTCGGCCACCTTCCCGGCAGGAACGCGCAGCGTGGATCCGCCTTCGTCCACGCGGTACTCGATATTTTCGTCCTTGAGCTTGGCCATCACCGCGCCTGCGTCTTCGGACGCAAGGCTGGTGTAAAGCGGCTTGAAATCGCGCTCGTGGTTCCATTTGGTGAACACCCACAGCCCCAGGCCGACGGCAATCAGCGCTGCGCCGATGGTAATCTGCTGGCGCAGGGATAGTGTCGAGATCAGCTTGCGAAGTTGATCCATACTCAAAGCCGGATTTCGAATGTTAGATGTTGGATGTTGGTTAATACTGCGCTTCGCGCAACGTTCCTAACCAACATCCGACAGCCAAACATCGGTTTCCTCATACCTGCATTCTCATGACTTCCTGGTAAGCTGAGACGACTTTATTGCGCACCTGCAGGAACAGCTCCATGGCCAGGTCGGCGCGCTGCGTGGTCATGATGGTCTTGTGCAGATCGTCTCCCTCGCCGCTGAGAAAGCTTTCCACGCTCTTCGAAGCGTCGTGTTGAAGCTCGCCCACTTTGCCCATGGCGTCCTGCAGAATGGCGCCGAATCCGCCCGCGCCCTGGGGCTTGCTGTCGAGCGAGGGAGCGGCGATGGCGGTCGAAGACGAGATGGGAGAGATGGGAAGGGACATGGGTTACTTCAGCAGATCAATCGATTTCTGGATCATGTCCTTCACTGCGGACATCGCCGAGACATTTGCGTCGAAGCCGCGCGTAGCGGCCATCAGGTCGACCATGTCCTCGGCCGGATTCATGCGTGGGAAGGCGACGTAGCCGGAAGCATCGGCGTCGGGATGTCCTGGAATGAACCGCTTCTCCGGCTCGCGCTGGTCTTCGTAAATCTCGGAGACTTCCACGCCGTTCGAGTACGATCCCATCTGTTTCTGAAATTCAGCCGAAAAAGGCGAACCCTGGGACGCGCTGGAGAAGATGGCGTCCTTGCGCTTGTAAGGGCCTCCCTCCGGCGTGCGCGTGGTCTCGGCGTTTGCCATGTTCTCGACCAGCAGTTCGGCCCGGGTGCGCTGGGCGGTAAGTCCGGAGGCGCTGACGGATAAAGCGGAAAGCAGGCTCATGATTTATTTCCCTTCCTGGATGGCCGAGCGGACATTACGGATCTGTCCGCGAAGCAGGCTGGACGCCAGATTGAAACGCAAAGCATTCTCGGCCAGCAGCCGGCTCTCCCGTTCCATAACGACATTGTTCCCGTCGTTCTTAACGGGCAGGCCCTGGGCCTCGATGATATTGGGGGAGCCGCCTTCCATCTGGCTCATGAATTCAAACTGGAAATCGATGTCTTTGGTTTTATACCCGGGAGTATCAGCGTTGGCGATATTCGCGGCAGTAAGCTGCTGGCGCTTGCCCAGCAGATCCATGTAGTGTTCCAATTTGGAAGCGATTGCATCCAGCATAACCGGACTTATGCACGTAGGCTGCCATGTAGCACATGCTGCGGAGCTTGTGTTGTCTTCCCGGAAAAAATGGATCGCGCCAAAACATTGTCACTGGATCTCGTATTCGGTCAGTTCCAGCGCATAGGCAGGCCGCACATCCCAATCGAGCAGCTTCATCATGAAGCGATCGACCCCGGAGTAAGGAACAAAATCGAGTCGCCGGATCACGCGCCCGGCGGGAGGCTGATACTGCCGCCCGCGACTGCTCAACACCCAGATGAACCGGGCCTCCGGGCGAGGTGTCAATTGGTGAGTAAGCGGAGAGACATCAAGCCCAGGCGCATCGACGATTAATTGCGCCGGTTCTTGCTGAATCACTGCGGCAATCTCCTCGAAGGGCAGCAAATACCCCTTATTCAGAAAATCCTGCTTATGGAAGTAGCTCCAGAAGGAGGCCATCCAAAGACAAACCAGCGCCGCGCACAGCCAGGCCCGGCGCGACAGCAGCGCGAGATAAAACGGCAGCGCAAACAGGAGCCTGGCGGGCGTAAAAGCAAACGATATCCAACGCCCGGCGCCGAGGTAAGCGATCAGGGTGGCCAGCGAGACCAACGGAAGCCAGTCGGGAGGAGCCTTGAAGCTGCGCCACAGAATCACGCCGATCACGGGCGCAAGCAGGGCACCGCCAATCAGGACCCACAGCGAAGCGCTCTCTCCCAGCGTAAAAGACAGAGGCAGATAAACCAATCGCAGCGCCTGGTCAAGAAACCAGTTCTTTGAGACGGAATACGGCTCGGCATGAAGAACGCGGCCCAGAGCATCCTGCATGGCGATGAGCCAGGGCGCATAGGCCAAGCCCATCACAGCTATGGGCGCCGCAAGCGCGGTCCAGGCCCGCCGCAGAGCAAGGAAGCACCCCACGGCGAGAATAATGGCGCCCGCCGGCAGATAGTGCGTATAAAGCAGCAGGGTGCAGGCTCCCGCGTACATCCACATTGCGCGCCGGCTCCGCGGATCGCCAATCAACCGCAGCCCGAAATGCAGCGCCAGGCAGGCCAGGAACAGTTGCAGCGTATAAGAGCGGCCCATCCGCCCGTATAGAATCAGGCACGGCGAGAACGTCCACAGCAGCAGAAAAAGCTTGTCGCGAAACCACAACCTGTGCAGCGCCACAGTGGAAGCCAGCGCCCAGATCCCCGAAAACGCCCGCGCCTTGACGAGCAGGGAGGCGCTCCACGGCAGTTGCAGCCAGTAATGGACCAGCGCGTAATAGAGCGGAGGATGGATGTCCCCACGCACGATCCGACCGATGCCGGCCAGGGGCTGCACACTGGTGTCGAGCGTGAAATACTCATCCCCCCAGGCCGGCAGCAGGTCCAGCCGCCAGAACAACAACCCGGCTTGTACGGCGAGACACAGGGGCAGCCAATACCGTTCAGGCAATCTCACTGTGGGGCCGGCATCTCGACGGCGAGCCGGCATTCTTGGGCCTTCGCAATATCAACCGTACGCAGAAACAGCCCTATCGCGCCGGACAGACCTGCCACGGTGAGAATCCGATACTGAGGTCGCTATTCTCCACCCAGAATCGCTCTTCCCGATTCTGGTCCATCCCCACGGTGATCATGACTCCGCTGCCACAGGACCGGCTCTTGGCGATATGGAACGACCCGATCTGCGCATACTTGCTTTGCGGACCCCAGTCTTCCATGAACTTTTCGAACTTGTAATCCGGGCAGGGTTTGATCTCGGTGCAGCCCCACAAGCGGTAGGCGGCGGTATAATCGTGCCGCTGCACCAACTCCATGAACTGCGAGACGCGAGCCTTCTGCTGGCGATTGTGCAGGGAGAAGTAAAACCCGATGGCGGCGGCAATCGCGATAAACATTCCCGCCAGGATTCGCTTCCTTCGCTTGGAGCGCTCCTCGTGCCCTTCGCCGTAGCGGTCCAAATAGCTCTGCATCGAACTCGCTATTATTCTACTTCACGGGGTGGGCTTTATCGTAGGCGGCGATCGATTCGGTCGTAATCTCCAAAGCGGGCTTGAAGTAGACCGTATTGGAAATATCGGTCACCACATCGATGCCCTTTTCTTCGGCCAGCTTCTTGACCACTTCCTGCATGCGTTGCGAGCTGCGGCTGAGGATTTCGTTGCGCTCGCGATCCACGTCGGCCTGCAGGTCTTCGGTCAGCCGGGTCAGTTCGCGCTGCTTTCGCTGGCCCTGCGCGGTGATGTCCGCTTCGGCCTGCGGCGTAAGCTTCCCGGCGTTAGTCTGCAGGTTCTGCTGCAGCGCCTGGATATCTCTTTGCAGCTTCTCGACCGCCTGCTGCCGCGGCCGGTACTTCGCTTCCAGTTCGGCGGAAGCCTTCTTGATTTCGGCCGATTCCAGAACGGCTCGCTGCAGATTGATGATAGCTATTTTCGTCTGAGCTGACCCGGCTGAAGCCGCCGCCAACATGGCGCATGAGGCCACAAGCAGCCGGATTGCTGTGTTTCGAACCATCGGTAATAGACTCCTTGGATAGAATTAAGGGTAACACAGAGCAGCCTGTGGCACCGTTGGGGCCGCCCTTTCCAGCCCTTTCCAGGCTGCCGCCGGGCTTCTGCCCGGCGTTGGAGCCGGCAGGAAAGCAAGCTTCGCGGATGATTTCCGCCCGTCTTCCGCCTCCTCCGCCCCGCTCATGAGCCATAATAGGTCTATGCGAAACGCATTACTGCTGGCCGCAGCCCTGCTAATGGGCGCCCTTGCAGCATCGGCCCAGACCACCAAGCTGCGCATCGAAGTGCGGAACCTGGAAGACAAACCGGTCGACCGGGCCAGCGTGCTGGTCAGGTTTGAAGGCCGCTCGATAGCCAAGCTCGGTAAGAAGGTCCGCACCAGTTGGGAGCTCAAGACCAATCAGGAAGGCGTAGCCTCAATCCCGCCTGTTCCCCAAGGCAACATCCTGGTGCAGGTCATAGCCAAGAACTACCAGACCTTCGGCGAAAAATTCGAGATTAAGGAAGAAGAGAAGACCATCGAAGTCAAGCTCAAACCGCCCCAGTCTCAATACTCGGCGCACGAGTAGGCCTATCCTTTTCGGGCTACTCAAGCCTACGCGCAAACCGCCGATCACTCCCTAGAGTGACCAGACCCTGCGTACTGCTAGTTGAAGACAATCCCGTAAGCGCCAGAATGATCGAGCGCTTCATCGGGAAATCCGATTGCGCCATCGACGCCGTAGTGGCGACTGGAGAAGACGCCGTCATCCGCGCCGGCCTCGACAAACCGGACCTGATCCTGATGGACGTGCAATTAGCCGGAGCCATGGACGGTATCGAAGCGGCCGGCCTGATCTGGCGCCGGCACCGCATCCCCATCGTCTACCTCACCGGCAACTCCGACGACGAAACCGTAGCCCGCGCCGCCACTCCCGGGGCCTATGGCTTTCTGCATAAGCCGGTTCAGGAACGCGAACTGTCCAGCGCGATGCAATTGGCGCTCCACAAGTACCAGATAGACTGTGTGGTTTGGGAAAACGAGCGATGGCTCGAGACGACGCTGCGATGCATCACCGATGCCGTCATCGCCGCCGATTCGGCCGGCTGCATCAAGTTCGTGAACCCCGCGGCCGAAGCGCTGACCGGTTGGAAAGCAGAGGACGCCGTTGGGCGCGACCTGCTGGATGTGTTCCGGCTGCTTGAGTACGGGACCAGACAGCCCGCCGAATGCGCCGTTATTGAGGTGATCCGCAATGGCTCCGCGCCAGGCGCCGGGGTCCGAATTCTCATCGCGCGCGATGGATCTGAAACCAGTGTGCAGGAGACCGCTGCGCCCATTGTCAACCATGCCGGAAATATCGTTGGCGTCGTCCTGGTCTTCCGGCTGGTGGCCAGCCAATGATATCGATCAAGAAGTTCCTTTCCGACGATACCCGGGAGATAACGGACGCGTATCGGCGCATGTCGCTCATGCTGCTGCAAGCCATCGTTCTGCATGCGGTGGAAGGCGAACCCGCCGACTATGAAAGGTTCCGATTCGCGATCGGCGAGTTGGATAAGGGCTTGGCTGCGGATCCCTCGCCGGCCAACATCCTGGTCACCACAGGCGCCGCTGTCAACGCCATGCAGAGCTACAACCGCCATACCTCGCACCTTCTCGGCGCCAGATCGTCGGAGCTGCAGAGCATTGTCGGGATGTTGACCGAAGCTATGTCCAATATCTCCGCCGCCAGCCGGACTTCGGTCACCCGCCTTCAGGATCTGCAGCGTCAGATCGAGCAGACAGTCATTTTGAATGACGTGCGCTCGCTGAAACTGCGGCTGTCGGAGTGCCTCGAATCGATTCGCTCGGAAACGGAGCGGCAGCGTGTCGAATCGGCCAAGGTCGTCAGCGACTTGAAAGAGGGCCTTCGAGAGGTCCACGCCCCCGCGGCGGCCGAGGTGGCCACCCGGAGCGATCCCTTAACCGGATTGCCACTGAGGGCCGAAGCGGAACAGGCCATCCAGGAAGCGTGCGCTCCTGGATCGCACGCGTTTGTGGCCCTGTTCGCTCTCAGACGTCTGCAGGCCGTCACTACCCGCTATGGTTCCGACCTGGCGGATCGCCTGCGATTGTTCTTCCTGCAGCGCGTCTCCCTGGGATTGGCGCCGCAGGATCAATTCTTCCGCTGGAGTACGGATTCCTTCCTCGCCCTGATGCATCGCAAGGAATCTTCGGAGCTGCTGCGGCGGGAATTGAGCAGGCTGCTCTCCGTCCGGATGGAGCAGACGTTTGAGATCGCCTCGGGCACGGTGACGCTGCCCATCTCTCCCACCTGGACGATCGTGCCGCTGTTCGATTCTAGCCCCGCCGAAGTCATGCACAAGCTGGAAGTCTTCGCGCGCGCGTGAAACAGCGTCTGAGGCTTCTTTTCACAACCCGGCTCAACTCGGAACAAGCTGCTTCAAATACTGGTGCGCGACGCGAAATCCCCTTTTGTATCCATCCCCGAAATTATCGCCTTCATACGAAGGCGCATACAAATCGTCCTCATGTTCGATGTTCATCGCGCCCTCATAACCCGCATCCATCAGCACGGTGAAAAACGCGGCCCA
>JADMIO011432825.1_pt1 | contig 19216 bp, 16 predicted proteins | sample 8958161 | NCBI WGS metagenome assembly JADMIO01 (sample SAMN16585339, study PRJNA669376) | soil metagenome | isolation source: Crop rotation soil | place: USA: Cullars Rotation, Alabama | collected 2011
CCGCCGCACCGTTAACAGTGGCTTCGCAGAGCCGGAGGTACGTTGGCTCGTCGTGGGCAGCACGCGCAGGCAGTTCCTCTCCGGCGCCGCGGCCGGCGGCGGTTTTCTCCTCAGCGGGTGCGGCGGCAACGCGACGCACACGCTGCGCCGGGCCCGCGATCTGCGGAGCCGCGCCCGCGACACGCATCACTTCGTCTCCCGCCCCGACCTGAAGCCGCCCAGGGTGACCGTGCTGCGGGCCGGCGCCACGGCGCCCGGGTTGCTCTTCAGCTCGCCGTCGTCGGGGCCGGGGCAGCGGGGCGTGCTGATCCTCGACCACGCCGGCGAGCCGGTGTGGTTCCACCCCACGCCCCACCGCGCCGCCACCAACTTCCGGGTCGGCACCTACGAAGGGCAGCCCGTGCTGAGCTGGTGGGAGGGGAAGACCGTGCACGGGCTCGGCGACGGCGACCACGTCATCGTCGACGGCGCCTACCGCGAGCTCGCGCGGTTCCCCGCGGGCGGCGGCCTCGCCGCCGACCTGCACGAGCTCATCCTCACCGCGGACGACACCGCGCTCGTCGCCGCGTGGGACCTGCGCACGCTCGACGTGCCGGGCCACGGCCGCAAGCAGGTCGTGGAGGGCGTCGTCCAGGAGCTCGCGATCCCGAGCGCCAGGGTGCTGTGGCAGTGGCGGAGCCTCGACCACGTCGCACTCGCCGAGAGCTACGCGGGCGTCGGCCGGCTCTTCGACTACTTCCACCTGAACTCGATCGACGTCGACGGCGACGGCGACCTGCTCGTGTCCGCGCGCAACACCTGGGGCGTCTACAAGGTCGCGCGGCGCGACGGCCGCGTGCTCTGGCGCCTCGGCGGGCGGAAGAGCGACTTCGCGCAGCCCCGGCCGGCGCGCTTCGCGTGGCAGCACGACGCGCGCCACCAGGCGGACGGCACGCTCACGATCTTCGACAACGGCACCTCGCCGCAGATCGAGCCGCAGTCCCGCGGGATCCGGCTCGCGCTCGACGCGCGCGGCCGCCGTGCCTCGCTCGTCCGGGCCTACACGCACCGGCCGCCCGTGTCGGCGCACATCTTCGGGAGCGTCCAGACCCAGCCGAACGGGAACGTGCTCGTCGGCTGGGGCGCCGGCCCCTACGTCACCGAGTACACGGCCGCCGGGGCCGTCGTTTACGACGCGACGCTCCCCCACGGCGGCCAGAGCTACCGGACGCTGCGCTATCCGTGGGCCGGGCGCCCGGTGGAGCCGCCGGTGCTGGTCGCAAGCGGCGGCCGCCTCTACGCGAGCTGGAACGGCAGCACCGAGACGGCGTACTGGCGCGTGCTGGCCGGGAGCGGCGGCAGCCTCGCCGCGGTCTCGACGACGCCGCGGCGCGGGTTCGAGACGGTGCTCCCGCGGCCGGCGGGCGCGTCACATGCCGCGGTCGAGGCGCTCGGCGCCGACCGGGCGCCGCTCGCGCGCTCCGCGACGATCGCGCTCTAGCACGCAGCAGGGAAGCCGTTGTTCACGTTCACCGGGCTCGTCGCCTGGGTCGTGTCGAACGTCAGCTGCGGCAGCGCGCTCGGGCAGATCGTGGAGGAGATGACGCCGGAGTTGGTCGAGACGCCGATCGTCACGTCGTGGTAGCTCCCGCCCGGCAGGAACGAGCAGCCGACGCAGAGGATCTGGTCGGGCGGGACGGTCGAGCTTCCGGCCATGTTGACGAAGAACTGCGTGTTGTTCGCGGTCGGGCACGCGACGGCGACGCCCGTGAACGTGATGCGGCTGCCGCCCATCACCTGGATCCCGTCCTGGTGCACGTCGTTGATGCGGCCGTTGCAGCTGACCGTGCCGCCGCCGACGGCGACGTTGCTCGCGCCCTCCGCGACCTTGATGCCGTCGCCGCCGTTCGTCGAGATCGTCACCTTCCCGATCCGGCCGGTGCAGCCGGGCCCGAGGTAGACCGCGTCGCGCGCCTTGCCGTTCTTGCCGGTCGGGACGTCCATCGTCACGGTCACCGAGTCGAGGTCGACGGCGCCGTCGCACGTCCAGCCGTAGAAGTTCCCGCACTGGTTGAGCGAGCAGGTGACGCTGACGCTTCCCGTCGCGATCGACGAGGCCGTCGTGCCCGCCGAGGCAGTGGCCCCGAACGTGAGCACGGCAAGAAGCGCGAGAACGACCCCCTTCTTCATCGCAGTGCCATTCAACCTGACGCGCAGCCTTCGTGCCTCGTTCGAGGCAGGCCGAAGGTCGAGAGCCCTCCCCGCCGCCCGGCCAGGTTATTGTCGAAGCCGGTGAGCAGCCTCGTCGACCAGCTCGAGCGCCACACCGGCATCGGGCACGCGCTCTCCGTCCTGCTCGTCGTCGTCGGCCTCTTCGTCGTCGCGTGGCTCGTGAGCCGCATCGCGACCAACATCGCGACGCACTTCGTCAACCGCAGCGAGCGCCGCCGGGCCGCCGACACCGGCGCGGGCGACACGGGCGTGATCAGCGGCATGCGGCAGCGCGAGACGTCGATCTCGCTGATCCAGACGAGCATCCGCTACCTCGCGTTCTCGCTGGCGTTCGTGTTCTCGCTCGCGACGATCGCGGGCGCGCAGCGGCTGCAGACCGTGCTCGGCGCGTCGTTCCTCGCGATCATCATCGCCTTCGCGGCGCAGCGTTTCCTCACCGACGTGATCGCGGGGCTGCTGATGTTCTTCGAGGGCTGGTTCCGGATCGGCGACACGATCGCGATCGAGCCGCTCAGCGTGAACGGTGTGGTCGAGGCCGTGTCGCTGCGCAGCCTCACGATCCGCAGCATCACCGGTGAGATGATCCACGTCCCGAACTCGGCGGTGACGATGCTGAAGGTCATCCCGCGCGGTTACCGCGACGTCGAGGTCGATCTCTTCACGACCCAGCTCGAGGGCGGGGAGGCGCTGATCGAGCACGTCGCGGCGATCGTCCCGTTCGGCCCCACGCGCTTCGTCCAGCGGCCCAAGGTGATCGAGACGGAGACCCTCGACGAGAGCCTCTACCGCGTCACCTCCCACTGCGCGGTCGCCGTCGGGCGGGAGTGGCTCGCCGAGGACCTCCTCCCCACGCTGATCCGGGAGCGGGCCGAGGGAGGGCTCGTCGTCCACGGGCCGATCGTCACGTACCTGGACGAGAACGCCCAGCGGAGCTTCGCGCGCGCGATCCGGACGAAGTCGAAGCGGCCCGACGGCAGCCGCTGAGGTTTTACGTCTCGACAACAGCGCGAAAGCGCTCCGGTGACAGCTCCGGGCGACAACGTGGGCAACGGCTCCACCAACGTCCAGCTCGGAAAGGGGAAGCTCGTGAAGAAGCTCGCCTTGATCGCGGCATTCGTGCTGGCGATCGTCGCCGTCCCTGCGCAGGCCAAGCCGCCCAAGCCGGTGCCGCCCGCGCATCCCGCCCATCCCGCGCATCCCGCCCACCCGGCCAAGCCTGCGCCGCCGCCGCCGGCCAACAGGTGCACGCCGCACACGCAGTCCTACCGCGTCGCGGGCACGCTCGACAGCGGCGCGCTGACCGCCGGCGCGAACGGCACCTACAGCGGCACCCTCACCGTCTTCGTCAAGGACGCGAACCACGCCGCGAAGGCGGACAAGGGCATGCACAAGACGTACTCGCTCGCGAACGCGAAGGCCAACCTGCACCACGCGAACGCGGCAGCGCTCGCCGCCGGCAGCCGCGTGAGCCTCGAGGGCACGATCACCACCCTCGCGAAGAACTGCACGCAGACCGGCTTCACGCCCACGATCACGATCCAGAAGGCGGACGTGAAGCCGCCGAAGCCGCCGCACCACTGAGTTCCTCGCACCCCGGCCTGCCTCGCCGGGCCATGTCCAGGGGACTGTCCCTTGGACATGGCCCTTCGAGGCGGTAGGCCGGCGGTAGGCTCAGGCCCATGGCGACGGCCCCCTCGAGCCCGCTTCTCTCGCCGTCGCAGCTCGAGACGCTCGCGGCGATCGGGGAGGAGCGGACGGCCGGCGTGGGCGACATCCTCTTCCGGGTCGGCGACCGCCGGTACCCGTTCATGGCGATCCTCGAGGGCGAGGTCGCCGTGCTCGACGCGGCGGGCAACGAGATCGTCCGCCACGGCGCCTCGGGCTTCCTCGGCGAGATGAACCTGCTCTCGGGCCAGACCGTCTTCCTCACGGCGACGGTGACGAAGCCGCTGCGCTACCTCGCGATCGACCGCGAGAGCCTCCGCCCGCTGCTCTTCGAGGACGGCCAGCTCAGCGACCTCCTCCTCTCGACCTTCATCGCGCGGCGCGAGGCGCTGCAGCGCGTCGAGGGGATCGGGGTCGAGATCATCGGCCCGCACACCTCGCCCGCCACGGTGCGGATGGTGGAGTTCGCGGCCGGCAACCGCATCCCGTACACCTGGCGCGACCCGACGCGCGACGCGACCGCGGAGGACGCCGTGGCAGGGCTCGGCCCCGAGAGCCTGCCGCTCGTCCGCATCCCCGGCGACGGAGAGATGCAGGCGCCCACCGCCGGCGAGGTCTGGCGCGCGCTCGGGATCGGCCGCGAGCTCGAGCCTGTCGAGGAGGTCGACCTGCTCGTCGTCGGCGGCGGCCCCGCCGGCCTCGGCGCGGCGGTCTACGGCGCCTCCGAGGGCCTCGACACGCTCGTGATCGAGAGCACCTCGCTCGGCGGGCAGGCCGGCGCGTCGCGGCGCATCGAGAACTACCTCGGCTTCCCCGCCGGCATCACCGGGATGGAGCTGACGAGCCGCGCCGTCGCCCAGGCACGCAAGTTCCACGCCCGGCTGGCCACGCCGTACCGCGCCCTCTCGCTCGAGCCCGGCAACGGCCGGCACCGCGTGATCCTCGAGGAGGGGCAGGAGGTCCTCGCCCGCGCGGTGATCCTCGCCACGGGCGCGCAGTACCGCCGGCTCCCGGTGGATGACCTCGAGAGCTACGAGGGCGTCAGCGTGTTCTACGCGGCCGGCCCGCCGGAGGCGCAGCGCTGCGGCGCCTCGCGCGTCGCGGTCGTCGGCGGTGGGAACTCCGCCGGCCAGGCCGCCGTGTGGCTCGCCCGCGGCGGCGCGCTCGTGAAGCTGCTCCACCGGCGCGACGACCTCCGCGAGACGATGTCGGACTACCTGATCCACGAGCTCGAGGACGCGGGCGTGATCGTCGAGAACCGCACCGAGGTCGCCGCCCTGCACGGCGAGAACGGCCAGCTCGAGGCGGTGACGCTGAAGAGCGGCGAGCGTGTCCCGGTGTCGTTCCTGTTCCTCTTCCTCGGCGCGCTGCCCTGCACCGACTGGCTCGGCGACGTCGTCGCCCGCGACGAGAACGGCTTTATCGTCACCGGCCCGGACGCGGGCGCCGGCTTCCTGCTCGAGACGAGCGTGCCGCGGGTGCTCGCGGCGGGCGACGTCCGCGCGGGCTCGACCAAGCGCTGCGCCACGGCCGTCGGCGAGGGCGCGATGGCGGTGCAGCTCGTGCACCGGCTGCTCGCCGCAGCCGTCGTCGCCTCGTAGCCGCTCCTAGCCGAGCAGCATCCCCTCGGCCGCCTCCGACGGGGCGGGATCGGGAAGCCGCATCATCCGGAACGACGCGATCAGCCCCGCGAGGGCGGCGAGCAGCGGGATGAGCAGCGCGATCTGCAGCGCGCGGGGCCGCGCGGTGGTGTTGATGTGGATGATCTCCTCCTTCACCCGGGGCGTCTGCCCCTTCAGCTGCTCCTCGAGCTGGGTGTTGCTCATCACCTCCGCGTCGTGCTCGAGCGCCTTGGACACCTGCTGCTGCTGGGACGGGCGCAGCACGTCGCTCGTGTCCGCGAGATGGGTGAAGGAGAGCGAGAGCGCTGCGAGCATGATCGCGCCGGAGAACGCGAGCCCGAACGACAGCCCGAACGAGCCGCCCGCCGAGTTCACCGCCGCCGCCTCGCTGACGCGCTCCTCCGAGATCGGCGAGAGCGTGTAGCTGTTCAGCTGCGACACGAGCAGCCCCAGGCCGATGCCGCAGACCATGAGCGGCGCGACGAGCCACCAGCCCGACGAGGCATGAGGGACGATCGGGATCAGCACCGCGACGCCGATCCCGAGCAGCGCGAAGCCCGCGCGGATCAGCGAGGCCGGACGCCGCTTCGCACCCCGCTTCGCGGCCAGGATCGCCACCGCGAACATGCTCAGCGACAGCGGCGCGAGCGAGAGCCCGGCGCCCATCGCCGTGTACTCGAGCACCATCTGCAGGAAGATCGGCAGCGTGATCATCAGCCCGCCGAGCGCGATCTGCTGCAGGAGCTGCGAGGAGATGCCGTAGCGGAAGAGCTTCGCCTCGAAGAGCCCCGGGTCGAGCAGCATCGGCGCTCCCTGGCGCTTCCGGCGGCGCAGCCACCAGACGAGCCCTCCGAGCGCCGCGGCGCCGAGCGCGATCAGGAGCCCGACGTACCCGCCGCCCTCCTGCCACACGAGGATCCCGAGCACGACGCCGCCCATCCCGACGACCGAGAGGACGGCGCCGACCGGGTCGAGCTCCCGCGGCCCGGTGTACGGCACGTCCTTTACGAGCCGGATCCCCGAGAGGACGATCAGGATGATCGCGTCCTCGAGTAGGAACGCGATGCGCCACGAGAGGTAGGTCGTGATGAAGCCGCCGATCAGCGGGCCGACGGCGGCGGCGATCGCCGCGGACGCGCCGACGAGGGCGTAGGCCCGCTTCTGCGCCGCGCCTTCGAAGTTCCCGTGGATCAGCGACTGCATCGACGGCAGGAGCAGGGAGGCGCCGAGCCCGCCCACGATCGCCCAGAAGACGATGATCGCGGTGAGGTTCTGCGACAGCGCCATCGCGAGCGCCCCGATCGCGTAGCCGCACAGGCCGAGCACGTAGGCGCGCTTGCGGCCGATCAGGTCGGCGACCTTGCCGCCGATCAGGATGAACGCCGCCGAGACGAGCGCCTCGAGCGCGATCGCCGACTGGACGCCGCTGACCGTGGTGTCGAGGTCGTGGACGACCGCCGCGATCGACACGTTCATCAGCGACGTGTCGACCACGAGGACGAACATCGCCATCGCGAGCAGCAGCGCGAGCTTGTTCTCGCGGCCCGTCGCGGCGGCCGTGCTCTCGCCCACGGCGTCGGTCATGTCGCCACCGGCTGGGGCTTCGGCGGCGGCGCGCCGCTCTCCGCCACCGGCTCGTCGGGCAGGGTCGGCACGCGGAAGCCGATGAAGCCGAAGAGCACGTCGAGCACGGGGCTCACGAGGTTGAAGAAGCAGTACGGCAGGTACGCCCCCGTCGAGACTCCGAGCACGCCGGACATGTACGCGCCGCAGGTGTTCCACGGCACGAGGGGCGAGGTGACGGTGCCGGAGTCCTCCACCGCCCGCGAGAGCGTCTCGGGCGCGAGCCGCCGGCGCCGGAACTCCGCGGCGAACATCCGGGCGGGCAGCACGTCGGCGACGTACTGGTCGCCGGCGACGACGTTCAGCCCGACGCCGCTCGCGTTGACGGCCAGGATCAGGCGCCCGCGGCTCTTCGCGCGCGAGACGACCGGCAGCAGAAGCCGCTCGAGGAACCCCGCGTGCTCGAGGATCGCCGCGAACGACAGCGCCGCGAGCACGAGCCAGATCGTCGTCAGCAGGCTCGCCATCCCGCCGCGCGAGAACAGCTGGTCGATCGCCGGGAAGCCCGTGTGGCTCACGTACCCGGTCGCCATCGCCGCGTAGATCGCCTTGATCCCGGTCGCCACCGTGCCGAGCGCCGGGTCGCCGACGAACGCCTTGACGTTGTCCCACTGGGTGAAGCAGGCGAGCACGCCGGCGAAGAGCGCCGAGCCGAGGATGGCCAGGAACGGCGGCGCCTTCTTGATCGTGAACACCACGAGGAGCACGAGCGGCAGCAGGTTGACGGCAGAGATGTTGAACGCATGCCCGAGCACCGCCCGCGCCTCGTCCGTGCTCACCTCGCCGTGCTGCTCCGCGTTCAGCCCGATCACGAGGAACACGAGGAGCGAGAGCCCGAGCGCGGGGCCGGCCGTCCAGAACATGTTCTTCACGTGCCGGTTCACGGTGAGCCCGCCGCCGACGAGCTTCGGCACGAGGATCGTGGTCTCCGAGAGCGGCGTCATCTTGTCGCCGAAGTACGCGCCGCAGATCACGGCGCCCGCCGCGGCCGCCTGCGAGAGGCCCATCACCTTCGCCATCCCGACGAACGCGACGCCGAGGGTGCCGGCGGTCGTCCACGAGCTGCCGGTCACCATCCCGACGACGGCGCAGATCGCGCAGGTCGCGAAGAAGAACACGTCGGGGTTGAGCAGCCGGACGCCGTAGTCGACGACCGTCGGGATCGTCCCGGCCATGTTCCAGGTGCCGATCAGCGCGCCGACCGCAAGCAGGATGAAGATCGCCCCGACGGCCGCGGTGACGCCGCCGACCGCGGCGTCGGCCACCGAGGCGACCGTGAACCCGTTCTTGAACGCGATCAGGCTCGCAAAGGCCGCGCTGAGCACGAGGGCGACCTGGAGCGGCCCGTTCGTCGCGTCGACGCCGAAGAGCCAGATCGTCGTCGCGATCAGGGCGATCAGGACCACGACGGGAAGGACCGCGTCCAGCAAGCTGGGCGGCCGCGGGCCCGTCGTCGGCTCGAGCTGCGAGGTCACGTGGTTGCTGCTTGGGCCTCCACCGCCGTGCCGCCGCGCCGCTTGAGCAGGAGCCGCCGCGCCTCGGAGACCGGCACGATCGCGAGCCCGACGCAGAGGCAGAGCAACCACTGGTGCAGGTTCAGGTGCTGGGTGTGGAGGATCCGCTGCAGGAAGCCGAGCTCCGTGCCGAGGAGGATGGCGAGCAGCGAGCCGCCGGTGCACATCAGGAACATCCGGTCGCCGAGCACGTCGAGCGAGAAGACGGAGTGCTGCTCGTCGCGGGTGGTGAACGAGAACGCCACGTTCGCGAACGCGAAGCTGGTCAGTGCCATCGTGCGCGCGAGGCCGGCCGAGTTGTAGTGGTCGTCGGCCCAGGCGAGCAGCGCCAGGGTGGCGCCGCCCATCACGAGCCCGGCGACCGAGACCCAGATCAGGAGCGGGCGCGGCAGGATCTGCTCGTCGGAGGGTCGCGGCTTGCGCTTCATCAGGCCGTCCGCGGGGCGCCCGTAGCCGAGCCCGATCGCCTGGAAGACCTGCGTCGTGAAGTTGACGTACAACGTCTGCAGCGGGACGAACGGGACGCCGCCGACGACGTTGAAGATGCTCGCGCCGAGGAACGTGACGATGAAGCCGACGAGCACGCCCATCTGGAAGCGGATGTACTTCGTCAGGTTGTCGTAGAGGCCGCGGCCGAGCTCGACCGCCTTCACGATCGTGGCGAAGTTGTCGTCGGTGAGGATCATCGTCGCGGCCTCCTTGGAGACCTCGGTGCCGGTGATCCCCATCGCGATGCCGATGTCGGCCTTCTTCAGCGCGGGCGCGTCGTTCACGCCGTCGCCGGTCATCGCGACGATGTGCCCCTTGCGCTTGAGCGTGTCGACCAGGCGGACCTTGTCCTCCGGTGCGACCCGCGCGATCACGCCGATGTCGTCGATCGCCGTCTCGAGCTCCGCGTCGCTCATCGCCTTGAACTCCGCGCCGCTGATCGCGCGCCCGGGGATCCCGAGCTCCTTCGCGATCGCGGCCGCGGTGACGGCGTGGTCGCCGGTGATCATCCGCACCTGGATCCCGGCCTCGTGCGCGACCGCGATCGCGGCCTTCGCCGCCGGCCGTGGCGGGTCGACGATGCCGACCAGGGCGAGCACGGTCATCCCCTCGAGCAGGGGCAGCAGGTCGGCGGACGGGTCGAAGGTCGCCGGGTCGAAGTCCTTGCGCCCGGTCGCCATCACGCGCAGCCCCTTGGACGCGAGCCGCTCGTTCTCGTCCATGTAGCGCTGCTTGAACGCGTCGTCGACCGGGACGAGCGCGAGGTCCTCGGGCTGCGGCCGCAGGTGCGCGCGCGCGAGCAGCTGGTCGGGCGCGCCCTTGACCAGGCAGCGCACGACGTCCTTGCCGCTCTCGTCGTGCATCCGGTGGAACGTCGCCATCATCTTGTAGTCCGCGTCGAAGGGCAGCTCGGCCACGCGCGGGTACTGCTGCCGGGTCTCGACCGCCGCGAGGCCGCCCTTCTCGGCGAGCACGACGAGCGCGCCCTCGGTCGGGTCGCCGACGAGCTCGCCGTCCTTCACGACCGCATCGGCGCAGAGCGCCATCGGCAGCAGGAACTGGTCGAGCGGCACGTCGGGCGGGCCGAACACCTTCTTGATCTGCCCCTCGGTCCCGTAGCCGCCGCCGGAGATCGTGTACTGCCGGCCCGGGATCGTCAGCTCCACGGCGGTCATCTCGTTCAGCGTCAGCGTCCCGGTCTTGTCCGAGTTGACGGCGGAGGTGGAGCCGAGCGTCTCGGTCGAGCGGAGGCGCTTCATGATCGCGTTCGCCTTCGCGAGCATCTGCGTGCCGTACGAGAGGATCGTCGTGACCACGGCGGGCAGCCCGGTCGGGATCGCCGACACGGCGAAGGCGATCGCCGCGGTGAAGACCGTGTCGAAGCTCTCCCCGCGCGAGAGGTTGAGGATGATCGAGAGCACGACCGCCGCGCCGGAGATCACGAGGATCTGGCTCGTCAGCTTCTTCAGCTGGACCGTGAGCGGCGTGTCCTTGTCCTCCGAGGACTGCAGCATGTGCGAGATGTGCCCGACCTCGGTCGCCATGCCGGTGGCGGTGACGACGTAGCGCCCCGAGCCGCGGGTGACGTTCGTGTTCATGAAGACCATGTCCGTCCGGTCGCCGAGCGGCGTGTCCGGAGAGGCGACGATGTCGATGCTCTTCGAGACCGGAAGGCTCTCGCCGGTGAGCGCCGACTCGGCGATCTCGAGCGTGGCGGCGCTGAGCAGCCGGCCGTCGGCGGGGACGACGTCGCCGGCCTCGATCGCGACCACGTCGCCGGGAACGAGCTGCTCGGCCGGCAGCAGCTCGAGCTCGCCGCCGCGGCGCACCCGCGCCTTGACGATCATCATCTTCTGCAGTGCCGCGACCGCCTCGGCCGCCTTCCCCTCCTGACGGAGGCCGAGCACCGCGTTGAAGAGCGTCAGGAAGATCAGCACGAGGCCGGTCCCGAGCTCCTTGACGACGACGATGCTGCCGACGCCCGCGACGAGGAGGACGATCTGCATCGGGTCGCGGTACTGGCGCACGAAGGCGCGCCAGCGCGGCTCGACGTCGGCGACGGCGAACGTGTTCGGCCCGAACTTGGCAAGGCGGGAGGCCGCTTCCGCGGCGGAGAGCCCGGTCTCGGGGTCGACGCCCTGCTTGGCGGCCACCTCCTCGGGCGAGAGCGCGTACCACGCCTCCACCGTCTGAGCCGCGCTCGTTGCGGGAGCTTGCTCGACTGTCGCCACCTCGTCCTCCTTCTGTTAGCGCGCTCCGACGCCGGCGGCGTCGAGTGTGATGGTCGTCCCGGCCTCGCCTGCGAGGAGGGCTGGAGTGTCTGTCATCGAGCCGATCACGGCCCGCTTCCCCGTCGCCTCCACGAACTGGCAGGCGGCGCGTACCTTCGGCCCCATCGACCCCTCGGCGAAGCCCAGCGCGTCGAGCTCGTCCGGCGTCGCCCGCCGGATGGGCTTCTGCCCCGGCCCGCCCCAGTCGACGTACGCCGCGTCGACGTCGGTGACGATCAGCAGGACGTCCGCTCCGAGGTCGATCGCGAGCAGCGCGCTCGCGAGGTCCTTGTCGATGACTGCCTCGACGCCCACGAGCCGCCGCCCGGCCGGCACCGCCTCGTCGACGTAGCGCGTGGGGATCCCCCCGCCTCCGGCGCAGATGACGACGGCGCCCTGCTCGAGCAGCGAGCGGATCGCGTGGATCTCGAAGATCCGCTTCGGGGCCGGCGACGGCACGACGCGCCGGAAGCTGTCGCCGTCGGGCTTGAACGTCCAGCCCTTCTCCGCCGCCAGCCGGTCGGCCTCGGCGCGGTCGTAGATGGGGCCGATCGGCTTCGTCGGGTCGGCGAAGGCGGGATCGTCGCCGTCGACCTCGATCATCGTCAGCAGCGTCGCCAGCGGCCGCTCCTGCGGCAGCAGGTTGCCGAGCTCCTGCTCGATCAGGTAGCCGATCATGCCCTCGGTCTGCGCGCCGAGGACGTCGAGCGGATAGGCCTCGACCGCCGTGTACGCGGAGCCCATGAGCGCGAGCAGGCCGACCTGGGGCCCGTTGCCGTGCGAGATCACGAGCTCGTGCTCGAGCGCCACCGGCGCGAGCGCCGCGCACGCCGTCTGCGCGTTCAGGCGCTGGTTCTCGGCGGTGAGCGGCTGGCCCCGCTTGAGCAGCGCGTTCCCGCCGAGCGCGACGACGACCCTCACGTCAGCTCCCGAGCGTGGCGACCATGACCGCCTTGATCGTGTGCATCCGGTTCTCGGCCTCGTCGAAGACGAGCGAGGCGGGCGACTCGAAGACCTCCTCGGTCACCTCGAGCGACTCCATCCCGAACTTCTCGTAGATCTCCTGCCCGACCTCGGTGTCCTTGTTGTGGAACGCGGGCAGGCAGTGCATGAACTTGACGTCGGGGTTCCCGCTCAGCCGCATGGTCTCGGCGTTGACCTGGTAGGGCGTCAGCAGCTCGATCCGCTCCTTCCACACGCTGTCGGGCTCGCCCATCGAGACCCACACGTCGGTGAGCAGCACGTCGGCGCCCTTGACGGCCTCGGCGACGTCCTCGGTGATCGTGATCGTCGCCCCCGTCTCGGCGGCGACCGACTGGGCGAGCTCGACGATGTCGTCCGCCGGCCAGAGCGCGCGCGGGCTCGCGATCCTGACGTCCATGCCGAGCTTGGCGCCGCCGACCAGGTAGGAGTCCGCCATGTTGAAGCGGGCGTCGCCGAGGTAGCAGAAGGCCACCTCCTCGAGCGGCTTGTCGAGGTGCTCGCGGAAGGTGAGGAAGTCGGCGAGGATCTGCGTCGGGTGCCACTCGTCGGTCAGGCCGTTGTAGACCGGCACGCCCGCCCACTTCGCGAGCTCCTCCGCCTCGGTCTGCGTGTAGCCGCGGTACTCGATCGCGTCGTACATGCGGCCGAGCACGCGCGCCGTGTCCTTCGCCGTCTCCTTGTGGCCCATGTGCGACCCGGACGGGCCGATGAAGGTCACGTGGGCGCCCTGGTCGTAGGCGGCGACCTCGAACGCGCAGCGCGTCCGGGTCGAGTCCTTCTCGAAGATGAGGGCGATCGCCTTGCCCGTGAGCTTCCGCTCCTCGCGCCCCTCCTTCTTCGCCGCCTTCAGCTCCGCCGCGAGGTCGAGCAGGTACCTGAGCTCGTCGGGCGAGAAGTCCGACAGCTTCATCAGGTGGCGGCCGCGCAGGTCGATCATCGTGCTCATGTGCTCTGGCTCCTCTCTCAGGGCTCGCGGACGATCGGGCAGGTCATGCAGTGGCCGCCGCCGCGGCCGCGCCCGAGCTCCTGGCCCGCAATCGCGAGGACCTCGATCCCCGCCTTGGCAAACTTCGTGTTGGTCGCTTCGTTGCGTTCGTAGGCAACGACGACGCCCGGCTCCATCGCGACGACGTTGTTGCCGTCGTCCCACTGGTTCCGCTCGGCCTCGAACTCGTCGCCGCCGGTCGTGATCAGCCTCAGCTCCTCGAGCCCGAGCGCGTCCTTCACCTCGTCCACGAACGACCTCTCGGAGACCTTCGCCTGGACGCCCGACGACCCGCCGGGCGTGAAGAGGATCGGGCGGATCTGCGTCACGACCGGCTCGTAGACCGTCGCCACGTTGCGGTCGCAGAAGGTGAAGACCGTGTCGAGATGCATCGCCGCGCGCTCCCGCGGCATCTGGGCGCCGATGATCAGCCGCGCTGCGCCCGCGTCGAACATGTTCTTGGCGAGGATGCTCACCGCACGCGCGGTCGTCCGCTCGCCCATGCCGACGAGGACGACGCCGTCGCCGACCGGCATCTCGTCGCCGCCCTCGAGGCGCGCAAGGCCCCAGTCGTGGTCGGCCCCGCCGAACCAGATCTTGAAGTCCGCCGCCTTGAAGCGCGGGTGGAAGCGGTAGATCGCCTCCACGTTCAGCGTCTCGAGCTGCCGCGCCGGCCAGAACATCGGGTTCAGGGTCACGCCCCCGTAGAGCCAGGCGCTCGGATCGCGGGTGAAGAGGTGGTTCGGGAGCGGCGCCAGCACGAAGTCGCTCGGGCGGAGCGCGGGCCCGATCGCGGCGCGGAGCTCCTCCGGGATCTCCGCGACGGTGACGCCGCCCGTGAGCCGCGTCGCGAGCTCGGCCGCGGGCATCTCCGTCATCCACTCGAGCAGCGGCTCCGCGAACATCACGGTCACGTCCTCCGGGCGCACGCGATGCCCGAGCAGCCACGCACGCCCCTCCGCGTCCTCGAGCGTCTGCGCGAGCAGCTCGTGCAGGAGCAAGACCTCGACGTCGCGGTCGCGCATGATGTCGACGAACGCGTCGAACTCCTGCCGCGCGCGGCGGACCCAGATCACGTCGTCGAAGAGCAGCTCGTGGCAGTTGCTCGGCGTCAGCCGCTCGTGGGCGAGGTCCGGCCGGTGCACCATCACCGTGCGGAGCTTCCCGACCTCCGAGTGCGTGCCGAGTGCGGTCTGGGTGACGGTGCTCATTCTCTCACTCCTCCTTTTGCGCTCACGAGGCGGCAGCCGAGATGCCGATGAAGGCGCAGCAGATGACGAAGACGGCGAGGGCGTAGGGCCAGACGAACTTGAGGTAGCGGTCGTAGCCGACCTTCGACAGCGCGAGGCCGCCCATGATCACGGCCGAGGTCGGCGTGACGAGGTTCACGAGCCCCGAGGCCGTCTGGAACGCGGTGACCGTGACCGCGCGGGAGACGCCGGCGAAGTCCGAGAGCGGCGCCAGGATCGGCATCACCAGCGCGGCGTGCCCCGACGACGACGGGACGAGGAACGCGATCGGCAGGTTCACGAGGAAGGCGAGGATCCCGAACGCGCCCGCCGACTTGCCCGAGACCGCGTTCTCCATCCAGTGGAGCAGCGTGTCGGTCATGTACGAGTTCCGCATCACGACCGTGATCCCGCGGGCGACGACGATGATCAGGCCCGCGGAGAGGAAGTCGGAGGCGCCCGCGATGATCGTGCTCACGGTCCCCTCCTCGCCCAGGCGCGCGATCAGCCCGATCACGACCGCCATCAGCAGGAAGAGGGTCGCCGCCTCCGGGAAGTAGAAGTCGGCGAAGGTCGGGAGCGGGAAGTCCTTCCCGAAGCCCTCCTGCCAGAGGTCGTTCCAGGGGATGAAGCCGTAGATCATCACCAGGAACGTCCCGGCGAACAGCACGAGGATCAGCTTCTGCCGCCCCGTGAGCGGCGGCACGTCGCCGATCAGCGCCTCCGCGTCGGCGGCGTCCGTGGGCGAGATGCCGACGACCGACTTCGCCGGTGCACGCTCGACGCGGCGGGCGTACCAGATCACGTAGGCGACCGCGAGCGCGACGAGGACGACCCAGAGCGCGATCCGGAGCCCTATCCCGTCGCCGATCGAGATCCCGGCCGCGTCCGAGGCGACGCCGGTCGAGAACGGGTTGACGGTCGAGCCGATGACGCCCGCCCCGGCGCCGAGGAAGATGATCGCCGCCGCGACCATGCGGTCGTAGTGCAGCGCCAGCGCGAGCGGCACGAGCAGCACGAAGAAGCCGAGGGTCTCCTCCCACATCCCGTAGCTCGTGCCGCCGAGCGCGAAGACGGTCATCAGGATCGCGATCAGGACGTAGCCGCTGCTGCGGAAGCGCAGCGCGAGCCGGCCGATGCCGGTCTGGATCGCCTCCGTCTTCATCGTCACGGTGATGAAGGCCCCCACGGCGAGGACGAAGAAGAAGATCGCCGCTGAGCCGTACAGGAAGCCCTCCTCCCACGGGCCGACGAAGCCGGTCGCGGGCGCCTCGACGCCGTAGAGACCGTTGGGCGTGGCGTCCCAGAGCTGCTTGAAGCGGAACCAGAACGCGGTGTCGACGCACGGCAGCCCGAGGTCGGAGACGGTCGCGCCGGGCGCGGCCGCCGCGTCTGCGGGCGCCTGCCCGCTCTCCGTCGGCGAGTCGGCGTCCAGGGCCGGCGCGGTCGCCGCCGGCGCGGAGCACGACGGCAGCTTCGCGTAGGTGCCCGGTACGGGCGCGCCGTCGGCGTCCTTCTTGTAGGCGCCGGCCGGGATGAAGAACGACGCGATCCAGACGAGAAGGAGCACCCCGAACAGCACCGTGAAGGCGGTCGGGAACGTGAACTTCTTCCGAGGCCCCGCCGACGGATTCTCTGACGTCGACACGCCGGAAGTGTCCGGCCGGCCCGTCGGAGCGGCGTCACCCCGGGTGGGTGAAACGCCTCGGTTGGGGGGTCTGCGGGCGAGCGGCAGGCGGCGCGCCCACCCGGGCGCGCCGCCTCGCTCACGCCCGGATCTACTCTTCCTCGTCGAGCTCGGACAGGTCGCCGAGCTCGGCCAGGGCGGTCGCCTTGACGATGTTCCCCATCGCGGCGGCGATGCGCGCGCTGCCGACGATCGGCGCGATGGCGGCGAAGACGCCGCGGATCTCGTCGATCGTGACGTCGAGCTCGGCGGCGGCGCCGAGGTTCAGGCCGTAGGAGATCGGGGGCGCATCGGACGCGACGAGCGCGGCGATGCGGGCCAGCATGACGTCCCGCGCGTCGAGGCTCGTGGCCTCGAGCGACAGTGCGGTCATTCCGGCGAGGAGGTCGAGAACCGGCGTATCGGTCTGCTCAGGCATAGGGCTCCCTCATGATCGAAGTGCGAATACCGCCAGGATCGCCGCGGCCCCGGCGCCGCGCATCATCCGGGTGGCATGAACCACCCCGGCCGGCTTCCCGCGGCGCAGCCGCGTCGTCATACTCGGCACCGGCAGGCACGCACACCGACCGAGGAGGAACGATGGCGACATCGGAGACACAGGCCCATCTGCCGGCGCTCGGGCAGCACGCGCGCAACGAGGCGGGGCGCCTGCTCCAGCTGACGCTGGTCGAGCTGATCGCGCTCTCGCTGATGGGGAAGCAGCTGCACTGGAACATCGCCGGCCCCGGGTTCCGCGAGCTGCACCTCCACCTCGACGAGCTGGTGGACGAGTGGCGCGAGCTCTCGGACGAGGTGGCGGAGCGGGCGGTGGCCCTCGGCTTCGCGCCCGACGGCCGTGCCCCGGCAGTCGTCGAGCAGGCCGAGCTCACCCCGGTGAGCGGCGGCGAGATCACGGTGCCGAAGGCGATCCGCGAGCTGACCGAGCGCCTCGCCGACGTGGACGAGCGGATCCGCGAGCGCTGCGAGCAGCTCGGCGACCTCGACCTCACCTCGCAGGACCTGCTGATCGGCGTCACCGCCACGCTCGAGAAGCAGCTCTGGATGCTGCGGTCGTCGCTGTAGAGGCGCCCGTCGTCACGCGGCCCGAGCGGCCCGACAGCCCCGCCGCCCGCGAGCTGATCGCCGAGCTCGACGAGCTGCTGGGCGCGCTGTACCCGGTCGAGAGCCAGCACGGCTACAGCGTCGACAAGCTCCTCCGCGAGCAGGTCGCGTTCTTCGTCGTGTACGTCGACGGGGCGCCGGCGGGCTGCGGCGGCGTGCAGCTCGTCGAGGGCGAGTATGCGGAGCTGAAGCGGATGTACGTCCGGCCGGCCTACCGCGGCCGGGGGCTCGGGAAGCTGCTCGTCGAGGAGCTCACGCGGCACGCCGCCGAGCACGGCCTCACGCTGATCCGGCTCGAGACCGGCATCCACCAGGTGGAGGCGCTCGGCCTCTACCGCGGGCTCGGGTTCGAGCGCATCCCGCCCTTCGGGCCCTACCGGGAGGACCCGGTCAGCATCTGCATGGAGAAGCGGCTGTAGGTCGCGGCAGTCCGTCCGGCTCGGACCACCTCAGCCGACGGCCCGCGTGCGCGTCACGAGCTCGCCGAGCTGGGCCTCGAGCGCCCGCAGCTGCACCTGCAGGGCGGCGAGCTCCTCGTGCACCGGTGCGTCGGCGCCGGCCGCCGCCGGCGCCGGCTCGCTCTTCGGCTCCGAGCTGAGCTTGAACAGCTCCGCGAGCGAGCCTGCGAGCACGCCGAGCACGGCGACGCCGGTGAACATGATCGCGACCCCCGCGAACCGGCCGGCGCTCGTCTTCGGGACGATGTCGCCGTAGCCGACGGTGGTCAGGGTCACGATCCCCCACCAGAAGGCATCGCCGATCGTCGCGAACCCGGGGTTCTGCGGATGCTCGGCCTGGTAGGCGGCGAGCGACCCCACCGTCAGCACGACGCCCGCGACGATCGCGACCCTGCCGAGGCGCTGCGCGAACCGGCGCAGCCCGCTGGTCGCGATCAGGGCGCGCACGACCCGGCCGAGCCGGGCCAGGAGGAGCACGGCGCTCCCGCCGTTGACCCCGGGGATGAGGTAGATCGGGAAGGTCAGGATGACGATCGCGAGGTCGATCTTGCCGTTCCGGCGGCGCAAGTAATGCCGGTCGATCCGCAGCTGGACGATCAGGTCGAGCACGAACACGAGCCACGACCCGATGCCGACGACGAGCTCGACCGCGCGGCTCCTCGGAGAGGTCACGAAGAGCGGAATGAACGCCGCGAGCATGATCGGCAGCGTCCACGTCGACCTCCAGCGTTCGCGCGCGCGAAGCTGCTCCTCGGTCAGAGGCGGCATGGGCGAGCATTCGCGCCGCCGGTGGGGTTCCCTTCGTCTCGCCGGACGGCGTTGCTACCTTGGCCGCCGGTTCAACGACGAGGGGGGTACACAGGTGAGGCAGGCAGCAGTACTGGTGGTCGTCGTGTGCGCGCTCGCGGGCGCCGCGCTCGCCGCGGGAGCGGCGCTGCTCCCGGCGAAGAACGAGCTGCTCGGCGGCGGCACCATCGGGATGCACTGGGTCTCGAGCCCGAAGGCAGGGCATCCGGACGTGAGCTACACGACGATCCGCGTGGACAAGAAGACCGGCAGGTCGCTCCACCTCTACGGCGAGTGGACGGTGCCGTGCAGCGGCCGCCCGGCCGTCACCGCGGTCTTCGACACGGTCGTCCCGCTGAAGCCCGACGGCACCTTCACCGGGCGCGGGACGCTCCCGGCCACCGACCTCATCCCGAAGGGCATGCAGTACTCCTTCGACGGCGCGTTCACGAGCCCGACGGCCGCGCGCGTGACGGGCGCGGCGACCTTCACGTTCGTCGAGAACGGGAAGTCGTCCCGGTGCGCGGGCAGCGGCCTGCTTTCCAGCACATTGGGATCCTAAGCTTAGAATTCCACGTGGACAAGTTGTCGC